>QWCN01006432.1_pt1 | contig 13234 bp, 10 predicted proteins | sample 1972711 | NCBI WGS metagenome assembly QWCN01 (sample SAMN09866707, study PRJNA288562) | Human gut metagenome isolate term1_stool, whole genome shotgun sequencing... | isolation source: gut | host: Homo sapiens | place: USA: California | reverse complement strand
AATAATGGCTAAACAAGGAAGAATTTTTGCAGTGATCTTTCTTGCCTTGCTGATTCCGGTGCTTTTAAAAGCACCGGAAAGTGAGGCGAAAGTATACCGGGGAAAATGTAAAAGTAATTTAACATGGAGTTATGACAGTAAAACGAAAACTATGGTTATTGATTGTAAAGGAGATATGCCAGATGATGAACAGTTTTATGATCTGGATATGGGATGGAGAAAATATTATTTCAAAACTAAAAAAGTAATATTGAAAAAAGGAATTAGTTCTATTGGAGCAGGTGCTTTTTATAACTTTCAAAAGTTGGAAGAGGTGGTATTGCCTGAGGGATTAAGAATTATAAAATATGATGCTTTTGATGGCTGCAGGAAACTACAATTTATTAATAAGCCCTCTACCTTGGAAGTTATAGAAAAAGATGTTTTTTGGGATGTAAAAATAAAAAGCATATCTTTAAAAAATTTAAAAAAACTAGGAAGTGAATGCTTTTCAGGAGCAAAATTACAAAGCGTTGATATTCCTGCCAAATGTAAAATAGAAGATAGTGTTTTTTGGAGCTGTAAGAAACTAAAAAAAGTAACTTTTGAAAAGGGAGTAAAAAGGATTAGTTATGGGATGTTTCGTGAAACAGGTATTAAAAATATAGACATTCCTGGAAGTGTTACTCAAATAGGAACATATGCATTTGCAAATTGTCAGTCCCTTAAAAAAGCAATCATCAATGAAGGAGTAAAAAAGATCAGCAAAGATGCATTTAGCAACACCGCACTGAAAGAAATCACCATTCCAAGCACAGTGACGAAACTAGGCAAAAATGCTTTCCGCTGGGAATCTACGGAAAAGTCATCGTTGAAAAAAGTAGTTATCCGTTCTAAGAATATCAAAAAATGGGGAACGATGGTATTTGGCGCGACGAGAGATGACCTTGTAATCTATGTTCCAAAAAGCAAAAAAGCAGAATACGAAAAAATACTGCGGAGTACAAATGGATTGGATTTTCATGCGAAAATCGTGGGAAAGAAATGGTAAGATCAGGAGGGAAAGCAATGACTAAGATGAAAACAATTTTTGCAATAATCTTTCTTGCCTTGCTGATTCCGGTGCTTTTAAAAGCACCGGAAAGTGAGGCGAAAGTGTACCGGGGAAAATATGCAAATAATACACAATGGAGTTATGATACAAAAACCAAAACGATAATAATTGACTGCCGGGGAAGTCTTCCAGATGATGATGAATTTAATGCAGGCTGGAGAGCCTATTCTAAAGCCAAAAAAGTGATATTTAAAAAGGGAATTACATCTATTGGAGCAGGGGTTTGTTGTGGTTTTCCCAAATTAAATACAGTCATTTTGCCCGAAGGATTAAAAAAGATAGGGTATGCTGCTTTTTATCGTTGTTCAAACTTAAAAAAAATAAATGTTCCATCTACTTTATGTAAATTAGGTGATGAGGCATTTGGCGGTACAGCGATTACACAGTTCTCATTTGAACAAATAAAATATGTGGGAAATAATTGTTTTGCGGGAACAAAAATAAATCATGTTTATATTCCTGCAAATTGTAAAATGGGAGCTTTTGTTTTTTGGAGTTGTAAAAATTTAGAGACGATAGTTTTTGAAAAAAAGTGTAAAAAAATATATGAGGCTATGTTTGCTGCAACATCTATAAAGAATATCACCATTCCTGGAAGTGTAACGAAAATAGGGGAAGATGCCTTTTCCTACTGCCAGAATCTCAAAAAGGCGACCCTTCATGAAGGAGTAAAAAAGATCAGTAAAGATGCATTTAGCAACACGGCACTGGAAGAAATCACCATTCCGAGTACAGTGACAGAACTAGGAAAAAATGCATTCCGATGGGAATCTACGGAAAAGTCATCCTTGAAAAAAGTAGTGATCCGTTCCCAAAATATCAAAAAATGGGGGACGATGGTATTTGGGGCGACGAGAGATGACCTTGTGATTTATGTTCCGCAAAGCAAAAAAGCAGAATATGAAAAAATACTGCGGAGTACAAATGGATTGGATTTTCATGCAAAAATCGTGGGAAAGAACTGGTAAGATCAGGAGGGAATGCAATGACTAAGATGAAAACAATTTTTGCAGTGATCTTTCTTGCCTTGCTGATTCCGGTGCTGTTAGCAGCACCGGAAAGTGAGGCGAAAGTATATCAGGGAAAATGGAAAAATAACACAACGTGGAATTATGATACAAGAGAAAATACTTTGATGATAAAATGTTGTGGTAAAATGATTGATGATATCGAAGACTGCGGGGAACATTCGGGGTGGCCTCGTTTTTATACGTCAGCACAAAAAATAGTATTAGTAAAAGGAATAACTTATATAGGAAGTGGTGCGTTTGAAGGCTTTTCCCATATAAATAAAATTCAAATACCAAACGGAGTGACCCAAATTGGAAAATCAGCATTTGAAGACTGTTATAAATTGCACAAGATTTATTTTCCAGAAACCCTAAAAAGCATAGAAAATGATGCATTTAATGCGACAGCTATAGAAGAAATTTCATTGAAAAATATTGAATTTTTAGGGGAGTCATGTTTTAGTGGTTCGCAATTAAAAAAGGTACATATTTTAAGAAAAAATAAAAAAATAGGTGCCTATGTTTTTGAGGGGTGTAAAAAATTAAAAAAAGCAACTATCGAAAAAGGTGTAAAAAATATAAGTGATGGTATGTTTCGTGCAACTGCGTTAAAGAATATCACCATTCCTGGAAGTGTAACGAAAATCGGGGAAGATGCCTTTTCCTACTGCCAGAATCTCAAAAAGGCGACCCTTCATGAAGGGGTAAAAAAGATCAGCAAAGATGCATTTAGCAACACCGCACTGGAAGAAATCACCATTCCGAGTACAGTGACGAAACTAGGCAAAAATGCATTCCGATGGGAATCTACGGAAAAGTCATCCTTGAAAAAAGTAGTTATCCGTTCCAAGAACATCAAAAAATGGGGGACGATGGTATTTGGGGCGACGAGAGATGACCTTGTGATTTACGTTCCGCAAAGCAAAAAAGCAGAATACGAAAAAATACTGCGGAGTACAAACGGATTGGATTTTCATGCGAAAATCGTGGGAAAGAAATGGTAGAAGACGTATTTTCTGTGTGCTGACAAAAATACCATGGCTTTTTTGGAAAAACTATGGTAAACTGTAAAATATAGCGACAAAATGAAAATATTTGCAGTGGAGGATTTTGCAGAATATGGAAGACAGAATACCTGTATATATTATTGGACATAAAAATCCGGATACCGACTCAATCTGTTCGGCGATCGCGTATGCGGATCTGAAAAATAAAGTGCATGGCGGCGGTTATTATGCAGCGCGTGCGGGGCAGATCAATCAGGAGACCCAGTATGTGCTCAAGTTTTTCCAGACGCCGGCACCGCAGTACATTGAAGATGTTATGACAGAAGTGAGTGACATCGAGATCCGGAAGACGAAGGGTGTGTCAGGAAAAATTTCATTGAAAAAGGCATGGAATATGATGCGCGAGCTGGATGTAGTGACACTTCCGATTACGTCGGAGAAGGATGAACTGCTTGGTTTGATCACGATTGGAGATATTGCGACCGCGTACATGGACGTGTATGACAATTGTATCTTGTCCACGGCAGCAACTTCCTACAAAAATATATTGGAGACACTGGAGGCGACAATGGTCGTCGGGGATGAAGACGCAACCTATAAAAAGGGCGAGGTAATCATTGCGGCAGCGAATCCGGATGTCATGGAAGACTATATTCACGAAGGGGATATGGTAATTTTAGGAAACCGTTACGAGTCTCAATTATGTGCGATTGAGATGGGAGCAGACTGTATTATTGTGTGTATGGATGCGAAAGTATCGCGGACAATTCAGAAAATGGCACAGGAGCACAACTGCAATATTATTGTAACTCCATATGATACCTTTACGGCGGCGCGTATGATCAATCAGAGTATGCCGATTGAATATTTCATGAAGAGAAATGATCTGACGACATTCCATCTTGCGGATAAGACGGAAGATATCAAAGGCGTCATGGGTAAAAAACGCCACCGCGATTTTCCGATTTTGGATGAAAATGACCGTTACGTGGGTATGATCTCCCGCCGAAATTTGTTGAATCTTCGCAAAAAACAATTGATTCTGGTCGATCATAACGAAGTTTCGCAGACCGTGGATGGCATCGAATTTGCACATATATTGGAAATCATTGACCACCACCGCATCGGTACATTGGAGACGCTGGAGCCGGTTCTTTTTCGCAACCAGCCTCTGGGGTGTACTGCGACGATCATTTATCAGATGTATCAGGAACATGGGGTTGAAATCCCGAAAAATATCGCAGGACTTTTGATGGCAGCGATCATTTCCGATACGTTGATGTTCCGTTCGCCGACTTGTACTCCGGTAGATCAGAAGGCGGCGGAAGACCTGTCGGAAATCTGCGGTGTTGAGATTGAGGAGTTTGCGGTAGATATGTTTGGGGCAGGAAGTGATCTGAGTTCCAAAGAACCGAAGGAAATTTTCAATCAGGATCTCAAACGGTTTGAAGTGGGCGATATTGAATTTGTCGTCAGCCAGATCAATTCGATGAACAGCATTGAGCTTCAGGAAATCAAGGAAAAAATTGTGCCGTATCTGGAAGAAGTGTTTGAAGGACTGGGTGTGTCGATGGCATTTGTGATGCTTACAAATATTGTAAAAGAAAGTACGGAGCTTTTGTGCTTTGGTGAGAAATCCAAAGATGTTGTCAAGGAGGCGTTTCAGCTTTCCGGCGACATGAAACGTATTATTTTAAAAGGCCTGGTTTCAAGAAAGAAACAATTGATCCCAAGTCTGGTATCTATTTTACAACAGTAAGGAAGGAGGAGTTTTATGATTGAAATGAGAAGAGAAAAGCGCTGGCCGATCGAGTTGCAGTTAGAGATCAGCAGTCTGTTCAAGCAGGATAATGTGAAAGTGGAGAATATCAATGCGCCGATTGAAGTGTTTGATGTATCAAAAGCAGGAATTGGATTCCGTACCAAAAGTGTGCTGCCGATCGGCTACTATTTTAATGCCGGATTGGTGCTCGGAGACCAAGGAACGCTGAATTGCGTGGTTCGTATCATTCGCCAGCAGCAAGATGGCGACGAGAATATCTACGGCTGCGAGATTGTCGGAACGGCATCGATTATGGACTATTTGTTTAATGATTATGCGGCAAGTCTGAGTCAGTAAATATTTATAGTTAATTAATAGAATATTAGTTAAATTATACCTCTCATTCTGTTACAATAAGTATAGTATTATAAGGTAGCGGAATGAGAGGATTTTTTTCTATTTATTTTTGAAAGGAGCGGTTTCGAATGAAGAAAACGACAGAAAAAACGCTGGCATTGGCTATGGCGGCAGTCCTTTGCATCACCACAGTGGCCGTACCGGTGGATGCCAAAGTAAAAAAACCAAAGTTAAGTATCAAAAAGATGATCTTGAATACCGGTGAGAAGAAAAAAATAAAAATTAAGAATGCCGGAAAAGTTAAAAAGGTAACATGGAAGAGTAAGAAAACTTCTGTGGCATTTTTGACAAAGAAGACGAAAAAATCGGTTACGATCGTGGCAAAGAAACCGGGAAAAACGACGGTTACCTGTTAGATCAAATCAGGAAAAAAGACGTATAAATTTAATTGTAAGGTTACGGTAAAAAAAGCGGCAAATCCGTCTGAGGCAGACGAGGTAAATACGCCGGCAGTTCCGTCTACGGAAACCGTGGCACCGTCCGTGACACCATCTGCTGCGGTGCAGAGCACTTCTCAGCCGGCGACAGAGAAACCGCAGGAAACAGTAAAACCAAGTGAGACACCGGCTCTTACACCAAGCAGTGAACCGGATATTACTCCAACGACAGAACCATCGAAAGCACCCGTGACGGCAGCACCGACCAAAGCACCCGTGACGGCAGCACCGACCAAGGCACCTGAGACGGCAGCACCGACCAAAGCACCCGTGACAGCGGCACCGACCAAGGCACCTGAGACGATATCACCTTCGGCTAAACCGTCAAAGGGAAATTTGATTGAGGATTCCTCACAATATACCAATAAAGAGGCTTATACAAAAGCGTGGTCCGGAAATGTATATGATCTGGGAACTTTGATAACGAAACAAGGATATAACATTGCAGATTTCGAAAAAGTGACGGTTGTAATCGAGTTATTGGATGCAGAGAAAAATGTGATCGAAAACAAATCCGGATCTTCGATAAAGTTGACCGCAAAGCCAAACGATTGGACCGGTTTTGTACATGCCGACGGAGTAAAAAGCGGACAAAAATCAGAACTGAAATTAGAAAATTATCCAAATGGAGAGTCGGAGTTATATCTGGTAGTGCAAAATGCAAATACGGAGGTAAATTATATCCGGGTTACGTCCATTACACTAGAGGCAAGCCAGACGGCAGAGCCCACGAGTACGCCGGCAGCAGAACCGACCAAAGCACCGGTGGCAGAACCGACAGGAACTCCGGTGGCGAAAGTAGAGCCGGCAATCAATACGAGTGAGTTCATCAATGCCAATGCCTACACAGGTACATGGAATGGAAGCTTTTATAATATCGGAAAACTGGTTACCGATAAAGGGTATAAGGTCAGTGATTTTACCGATGTGATATTGACTTTCCAATTATATGATGCAGACAAGAAACTGATCGAGAATACCGGTGGAGCGACTGCAAAGTTAGTCAAGACGAACAACGATTGGAGTGAACCAATCGTGCAGGTTCATGGAGTACAAAGTGGAAAACCATTTGGCATGTCATTGGAGACATATCCGAGTGGTCTCGATACATTGTATCTGCTGATTCAGAATTCCAATGCGGATGTCAAATATGTACAGGTTTCTTCTGTGATTTTTGAAAATAATGGCAAGAAAGACGCGACAGAAGTTACGACAAATTATCAGTCATTAGCCAGCCTGGCAGAGCAGTATGGATTCAAATTTGGAACCAATATTTCTTCTCAGGCATTGAGTAACAAAGAATTGACAAAACTGATCAAATACCATTTTAACAGCACGACATTCAGTAATGAGATGAAGGCTTATTCTCTTTTGAGACAGTCCACTTCGCAGTCGAATTATAAAAATGAACAGTCTACTGCGAGTATTGATTTTACGACAGCGGACAAAATGGTAGAATATGCACGGGCAAATGGCCTGCAGATCCGTGGACACGTGCTTACGTGGGATGCGGATATGTGCGACTGGTTCTTCCGCGAAGGATATACGACAGATGGTGCCTATGTGAGTGCAGATGTGATGAAATATCGTCTGCAGAAATACATCGAAGAAGTAATGACACATTTTGAGAAAAAATATCCGGGCGTGATTTATTGCTGGGATGTTGTAAATGAAGCGGTTGCGGATAATAACGGCGAATTTGCTGCGGATGATGTGCGTCATGTACGTACAGTTCGTAGTGGAAAAACGAATCTTTTCTATAATCATATCGGAAAAGATTATGTAGAACTCGCATTTAAGTATGCTTATGAAACGCGCAAAACACTTGGCGCAGAGGATCGTATCAAATTATTTTATAATGATTATAATACGTTTATGACATATGGTACCAACAAGCGTGATGCCATCGTAGAACTGGTTAAAAGTGTAAACTCATCGGTTTCGGATGGTCAGGGCGGTCACCTCAAACTTTGCGATGGTATCGGAATGCAGAGTTATATCGGAGGCTATGGACAGCAGAGCGGCTGCATGAATGACAATGATATTACAGCGGTTAAAAATGCCATCGAAAAATTCGCTTCCATCGGAGTGGAGGTTCACGTAACAGAACTTGCGGTTCGAAATTACGAGAGATCCGATGAACGCGAGGCAGAGCACGGAGCATTTTATAAGAAATTGATGCAGACATATGTCGACATCAATAAAGAGGCGAAGGCGAAAGGAAAGACAGGTCCGATCACGAGTTTGTCCATCTGGGGATTGTTTGATGCACCGTATCTGGCAGAGACCGATTACAGTTACAAGATGAATGGTCCATACTGCGGATTATTTACCGAACTGTATCAGCCGAAGGAAGCCTTTAAAGAAGTGTACAAAGTGCTTTCGGGAGAATAATGAAAAAGTCCCAAACTGTTATATAAAAAATATAAGACCATATCGTGGAAAATATTATTTTCTGTGGTATGGTCTTTTTTGATGGATAAATTTGAATGCCACAAGAATAGAAAGAGTGGTGGGTGTTTGTCGTTGATTCTATAGAAGAGAAAAGTGAAAAGAACGGAAAAAAATTTTGACTTCTTTCTTGTATAATAAAAAAAAGGAACATTCTGGAAGAAAGAGGTCAAAGAATATGATAGTGGCAGGGAAGCATCGTTGCATAAATTGCATGAGTAAAATGAATATTATGAGGAAAATATGTATTCACTGCGGCTTGAAACAAGAAGAGTATTGTCCGGCACCTTATTGTCTGAATCCGGGAACATTACTTGTAAACCGGTATGTTATCGGTGGCACTTTGGGAAAAGGAAATTATGGGATTACCTATCTTGCTTGGGATATTGTGCTGGACAGGCGGGTGGCGGTAAAAGAATATGCACCTTGGGAATTTGTAAAAAAAGAAGTGATTCGCGGAATAAATCCGAAAATACGGATAGAAAATCCGGAAGAATTTGCGGAAGGGATGAAATATTTTGAAAAAGAGGCAAAATATCTTTCGAGATTTACTTATTTGACGAATGTTCCTTCAGCGTTGGATTTCTTTTATGCCAATGAGACGGCATACATTGTGATGGAATATATATCGGGAATTTCGCTGCAGGCCTATGTGGAGAAAATTGGAAAGATGAGGGAAAATAAGATGCTTGATTTCCTCCGGCCTTTATTAAAATCTTTGGATGAAATCCATAAAACAGGCTTGCTGCACCGCGACATCAATCCCTCGAATCTGATCTGTGAAAAGGGAAAGCGGCTTGTGCTCATTGATTTTGGTTCTATGCAAATGAGGGGGACGACCCAGAAAAAGACCATTCAATTTTCGAAGGGCTATTCACCACCCGAGCAATATGCTGCGGATGACTCGGAAGGTTCCTGGACGGATGTGTATGCGGTATGTGCGGTAATTTATTTTATGCTTACGGGGCAGCCGCCGGAAGATGCTGTGCTGCGAAAAGCGAAGGGGAATTTTGAAAATGACCGAATGTCCGGCATTTTAGGAAAATACAAAAAAGTGATAGAAAAAGGACTTGCGGTAAATCCGCGAGACCGCTATGCTAATATACCGCAATTAGAGGCTGCGTTAGACAGACGAAAATAGGAAAAGGAGACAGGCTGCGATGAGAAACACATTTGAAAAAAGACTGAAAGAACGGTTGTCAAAAGAATTTCAGCGTTTTGACAAATTTATACAGATTCAAATGGGAACCGCTGAGAAAACGGATTGTGCCAGAGAGGCATTTTTGGAATTCCGCCGGCGGACACATCGGGCTGATATTGCTTCGCTTCCTACGATGCGCCGCTGGTTTGGCATCGGAACATTTCACAAACCAACCCGCGAGCATGTGATTCATATGTGTTTTGCTCTGGATTTATCGGAAGAGCAGGCTCAGGAGTATTTGAAAAAGGGATTGTCGGAGCCGGGATTTCAGGTGAATAACTATCAGGAGCTGATTTTTTTATACGGCATTGTCAATCATTATACCTATGAAGAATGTCTTTCCATGATGCGGCAGTTTGAGCAAAATTTTGATAGAGAATTTACGTATTCCAATCATGCCGCTACGCAACAGATCAATCAGAAATTTGAGCAAGTGAAACTATATCCCCGCGATGAATTTCTTCTTTGGATGGCAGATCACGCGGACTGGTTTAAGGGCTACAGCCGCACGACATTGGATTATCTGATCCAATACCGCAAGATTATTTTGACAGCAGCGCGCAAAGAACAAGAAGAACGTCTCTACTGTATGCTGGAAGAAATTGGATTTTATCAATGGCTCGCGAAGCACCCGGCGCAGTCAGAGAGCAGGGAGTCAATCCGTTATTATCTGCGTCGCAAAAATACAAAAGGCTATCATATCTCGGAACACATGAAAGAGAATGTGCTGGAACCGGTGCAGGTAGTTTATCAGGAAAAAGATACGAATATTTCAATTATTCGAGAAATTTATGAAGTGGCAAAAAATAAGCAGGGCGGTCAGCCGAGACAATATGGAAAAACGGGTCAGATCCGCCGTGTCAGCAACAAATATCTGTCAGATTTATTTTCTATTCCATTTCAGCGGGAGCGTGCCGGCTGGGTATTGAGTGCCGTCCGAAATTTGGAACGGATTCCGGCAGAGATGGCATGCCCTCCGGAAATTAACGAAAAGGCAGAACAATATTTCCACCTTATGCGTCCTTTTTCTACCGTAGGAGAAGCACTTGAACGGCTGTACCACGAAAAGAAGGAGCAAAAACGACGTTGTATCGTAATCCAGCGAAGCGACATCCTTCCTTTGATTCTGCACGCTGCGCAGTTTTGTTACCGCATGGAAATTACGGATAAACGATACGATGCCAAAGAGGCAAGGACGTATTTTGAACAATTTGCCAATGCTGCCCTGACAGCCTGCAATATGGCTCCGATCAGCCGAACTTATGAACTGGACACGGCACTTCTGACCTGCTTTCAGCCGGAGGAAATGTACGGATATCCGGATGTTCTTGAGGTGCTCGGAAAGGAGTGAGTGGGCTATATGCTCAGGCAACGCAGGATCCTGAACTTCAGGAAAAGTTGATGGAAGAGTACGGAATTAAATAATAATGAGCTTACATAAAAGTGTGTGGTAAAAAGGAAAGACCGCCAAATGGATGAAGAATCTGTTTGGCGGTCTTTTAAAAGTGAAAAAAACGGAAAAAAATTTGAACATTCATAAGATATAATGGGAAAAATCAATTAATTAAGGAGGAATCTATTATGAGAAAGATTGTAGTGAGTGTATTATGTTTGGCGTTAATTGTGTCCAGCTTGGCATTTTCCGGTTCGAAAGTGCAGGCAAAGACATATGGACCAGAAGAGTTTGGTCTTGGATTTAATGTAGAGGAGTATGTCGGAATTAAATTCCAAAAAATTACGAAAAATTATGTCCTTTACAAAAAAATCAAATTTAATGGTAACGACGGATATAAATATGTTTCAAACAAAGTATACAAAAAGAAATATAGCAAAAAAATCAAGATGTATACATTAAAGAATGGATATCCTTGTACTTGGAAATTCATGTGCCAAGGTTTTACTTATCAGAATCTGAAAAACAAACGTACAGATCATGCACATACAAAACCCAAAAATGTTGAGTGGATTATTCGAGGCAATAATATGCTTCAATACTATACACCGTGATGAAAGGAGAAGCGAGGAAAATGAAAAAATTAGTCGTTGTTTTGGGATTATGTGTGTTTTGTATACTGGCTGGTGTAGTGACGAGTGCAAATACACCGGAAATAAGTGCACAGACGGCCTATCAAAAATTAATGAACAAATACAAGAAATCGGGCTTTCAAATGTATGTAAAATACGATGCAGAAGATTTTGGAGACGATGCAGAAGCGGGGTATCCATTGCTTCTATCCGCTCAAAAGATTAGAGATGGACGTATTAAATACATGGATCTTAATGGAGACAGGAAAAAAGAATGCATACTTGTAACAGAGGATTATATTAATTTATTTACCATGAAAGGAAATAAAGTCAAATATCTTGGTGGCATCCATATCAGTTATATGGATGGTGTGACCCATAAAGGGAAAGCCAAAGAGTTTACCTTTTTCCGATATGGTGGAAGGATGATGCATTATTATACCTTCCGTATTAAAAATGCAATCTTAACAAAGGTTTGTACGTTTGGTGATCAGGTTATGGATGCTTCAGATGGAAGTCTATACAATGAATACTATTACAATGATAAACGTACGTCAACCAAGAAATATAAATCTATTTATCGGAAATATGCAACAGGTGGGAAAGATCTGAGTTTGGGCTAGTGAGTTAGGAAAGGTTAAGATAAAGAAATAGAAACCGTGTATCATAAAGAGGACCGCCAAATGGATGAAGAATCTGTTTGGCGGTCTTTTTTGAAAAAGTATAATAAGGTTCAAATAATGGTTGACATATCCTGATAAATAGTGTATTATCATGCACAAGCAAGTGAATAATTTGAGAGTCTAATATCTATCATTCTATTTTTCTTGCTTATCGAAACTTTTTACCCACATATTATTAGAAAGCAAGAGAAGAAAGGGATGGTATTTATTGACAAAAGATTTAACAGAAAAAAATCTTGTGGAAGCTCCGGAAGTGTTTGCTGACATCAGTAATGTCAATCTGTATGACGGTGAGCAGGTGATCCGGCCGGAAGATTTGGAATTGCTGCCACAGGAAATGTACTACAAGGATAGAGAAGGGAAGCCTGCGAAAGTAATGGCAGATGTGCGGATGCGCTGGCGCAAGAATGGAACGATCATTGCTCTCATACAGATGGAGAACCAGTCAGAGATCAATAACATTATGCCAGTACGGGATTTGGGTTACATTTTCAACAACTACAATGAACAGATCAAAGAGCACAAAAGGGAGAACGAACGCAATGACAACCATTTCTATGCCAGAGAACTGGCAGATGATGATCGTCTGCAGCCGGTTATTACATTTGTTATCTACTATGGCAAGGAAGAATGGACGCGGCCGCTCAGCATCCTCGATATGCTGGATTTGGAGGAAGAAGAGAAAAAGAAGTTGCAGCCATTTCTCTTAAATCATAAGATTCATCTAATATCCTTGAGCAATCTGGATGAAAGTGAGATAGAAAAGTACAAGTCGGATTTCTGGCATGTGATCAAGTTTTTAACGCTTAGTGGTCATGGCAAAACCCGCAAGTATCTGGAAGAAGAAAGCAGCAGGAGAACGGTGAAACACCCGGAAGAAGTAAGTGACGTGCTTTATGCACTTAGCAGGGATAAACGTTTTCTGGAAACAGATTTAACCCCAAAAAGAAAGGAGGAATCGCAGATGGGACCGATTTCAGATGTGTTAGATGAGATAGAGGCGATTGGGTTTGAGAAAGGTGTCGAGCAAGGTATTGAGCAAGGTATTGAGCAGGGACGTCAACGAGTCAATCATTTGTATGCAGCACTGATCAAAGACAATCGTACGGCAGAACTTTTTCAGGCAACGCAGGATCCTGAACTTCAGG
>QWCN01005090.1_pt1 | contig 13237 bp, 9 predicted proteins | sample 1972711 | NCBI WGS metagenome assembly QWCN01 (sample SAMN09866707, study PRJNA288562) | Human gut metagenome isolate term1_stool, whole genome shotgun sequencing... | isolation source: gut | host: Homo sapiens | place: USA: California | reverse complement strand
CCTGCTGCACAACGACGAGAAGGAGATCTTTGCCTACATGTGCACCAGCCAGGACCTGACCGGTGTGTGGAAGGACCGCATGGACACCTACGACTTCGGCGATGAGCACTGCTACTTCTTTGCACCGTGGATCGGCCCCAAGCCCAAGAACGTGGGCGACGTGCTGGCCACCGTGCTGGAGAATGTGCAGGCCAAGAACTCCAATCTGGAGACCTTCTTCAACACCCCCGCCGTCAAGCTGGTGCACGCCGACGGCAAGGTGACCGGCGTCATCGCCAAGGATGAGAGCGGCAAGTACATCCAGTTCAACGCCTCCAAGGGCGTCATCCTGGCCACCGGCGACTACATGAACAACGAGGCCATGGTCAAGCGCTGGTGCCCGGACGTGGACGGCTACGACAAGAAGCAGTACCAGAAGACCGGCGACGGCCACATCATGGCCATCGACGCAGGCGCCAAGATGGAGAACCTGGGCCACACCAAGATGATGCACGACTTCGACTCCGGCCTGATGTACGAGGAGCCGTTCCTGTACGTCAACATGGAGGGCAAGCGCTTCTGCAACGAGGACACCGGCTTTGTCTACATGGGCAACGTCACCAAGTATCTGCCCCGCTACAACGGTGCCAACGTGGATGCCAACCACCCGGACGGCTCTCTGGGCTGGTACTGCCAGATCTACGACAGCGACTACATGAGCTACGCCAACAGCCCCGTGCCGGAGCAGGTGATGACCAAGTACATCCCCGGTGCCGTGGAGAACCCGCAGGGCGTGTTCACCAACCTGATCGACACCTATAAGGCCGACACCATCGAGGAGCTGGCCGCTCTGCTGGACGTGCCCGCCGATGAGCTGCAAAAGACCATCGACCGTTACAACGAGCTGTGCGATCAGGGGACCGATGCGGACTTCGGCAAGAAGAGCGCCTACATGCACAAGATCGAGAAGGCTCCCTTCTGGGGCGTGCGCAAGCACATCCGCGTGTCCTCCATCGACAGCGGCGTGAACACCAATGCCAACGGCCAGGCTCTGGACGCTGACGGCAAGGTCATCGAGGGCCTGTACTGCGTGGGCAACGTGGGCGGCGTGTTCTACGGCGGCGCGGACTATCCGTTCCACCAGACCGGCCTGTCCCTGGGCCGCTGCTACACCTTCGGCATGCTGGCCGCAAAGCACGCCATGGGCAAGTAAGCCGCAGGAAATAACACCATAAAAGAAGAAGGCCGCCGGGCAGGAGAAGGTTTCCTGCCCGGCGGCTTTTTGCTGCCGGAAAAAAGTGAAAATAATGCCCGAAACTTGAGCGGGATTGTTGTGAATGTGACGATTTTGGTACGATTTTGGGACGCTTGGTTTACACCGCCCCGGAAAGCGTGGTATAGTTAAACGGATAAGCAGCAGTGGGTGCCGCTGTGGGAAAAGCGAGGAGAGCGTTACGATGAAAAAGCACATTCGAGCATTCGTCAGTCTGCTGTGCGCTGCGGCGCTGGCACTGGGCTGTGCATCCTGCGGCGGCGCAGCGCAGAGCACCGGAAAATCCGGCGGCACCGCCGGGGTGACCCATATCACCGTGTGGACCTATTACAATGGTGACCAGCTGGAAAGCTTCAACAAGCTGGTGGACCAGTTCAACGAGACCACCGGCCGCGAAAAGGGCATCCGGGTGGAAAGTGCCAGCCAGGGCAGCATGAGCGACCTGGAAACCAACGTGATGGATGCGGCCCAGGGCAAGGTGGGTGCTGCGGCCATGCCCAACATCTTCTCGGCCTATGCTGACACCGCCTATGCGCTGGACCAGATGGGCATGCTGGTGGACCTGAGCCAGTACCTCACCGAGGACGAGCGCGCCCAGTATGTGCAGGACTACCTGGACGAAGGCGACTTTGACGGCGACGGCAGCATGAAGATCTTCCCGGTGGCAAAATCCACCGAGCTGATGTTCCTGAACGAGACCGACTGGGAGAAGTTTGCCCAGGCCACCGGTGCCGCCTACGACGACCTTTCCACCGTGGAAGGGCTGGTGGCCACTGCCGGTGCCTATTATGACTGGACCGACGCCCAGACGCCGGAGCCGGACGACGGCAAGGCTCTGTTCGGCCGCGACGCCATGGCCAACTACATGCTGGTGGGGGCCCGGCAGCTGGGCGACACCCTGTTCGAGGTGCAGGACGGAAAGATGACCTTGAACTTTGACAAGGACGTAGCCCGCAAGCTGTGGGACAACTACTATGTGCCCTTCGTCAAGGGGTGGTTTGCCGCTATCGGTCGCTTCCGCAGCGATGATATCAAGGTGGGCAATGTGCTGGCCTATGTGGGTTCCAACTCCAGCGCCACCTTCTTCCCCGCGCAGGTCATGGTGAACGACACCGAGAGCTACGACATCGACATGACGGTGCTGCCCAGCCCGAAGTTTGCGGGCGGCGAGGATGTGGCCGTGCAGCAGGGTGCCGGTATGGTGGTCACCGCCGGTACGGAGGAAGAGATCAATGCCTCGGTGGAGTTCCTCAAGTGGTTCACCCAGCCGGAGAACAACATCTCCTTCTCGGTGGACTCCGGCTACCTGCCGGTGACCACGGCTGCCAACGACATGGAGGCCATCAAGACCAGCGGCCTGGAACTGAGCCCGAAGATGGAGCGCATCCTCTCGAATGCAGTCCAGAGCGTAAAGAACAACACCCTTTATACGCCAAGTGCCTTTGCGGGCGGCAACAAGGCCCGCAAGGTGCTGGAATACAGCCTGAGCGATCTTGCCTCTGCCGACCGTGCAACGGTGCAGGAGCGGGTGGCTGCAGGCCAGCCCGCCGCCGACGCGGAAGCGGAGTTCCTCACCGACGAATACTTTGATGCCTGGTATGGGGGCATCTGCACTGCACTGGAGGAGTACGCCGGCTGAGCGTAACGACCGGAAACCGACGGGAAAGGGGGAAAGTGCCATGAAGCCTGCCGAAAAGTACCGTGCGTGGAAAGCGCACCGGCCCGAGAAGCCGATCTTCCGCACCATCCTCTTTTCCATGATGGCGGTGCTGCTGGCGGAGGTGATCCTGCTGTCGACCGGCATCGGCCTGACCAATGTGTCCGGGCGGCTGAACCAGAACGCCAAGCAGATCGTGAACATGCAGGTGCGCAACCGCGCCAGCTACCTGCAGGATATGCTGATCAAGGCACAGGAGCTCACCGACATTTCCACCACCATCAACAACCTGACCCAGCAGATGCTGCAGGACGGCACCATTTCGCTGGACACGATGGACCAGAGCAGCGAGGCCGCTGACCCCCTGATGGAAGCCGCCGCGCCCTATCTGGTGAGTGCACTGCGCGCCCGCCCCGTGACCGGCATCTTTCTTGTGATCAACACCCACGACCTTGCGGAAAAGGAAGTGGGCAGCCCCATGCCCAGCGTGTACCTGCGGGACCTGGACCCGGACGCCCGCCCCTCAGACCGCAACACCGACCTGATGCTGGAGCGTTCCAGCGCGGCGGTGGTCAAGGCGCTGGGCATCACCACCGACAAAAGCTGGAGCACCGCCCTGAATTGCCGCGGCCTGACCAACGGCGGCTTTGTGCGCACCGTGTTCCAGACCGCCTGGGAGGATGACGAAAAGCTGGACGCCGCCGACTACGGCCGCTGGCTCACCCAGACCTACAAGCTCACCGGTGACGAGCGCACGGCCATTGCCTACTCCCAGCCCCTCATCCTGCCGGACGGCACCGTGTACGGCGTCATCGGTGTGGAGATCCTGACCAGCTATCTGGAAACCAAGATGCCGTATCAGGAGCTGCAGGACGGCGGGCAGGGCACCTATCTGCTGGTGTCCACAACGTCGGGCCTGTCGGACCCGGAACTGTTCCTGACGCTGACGGCGGGCGACGGACTGGATGCCAACGTCATCGACGCGGGCGTGGAAAAGATCACCTGCCGGCAGACGGACGGCGAACGCTGGCTGACGCTGAACGACGAGACCGGCTATGCGGCGGTCCGGAGCCTGGACCTGTACAGCCGCAACGCGCCCTTCTCCAACGAAAAGTGGCTGCTGGTGGGCACGGTGCGCAGCAGCATCCTGTTCCGCTTTGCCCGCACCGTGCAGCAGGTCATCACCGCTGCGGTGCTCCTCACCCTGCTGCTGGGGGCTGTGAGCAGCCTGCTGGTGTCCCGCGGTCTGGCCCGCCCCGCCGAGCAGCTCTACTGCGAGGTGCTGGCAGCCAACGGCAAACAGACCTTCCCCAAGTTTTCGCACACCGGCATCCGGGAGCTGGACCGCTTTGCGGAGGCCATCACCCAGCTGAACAGCAGCCTTGTGACCAACTCCACCAAGTTTTTGCGCATCATGGACATGGCCAGTGTGGAGCTGGGCGGCTACGAGCTGCGGTATGACACCGGCAGTGTGTATGTGACCAAAAACTTCTTTGCCCTGCTGGGTGCCCCGGAGGTGGACGGCAGCAGCCTGACCGTGCGCACCTTTGGAGAACTGCTGGAGCACATCCAGCTGGCCCGCCCCTGCACCGTCGTCAACGCGGAGGGGGACAAGGTGCTGACCGTGGTGCAGGGCGGCCGCACCCGCTATATCATGCTGCGGGTCACCACCGAGGACCGGGTGCAGGTGGGTCTGGCCGAGGATGTGACCGCCGCTACCCAGGAGCGCCTGCGCATCGAGCGGGAGCGCGACTACGACGTCCTCACCGGCCTGTACAACCGGCAGGCATTCCACCGCGTGAGTCATGAACTGTTCCAGCATCCGGAGCGGCTGGGCGTGGCAGCCTTGCTGATGATGGACCTGGACGACCTCAAGCACATCAACGACACCTACGGCCACGACTGGGGCGACCACTACATCCAGAACACCGGCCGCTGCATTGCGGAGCACAGCCCACCGGGCACCGTGTGCGCCCGCCTGTCTGGCGACGAGTTCCTGCTGCTGTTCTACGGCTATCCCGGCCGGGAGCAGCTGCGCGAAAAGCTGGAAGCACTGACCCGCGCCATGCAGCAGGCCGTGGTGGTACTGCCCAGCGGCAGCGACCTGCACATCAGTATTTCCGGCGGCGTGGCCTGGTACCCGGAGGATGGCCGGGACATCGAGACCCTGAAAAAATATGCAGACTTTGCCATGTATCAGGTCAAGCACTCCACCAAGGGGCAGATGAAGGACTTTGACATCGGCGTGTACAATCAGGAGGCCTACATCGCCCGCACCCGGCGGGAGTTCCACCAGCTCATCAGCGAAGAGCGGATGTACTACTACTTCCAGCCCATCTTCTCGGCACAGACCGGCAGGGTGCACGCCTACGAAGCACTGATGCGGTCGGACCTGCCCACCCTGCGTTCTCCGGCCACCATCATGAAGCTGGCCCGGGAGCAGGGCGCGCTGTATGAGATCGAGCGGCTGACCTTCCGCAAGGCGCTGGAAGGCTTTGACAACCTGCGCAGCAAAAATCTCGTGGACCGGCAGGCCCTGATCTTCATCAACTCCATTGCCAGCGTCAGCCTGCGCCGGGAGGACAGCGAGTATATGGACCAGCGCTGGCACGAGCTGCGCCGCCAGATGGTCATTGAGATCACCGAGGAAGAGGAGATGAACCGGGAGGCACTGGAGAGCAAGCGCCACGCTCCGGGCTTCTCCGGCATGTTTGCGCTGGATGACTACGGCAGCGGCTACTCCAACGAGGGCAGCCTGCTGGAGTTGGCGCCCCGGTTCATCAAGGTGGATATCAGCATCATCCGTGGCATTGATTCGGACCCCGACAAGCAGCAGATCCTGCGCAACGTGGTGCGCTACGCCCAGCCGCGCAGCATGCAGATCATTGCCGAGGGTGTGGAAACGGCCGCCGAGATGCGCACCGTCATCGACCTGGGGGCCGACCTGCTGCAGGGCTACTTCCTGGCGCGGCCGGCCGCTGTGCCCGACCCCATTGCCCCGGAGGCAGCGGAGATCATCCGAGCTATCTAGGACAGCAACCGCCGGAAGCGCTTCTGAACCGCCCAAAAGAGCAGGAAATTCCATATAGAACTGGAATATCCTGCTCTTTTTATACGGTGAGGAACACAATTTGGCACCCGGCCAATTTACCTCTGGTGTTTGGCCGGGCGCTGCGGTATACTGGGGTGGAACGAAAAACGGCACGGGAGGTGCTTTGAAAAAAATGGTACAGGTGGATCTGATCACCGGGTTTCTGGGGGCCGGCAAAACGACCTTTCTGCGCCGGTACGTCCGGTATCTGGTGGAGCAGGGGCACAACGTCTGCATTCTGGAAAACGACTTCGGCGCGGTGAACGTGGATGCCATGTTGGTGCAGGACCTGCTGGGCGACCGGTGCGATCTGGAGACCATCAGCGGCGGGTGTGACTGCGACACCCACCAGCGGCGCATGCGCACCAAGCTCATCGCCATGGCCATGCGCGGCTTTGACCGGGTGGTGGTGGAACCCAGCGGCATCTTTGATGTGGACGAATTCTTTGACGTGCTGCGGGACGACCCGCTGGACCGCTGGTACCGCATCGGCAATGTGATCGCCATTGTGGACGCCATGCTGCCGGAAGCATTGTCGCCGCAGGCGGAATATCTGCTGGCCTCCGAGACGGCCAATGCAGGCCGGGTGCTGCTGAGCCGTGCGCCGCAGGCCGGGCCGGAACAGTGCCGGGCAGCCATTGCCCACCTGGACCGCGCGCTGGAAGCCTGCAAGTGCTCCCGCCGCTTTGCCCCGGACGAGATCCTCACCAGGGACTGGGCCGTCCTCACCGACGCCGACCTTGCACAGATCGCCGCCTGCGGCATGCGGCAGGCCAGCTGCGAAAAGCTGCACTTTGATGAGCACAAGGCCTTCGGCTCCCTGTGCTTTCTGGAACAGCATCTCACGGTGGAGCAGCTGCAGCAGGCAGCTGCCCGGCTGTTCGGGGACCCGGCCTGCGGGCAGGTGCTGCGGGTCAAGGGCTTTGCCCCCACGCAGGGCGGCTGGCTGGAGCTGAACGCCACCGCCGCCGGGCAGACACTGGCCCCCATCCCGCAGGGGCAGGATGTGCTCATCGTCATCGGCGAGGGGCTGGACAGGGCAAGGATCGAAACGCAGCTTCACCGTTGAGTTTTCAACGAACGTTGTAAAACTGGTGCAAAAAAGGAGAACAGGATCATGAAAAAGAACCCGCAGATGCCCTCGGCGCGGCGCATCCTCGGCATGGTGGTCGGTATTGTGATCATCGGGCTGGGCATTGCACTGTTCAAGCAGTCTCACCTTGGCAACGACTCCATCAGCGCACTGAATATGCGTCTGGCCGAGATGCTGGGCATCTCGCTGGGCGTGCAGAACCTGTGCACGAACATCCTGTTCTTTGCACTGCAGTTCTGGTTCGGGCGCAAGTACATCGGCCTTGGCACCTTTGTCAACGGCATCGGCGTCGGGTTCATTGTCACGGCCTTCTACAACCCCATTGCGGCCCACTTTGGCCCGGCCGAGGCGCTGGGCCTGCCGGTGCAGCTGCTGTGGGTGGCGCTGGCGGTGCCAGTCACGGCGCTGGGGGCTTCGCTGTACCAGACGGCAGATCTGGGCATCGCCCCGTACGATTACCTCTCGCTGGGCCTGCGGGACTACACCCCGGTGCCGTACTTCGGCTGCCGCGTGTTCACCGATGCGCTGTGTGCGCTGCTGTGCTGGCTGCTGGGCGGCCTTGTGGGCATCGGTACGCTGATCTGTGCCTTCTGCCTGGGGCCCTTCATCCAGTTCTTCAACGGGTTGGTGTCGGAGCGTGTGCTGCACTACAAGCCGGGCGGCCAGTAAGATCGGGAAATCAAAAAGGCGTGCACCTCCTTTGCGGAAGTGCACGCCTTTTGCTGTGCAGAAATCAGAACTTGAACAGCGGGGTGCCGGCCAGGATGTCGCCCTCTGCCAGCATCTTCAGCTCGCCCAGATCGTCGCCGTTGGTCACGATGATGGCGGTAGCGGTGGGATGGCCTGCGGCGCGGATGGCGTCCAGATCCACCTTCAGCAGCGGGGTGCCGGCCTTGACCTTGTCACCCTCCTTGACCAGAGCCTTGAAGCCCTTGCCGTTCATCTCCACGGTGTCCATGCCGACGTGCACCAGGATCTCGATGCCGTCTTCGCTGGTCAGACCGACGGCGTGCAGGGTGGAAGCCACCTGGTTCACAGTGCCGTCAAAGGGGGCGTACACGGTCTTGCCGGTGGGCTCGATGCCGCAGCCGGGGCCCAGGATGCCCTGTGCGAACGTCTCGTCGGGGATGTCGGCCTGTGCCAGGACCTTGCCGCGGATGGGAGCCAGAACGGTCTTGCTCTGGCCAAAGAACTTAGCGGTTTCTTCTTCTTCGGCCTTGTTGCCGAACAGCTTGTCAAAAAAGCCCATGATAATAATCCTTCCTTCTAATCCTATTCAGGGGCGCGGCCGCCGCGCAGGCCTGCTGCGCCCAAACCCATATGGTATATTCAAAAGATACCATACTGCGCCCCAAAATGCAACTGCAATCCTGCACAAACTACGGCGGGGTTTGCTGTTACATCAGCGCAATCAGCTGCTCGATCTCTTCCATGCGGGTGGCCCAGCTGGTGGCGATGCGTACCACGGTGTGGGAGTCGTCGAACTTCTCCCAGAAGCCGAACTTCGCCCGGCCTTCCAGTGCGGCCAGCTGGGTGTTTTCCAACACCACGAACACCTGATTGGTGGGGGAGTCCATGAAGAACCGGCAGCCCTTGGCGGCCAGACCCTTCTTGAGGGCGTTGGCGGTATCAATGGCATTTTTGCTGATCTTCGTGTACAGATCATCGGTGAACAGAACGTCGAACTGGATGCCCAGCAGACGGCCCTTGGCCAGCAGGGCACCCTGCTGCTTGACCATGGTCATGAAGTGGGCCGGGGCACCGTGGGGGAACACCACGGCCTCGCCGCACAGGGCACCCACCTTGGTGCCGCCGATGTAGAACACATCGGTGAGCCGGGCGATGTCGGCCAGGGTCACGTCGGTGCCCTCGGCCATCAGGCCGTAGCCCAGCCGGGCACCGTCCAGAAACAGCGGCATCTGGTATTCCTGACAGACGGTGTGCAGATCTTCCAGCTCCTGTTTTGTGTACAGGGTGCCGTACTCGGAGGGGTGGGAGATGTACACCATGCCAGGGAACACCATATGGTCGTGGTTGGCGTCGGCATAGAAGGTGGCGCACCAGTCCCGTACATCGGCGGCGGACACCTTGCCCTCGTGGGCCGGCAGGCTGATCACCTTGTGGCCGGTGTACTCGATGGCACCGGCTTCGTGGGCGGCCACATGGCCGGTGGCCGCGGCCAGCACACCCTGCCAGCGCTGCAGCATGGAGGCAATGACGATGGCGTTGGTCTGGGTGCCGCCGGAGATGAAGGTTACGTCGGCGTCCGGGCAGGCGCAGGCGGCGCGGATCTTCTCCCGTGCACTGGCGCAGTAGGGGTCGGTGCCGTAGCCGGGCACCTTTTCAAAGTTGGTCTCGGTCAGCTTCTGCAGGATGGCGGGATGGGCACCCTCGCAGTAGTCATTTTCAAAGTACAGCATAAAAACGCTCCTATATTTCAGATGCATCCATTGTAACCCCCGGCCGCAGGCTTGTCAAATAGGAAAAAAGACCAGAGGGCGGACAGCCAAAATGCTGTCGGAATTGCGCCCCGAAGTAGTTGCTGCTGCCAAGGCCTCCTTCCGGGCGGTATGGGATGCTGATTCCAGGATAGCCCGGAACCGGCACACCGTCAATGTGGCGGCGTTTTTGCTGATTCTTTAGCAGGGGTGTGGTATAATCTTATATTAGGACAGAATAAAATCAGGAGGGGTGAACCGTTTATGAAAAAAAGTATCTGGTACCGCGACCTTCTGGTCATGCTTGCCGCACTGTGCGTCGCCGGGGTGGCGGTGGTATGGGTGCAGCGCATCACCGGCCGCATCGACGGCGTGGCCATGCTGATCTTCATGCTGGCTGTGTTTGTCACCTCCATGTACACCGACGGTTATCTCTGGGGCGTGCTGGCCTCGCTGGCAAGTGTGCTGGCGGTCAACTTTGCCTTTTTCACCCCCTATTTTGCCTTCAATTTTACCCTGCCGGAAAATCTGTTCTCCGGCCTTGTGATGCTGGCCGTATCCATCATGACCAGTACCCTGACCACCCGGGTCAAAAAACAGGAGCAGCTGCGCATGGAGACCGAGCGGGAAAAAATGCGCGCCAACCTTCTGCGGGCGGTCTCCCACGACCTGCGCACGCCCCTCACCTCCATTTACGGGGCCTGCTCCACCGTGACTGAAAACTACGATTCGCTGGGCAAGGAACAGGCCCTCAAGCTGCTGCGGGAGGCCTGCGAGGATGCCCAGTGGCTCAACCGTATGGTGGAGAATCTGCTTTCCGTGACCCGCTTCGACGGGGAACAGGTGGCCGTCAAAAAGACCCCCACCGTGCTGGAAGAGCTGCTGGACGCGGTGCTGGTCAAATTCAAAAAGCGCTGCCCGGACGTTCCGGTGCAGCTGGAGCTGCCGGAGGACTTTGTTATGATCCCCATGGACTCCATGCTGATCCAGCAGGTGCTGATGAACCTGTTGGAGAACGCGGTGCTCCACGCCGAGGGCATGACCACCCTGACGCTGCGGGTGTTCACGCTGGGCAGCCGGGCTGTGTTTGAGGTGAAGGACGACGGCTGCGGCATCCCGAAAGAGCGTCTGCGCACCCTGTTCTCCGGCACCGGCGGCCCGGACCCCAACGCCCCGGCCGACAGCGGCAAGCACGGCATGGGCATCGGCCTGCCGGTGTGCGCCGCCATCATCAAGGCCCACGGCGGCGAGATCGACGCAGAGAGCCGCCCCGGCGAGGGCACGACCATCCGTTTCTGGCTGGAGACGGAGAAAATCGAACTGGAGGACGCAGAGGATGAGCAATAATAAATATAAGGTGCTGATCGTGGAGGACGAGGCGAACATCTGCAGCTTCATTGAAACGCTGCTGACCACGAACGACTATCAGGCGCTGGTGGCGCACACCTGCACCATGGGCCTGACCCTGTTCGCCTCCCACAACCCGGATCTGGTGATCCTGGACCTGGGCCTGCCGGACCGGGACGGGCTGGAGCTGATCCGTACCGTGCGGCAGAAGTACATGACCCCCATCATCGTGTTGTCGGCCCGTACCGACGAGATGGATAAGATCGAGGCGCTGGATCTGGGTGCCAACGATTACATCACCAAACCCTTCGGCACCGGGGAACTGCTGGCCCGGGTGCGGGTGGCCCTGCGCCTGAACCGCTACAGCCGCACCGGAGATGCCGCATCCGGCGGAGAGTTCCAGGCTCAGGGACTGCGCATCAACTACGACCGCCGCAAGGTGTTCGTGGAAGGGCAGGAGGTGCGCCTGACCCAGACGGAATACAACATCGTGGCCTTTTTGTCCCAGCATGCCGGCCGGGTGATGACCTACGCCGCCATCGTGCGGGCCATCTGGGGCGACACCGACGTGGGCAGCACCAAAAAGCTGCAGGTGAACATGGCCAACATCCGCAAAAAGCTGGGCAGCCGCCCCGGCAGCAATCCCTACATCCTCAACGAGCTGGGGGTGGGCTACCGCATGATCGACGAGGACCCGGAGAGCCGTCAGGTTGCGGAGGAGGGCGAATGATCCTTGCACTGGTAATTTTTGCTGTCACCTATCTGCTCATGCTGGCACTGCCCAAAGAGCGCCCGTGGGTGGCCCTGTGCAGTGCGGCGGTGTTCATGGCACTGGGACAGCTGGGCGTGTATGATTTTTCGCTCTCGGCGGCGCTGGGGGCGGTGGATTACAATGTGCTGCTGATGATGTCTGGCACCATGGGGATCGTGTCGCTGTTCATCCGGAGCCGGATGCCGGCCCGCCTGGCCGAGCAGCTGATCGTCCGTGTGCCCAATGCCCAGTGGGCTGTGTGCGTGCTGGCACTTTTTGCCGGGGTCATCAGTGCATTTGTGGACAATGTGGCCACAGTGCTCATGGTGGCACCGGTGGGCCTGGCCATTGCCCGCAAGCTGAAGATCTCGCCGGTTCCGGTGATCATTGCCATTGCGGTGTCCTCCAACCTGCAGGGCGCAGCCACGCTGGTGGGGGATACCACCAGCATCCTGCTGGGCGGCTTTGCGGAGATGAACTTCTTTGACTTTTTCTGGATGCACGGCCGCCCGGGCGTCTTCTGGGGTGTGGAGCTGGGCGCGCTGACCTCCCTGCTGGTGCTGCTATGGCTGTTCCGGAAGGAAAAACAGTCCATCGCCGCCAGCGTGGAAACACAGGTGGAAGATGACGTGCCCACTGCCCTGATGCTGCTGACGGTGGGGCTGCTGATCGTGGCATCTTTCCTGCCGCAGCCGGAAAGCGGCCTGCTGGCAACACTGTACGATCTGCGCAGCGGGCTCATCTGCATGACCCTGTGCGTGGTGGGCGTGGTCCGTGCCTGCCTGCGGGACCGCTCGGCAAGGCCGCTGGTGCAGGTGGTGCAGGAGCTGGACCGGGACACTTTGCTGCTGCTCTTCGGGCTGTTCATCGTGATCGCGGGCATCCGCACGGCGGGTGTCATCGACGCTGCCGCGCAGCTGTTCCATACCGTGGCCGGGGAGGATCCTTTCCGGCTGTATGTGCTGCTGGTGGTGGTATCGGTGGTGCTGTCGGCTTTCATTGACAACATCCCTTATGTGGCCACCATGCTGCCGGTGGTGCAGGGCATTGCCGCGCTGATGAACAATGGTGCAGGCATGGCACCGGAGGTGTTTTACTTCGGTCTGCTCACCGGCGCAACGCTGGGCGGCAACCTGACCCCCATCGGAGCATCGGCCAACATTGCGGCCATCGGCATCCTGCGCAAGAATGGTGAGACCGTGCGCACAGCCGACTTTTTGCGCATCGGGGTGCCCTTTACACTGGCGGCAGTGCTGACCGGCTCGGTGTACCTGTGGCTGGTGTGGGGCCGCGCGTTGTAAGCAACAGAAAATGTCTGCCGCCAGCGCCCGGCGGCCACGCTCAAACGACCAAATAAACCGCCCGTCCTGTGCCGGAAAACCGGCCTGCGACGGGCTTTTTTACGGAAGTATGACGTTTTACAAAAAGAGAAGATTTTTTTGCAGAAAACGCTTGACAATTTCGGTATATCTGGTATAATAACTATCGTTCCGAGCGACACAGCTCGCAAACGAAACAGAATATGCGGATATGGCGGAATTGGCAGACGCGTTAGATTCAGGTTCTAATCGGGGCAACTCGGTGGAGGTTCAAGTCCTCTTATCCGCA
>QWCN01005085.1_pt1 | contig 13243 bp, 12 predicted proteins | sample 1972711 | NCBI WGS metagenome assembly QWCN01 (sample SAMN09866707, study PRJNA288562) | Human gut metagenome isolate term1_stool, whole genome shotgun sequencing... | isolation source: gut | host: Homo sapiens | place: USA: California | reverse complement strand
TGGATCCGCTGAAGATCACTATGCTGAAATGCGGTACTTTCGCTGCATATCATCGTAAATTTGGTACGACTATCCGTAAGATGAATCCCGAAAGCTGCGAGATCAATGATCTTCTGACGTGTCACCAAATTGACAGTCTTGAAAGGAGATGGACAGTGGATGATTGGATATAGCTGGGTGCCTATCACAGCACTTTTCTGTTATCTGTTCTTGTTTTTAACCTTTCTAGCTTCAAAGAAAAAAGAAAAGGTTATCCGATCCTTTATGGGATTGATGCTCATCATGATCCTTTGGGTCGGCGGCTCCTTCGCGATGCGTATGCAGCTATGGCCGTCTGTAAACTTTTGGCATCATGTATCCGTTTTGGGCATGATTTTGGTACCGCCCGGGTACTACATGTTTGTTATGGACTTTTTGGAAGAGAAAAAAGTCTATGGCAAGTATATTTGGATGCTGCTGCACATTGGCATATTTGTATTCAATTGCTTAACCTGCTGGTTTGTACCGGAACCGGAAGTTGTCAGTAACGGAACTTCCACCCAGTTCTTATATCATTATTCCTGGCATATTTATCTGCTGGGACTTTTGATGCTGCCTTGTTTGGTACAGGTGGTTTTGGTTTCCCATCGCCATTGTAAGGGCAACAGCATTGCCTTCCAACAGCTTAAGCCGATTTTGGTCGGTGTTCTGTACCTTTTGGTGGGTCATATTGCTTCTACCCTGCCTTTCTTCATGGGCTTCCCGCTGGATATTGCATCCGGCATTGTGAATGTCTGCTTCGTTTTCTACGCGCTTTACAAAAAGCGGCTGTTTAAAATGACGCTGCTGCTTTCCAAGACCAACTATTTGCTGTTCTCCCTGGCTTTCAGCTGCTTTATTATCTACAATATTGCCGGCCCGATGCAACGGTTCTTCACCGATACAGCGGGAATGGATTATACATTTTCTGTTGTTGTCATTACGGCAACATTCTTCGCAACGGTTTTGGTACTTTACAGCATTCTGGCATCGGTTTTTAACACCATCTTTACACGTAATGAGCAGCAGCATATGCAGTGCATCAGCCAACTGGGGGATGATGTTACTCATATGTTTAGCGTAAATGATATCCTGCAGAATATGACGGATGTTATTCTGCAGACCACCCATGTGGAACGCATGAGCGTCTTTATTCGGCAGCCGGATGGTGACTATCGTATTGAATTTACGACCAACCCGCTGGATGAAAAGGGCTTCTATCTGCGAAACGACCATCCGTTGGTAAGCTACTTCAAGCAGACTGACAAGTATGCCACCCGGCGTGACTTCTCCCGGTCGACTGTGTATCGCAGTTTATGGGAGTCAGAAAAAAAACTCCTTACTACCCTGAAGGTGGAGTGCTTTATTCCCATCTCCAGTGAAAAGGACCTTGTTGGTATCGTGGCTCTGCCGGAAAGAAAGGATTTTCAGCCTTATCCGGACAATGATTTGGCGCTTGTGCATACAATTGCTTCGACTTGCGCTACTGCGGTTAAGGATGCAACCATCTATGAACGCGCGATTACAGAGGCACGCCGAGATAAGCTGACCGGCCTTCTCAACCGTAAGTTCTTCCTGGAGCTGATGGATCAGGAATTCGAACGGTATAAGGACAGCGCACTTTCCCTTTGCTTGTTTAATGTGGATGATTTTAAGCTGTATAACCAGTTATACGGTAGTCAGGAAGGCGATCTTGCACTTTCCCGTATTGCCGGTATTCTTTGCTCCGCGATCAATGAGACTTGCCATGCAGCTCGTATCGGCGGTAAGGAATTTGCATTGCTGCTTCCCGGCTATGATATCCATTCCGCTAAGTTGCTTGCTGAGAATTTGGCGACTGAGGTTATGGAAATTAACAAACGAAGCGGTGGGCAGGTTACCAAACCCCTTACTGTCAGCGCTGGTATCTGCGCTGCACCCTATATGGCATCCAGCGCTAAGGAATTGTTCCAGAATGCGGAAACGGCTGTGTATACGGTAAAGCAATCGGGCAAGAATGCTGTGCAGATATATTCTTCCGAGATATTCCGTCGGGAAACGCAGGAGGATAGTACGCACCGTAGTGGCTACGGTGAAAATGCGAACACGATCTATGCGCTTACTGCAGCAATCAATACCCGTGATCATTACACATTCCAGCACTCTCAAAATGTGGCTTACTATGCATCGGAACTGGCGCAGGCAGCCGGCATGGGTGAAGATCTGTTGGAAATCGTCAAGGAAGCAGGTATGCTGCATGACATCGGTAAGATCGGTGTCCGGGAAGATATACTTAATAAGCCGGGAAAACTATCTCCTGAAGAGTATGATATCATGAAAGGACATGTAGAGAATGCGGTGAACATCATTCGCTATTTGCCCTCTTTGGATTATGTTATCCCTGCTGTACAAAGCCATCATGAGAGATATGACGGAAAAGGATATCCCCGTCAGCTGACCGGTGATGAGATCCCTATTTTGGGCCGTATTTTGTGTATTGCCGATTCGTTTGATGCTATGACGTCTGTCCGGTCGTACAAGTCTGCCGTAAGTGTGCAAACGGCTATTTCGATCCTGGATAAGGAAGCCGGAAAGCAGTTTGATCCCAAGTTGGTTAGGATGTTCATCAACCTTTTGGAAAAGGGTAGTATAGAAATCCGCAGTCAGGCTGCGGAAAACATGCAAGATGCTACAGAGCCAACCGGTAGTTCTGAAATTGTGCTTGCTAAATAGTCAAAAACCCCGGCTTGGGCAGAGTGCTGCCCTGAGTCGGGGTTTTTGTCACACAAACGGGCTTCGGAAAACAATAACGGCATCGGAGTTCATAAAAAACATAACTGTAGTTATTTTTCTGAAAAAAATGAATGTGCTTGCGCGAAATATAACCGAATATATAACCGATGCGTGTTATGATTTGACCGTAAAACAGAAACTTGCCAATCGCAAACCTTCCGAAAGGATGCGTAAAGTTGAGGGGCCTGAAGTTGTGAAACCACGGCAACCCGACTACCGGAGTTTAAAAGAACTGTTTTCACTGGAAAGGAGAACGAAATCATGAATAAGATGCTTCAAAAACTGATAACCTTTGCCCTTGCGCTGGTGGTGTGCGCCTCAGGTGTATTCAATCTGTGTGTCTTTGCCGATACCGGCAGTACGATTTGGTATGGTGATCAGCTTTCGGTGGATGTAACCGCAGGAACTGACGGCTATACTTTTATGTCCCTGTTTAGAAAGCCTGCCAGCGGTTATGAATTTGGCGGCCACTTTTTGGCAAACGCTTCGACGCAGGAAGGCGCTCAGACCTTCGTTGTGATCGATACTGTTGCCCACGATGGTACCACTTGGACTCCCAACGGCCTCTACCGGCCCTATGGAAGCAATTATGATGTTACCTACTGCTGCGATATTGACACGATGATGCGTGATGGCACCTACTATAAGCGGTTGAATCTGGAAGACAGTGAATACTTCAATGACGCACAGGCTGCCAAGATTCGTGCTATTGTGACCAATGCTTATCCCTACGTGACGCTGGAAGCAATGAAAGCGGATCTGGCTGCAGGCGGCTTCGAAAACGCGGACAAGCTGACCCGTGGCGAAATTATTTCCGCTGTTCAGACCGCGATCTGGGCCTGCGCCAACAGCATGGAGCCTCTCAAGTATGTAAAGTCCTACCGTGTGACCGATAATTACGGCTGGGGTCAGCCTTTGCATGATACCAGCGATGAAGCCGGCCTGGATGTCGCAGGTAATCGAGTCTTTAAAACCTTCCCTGAAACCGGCGCCCGTATTGATGCCCTGGTAGAATATCTGCTGGCACAGGATGCCGATTACGCGAGCAAGGCACAGATCGTGATCACCGACCTCAAGATCGAAGACGAACCCGCTATTCTGGACGAAGAGAATCATATTTACAGAGTTCCTCTGTCCCTGGTTATGAATAACAGCGGCAGCGGTTATGAAGATAATATTCAGATCCGTGTGACTGCCGGCGAATCCGAGATCGTGATCCCCGTTGTCTATGGTCAAAAAACTTACTCTATCGAAATCACCGCTAAGCCCGGTGATGTGATCAAGGCCGTTGTGTCCGGCACACAGGTCCTGCCCAAAGGCGTGTACTTTTACGCACCCAAGCCCGCTGACGTTAACGGTGACGGCGTGGCTACCGGTCGTGAAGTGTCTCAGAATATGGTAGGCGTGGCAATGGGCAGAACCGAGGTTTACGCGGAAGATTCCGTGGCATTTGAGGAACTGGAGATCCATGTTCCTGTTCACACCAACGGCTCTGTTGTGGTGACCAAGAACGCCACCGGCGCTACCACTCCCGCAGACGCAACCTTCCAGCTGCAGAAGATGGAAGGCAACGATTGGACCAATGTTGGTGAAGCAGTTGCTTACTCCGCTTTCGTGGACGGCGCTTACACCTTCGCCGAGCTGGAAGAAGGCACCTACCGTGTTGTGGAATCCGGCGCTGAGATCGCGGACTTCAACCTGACCACCACCTACAGCGAGAACGCTGTTCTGAACAAGACCACCGCCGCAAACGGCGATACCACCGTGGGTAACGGCGCCATCTTCGTGACCAACACCTACACCGAGATCCACCAGCCCGTTCACACCCAGGGCTCCATCGTGGTGATCAAGAACGCCATCGGCGCAGAAACTCCCGATGAAGCAACCTTCCAGCTGCAGAAGCTGAACGGCGAAGCGTGGGAAAACATCGGCGAGGCTGTGGCATTCTCCAGCTTTGCCAACAACGCTTACAACTTCACCGGCCTGGCAGAAGGCACCTACAGAGTGGTAGAGTCCAACGCCGAGGTTGAGGGCTACACCCTGGAGACCACCTACAGCGAGAACGTTGTTCTGACCGAGACCGTTGCCGAGAACGGCGACACCACCGTCAGCAGCGGCAGCATCTCCGTAACCAACGCTTACGAAGAAGAGCTGATCGAGATCCCCGATGAAGAGCCCCCTCTGGCCGATGTCCCCAAGACCGGCGATATGATTCTGCCGTTCGCTGGTATGGCGATTGCATCCGGTACTGCAGCGATCTTTTTTGGAAAGTCCGTCAAAAAGAAGGAAGACGAAGAATAATCTACTTTCGCTGATTTTTATCGAAAGAACGAAATTCCGGGATATTGACTGATGGAATGCCGCCTGGAGTATCAAAGTGTTCCGGGCGGTTTTTCCTGAATGACAAATTAGTAGATGTCCATTTCTAAGTTAAGGCAATGTAAAAAACAATATAGTGTGGAGTCAATTCAAAAAACAACACTCTATGTAGTGAAAAAATCTGAAATTTTTAAGCTTTGAACGTTTTTTATGTAAATCTAACTCGTTTTGTAACTGCAAAATGATAGAATTGTGGAAACTGATATATTTGTAAAACTGTGCAGAGAGAGAGGTGAGAGAAATGCCAAAAGTGTGGGGCGAAGAATACCGAACGACGTTTGTTTGTGTTGATTCTTATGAACACGGTGTATCGCGGGGCAGATTCTATAATCCTTACACAGGTAGCGGACAATTCTTCGAAAGCCTGGTTGATTTTCTGATAAAAACAGAACAGATGCTGGACGAAATGGAGTTCCCAAAAGCTTTTACTGTGACACGGACCTTCACAACACCTCCGAAAAGACCCTCTTGCACAGCGGACTCTCACTGTGAACCGGGAAAGTGCGCAACCTTTGCGCTTCGGATTCTATTCAGGCAAAACGCAAGTTGGCAGGGATTCGTTACTTGGATCGAGAACAAGCAAGAACAGAGCTTCCGTAGTGTTTTGGAGTTGATCTTCTTGTTTGACAATGCGCTGAATCAATCCGCATCAACCGAAGGGTCAATGTAAGTAAATAGGTGGTATCTTACTGAATAAGATAAATTGCCACCATGAGTAACCCGAATAATTCAGGCCTCGGATGCTTTATGGGGTCTAAATTATTTGGGTTATTCTATTATTTTTTGAAACTAAAAGAAAAAGTGATGAAAATCTTTGTGTTCTATGATATACTGAACAAAACAAGATTTTATAGAAGGCGGATACTTATGAAAAACTGGCTCCGAAAATTGTTAACAATAGTTTTTGCTGTTATATTTCTGATCGCCATTGGACACATTATCCATCTTATGCTGGATAGCCGTGATGCTGAGCAGGCTGCTTCCCTTGCCCAGAGTATTGCCGGCGCTATTCCGACAACTACTGACGCACCGACTACGGAACCTGCGCCTTCCACGACAGAAACAAAGCCAACCGAAACCACACCCCCGGAAACGACAGAAGTGACCTTGCCTCCGGATGATAATACACCGTATTTGCAGCAGTTGGATATCCGTGCGTTACAGGATGTCAATCGGGAGGTCATTGGCTGGATTTATATTCCTAATACACAAATCAATTACCCAATCATGCATACCGTTGACAATGACACTTACCTGCATACTACATGGGAAGGCAAAGATAATGTACACGGAAGTATTTTCCTGGAAACACGATGTTCTTCCAAACTGAAAGATTTTAATACGATTATCTATGGCCACAATATGCTGGACGGCTCCATGTTTGCGGGACTACACCTTTACCGCGACTATTACTATTATCAGTCACATCCTTATATCTATATTGCGACAAATGATGCGATATATCGTTATGCTATTTTTTCTTCGTATGAAGCCGGCATTAGAACAGATACTTATCGATTGCGTTTCACAAGCAAGGAAAAAGAACAAGCTTTGGCCCATTATATTGACAGTTCTGTATGGGAGACAGAATTGACTCCTACAACGGAAGATTTGATTCTGACCCTTTCGACATGTACCGGCCGCGGAACATACGGGTCTCGTTGGGTCGTGCAGGCAGTACTGGAAGGAAAATGGAATAAATAGAATAAAGAAGGCTAGTTTTCGTCAAGAAAACTAGCCTTTTCGGTTATGTAGTTAGCGATTATTTGGAATCTTTGGCTCCAGAGGTTGCACGCTGAATCGAATCTCTGCGGGGGAATGGGGATACTGTCGATAGAATGCTTTAATGATCCGCTGGCAGACCATATTGCTATTTTCATAATTCGCCTGAGGTAGCATAACAACCAACTGGGAAAGACTACAGTGTGAAACTACATCTCCTAACCGTAGATTTCGCATTGTAACGGCTTGCAGATTCTCCATTGCGCAATCCAGGCTTCTGCGGGACAGCGGCTTATCATCCCGACCGTGCAAGGATAGCAGCGCAATATGTATGACTTCACCGCTGCGCAGAATGGCGCGGGCCTGCACCTGATACAGCAGCTTAAAGAAATCATATTCGCAAAGCACAGCACCCTTGGCTTCTTCTGCCTCACGCAGCTGATCCCGCACCGCACCAATGTGCATAGATTGGTCATTGGTTTCTCGAGAGGCTTCTCGATATAGTGCGCGGCTTTGCTCAGATGGCATGACACCAAAATTTTCAAACAGAATCTCACTCATCTGTTCGTAGATGAGACGCGCACCGGGGCGATCCGATTTAGCGATTAAGCAGCGCATGAGGTGTTGATAAAGGGCTTCACTGTAGGGTTCAATCACTAGTGCACGCCGGCATAAGGATTCGGCCTTTTCCCAATTGCCACGGTCTGCTAAGATGGCCAACACTTGCGTCATACCTGTTAAATACATTTGGTGATAGTACGCAGTAATCGGCATGACCCAAGATTCCATGGACAGTTTTGCCAAGAAATCTCCCCGATACAGCTCAAAGGCTCGCAGATACAGATCCAATCGCGCATCTTCGTCTTGTTCTATTGCAGCCGCGTTGCATAGCTGGTCAAATTCTTCTACATCTAACCGAATTGGGTAATCGGTATTCCATTCATAACTGCCGTTTTTATAAACGATCAGTTCATGTCCGGCTTTTTCACCTAGTTGGTCCAGCAAGGTGCGTGCCCGGTAAAATAGAGCCTTCAGTCTGCCGGTATAATCTTCAGTCTCCTCACAGTCATTGCAAATCAGCTCTAAAAACTGGGATTGGGAAGACCGGTGATTTCGATTGTAAATAAGATATGCTAAAAGCAACCATACTTTACGCATTCGGTTACTATCACTACTGACACTTTGCGTTTGCAACTGCAGAGCGAAATTTCCCAGCATAGTAACGTGCACGCATTTAGACATACCACCAGCCTCCTTCTTTTTTTGTGTCGCAATGAGTGTATTCTATTATAGAAGAATATAAAATAAATTTCAATAAAAAAATTCAAAAAACTTTACTTTAGTGAGAAAATAGTTTATACTCTATATGTGAAGCTTACTACAATGTAGTTATAGATAGGAGAGAAAACCATGTTGCCTAAGTATTTTAAAGCAATTGCCATGATGCTGGCGATGCTTACACTGCTAAGCTTTACCGGCTGTGAGCAGAGTCTGCCCTCATCTGACGCAACAAAACCGGATAGCACATCACCGGTAGCTTCGAGACCCAACGAAGTGACTGGGTCCACGGAAGAACAGGTGGGAAGTACAACGGTATCTTCTGAAGCGACGACACCTCCGGAAACTACGACACCTCCGGAAACTACGACACCTCCGGAAACTACGACGCCTCCGGAAACCACGACACCTCCGGAAACTACGACGCCTCCGGAAACTACGACGCCTCCGGAAACCACGACACCTCCGGAAACCACGACACCTCCGGAAACTACTGCACCCAATAACACTACGGGAAACGAATCGGAAGTTTTGTCCAATTCTAGTGCAGCGATTCCCAATATCACCACGGTGGTAGCTTCTGGCGAAAAAGTGAAGAGTAACGATGTTGCTGCTATCGACTATTCCAATACCGAAGACGGCTATGTAATGGTTCAATATACTGCGGATACGAACAAGCGACTGAAAGTACGCGTAAAAGGACCGGAAACTACATATACCTATAATCTTACTCCGAAACAGTGGGCAGCATTCCCGTTTTCGGATGAAAATGGTAATTATCAGATCACCGTATATCGGAATGTGGAAGGCAACAGTTACGCATCAGTATTGTCTCTAAAGATAAGCGTTACTATGGAAGACGAATTTGCTCCGTTTATTCGGTCAAACCAGTATGTTAACTTTGACAACGCACCTGGAACAGTTTCCACAGCGGCCAGCCTGACCGGCGGCATGACAGATCCGCTGAAAAAAGTGGAGGCCATTTATAACTTTGTCGTGTATAACATGAAATACGATAAGGAACTTGCCGCGAATGTTACTAGCGGATATCTGCCGAATCTGGATTCTGTCCTGAGCAAAATGTCCGGCATCTGCTTTGACTATGCTGCTTTGATGACCGGTATGTTGCGCAGCCAAGGTGTGCCTACGAAGCTGGTAATCGGTTATGCCGGCGATGTGTACCATGCGTGGATCAATGTTTATTCTGAGAGTACCGGTTGGGTGGATGGCGTTATTTACTTTGACGGTGTAAAGTGGCAACGAATGGATCCTACGTTTGCTGCCAACGGTGGCTCCGGCATTATGGATTATATCGGTAACGGTACGAACTATTCCGGTAAATACTATTATTAACCACAGTAGGTAGGAATATTCTATGAAACAGATCAAGCTGACAAATGAAGAGATCGGCTCTTTGTGCATGAGCCTTTCTCATCTGATGCATGCAGGAATCGGCGTTGGAGATGCGCTTTTGCTGCTATCACAGGATGAACAGGATGCTGCGTGCAAAAAACTGTTGGAAGATATGGCGCATCAAGCGGATGAGGGTATCTCTTTGGCAGCAGTTTTTCAAAAAACCGGATGTTTTCCTTCTTATGTCTGCACACTTCTGCAGGTAGGTGAGCATGTGGGTAAAACGGAGGAAACTTTGAATTCCCTTGCGCACTACTATCGGGAGCAGGGACAACTGACCCGTCAGCTAAGAGCGGCTCTGCTATATCCTGCTATGCTGCTTGGCGTGCTTTTGATTGTTATGGTTATTCTGTTGGTATGGGTTTTGCCTATATTCAATCAGGTTTATGCCCAGTTGGGCAGTCGTTTGACCGGTATCGCAGGTGGATTGCTGGCATTTGGCGTTGTGTTACGTCAGATTTTGCCCTATTTGTGTGGGTTGCTGGCCATCTGCTTGATTGTAGGTGTTATTCCCCCTATCCGAAAAGCTATTTTCTCGTTTTGGCGTAGACATCGCAGCGACCGGGGGGTATTTGCCGCAATCAACACGGCCCGTTTTGTTCAGGTGCTATCCATGGCACTAAGTAGCGGTATGACACCGCAGGAAGCGGTTTTACTGGCTTCTGTTTTGTCCCAAGGAGAAGCACCTGCTTTCCACAATCGATGTGATAAATGCGTTTCTCTGCTCAATGGCGGAAGCACGCTTGCACAAGCGTTGCGGCAAAGTGGTTTCTTAACCCCAGCCGATTGCCGATTACTGGAAGCCGGCACCCGCAGCGGACGCAGTGAAGCTGTTCTGGAATCCATTGCGGAAGACCTTGCGAACAAAAGTCAAGAGCGGCTGTACGGTTTGATGAGCAAAGTGGAGCCGGCTATGGTAGTAGTTGCCTGTGCCTTGATTGGCACTGTCCTTTTGTCCGTTATGCTTCCTTTGATGCACATCATGACGTCTATTGGGTAAATGTTATGAGACGAAAAACAAAGACATCGCAATTTGGGCTGCCAATTGTTCTTGTTGCAGGGGTTCTGTCGGCGCTGTTGTTATGGTTTTTCCCGGCAGTAAATCATTTGAGTGCTGGGCAACATGAAGAAGGCCGCGCCCAACTGGAAATGGCACTGCGCAGAGCCACTGTGGCCTGCTATGCTACTGAGGGAATTTACCCTCCAACATTGGATTATTTAAAGCAACATTACGGCATTCAAATTGATAAAAGCCGTTATTCCGTTTTTTACGAAATATTCGCTGACAACTTGATGCCTGAAATTACGGTTTTGGTAAAAGAAACATGAGGAATTTTTTAAAAAACGGATCACTATCCGGATTGGTTGCGTTGCTGACCTTTGTGCTGTTTGCCATCAGCATTTTGTTTGTACTTTTAAACGGTGCTGGGGTCTACCGTCGACTCACGCAGCGGGATCAATACAGTTATGACAGCCGTACATGTGCCCAGTATGTCGCAACCAAAATGCGTCAAGCGCCCAGCCCTGCTGCAATATCTACAGATACCTTTGGAACGGTCGATAGCCTGCGGATTTCCCAAGACATCGAAGGCTTAGAATTTGTCACCCGTATTTACTGCTACGAGAATTGGCTGATGGAAATATTCACGCTTGCCGATGGTGATTTTTTTCCGGAAGACGGGGAGAAAATTTTGCCTTTGAGCAGTTTATCTGTGTCTCAGGATGGTAGTGTTTTTTCTTTTATCTTAACCGACACGGAAGGCAATACACAGCATTTAACGATATCTGCACGAGGGGGAGATTCGCAATGAAAAAGAATGCCTCTCTAGCATTGATAGAGCAAGTTATTATGCTGCTTATTTTGATTCTGGCGGCAGCGTTGTGTCTGCGGGCATTTGCCTGGTCAGACAAACAATCCTTGTATTATAGGGATCGCGATCGGGCAATGGTAGAACTGCAGAGTGCTGCTGAAGTACTCAAAGCGCATAGTGGGGATTTCTCTGCTGCTGCGGCATCTTACGGTGGAAGTGCAACGCAGACACAGTGGGTGCTGGAATTTGACGAAAACTGGAATATAACCGGGACCCCCGGTACGTATCGGATTTGTGCTACCGCCATCGCATGTGATGTTGATTATTTGGGCAGTGCCACACTGACTGTTCAGCCTATAGTCGATGACATCTTTGCGGAACTGACGATTTCTTGGCAGGAGGTGGCACCGTGAAGGAAAAGACATCCATAACGCCCCCTGTTATTGGTGCCAGCTCGCTGCTTGTGATTTTTGCTGTGCTGTGCCTGACTATTTTTGCGCTTCTGTCTATTTCTACGGTGCAGGCAAATGGCAGGTTAAGCGATCATGCTGCCAAAGCGGTCACCGATTATTATGAGGCAGATACAGAAGCGGAAAGAATCCTTGCAAGATTGCGGGCAGGAGAGAAGCCTGAAGGTGTTTCCCAGGATGGAAATTTCTATACCTACACTTGTACTGTTTCGGATACGCAGGTGCTAGTTGTGCAGGTTATGGTGGAAAACGATAATTATACCATTTTGCGCTGGCAGGTTATTTCTAATGTTCGCTGGCAGGCAGATGAAAAACGCCCCGTTTGGAATGGGCAGGGCTGACGAAAGGAGTTCCTATGGAGTTATTACAGACATATTTATCCCGGGCGGCCAAAGACAGAGCATCAGACTTGTTCTTTGTACCTGGCGCTCCCGTCAGCTATAAGTTGGAGGGATTGCTTGTTCCCATGGATGCCCAACGACTCACGACTATGCACAGTGAGCAGCTTATCACAGAGATCTATACCTTGGCAGAACGGGATCTCGGTGTGTTTCAGGCTTCCGGTGATGATGATTTTTCCTTCGCAATTCCAGGGCTTGCTCGCTTCCGAGTGAATGCCTATCGGCAGCGAGGTTCCTGGGCTGCAGTTATACGTGTTGTTGCCTTTTCTATTCCTGATTGGCAGGAATTGTCCATTCCGGCGCAGATTATGAATTTAGCAATGCTAAACAGTGGAATGGTGCTAATTGCCGGTACTGCGGGGTGCGGAAAATCCACCACATTGGCTTGCTTAATCGATCGTATTAATCAGGAACGGGCCTGCCATGTTATTACCCTGGAAGACCCCATTGAATACCTCCACCGAAATCAGAAGAGTATTGTCAGCCAGAGAGAGATTTCCGTAGATACTGGGGATTACTTGACGGCCTTGCGCGCTTGTCTGCGGCAAGCACCGGATGTTATTCAGCTGGGGGAAATGCGCGATGCCGAGGCAATCCGCACCGCGGTTACAGCGGCAGAAACGGGACACCTTTTGTTCGCTACCCTCCATACCCGGGGAACGGTCAACACCATTGACCGAATTATTGACACTTTCCCGTCGGATCAGCAAAGCCAAATCCGTATTCAGTTAAGTGCCGTGCTTCGCACCGTGGTTTCCCAGCAGCTTTTACCGGATGTGGATGGCGGTCAAGTACCGGCTTTTGAGATTCTGCAAGTCACCGGAGCTGTGCGCAGCATGATTCGGGATTGTAAAAGCCACCAAATACCTGCAGCGATTGCCGCAGGAAGTCAAGAGGGCATGCTGTCCATGGATCAGTCTATTTTGCAACTGTATCAACGTGGCCGCATTACGAAAGAAACTGCATTGGAATACGCAGA
>QWCN01005295.1_pt1 | contig 13245 bp, 13 predicted proteins | sample 1972711 | NCBI WGS metagenome assembly QWCN01 (sample SAMN09866707, study PRJNA288562) | Human gut metagenome isolate term1_stool, whole genome shotgun sequencing... | isolation source: gut | host: Homo sapiens | place: USA: California | reverse complement strand
CTTCAGGTCGCTGTCGTAAATCGACGGTGTCGGTTTCGCCGGACGAAAGTAGTCTTTTGCCGTTTTCTGGCCCTGTTCTGCCTGCTTATGGATTCTGTCCCGAATTTCAGCTTTTCTCTTTTCGGACTCCAAATGCCTACTCTGCCAGTCTGCTCCACACGGCAGCATGTCCACATCTTCTGCTGGGATATGTTCTACGTTCATTTTTCTTCAGCCTTTGTCATTTCATCTTCCAGTCGAATTCTCCACTCAAGATAATCTTTCCTTCGGATTGATGTATATTTTTCGGCCAATTCTTTCAGGTTCTGACGCTGATTCTCAACATTAAGAATCGTGTCAATTTTCTGGTCGTCATCATCTGTAACAACGTCCACTCGCATCGGCATGTCAAACTTTTTGCAATCTTTGAGCAGATGCACCATTTCCGGGCGTTTATAAATTTCCTTATTCCCTGTGATGTCAATATAGACACCAACCAGCCTTTTATCCGCATCATCCCTAAACTTTTCAGCATAATAGGAACTATGATAGGCCACTGCTGCATCCTTGGAGCGCTCCCACAATTTTGCAAGTTTCACATAGCCGCCAACTTTATACCTGTGGTCCATTTACAGCACCTTCCTCCGGCTGAACACTCCAATACCATCTCCGCTTCTTCTGGTAGCAGTGGATTCCCATTTCTGTTTTTACCATCCGCGCAACTCGTTTGCTGACACCCTCATTGTCCAGACGGCAATAAATTTCATTCGCACTCATATCGCCTTTTTCAAGAAAATGCTTGATCCAGTAGGCAGCTTTCTGTTGCTCTGTATCAAATTTAGGTTCGGTGTCCGGCTGTTGTTTTTCAAAGAGCTGCGGCCTGCATTCCAGCCATCGAAAGCCCTTGTCGGCAGAAATGGAAAAGCGGATGTCTTCTGCCGTAGGCGCAAGACTGTTTTTGATTTGATGTACGATTCTTATATCAGGATTCTCGGTATCTCGCTCCACCTGCAGGACGCTTCGTGCTGCTGCCACAACATCAATGCTTCCCAGGCTGCGGTACAGCCCTTTGGAACCTTCTTTTTTATTAAGGTGGCCAATCAAAACGATGGCACAGTCGTAGCCAGCAGCCCACATTCCAAGACGGCGCATGAGTTTCCGCGCTCTGCCTGCGATTTGCAAATCCGAATCGCTGCCAAGATAAGCCTGAATCGGATCGATCACGACCAATCGAGGCCGAAATTCAATGATTGCCTGACGGATGCGCTCATCGTCCAATGTGAGGCCGTTATAAACCTCTTCATTGATGAAAGCAATCTTCCTGCAGTCTGCCCCGCAGCGTTCCAATCGGGGCTTTATCGTATCCGAAACGCCATCCTCGGAGCACTGATAAATCACTTTTTGCGGCACGCCGATCTTACAGCCATCCGGGGTCTTACCTCCTGTTGAAAGTTCCGCAATCAGATTCATCATCATGGTAGATTTTCCATCGCCGGGATCACCCTGCAGAAGTGTGATTTTCCCGATTGCAATAAAGGGATACCACAGCCACCGTACATCCGTTGACTGAACTTCGCTATACAGTGTCAGCAGCCGTTCCATTTCGTTTTCCCCACTTCATTTTCGCAGCTTGATTTCATGCTTTTATTATACTCTTTTCAGATGATTTTTTCTGTGAACCATCAGTTCACTTGTTGCTCAAAATGTGAACTGCTGGTTCACATTTTGGCCTCAGAAGCCATCTCCGCTAAAGGGGAAAAATAAGAATTCTGACTTCTATGCAAATTGCCTCTTTTGTTCCTCTTGATTCATTTCTCCATAAGTCAAATAATTAAAGTATCTTATGCGGGCATTTGAAAGGAAGATCACTATATGTCCGTAAATCGCACTTCTCTAGGAAAACGAATCAGCTTCTACCGTTCAAAATCGAATCTGACGCAAGAAGTTCTTGCCGCAAAAGTCAACTGCAGTCGTGAATACATTGTCCAAATCGAAAATGGCACAAAGGCTCCAAGCCTTTCTGTTCTTGTCAAAATTGCCAACACGTTATCCGTTTCCGCGGATGAGCTTTTGCTCGACTGTCTTGAATATTCATCTTCCTCAGCAAACTCTGAAATTCATCGCTTGCTGTTGGACTGTAATGAAACTGAACAGACTGTCATTATCCGCATGGCAAAGGAGTTAAAGGCCACTCTTGTCAGCCTTGGAGTTTAACATTATTTCGCAGTAAAAAGCACAAAATAAAACGGCCCGCATAAGCTGCAGACGCACCCTCGAATTCTCCTGGGTGCTGTTTGTGGTTTACGCGAGCCTTCGATTTTTTGCTTCTGAAATTCTGTATTTACCTTAAATCAAGAAATCGCTGCACTTACTTTTCCTCACAACTGTTCAATGCATCCTCAAATGTAAAGCGAATTTTCACGCGCTCATCGTTGAAAACCTCGATGCGGTCAATAAAGGTTTCCACCACATTCTGTGACAGGTGCATCACATCGCCAGCTTCTCCCACCGTATTCATCACGGCTTGCAAATTATCCGTATCTTTCTTCACAGGCTGGAAAACTTGATTTTTCTCGGTACGCAGCCGTTGGATTTGCGCCATTCTTTCATCTTCCTGTACTCGGTAAGCATCTCTCTGTCGGATGAACTCTTCCTTACTCATGTTTCCATCAGCATACTGCTCATACAATGCGACGCGCTGTTTTACGATCTCTTCCTTTTCTGCACTCAGCTTTTCTTCCTGCCGTTCTAGTGTGGAAAAGCAAATCAACGCTTTGCGTTCCCGCTCGTGCAGGATCCCCAATATATGCTCCGCCTGCTTTATCTGCTCTGTCAGCGCATTTCGGACGATATGTTCCAGCAGTTCCTTGGAGATCGGGATTCGCTTGCAGGGGCTGTCCACCGCTGTGGCCGAAAATCTGCAGTTAAACGAGGGGCCAAGCTTCTTGAGTACACGATATTTCATCAGCTTCTGGCAGTAGCCGCAATAGACCTTGCCTTTCAAGGGATACTGGTGCTTTGTGTAGTTCCCGGCCTGGTGTTTTCCATGCTGCAGCATGATGACCATTTGTGCCTGTTCAAATTCCTCCGGGGTCACAATGGCGGCATGGCTGTCCTCAATTCGTACCTGCTGTTCCAAGGGAGCGCGCAGGACCCGATGCTTACAAGGAACAGGCATAATAAATTTTGCTCCCACGTAGGTTCCTTTGTACTTCTCATTTTTCAGAACATGGTAAACCGTTCCACTTGTCCAATGGCTGCGCTGCAGATCCCATGCTTTCTGCTCACTGTACACATGGTTTTCCGCCACATGATACGCTGCCGGGGTCGGGATCTGCTTTTCATTCAGGATTTTTGCGATGGTGCCTGTTCTGTTGCCCTGCAATGCCAGTTCAAAAATCAACCGCACATATCGACTGGCTACCGGGTCGAGGATCCGCTTATGGCAATCGTTCGGGTCCGACAGGAATCCAAACGGGCGGTATCCTCCGAGATACATTCCTTTCTTCTGCATCACATGGTCGGCTGCTGCGATTTTAGCGGAAAGATCCCGGCTGTAGGATGCGTTGATGATGTTCTTAATGGCTACTTCCAGTCCACGTACATCGTTTCCGATTTGCATTCCACTGTCGTAACCATCGTTGACGGAGATGAAGCGAGCGCCCAGCAACGGGAAGATCCGCTCCATATAATCGCCTGCTTCAATATAGTCACGGGCAAACCGGGAAAAGTCCTTTACGATAATCGTTTTTATCTTGCCATCCTGTGCATCCTGAATCAGCCGCTGAAACGCAGGACGGCTTGTAGATGTGCCGGAGTAGCCATCGTCCACGTACTCCTGACGCGGCTCTGCAGCCAGTTCGGGGCGGGCCATGATGTACCCCTCTACCAGTCCGCGCTGGCCCTGAATGCTGTTGCTCTCGGTCTTATCTGTTCCCACATCCTCGTCCGCAAGAGAAAGCCGATAATAGGTTCCGATCATCTGCTGCTCACCGCCTTTCAAACGTATAGATCAATTCTGCCTTTACGATTTCTGCTGCACGATTTTCCAGATTTCTCATACGGCGTACCCACTCCATCTGATTTTCTTCTTTCAGTTTTTCCGAAATGTTCTCCCGCTGGCTCATCTGCTCGATCAAAACCTCATATCGTTCTGCTGCCTGTTTTTCCACGTCTGCCAAAACAGTATCCAGTTTTCCACTCAGCAGCAGGCTCTGATAATAGGCTGGTTTTCGCAGTTTCAGGTACGCCTTGTGCAGCATTTCCCAGCGGCCAACCGGACGAGTCTGTTGCAGCTTCAAGGCTGGCAGGTAATAATCATCAACCAAAACATATTCCAGCCCAGTCCGGGCATCGTAGATTTTTTCGTTCATTGCTTTGTTCTCCTTTTTCATCACAGTAAAAATTCCGCATGAGTAATTTTCCTGCGATCCACTTCAATTTTCTTTACATACTGCTGCAGATTGTCTGCCGTTAAAAGAACCTCTGTGTTTCCTGCGATCTGCTTTTTCTGCCGTAATTCTTCTTGAATCAACGCAAGCTCTTTCTCTTTTTTGGTTTTTTCCTGTTTTTGTTCTACGATTTCATTTTCCAAGTTCTGCTTTAATTCCAAGAATTTCTCTTTTGAAAGTTTTCCGAAGACATACTGCTCATAGCCGCTGCGCTTCTGTGATTCCAGTCGAACGATATTGCCTGACGCCTGTTCAATTTCACGTTTTGTAGCTATTTCTTTTGATTGGAGTTTGCTTTTTCCAGAGCTTTTCCGTACCAACTTCTGCAAATCACGGTGTTCTTCCATCCGTTGGTGCAACTCCTTGTTAATGTCGTTCCAGAGGTCTTTCTCTGAGATGGAAACATGGCAAAATTTACAGTAAAAATACAGCGAACCATCCCTTTGCCAATGGCAAACCAGCTTTTCTCCGCACTCTTTGCAAAATATCCGGCCTTTGAAGATGTTCGGATTGTTCTTTCTGCGCTGTTTGCACCATGTTTTCCGTTCCTCCCTGACCGCTTGCTCAGCTTCCCGCAACGCGGAAACTTCATCAAACAGCTCCCAGCTGATAATCGCCGGATGGTTGTCCGGCACCATCCGCCAGCTTCCCCGTGGATTTTCTCCGATTTTTCGATACGTTTCATCGTAGGCGATGCGGTTATACACCATGGTTCCCGTGTAGACCGGATTTTCCAGAACCTTTGTCACGAAAGCTGGCTGCCATGTAGGGTCCTTTACCCGTGAGGTATTTCTCATATAACCCAGCTGACAGCGGCGTGTAAAAGGTGTTGGGATTCCCTGCGCAGACAGCTTCTTTGCAATCTCGCGCTCTTTCATGCCGGATTTCTTCCAGAGAAAAATCCGCATCACCACATCGCTGACTTCCTCATCCAGAACCAAATGATTCTGCTGATTTCTCTTGTAACCGAACGGAACCGGGGTATAGATTTCTCCCCGCGCTTCCTTGGAGCGAAAACACGACTGGATTTTCTGGGACAGGTCTTTCGAGTACATCTCGTTGATCATGCTCTTGATTGGCACCAGCATCCCGTCACGGCTCTGGCTGTTCAGGCTGTCATAATTATCATTGATGGCGATAAATCTTACGCCGAACAGCGGAAACACCTGTTCCAGATACTGGCCTGTTTCCACGAAATTGCGGCCCAAACGCGAGAAGTCCTTTACCACGATGCAGTCGATTTTCCGCTCCTGCAGTGCTTTTAGAAGCCTCTCAAATTCCGGGCGGTCAAAGTTCATCCCTGTGCACCGCTTGTCCGCAAACACATCCAGCAGCATCAGATCATCCCGGTGGTTGATATACTCTTTGATGTAAGAAATCTGCACTTCCAGCGATTCCGTATCCCGAAGTACATCATCAAAATCGGACAGTCGTGCGTAAATTGCGGTTTTCCAGATACGGTGCGGTGCGTTCTCCGCTTCCCGCTGCGCCGCACTTACTTTCTTGCTTACTCTTGCCATAGGTCAGACTCTCCTTTCATGCAGATACTTCATGCTGCCCCATCTGCTTTTGATGCAGTTCTTCCAGCAGGTCTGCAATCTCATCGTGGAATCGGAACGTGATTTCTACCCGGTTGCCCTCATACACTTCGATTTTCTCAATCAGTTCCACGACCATCGGACGGGTGATTTCTTCCAATTTTCGATACTTACGGTACACATCCAGAAACGGATAAGCGTTTGGAGCAGTCTGTAGGTTTTGCCGTTCTGCTTCCAGTTCTGTGATTTTGCGGTCATACTCTTCGATCCGATTGCTGTACAGTTCGTTGTAGTTCAAAAAATCCTCCCGTGTGAGGATTTCGTCTGCATAATCCCCGTACAGTTTTTCCTTAATGCCCTGTGTATGGGCCTTTTCTGCAGTCAGCTGCCGAATCTGCCGTTCGATGCGCCGCACACGGTAGGGTTCCTGCTGGGCCTGCCGGATGCTTTCTACAAACTCGGCTTCTTCCATCACGATCTGGATCTGCATCTGAAGCGCGTTCCGCACGACGTTATAGAGTTTTTCATCCCGCAGATTATGGCTCGTGCAGCTGCCCTTGTTCTGCTTGCTGCCGGAGCACTGATAATAGATATACCGCTTTCCTTTATAGCTGGCCGACCTGCGCACTAGCCGGCTGCCGCAGTCCCCACAGTAGAGAAAGCCTGCAAACAGGGCCACCGTTTCGGCATCGTTCGGCCTGCGTGTTTCGGTTTCCAGAATCCGCTGCACCAGTTCAAACTGCTCTGCCGGAATGATTGCTTCATGGGTGTTGTCCACGATTACCCAGTCCCGCATCGGCACGTTCATTTTCTTTTTGGAGCGATAATCCAGTCGTCGTGTCTTTCCCTGTACCAGTTTTCCGATATAGACCTCGTTGTGCAGAATGCGGTCCACTGCCTTGGCAGACCACGGCGGCTCATCGCTCTTGCGGAAATGCAGGCTCAGCTTTGCACCGCTCTGCAGCTTTCGTGCAGCTGGGGACGATACCTTTTTCGCATTCAAACGATCTGCGATGCCCTGATTATTCATGCCACTGATCTTCCAGCGGAAAATACTTTGTACATTTTCTGCTGCCAGTTCGTCCACGATCAGCTTCGTATGATTGGCAGGATCCTTCCGGTATCCATACGCTGCAAAGCTCCCCACAAAATCGCCGCGCTTGCGCTTGACCGCAAGCTGGCTCTTGATCTTGACGGAAATATCCCGGCAGTACGCATCATTGAGCAAATTCCGCATCGGAACCATGATGGAATCGCTGGTCTTCCACGCGGATTGGCTGTCATAGTTGTCCGTCACTGCAATCAGCCGGACTCGCATGACCGGGAAAATCCGTTCCAGATAGCGTCCCACTTCAATATAGTTTCGCCCGAATCGGGATAAATCTTTGACCAGAATGCAGTTGATGGTTCCTTGCTCCAGCTCCTGAAACAGCCTTTGGAACGCAGGCCGTTCAAAGTTCGAGCCGGAGTAACCATCGTCCACAAACTCATCCACGATGCACAGTTCCGGGTGGTCTATGGCATAGGCTTCCAGTAGTGTGCGCTGGTTTGCAATACTGTCGCTCTCTGTCTTATCGCCATCCTCACGAGACAAGCGTAAGTACAAGGCTGTACGGTATCGGGTTGTATTTTGCTGTGTTCTCTTCTGCGAATTGATATCTGGGTATAACAAAAGCCTTCCACCTCCTTAACGAATCGGCAATACTGTTCGTCAGAGAAGCGAAAGGCTCCACATTTTTTATGTAGAACAAGCCTACCGAGCAAGTTCTGCTCAGTTTGCACATTCCTATTTTCTTACCCACAAACAGCTTACCAGAATCATCATCCTTTGTCCAGTGCTTTATTGCATTAAAGTGTGAAATTTTTCTGCGTGTTTTTCAGCAGCTTGCCGAAAGTTTCTCTGCCTTTTCAGCTGGCCGATTGAAAACACCTGCCAATGCGCTCAGACAGTGTGCTGCTCCCTCTCGGTGCGAAATTCAGCTTCACAATAATTCCGTTGTCCAGATAGCAATAAGGATTTCGGACCTTATCCAGCAGATTTTTCAGCCTTTCCTCCTGCGGCAATCCGTGTTCCACTGCATCCTGCGGCAGTTTCTGCAGTTCATGCTGTTCTATCGTGCGGATGTCCCGATCTTTCATCTGGTGGACCTGCTCCAGCCAATTCATTCTGCCGTTTTCTTGCAATCGCGTTCCTCCCATTCAAGCCAGAAGTGTTTTCAGTAAATCCAATTTTGCCTGTCCTATATCCTTTCTCATGCTGGGGCCTGTGCAGGCAATCGGGGTACACAGTTCCAGCAGACGGTCATAGATACGGGCGTGGGCGATATCCTGCGGTTTTTTCAACTCCGTCAAGGTCAGATTCGTGGTAACGATCAGCGGTTTCCGGCTGCGGTAGCGGCTGTCGATGATGTTATAAATCTGCTCCAGCGCATATTCCGTGCCGCGCTCCATGCCGAAATCGTCAATGATAAGCAGCGGATAGCCGCAGAGCCTGTCCACGACTTCATTTCGCCCGGAAAAAGCGTTATTCAGTTCATTCATGATTCGGGCAAAATTCGTCATGCAGACGGCCACTTCCTGTTCCATCAGGGCATTGGCAATGCAACCCGCCATAAAACTCTTGCCTGTACCAACACCGCCCCAGAGCAGCAAACCCACATTCTTTTCCCGCATTTCCGGCCAGTGGGTCACATACCGCTGTGCCAGCTGCATCTGTGGATTTTGCCCGTGATCGTTTGCAAATGTCCAGTGCTGCATCGCCCAGTCGGTAAAGCCCTGCAGCTTCAGCCGCTGCACTTTCTCGTAATGCAGCCTTGCACGTTCTTCTTTCTCTTGCTTTTCCCTTGTAGCCTGCCTGCACCGGCATTCAGCCGGATGGCGGTCACGCCCAAACAGTTTTTTGCCATTCGGAAAGAACGCTTCCTTGGGAGTTTTGCAGATGCCGCAATACAACAGCCCATCTTCTGCAACATAGTCCTGCGGTTCCACAGAGATCGTCATAAGCCTGTCCATCGCTGTCTGGATCGTTTCCGTCATAAACTTTCCTCCTTGTTGTAGGTATAGTCCGGGATGCCTGTTCCCGGTTTCTGTTGTCTTTTCTTCCGTGCTGACCAGCTGCGCAGGGTCGCCGCATGGTCTGCGTACTTCCTGCCTGTAGACTGCATATAGATTGAAAGGTCATCAATCAAGGAATCCAACTCTGCAATTTCCATTTTCAGTTCTGAATAATCTTCCAGATAGACATTCCGATAACGCCCATATGCTTCTTTAGTTCTATTCAGTTGGTTCAATCTTAGGTTGTTCTTATTTATTTGGTTCGATGTGCAGTTTTGCGCAACCGTATTGCTCACTTTTGAGCAATCAGGCTGCTCATTTTTGACCATCTCGATTGCGCATTTCTGCGCAGTCCGGGGAACGCCGAGAAATATCTGGTTTGGCTTGGAAAAGCCATTGGACCGCCGTTCGATCAGCCGTGCGGCTTCCAGTTCCCGCAGGGCACGGGTGACACTGGAAATGCTGCTCTGAAGATCTTCCGCCAGCCCTGCCAACGGATAGAGCACATATGCCCGGCCCTGCACATCCACCCAGCCGTTCTTCTGCGAAAGGGTCATACGGGTCCAGCAACAGAACATACGTCAATCGCGCCGTATGGGAAAGGCTCATCTGCAGCAGAAATTTCGGATAAGGGAAATAAGCGGGTAGTGGGGTTTGTGCTTTGATGTACTCTTTACTCAAACTTCCTCCTAATCGTTTTCAAAAGTCCCTGCCGAATGGGAAAGCTCTGCACGGGCTTACGCATCCGACAGGGTTCCGGGGTGCGGGGTGGAAGACCCTGCTGATTTACAGGCTCATATCGTAGCTACGCTTCTTGCGTTTCGGTTGACGCTCGCGCTGTTCCTGTCGAACCTGCTCCTGCCTTGCCTTTTCGCAGACTTCAGCCTCCCACTTGCGTTTCCATGCAAGGTCGGATTTCATCTCATTGGTCTTTCGGAAAATGCTGTACACATTATCCGATGCAATTTCCAGACGCTTGGATTCTTCCCTCAAGGGAGCATATTCTTTTTTCCTCTCCGTGATTTCTCTGGTCAGCTCTTCTTTCCGTTTTTTCAAGGATTTCAGCGATGGCAGCTTTCCATCGTTTTCTTCCCGGAAATATTTCACGGATTCTGCATAGGCATCCAATTTCTTGGAATGCTCTGCACGGAATTTTTTCTTAAAAATCGCCTTCGCAAATTGCTGCTGAACCTCCTTTGTGGAAAGGTACTGCCCCGCATAATGAATCTGTTCGTTGGTTTTGTACAGTTCATCCTCTGCCTGTGACAGCCGTTCATACGCAGCCTGCGCATTGGCCTGTGCTGTCTTACACAGATCGTTCAGTTCCGTCAGGTCGTTGATGTTGTTCTCCTGTACCCATACCAGCGTTTCGGCCATTTTCTGCAAATTGCTGATTTTGACCTTTAGTGCATAGGCCAGATTTTCCTGTGCCCTAACATTCTCCTGCAGGTCCACAACAAGCCGCAGCCTAGTTCTGGTCGTAAAGATCAGTATGGGATCTTCCTTGTACCGCAGATTCTTCTCGGCGTTCTGAACAAAGAATCCTTCCAGACATTCTCTTTTGCTGCTTTCTCCCAGAGAACGCTCCGATATGAACTTGTTCCGTTCCGGCGGCAGATAGCTATAACGACCACGTTGTGTTTTGACAAAAATATTATATTCATCCTGCAGGATGTTTTGAAAATCTTCATACGAGATTGCTTTCTCACGGGCGACGGCAACGGCATCCCGGATAAGCTGTTTCTGTGTTTGAAACTTTGTCGGATTTGGCGTAAATCCATCCTTTTTCGACTTCCCGTTTTTTCTCATTCAGCCGCCGCTGTGCCCAATACTCCGCTTCGGTCACACCCGTTCTGGATGGTGACAGCAAATCGACCTGATGCAGAAATTCACGGTTGCACAAATCCATGAGGGATTTCTGCAAGTGCTTTAGATACTCGTTCGTCACGTGGTGCTTGTACCCTGCCTTGCAGTCAATGGATCGCTCCATGAAGGGCTGCTGGGGCACATCCAATTTTCGCAAGCTGTTGATTACGATATGTACATGAATGTTGCCGCTGCCATTGTGACCGTCCATGTGCGTACAGACCAATGCCTGATGCCCCGGAAAATTTGCTTTTGCGTATTCCAGCCCAAGCTCCTGTGCCCGTTTCCCCGTCAAACAATTTTCTGTGCTGTCCCGTGGATCGAAGCTGATGATATAATGGTGGCTTTTGATTTCATTCTTGTTTTTGTCCTTCTGGTACTCGCGGTTCAACTGCTGGCAGGCGGCATCGAAAGAATAGGGTTCACAGTTCAGGCCGTCCAGATAAAACTCATCCCGCATAATGCGATTGCCGTTTTTGTCCAATATCGGAGTTTTCCGAAGCTCGTCATGCTTAAAAATCAGGTATTCCAGTGCCGTGCCATAGTTGGAACTCTTACTTGCGATGTGCTTTAAGATTGCCATAGTTCTTCCCTGCCATTTCTGCGACCTGTTCCCGCATTTCAAAAATGCAGGCAATCGCATGATTGATGTTTTCGAGCATAGCGCGCGACTGGATACCGCCGCTGTTGAAGAACGCTGCGATCTGGTTCAGGTTGTTTCCGATGGCGGCAAACTCCCGTGTGATGGCTTCGATCTCGTCCGGGTGGACATAGAACACATACGAAGTATTCACGCGGCCTTTCATCAGCATCTGCGCTGCAAACTCAGAGAGGGTCATTCCGGCATCTTCTGCCTGCTGGCGTAAAAGTTCATGTACGGTTTCTGTAACTCGTGCGGAGATTACTTTTGTCTTTACGATAGGTTTCACTTTTTTCTTCGTCCGTGGCATGGGTTCTCCTTTCCAAAATCAAGGGTTTGATTTTCCTGGCAGTGCATCTGCACTCCGGCTGTGACCTGCTGCGGCAGGCCACCAACAGGCAAAATCATGTGATTTTGCACGATGTGAGGGTATGGGGAGCGCAATCCCCATCAAGATGCCGCCGTGAAAAAACTGCCCGTAAGAGCAGTTTCGTATACAAAGGCGAATCTTGCTCTTAACTACCGTCCACTCTGTCCCAGCCCGTTCCTGCCCGATTTCTCCGGCGTATTTTCTGGTAAGACGCGCAGAATGCGCATTCAGTACCAAAGGTATTCTGCTGGGGTGGCTCATGCGATTTTCAAGGTCCACCTGAGAAGCTTACCTTGTCCTCTCCCCTTTAGAATTTTAGAGAGACCGTTTCGCAAAAGTTTTCACTGAGAGTTCTTGAATTTTTTGTGAATTTTACGTTTTGGGAAACTTTTGCGTATTCCTCTCACTTCTAGAATCGGAAAAAGCCCATTTCGCAAGGTGTTTTAGAATTTTTTTGAAATTTTCTTCAACATCCTCTACTAATAGGAATCCGCAATGAGCTTTTCATATACACTTTTGAGAAAATTTCAGAAATTTCATATTTTCATAAAAAGAAAAAGCGGCAAGGTCCGTAATAAACCTTACCGCTTAGGATATACCGTGTGTTTTGCCACACAACCTTGTTTACACTTTATAGCCCTTTTCGCAAATCACGTTGACTACTTCGTCCACGTACTTTTGGCAGATTCTGATTCATTTAAGCTCCTTTTGGCTTCATGCTCTGATGCAACACACAACGCCAACAGATTCATCCACATCCAATAGGTACATATATCCACGTCAGGAACAGCAATCAGCTGCGTCAATACAACAGAAAGAATTGCAAACCGCAGGCCTTTCTGCGCATCGCTCATTTTTCTTTTTTCACTTAATATCGGCAGCACAACAATAAAATTTAATATTGTATAGACAATCATTCCTAAAATGCCAAGTTCTGAAAGAATTGTGTAAATAATACTGCTTCCGCGGGACATTTTGTATCCGACACCCCAAAATGGCGATGTATTAAATTCTCTCATTGCAATCACATTCCAGCCATGTCTTGCTACGCCAGAACCAGATGATGCTTTAGAAAATATCACCAGATCCAAAACATCAAAAAAGAACAAGTACATTATTGCGAAGCCAACTACGGATGCCATTATAATTTCAAATTTCAGTTTTTTCTCTTTCGAAGATGCCAAAAAAATCATGCCTGCAAAAACCAATGCAACGTATGCAGATGATGAAAACGTCAACAGTATTTCTATAAAAAACAACGCCCTCATAGTTGAGAGGATTCGTAAATCTTCTCGGCTATGAGGGTGTTTCATTCCGCAGGAGTGTGAAAGTTACAGGCTCAGCGTT
>QWCN01005073.1_pt1 | contig 13287 bp, 10 predicted proteins | sample 1972711 | NCBI WGS metagenome assembly QWCN01 (sample SAMN09866707, study PRJNA288562) | Human gut metagenome isolate term1_stool, whole genome shotgun sequencing... | isolation source: gut | host: Homo sapiens | place: USA: California | reverse complement strand
CTGGAGCGGCTTTTATGCTCTGGACATTGACCATCCGGGGGTCCAGGACTATCTGAAACGGGTCTTTGAGGACGTTTTCAGCATGTACGGCAATGATTATGACCTGGTAAAGCTGGACTTTCTCTATGCGGCGGCACCCTTCGGCACGGATCGGGAGACCCGGGCGGGAAGAATGTACCGGGCCATGGAAATGCTGCGGAAATGGTGCGGCGATAAGCGGATACTGGCCTGCGGCGTACCGGTGATGCCGGCCTTCGGCGTGGCGGATTACTGCCGGGTCAGCTGCGACGTGAGCCTGGACTGGGACGATGTCTTTTATATGCACGCCATGCACCGGGAGCGGGTGTCCACCCGGCAGGCGCTGAACAATACCATCCTGCGTGCGCCCCTGAATGGCCGGGCTTACGGCAGCGACCCGGACGTGTGCTTCCTGCGGACGGAAAATTGCCGCCTGACGGAGGAGCAGAAAAAAGCGCTGGCCACGGTCAACGCCCTCTGCGGTCAGGTGTTCCTGACCTCCGACGGCAAGCTCACCGAGGCGCAGAAAGAGACCTACGCCCATTACCGGGACCTGTTTGACCGGGGGATATTGGAGGAATGCAGCGTCAACGGCATTACCTACTCCCTGGACGGAAAGCGGGAGCATATCGACTTGAAGCTGTGAAAACCGAATCTTGACGAAGAAAAAGGCTCCCCAACCAAGGGGAGCTTTTTCGGAAACGCTGTTGATGAATATTGGGGCGGCGGCACGCCCCGCCCGCTGGGTAACAATGCCAGAGCGGCAAAAATCGACGCAAAAGCCCGCCGGAACAGAGAAAAGGCTCCCGGCGTGTAGGGGGAGCCATTTCTCCCGTCAACTCCTGCGCCGTTTTTTACTGCTCAGGTGACGTAGGCTGGCGGGCGGGGCATGCCGTCGCCCCTACAGTCCTCGCCGTTAGGTGTTCGGAAATTCGATAAATCACACTCCCCAGTCTGCTCTCGTGGGCAGACAGCCCCCTCTAAGAGGAGACCGAAGTGCTGCATCTTAGCCTCGGCTGCGTTCCCCTCCCTCTTTTCCGTCTTGACAATGGGGCTATTGGTGTTATAATTTTGGAAAAACCCTGATTGGGGAGAAAGGGCGAAATGCCATGATTCTGGAGACCATTCATTTGGGGGACCTGTACCCCTTTCTGCGGGAAAAAGGCCGGGATCCGGTGCTGCGGGCTTACCTGCCGGACACCATCCCGGAAACGGAGGGCCGGAAGCGTCCGGGGCTGCTGATCGTTCCCGGCGGCGGCTATGGGGTCTGCACACCACGGGAGGAGGAGCCCATTGCCCTGAAATTCCTTCCGGAGGGCTACAACATCTTTATTCTGATCTATTCCGTGGCGCCCCACGGCTTTCCTACCCAACTGCGGGAGGCGGCAGCGGCTATGGAGGTCATCCGGGACCGCTGGGAGCGGGACGGGGAGCCGGTGGTCATGCTGGGCTTCTCTGCAGGCGGCCATCTGACGGCCCACTATGCCAATGCTTATGATTGGCCGGAGGTCCGGGCGGTGTTCCCGGACAGCAAGCCGGTCCAAGGGACCATTCTCTGCTACCCGGTCATTACGGCGGAGCCGGAGCGAACCCATCGGAACAGCTTTGAGCGGCTGTTGGGCCATCGGGACCTGACGGACGGGGAGATCCGCCGATTCTCCTGCCAGAATCTGGTGTCCGAAAAGACCCCGCCGGCATTTTTGTGGACCACCGCTGCCGACGAGATCGTCCCGGCGGTCAACAGTCTGCTTTATGCCAAGGCTCTGTCGGACCATGGGGTGCCCTTTGAGCTGCACGTGTATCCCACCGGTCATCACGGCAATGCCGCCGTGGACGACCAGACCTGTGCCGCCCCCCTTTCGGCGGAGGACGCCCGGGGCGGCGAGTGGGTGGAGGAGGCCAAGCGCTGGCTGCGGTTTTCTCTGCTGAAATAAGAAAAAAGTCCTCTGCACGTGACGTGCAGAGGACTTTTTGCGGGTAAGATGGAGAAAAAATAGGATGATCCCCGGCGAAGTTTTGTAGGGGTGGCGGCATGCCTCGCCCCTACTGTGCCTCGCCGGGAGATTTTGCCGCCTCCGAATGTCCGCTCGGTTCCGGATGTCTCACGGTACGCTGTTTTCTGCAATGACCTGCCGGAACCAATAGAAGGAATCCTTCGGAACCCGGCGGAGGGCGGGGTAGTCCATATACACCAGCCCGAACCGGTCGGAATAGCCGCTGTGCCACTCGAAATTATCCAGCAGCGACCAGTGGAAATAGCCTCGGACGTTGGAACCGGCCTCGATTCCTTGGGCCAGGCATCGGAGATACCGGGTCAGAAAATCAATGCGGTCCGGGTCGTGAACGGCTCCGTCCAGAAAAAGCTTGTCGTTGCAGCTGAGGCCGTTTTCTGTGATGTACCCCGGCAGGCCATAGCGTTCATGGAGAAACCGAGGGCCGTAGTTCAGCACCTCCGGAGTCACGGGCCATTTCAGGGCGGTCCGGGGGAAGCCGGGATACCGGGGCACATAGGCAAAGCTTGCCCCCTCCGCCCGGACGGCATTGCCGTTGTAAATATTGTAGCCCAGAAAATCCGGAACGGCGTGGATAACGGTCAACTCCTCCGGCGAAACGGCGGCGATGAGCGGCTCAAAAGCCGTGCCTTTGCATTCCGGGAAGCCCCCCAGAACCACCGGGTCCAGCAGAAAATGGTGGGTGAACACCCAATCCTCATCGCTGATGGCGAAGGTGGCGGCTCTGGCGGCGGCCAGGTCTCGTTCCGAGCCGGTCTCTGGGTAACATAATCTTCCGGTGGAGGCCAATCCAACCAACGCCGCAGAGTCGGCGGCCCGGATGGCACGGAGGGCATAGCCATGGGCGAGCATCTGGTTTTTCAGAACGGCGAACTGCCCGGCCCGGTCCAGCTTTTTGCCGGGAGCGTGGATCCCGGAGCCGTAGCCCAGGGCCACGGTGCATTGGGGTTCGTTCAGGGTGAAATAGTGCCGGACCCGGCCCTGAAAATGCCTGGCGATCATTTCGGCATAGCGGCCGAAGGCTCTGGCGGTGTCAGCATTGCACCAGCCGCCACGGTCCTCCAGGGCCTGGGGCAGCTCCCAGTGGTACAGGGTCAGGTAGGGGAGAATGCCCGCATCCAGACAGCCGTCCACCAGCCGGTCATAGTACCGAAGCCCCGCTTCGTTCCAGTTTCCGTCCCCCAGGGGATCCACTCGGGCCCAGCTGACGGAGAAGCGATAGGCCTTCGCCCCCAGTTTTTTCAGCAGGGCCAGGTCCTCCTCCGGACGGCGGTAGCTGTCGCAGGCAATGTCGCCGGTGTCGCCGTTGGCGATGGATCCGGGAATGTGACAGAACCGGTCCCAGATGCTCTTGCCGCCGCCGTCGGCGGTGGGGCTTCCTTCTATCTGGTAGGCGCTGGTTGCGGCGCCCCAGAGAAAGTTTTCGGGGAAATGAGTTTTCATAACGTCACCTCGACAGCACATTCGTTTTTCGTGGAGATCGGCACCAGGTCCCCGGTCAGAGCCTTTCCGTCCACGGCCAGGGAGCGCACGCCCGTGCGGCGCACATGAATGGTGTACCGGCAGCCCCGGAATTTCCGGAAAACCGTGTATTCCTGCCAGCTTTCCGGCACGCAGGGCCGCACGCGCAGGCCATCGTAGTCCGGGAAAACGCCCAGAATGGCCTGAGAAACGGACAGGAAGGTCCAGCTGGCGGTGCCGGTGAGCCAGCTGTTTTTGGCGTGGCCCGGTGCGCCGGAGGTCCGGCCGGTGACGGTCTGGGAGTAGCAATAGGGCTCCGTTTCGTGAATTTCACTTTTTTCTTCCAGATAGGCGGGGCAGATGCGCCGGTAAATGTCAAAGGCGGCGTCCCCGTGGCCCAGAGCGGCCTCGGCGCAGACGATCCAGGGGTTGTTGTGACAGAAAACCGAGCCGTTTTCCTTGAATCCGGGAGGATAGGAGGAAATTTCACCCAGTTCCGGATGATACTCCGTGTAGCAGGGGCTGAGCAATTCCACGCCGTACTCACCCAGCAGGTATTTCCGGGTGGAGGCCATGGCTTTTTCACCGTAGTCCGGCCCGCCGATGCCCGCCATGGTGCACATTCCCTGAGGCTCGATGAAAATTTGCCCCTCGGTGCATTCCCGGCTTCCGACTTTATGGCCGAAAGCGTCATAGGCCCGCAGGAACCATTCTCCGTCCCAGCCGTCCTTCCGGACGGCATTTTCCATGTCCCGGATGGCCTTCCGGACGTCGGCTTCCTCATCGACCAGGCCCAACCGGCCGCAGAGGTCGGCGTACTCGCCGCCGTATTTCACGAACATTCCCGCAATGAACACGGATTCCGCCACGGGGCCTTCGCTGGGGCCGCTGGTCTGGAAGCTCTCGCCGGGTTCCGTGGAGAAGCAGTTCAGGTTCAGACAGTCGTTCCAGTCTGCACGGCCGATGAGGGGCAGGCCGTGGGGGCCCAGATGGGTTCGGGTGAAGCGGATACTCCGGCGGATGTGCTCCATCAGCGGGGCCTCTGAGCCGGGAACATTGTCGAAGGGGGTGGGGTGGTCCAGAATGGAGAAGTCTCCCGTCTCCTTCACATAGGCGCACACGGCACCCACCAGCCACAGCGGGTCGTCGTTGAAGCCGCCGCCGATGTCGTTGTTGCCCCGCTTGGTCAGGGGCTGATACTGATGATAGGTGGAGCCGTCGGGGAACTGGATGGAGGCAATGTCCAGAATCCGCTCCCGGGCACGCTGGGGGACAATGTGCATGAAGCCGTACAGGTCCTGGCAGGAATCCCGGAAGCCCATGCCCCGGCCGGTGCCGGTCTCATAGTAGCTGGCGGAGCGGCTCAGATTGAAGGTGACCATGCACTGATACTGGTGCCAGGTGTTCACCATCCGGTCCAGCTTTTCTTCCCCGGAGCGAAGCTGATAGCTGCTCAGCAGGCCGTCCCAATAGCGGCCCAGGGCCGCAAAGGCTGCATCCACGGCGGCGGGGTCGGCGTATTTTGCCGCTGCGGCGTGGGCGTCGTCCTTGCGGATAACGCCGGGGGACAGAAATTTCCGGTCCCTGGGGTTCTTGCCATAGCCCAGCAGGAAAATGACCCGTTGGCTTTCACCGGGGGCAAGGGCAATTTTCAGGTGGTGGCAGCCGATGGGGTACCAGCCGGTGATGCAGGAGAAGGCGCTGGACTCCCGTTCCACCAGTGCCGGGGCGGACCAGTCGCCCATGGGGCCCAGGAAGGTGTTCCGGTCCGTGTCCCAACCGGCGGTGTCCCGGTTCACGGCATAATAGGCATAGTGGTCCCGGCGCTCCCGGTACTCGGTCTTATGATAGAGGATCCGGTCCTCTGCTTCACATTCGGCAATGTTCAGGTTCCGCTGATAGTTGGTGCTGTCGTCCACGGCGTTCCACAGGCACCACTCCATGCAGCCGTACAGGTGGACTTCCTTGGCTTCCCGGGTCTCGTTGGTCAGCACCAGGTCGTGGATCTCGCAGTTTTCTCCCACGGGGACGAAAAAGGTCATTCTGGCGGCCAGCCCGTCCTTGACGCTGTCAAAAACCGTGTAGCCCATGCCGTGGCGGCACTCGTACCGGTCCAGGGGCGTTTTTGTGGGCAGGAAGCCGGGGTTCCAGGCTTTCTTGCCGGTCTCCTTCATATAGTAGAACCGGCCGCCCAGGTCTCCGGGGACGGCGTTGTAGCGGTAGCGCAGCAGCCGCTGCAGCTTGGCGTCCCGGTAGAAGCAGTAGCCGCCCATGGTGTTGGAGATCATGCCGAGAAAATCCTCGCTGCCCAGATAGTTGATCCAGGGCAGGGGGGTACAGGGGGTCTCAATGACGTATTCCCGCCGTTGGTCATCGAAGTGTCCGTATTGCATGGCGATTCCTCCTTGAAAATCTACTTAATCGTATTCCTAAATCGATTAAGGAACGTATATTTCCTAATTACAGTACATGATTTCTCCGGAAAAAGCAATAGGGAACCGGAAAAAACCTGAAATTCGTGGTTTCTGCCAAATTTGACCCCCGGAAATTGTGCGGGATTTTCCGGGCCACGAAAATTTTCGTTGTCACCTTGCCTAAATTTTCGCTGAAAATCTGTACAGCCCGCCGAATCTTCTGTTTGAGCCAAAATTCTGCGATTTTGCTCTTGCATTTTCAGAAAAAGTGCTGTATGCTAAAGCCACGATAACGATTAAGTAAATCACCGGAGGCGAAGCCAATGGTTTCCATGAAAGATATTGCCCAGCGCTGCGGGGTGTCGGTAGCTACGGTCAGCAAGGCCCTGAACGACCAGTCCGACATCGGCGAGGACACCCGGGAGCGCATCCGCCGGGCGGCGGACGAGATGGGCTATGTGACCAACGCAGCGGCCCGGGCCCTGAAGGCCAACCGGACCTACAACATCGGCATCCTCTTTGCCGACGAGAAGAACAGCGGCCTGACCCACCCCTACTTCGCCCCCATGCTGGAAAGCCTGAAGGTGGAGGCGGAGGCCCACGGCTACGACGTGACCTTCATCAATAAAAATGTGGGCAATCGCAGCACCACCTATTTGCAGCACTGCCTTTACCGGCAGGTGGACGGGGTCATCGTGGCCTGCGTGAACTTCACGGACCCCCAGGTGCTGGAGCTTATCCATTCGGACCTGCCGGTGGTGACCATCGACCATGTTTTCAACAACCGCCTGTCGGTGATCTCCGACAACGTCCACGGCGTAGAGGCCCTCATGCGCCACGTCTTTGACCGGGGCCACCGAAAGATCGCCTTTATCCACGGCACCGGCTCCGCCGTGGCGGAGAACCGGATGACCGGCTTCTACCGGGCCTGCGAAGAACTGGGCCTGGACCTGCCGCCGGAATATCTGGTGGGCAGCCCCTACCAGGACGCAGAATCCTGCGCCGAGGCCACCCGGCGGCTGCTGAGCCTGCCGGACCGGCCGACCTGCATCCTGTTCCCGGACGATTATTCCGCCATCGGCGGCATGAACGCCATCCGGGAGGCGGGGCTTCAAATCGGCGAGGACATCAGCGTGGCGGGCTATGACGGCATTGCCCTGGCGGACATTTTCTTCCCCCGGCTCACCACCTACCATCAGGACACCCTGGCCATGGGCCGCACCGCCGCAAAGGGACTGGTGGATCTGGTCGAACGGCCCAAAACGACCATTCCCGACCGCATCGTGATTTCCGGTTCCCTGCGGGTCCGGGAGAGCGTGAAGGACATCCGGTGACAACTGCGAAAAGCAGTGCACATAGATTCCGTATTTCCATTGGAAACAATATTTTAAGGAGGAAACCGAAATGAAAAAGGCACTATCCCTGCTCCTGGCGCTGACCATGGTATTTGCCCTGGCAGCCTGCGCGACCACCAGCGATCCCGGCACCACTTCCGCCACCAAACCGGCGGACACCAAGTCCACCACCCCCGCAGCGGACACCAAGCCTGCGGACACCACCCCCGCTGCCTCCACCGAAGGAAAGGTTTTCAACATCTACGCATGGAACGAAGAATTCAAGGGCTTCTTCGAGAAGTATTACAAGGTCCCCGACGGCGTGACCGTGAACTGGATCATCACCCCCAGTGACGGCGGCGCTTATCAGGAAAAGCTGGACCAGGCCCTGATGGCTCAGGCCGGTGCTGCCGACGACGACAAGATCGACCTGTTCCTGGCCGAAGCCGACTACATCACCAAGTACACCCACTCCGGCTGCACCCAGGACGTGACCGCCCTCGGCGTTACCGATTTCTCCAACACCTACGAGTACACCGTCCAGTGTGCCTCCGATGAGAGCGGCGTCGTGAAGGGCGTTTCCTTCCAGTGCTGCCCCGCCGCCCTCATCTACCGCCGGTCCATCGCCAAGGACGTGCTGGGCACCGACGACCCCACAGAAGTCCAGAAGGCCCTGTCCGACTGGACCAAGTTCAATGAAGTTGCCGCCAAGGCCAAGGAAAAGGGCTATTACATGACCGCTTCCGAATCCGCCACCTACCGGGTGTTCTCCAACAACGTGACGGAGCCCTGGGTGGACGCCGACAAGAACCTGCAGATGCCCGCCGCCATCCAGGAATGGATGAAGCAGGCCAAGGACTTTACCGACAAGGGCTACACCCAGACCTGCGACATCTGGTCCGACGAATGCACTGCTCAGATGTTTGCCGACGGCAAGACCATGTGCTTCTTCGGCCCCGCCTGGTACTACAACTTCTCCATGGGCAACGCCCAGGACCCCGAAAAGGGCTGCTCCGGCGACTGGGCTATCTGCCAGGGTCCTCAGGCCCACTTCTGGGGCGGCACCTGGCTGCTGGCCGCTGCCGGTTCCGATAACCCCACCATGATCCGGGACATCATGAACCAGTTCATCAACGATGAGGACACCTGCTCCAAGCTGGTGAAGGACGATATGCAGTTCTCCAACAACAAGACCGTCAACGAGAAGTTCGCCAACGATCCTTCCTTCGGCAACGCCTTCCTGGGCGGCCAGAACGACACGGCCCTCTACTGCGAACTGGCTCAGAACATCGTGTTCGAGAACCACACCCACTACGACCAGGTCATCAACGAGAGCCTGCAGAAGAGCTGGCGGGAATACTGCGACGGCGACGTGACCGAGGAGCAGGCCATGGCCAACTTCTACGCCCTGGTCAGCGAGAACTATCCCACCATCACCACCCCGTAACTGCATAGGACCATCTCCGGGGCAGGGCGGTTGTCCTGCCCCGGAAACGTGATTTTCGGCGTTCCCAAGGCCCGGAAAAGGCCGGGATTTGGGAATCCCGAAAAAGCAACATATTTCAAGGAGGCAACCGCTATGGAAATGACCAAGTCCGCACCCCGCCTACGCCGGAAAAAGGGCGTCCGCTATGCCAAGTGGGGGTATCTGTTCATCCTGCCCTTCTTCCTGACCTACTGCATTTTCTCACTGGCACCCCAGATCCTGACCATTTACAACAGCTTCTTTGAAAATTACCGGGAGGGGCTGGAGCAGGTGGGTCCCCGGTTCGTGGGCTTTCAGAATTATGTAAAGCTGTTTACCCCGGACAAGAACGGCTCCATCAGCATTCTTCGCTTCGCCGGGAATACCCTCATCATGTGGATCGAGGGCGCTATCCCGCAGATTTTGATCGCCCTGCTGCTCAGCGTGTTCTTCACCAGCTACCGGCTGAAGATCAAGGGCCAGCAGTTCTTCAAGACCGTCATTTATATGCCCAACCTCATCATGGCCTCGGCCTTTTCTATGCTGTTCTTCACCCTGTTCTCCAACGTGGGTCCGGTGAATCAGCTCATCGTGGCCCTGGGCTGGTCCGATGAAGTCATTCCCTTCTTCGACAAGCAGGTCACGGTCCGGGGATTGGTGGCCGCCATGAACTTCCTCATGTGGTTCGGCAACACGACCATTCTGCTGATGGCGGGCATCATGGGCATCGACCAGAACCTCTTTGAGGCCGCCAACATTGACGGGGCCAATTCCTTGCAGGTGTTCTTCCGGGTGACGCTGCCGCTGCTGATGCCGGTGCTGGTTTACACCATCATCACGGCCCTCATTGGCGGCTTGCAGATGTTCGACGTACCTCAGGTGCTGACCAACGGCGCAGGCACCCCCAACCGGTCCTCCACCACCCTCATCATGTACCTGAACAACTTCCTGAAAACCAGCAAGAACTACGGCATGGCGGGAGCTGTGTCGGTCATCATCTTCCTCATTACGGGGCTTCTGAGCATTCTGGTGTTCAAGACCCTGAACAAGGACGAGCAGTAAGGAGGGGCGACTATGAAAACCAATTCTTCCGACAGCCGCAAGGCCAGAGCCATGCTGACGGTCAGCCGCATCGTGGTCTACGCCATTCTGATTTTTCTGAGCTTCCTGTGTCTCTTTTCCTTCTATATGCTCATCATCAATGCCACCCGGTCCAATGCGGACCTGCAGGGAGGCTTCCGGCTGCTGCCCAGCACGAATTTCCTGATGAACCTGAAAAACGCATGGAACGACGATTCCATCAGCATCCCCCGGGGCCTGGCCAACAGCTTCTTCGTGGCGGCCTGCACGGCCCTGCTGACCACCTATTTTTCGGCCCTGACCGCCTACGGCCTCTATGCCTATGACTTCAAGCTGAAAAAAGCGGCCACCACCTTCATTCTGGCGGTGATGGTCATTCCCAAGCAGGTCTCCGCCTCCGGCTTCGTGCAGATGTGCTTCCGGTGGGGCCTGACGGACAGCTACCTGCCGCTGATCTTGCCGGGCATCGCAGCGCCGGTGGTGTTCTTCTATATGCTCCAGTATATGCGCAGCGTCCTGCCTATGGAGGTGGTGGATGCGGCCCGGGTGGACGGCAGCGGAGAGTTTTCCACCTTCAACCGCATCGTCCTGCCCATGATCAAGCCCGCCCTGGCGGTGCAGATGATCTTCTCGTTTGTGGAATCCTGGAACAACTATTTCCTCCCGGCCCTGCTGCTGAATAAGGCGGAGAAAAAGACCGTGCCGATTATGATCGCCCAGCTTCGTGCGGCGGACTATTCCAAGTTCGATCTGGGCAAGGTGTATATGTTTATCCTGCTGGCCATCCTGCCGGTGCTGGTGGTGTATATCATCCTGTCCAAGAGCATCATCAAGGGCGTCACCGCAGGAAGCGTGAAGGGGTAAAAACAGCCCCCGGCGGGGCGTTGTAGGGGCGGCGGCATGCCCCGATGCGCTTGGTAACGGTATTTGAGCGGTAGAAATCGGCGTAGGGGCTGACGGGACAGAAAAAAGCCTTCCCCTGGAGGGGAAGGTGTCACGGGCCACAGCCCGTGACGGATGAGGTCGAAGGTTGCAATTTTGTACCATCCCATGGTGATAGTCGATCGCTTCGACCTCATCAGTCGCAACTGACGTTGCGCCAGCGTAGTGGCGGTATGACTGCCACCGGCAGTCATATAGATTTTGAATTCGCTGCGCGGAGCACCACCCTCCAGGGGAGCCTTTTCTCAGAGTGTCCAACTCCATACTTCTAATTCAGCACACTCCCCCAGTCACGCTTTGCAGCGTGACAGCCCCCTCTGGGAGGGGGCCAAGAGATGGTGCGTAACTGCAACCCCCTACCGCCCCTCATCCGTCTGCCCGAAAGGGCAGCCACCTTCCCACAGGGGAAAGCATTTCTCAAAAGAACGACCCCCTCCCGGAGATTATTCGGGAGGGGGTATTTTCACGGATATTGCAGTCCCTTTTTCCGGCAGGACATCAGGAAGATGGGCCGGGTGACGGGGAAAATCAGGGAAAGCACCAGGTAGGTGGCCTGGCTGCCGGGCATACAGGAGGCGTACACATCATAAAGTGCAATGGTCCGGAAAATGGCCCGCATCAGCCGCACCGGGTATCGGAGCAGCCAGAAAGATGCCAGGAGCGTCAACTCGGCGGTGCATTGCATCAAAGCGGGAATGCCGAACTTTTCCCAAAGGACGATGTTGCTGGTGTATTGCAGGAGTTTCGATACAAGCCAGAGGTATATTCCAATGACCCCCGCCCACAACACCAGCATCCCCAGGGAAATACCCAGCAGGACCTTCCGCTTGCTGCGGATCTGCCCCCGGACCAGGTACTGATACTGGTCCGAAAGACTGCCCTGGACCCAGTCCCGGCCCACGGGCAGCCACACCAGCCAACGGTGCCGCAGGCCCCGCCGCCGGGCCATGGCCTGATAGGCGATGCCCTCCAGGACCCAGTGATAGACGAAAATCAGTGCAATGGCCACCAGAAAAAGGAACACCGGCGCCCAAGTCTCATTCACTTCATTCATTGCCCGTCCTCCGGGAGCACGGGCCGCCGGGGCGGCATCCCCAGTTCCTTCTTCCGGCAGCAGAACAGTAGAATGGGATAGCACAGCGGCACCACAATGGTCAGGATCAGAAACAGAACGGCATTGTCCGGGTCGCAGGAGCGGTAAATGTCATAAACGGCTATGTAGAAAAAGACCTGCACGACGATCAGAATCGCTATGACGGCCAGCGCAAGGAACACAGAGCCCAGGAGCGTGGAGGCAGCGGAAAAATAGCAATCGAACAATGCACCCAGCGCCGCGTTGACGGTGACCATCCGGGACATCACCGGAATGAGCAGGAGAATGCCGCCGGACAGCGCAGGCAGGATCACCCGCTTGTGGCAGATTTTGCCTTTTACCAGATAGCGGTATTGGTCGGAAAGACTGCCAAGAATCCAATTGTTTCCGATAGGGACCCAGGCCAGCCAGGCATGGCGGATGCCCCTCCGGGAGGCCATGCTGTAGAGTGAGATGGCAATGAAAACATAGATGGCAAGAGCGATCAGCATCCAGAAGGCAAAGTACCCCCAGAAGGTCCACCAGAACAAAGTGAAAAAGTCGTCGTATGGCATAGAAACCCCTCCTTTTTCAAAAGTATATCACAGAAAGGGGCGGACGGCAAGAAAAACATTGGTTTTTCCGGTACGATAATTGTTGAAATCTGCCGGGGAGTGTGATACACTAAACACGAAATAAAGTAAGGGAGGTATTCCTATGACGGATTATCAAACGGATTATCAAGTTGTTACCGCTGTGCTGCGGTCCCTGGGCTACATGGGCTTTTCCGGCCTGCTGGGCATCCTGTTGTGGGTGCTTGCATCCATCGGTCTGACCACCATCGCCAATCGCCGGGGCCTGCGAAACGGCTGGCTCAGTTGGCTGCCTGTGGGCTATGACTGGACCATCGGCAACATCGCTGACCAGTACCGTTACCTGGCTCGTGGGGAGGTCAGGAGCCGCCGGAAGGCACTGCTGGCCCTGAGCATCGTGAATTTTATTATGAACGCCATCGTGGTGGTGGTCGGCGTCGGTGCCATTTTCAATGTGCTGCTCCACACGATAGCCGCCGACATCGACGCAATCCTTTATGCGGCGCTGTCCTCGCTGGGCAGCGTGATCGTTGTGGCGGTGGTCAATCTGGGCGTGGGCATTGCGCTGTTCGTGCTGCGCTGCATCGCCCTGTACGATGTGTACGCCTCCACCAGCCTGGGCGACGAGACGCTGTTCCTGGTGCTGACCATCCTGTTCCCTGTGACCCGGCCCTTCTTCCTGTTCTGTAACCGGAATAAGGATACCGGAATGCCCCGCCGTCAGCCGGACCACCTGGCCGACCATGAGCATCCGCCGGTAGAATTCTAAAGAGCTTTCCCCCGCTGAAGGCAAAAAATGAACAGCACCCCATTTGTTAGACAAGTATGATATACTATCTAACAAGTGGGGTGTTTTGTTATGCCAAAAGGAGTACCAAACAAACGATATACGCCGG
>QWCN01006755.1_pt1 | contig 13321 bp, 7 predicted proteins | sample 1972711 | NCBI WGS metagenome assembly QWCN01 (sample SAMN09866707, study PRJNA288562) | Human gut metagenome isolate term1_stool, whole genome shotgun sequencing... | isolation source: gut | host: Homo sapiens | place: USA: California | reverse complement strand
GTAAACACCATACCGATGCCAAGACTGTCCCAATTTAATGAATTTTTTGTTTTTTCTGTCAGAATCTGGTCATCGTCCACCAGCAGAATTGTCAGTCCCATATTCTGTCTCCCTCCATTTTTCGCCGTTTTTTATACGCAAAACAGCGCAGAATCTACTGCCATTATACAACAGATTCTGCGCATAGGGGAAGTTTTTTTCATCCCATTATAGATCGTTTTTTACTCTCCGCACATAGCTGCTTCAATATCCTCTAAATATTCAAAGCCATATTTTTACTTAATTCCCATTGTCAAATCGAATGCTTATCTCCCACTCAATTTTTTCTTCGCGAATCTGATATTTCTCTGCCAGTCTCGGACCACAGGAATTAGAGCCAATTCCGCTTTGCTTATAGTCAAGCGCCACATAAATGCCATCAGATGGAACAAGCTCAAAGTTATGTGCCTTTTCGTCAAGCTCCTTTTCACTGTAGCGTGATGCCTGGAAGCTGAACGGCTTTTTGCCCTTTGCATACAAATTTCCAACAGATGCATACTGACAGTTGTAATGGCTTCCATTTTCCTGTGGGAAAACATAATCCTCAAACATATCATCAACTGTTGTATCAAAACGATCTACCCAAGATGCACGATGCTTATCGGAATAGCTTTCATATGGGCCATATCCGTAGTATGTTACATTAGTCTTATCGTTTGGAAGCTTTAATCCAAGACCAAATCGCGGAAGATATGGGAATACCTTGTCAAAGTTTCCATCTAAGGAAAGGTAAATGGTTCCCTCAAGATCAACTTTCCATACTGCCTGAAGGCGAAGGAATGGCTGCTTAGCTGGAGATGCAATGGAGAATCTGCTATGAATCTCGATTACGCCATCTGTTTCCTGAATAGATGTCCCATATACCTTTACTGTACTTCTGTCGTATCCTGCCATTCTCCACTCCTTTGATACTGCCGAGTCATTATTTGTCGGCGCACGGAAGGTCAGAAAACGCATTGGCTCAGAAATCTGGTTCTCATTATCTTTAACGATCTTTGCAAATGTTCCAAGATGGCGATCAAATACAATACACTCGCCGTCTCTTGTCAGCTCATAGATATCCGCCGTCTCATTTACACTCCATGAAGCAAATGCCGGCAACGCAGTCTTAGATACAGGTGTGAGCACTTCATCCTGCTCCTCAAACAAAGCAATCTGATCAAAGCCAAGTACCTCTCCTGCAAGAGCAGTTCCCTGCTTTGCTGTGTAGGTCAGCTTAAGATAAGTATTTTTATTTGTCTTTGGTGTCTCTGGAATCAGAACAAAGCCTTTTTCATGTGGTTCAATTGAAGGTACTGCAACACTTCCATGTGAAAGCAGTCTTCCTTCTTCCTTAATCTCATATGTTACTGTTACAGCATCATCAAGATTTGTGAAGTCAAGACGATTCCACAATGATACCTTTAGTGGACTGATTTCCTGAAGTGTGGCTCTTACTGGGCGAATTACATTTTTCCACTCATACAGTCCAGTATGCGGGCGGCGGTCTGAATAAACAAGTCCGTCCATACAGAAATTTCCATCATGTGGGAATTCACCGTAATCACCACCATAGAAATATTTGTCCTTTCCATCTGGTGTCTTTCCTTCATATGTTGCATGATCACACCATTCCCAGACAAATGCGCCGATGATTCGCTTTTCTGGTAAGATGACTTCCAGATAGTCCTCAATGTCACCAGGGCCATTGCCCATTGCGTGAACAAACTCACACAAGATAAATGGCTTTACGCTAGTAGGGTCTGCAAGATACTTTTTAATTGTCTCTACAGTCGGGTACATGCGGCTTACCATATCAAGACAAGACTGGTCATTCTCGATTCCTGGAGGTGCCCAAGTTGCTCCTTCATAGTGAACTGGACGTGTTGGGTCATATTCCTTCGTCCACTTTCCAGCATCAATCAGATTCTTTCCATAACCGCTTTCATTTCCAAGAGACCAGATAACAACACAGCTTTCGTTCTTGTCACGAATTACATTTAACATCATACGATCTACAATCGCATCATGGAAAGCCGGATCCTGAACAATCTTTCCAAACTTTCTATAAATCGGCTCTTCACCAACAAGATCCATCGTTCCATGTGTCTCAAAATCAGCCTCTGCAATCACGTAAAAGCCATACTCATTGCAAAGCTCAGTAAACCACGGTGCATTCGGATAATGACTTGTGCGGATTGCATTGATATTGTTCTTTTTCATCATCGTAAGATCGCGCACTACATGCTCTCTTGATACCGTGTATCCATCTGTTGGGCTGCTGTCATGACGGTTTACACCAAGAAGCTTTACCGGGCGATGATTTAAAAGCATGACGCCATCCTTTATTTCAACCTCGCGAATACCGACTTTTTGCTCAATGACCTCATCATCAGTAGACAAAACTAGTTTGTATAAAGTTGGATGCTCAGCATTCCACAAAATTGGATCATTCACTTTAAACACAGTTTCTAGATCTTTATTTTCTGTCGCAAGCGTTTCATTTGCCAACTTGCTGCCATCTGGTGCAAATAAGCTTACTGTCACATTTGGCAAACCTTTGTATGAATCAAGTCTTACAAAAAACTCTGCCTTTGTGTTGTCCTCTGACAAAGTAGTACGCACAGTGTAGTCCACTACTGCGCTCTTTGGACGAGCAATCAATGTAACATCACGGAAAATTCCGTTGTAGCGATACTTATCCTGTGCTTCAAGATACGTTCCATCAGTCCACTTTAACACAAGTACTGCCAGACGGTTCTTTCCTGCTTTGGCAAAGCGAGTAATGTCAAACTCGCTAGGACTGTGTGACACCTGGCTGTAGCCAACAAACTGACCATTCACCCATACGTAAAATCCTGCCTCTACTCCCTCAAAGTACAAATACAAGTCTTTTTCTAATTCCTCATTAGATATATCAAAATCCTTATAATAAGCACCACATGGATTCTCATCAGGCACATACGGCGGATCATATGGTATGACAAATGCACCACCCGAATAATGCTTATAGTCATAGCCCTTTGACTGCCAGCAGGATGGTACCTCCATCATCACATACTCTGGGTTTTCATAATCTTTAAGAACAAACTTTTCATCCACGCTCTGCGGATTTGGATAATAAAAGAAGCGCCAGTCATTGCCGCTCAACAAACGGTATGAATCTGTTCCATCTGTCTTTTTCGGAAGGTAGTAGCAGCGTGGCTTCTCTGTTCCCACGTGCAGCGTATTTAAATCCTCATAATAATGAATCAGCTCCATTGTTTCCTCTTTTCTGCGCTCTGCGCGTTTTTATCTTTATAATACAAAAATGCCGACACACAACATATATGAAGCGTGCCGGCATTCCTCTTACTCTTTTAAGGAGCCAAGCATGACACCCTTTACAAAATATTTCTGGAAGAATGGATAAGTGAACAATACTGGCAGTGTTGTAAATATGATCATAGCATATTTTAACTGTGCATTGCTCATCTGTTTTCTCGCCAGCTCCTGTGCAGCTGACGGACTTAATACCTCAGTAATCTGCTTTGTATTCTCAATTAATACGCGGCGCAAATACAGCTGAAGCGGCTGCCACTTAGTATGTGGCAAGTAAACCATAGCGTTGAACCAGCTGTTCCATACACCAACAATTGTATATACAGCGATTACGGCTAATATTGGCTTTGATAATGGCAGGTATACCTTAAGCAAAATCTGATATACATTAGCACCATCGATCTTTGCAGCTTCACGAAGACTCTCTGGAATGCTGCTAAAAAATGCCTTTACCAGAATGATGTTCCATATGGAAAAGCAAACCGGAAGAATCTGTGAAAGCGGATTGTCATACAAGCCTAACTTATTTATTAATAAGAAGGTTGGAATCATACCGCCGCCGAAGTACATAGGAATCAGCAAAAACATGTTAACAAATTTTCTTCCCATCAGACGCTTATAAGTCAACGGATATGCAACTAGTACACACGTTGCTAGCATCAAGATCGTAGTCGGAATTACATATATAATTGTATTTAAATATGCTCTCCACATCTCTGGATCCTGTACCAAAACCTTATATGCATCTACACAAAAGCCCTTAGGAATTACATAAACATTCATCTGTGCGGCATTTTCTGGTGAACTAAGCGACATGATCAAAACATAATACATCGGATATACAGCCAGAAAACAAAGGAATGCAACTGCCACATAGACAAGCACGGTATATATCGTTTTGCCTTCTTTAATCTTATTCGGATTTCTCTTTGACATCTCTGACCTCCTTACCACAGACCGAAGCCTGTCAGCTTATTACTGATCTTGTTACATATATAGGTCAGTGCAAATCCAATCACAGACATAAAAAGACCAGCAGCTGTCGTAAAGCTATATTCACCATTTAAAATACCCATACGGTATGTATACGTACCGATAACATCTGCTACATCGTAAGTTGCCGGTGTATACAAAAGCAAAATCAGATCACTATTTGTAGAAAGAATGCTTCCTACCTGCATAATCAGGTTAATCGCAATGATTGGCTTAATTCCAGACAATGTAACATGCCAACACTGCTGCCAGCGGTTTGCACCATCAATCTTTGCAGCCTCATAAAGACCCTGATCAATGGATGAAATCGTAGACATGTACAAAATACTATTAAAGCCGAACAGCTTCCACACATTTGTGAAAGTATAAATTGTAGGGAATGCTGATGGCTCCTGTCTCCAGTTAATATTTGGCAATCCAACAATTGTAAGCAGTTTTGTAATAAGTCCATTCACGTCAATAAAGGAAATTACCATACCTGCAACAACTACTGTTGAAATAAAATACGGCATGTAGCTAGCCGTCTGACAGAATTTTTTGAATCTCAAATGCTTGATCTGATCCAAAAGAATTGCAAAAATAATAGGCATTGTAAAACCAAAAATCAAGTTCAAACCACTTAACACGAGCGTATTTTTAATCAATCGACCAAAATACTCACCTTGAACAAAACGCTTAAAGTTATCCAATCCTACCCACATGGCACCATCGCCAAAAAATGGATCACCTGGCCAATAATCCTGAAATGCAATCACGATACCGAACATTGGCGCATAGCAGAACACTGCGATCAGAATAAATACTGGAAGCATCAGCAGATACAGCTGGCGGTTTTCTCTTTTTTCAACCGCCGTATATTTTCGTTTCATTTTTGTTTTCATACGCACACCAGCCTTTTACAAAAGGCCGCTGACAAACGCTTTTGTTCGCAGCGGCCCTGTTTTTATCAAATTGTCAATCAATCCACAATCGTTTTTCAGCTTTCTGAGTTGATCTTACTTGTTTTTCAAACAGAATATCGATCATCTCTTTGTTCTGTCATAACGACCCTGATAAATTTCAATAAGCTCATCCAGACCAAGACGTTTTAAATCGTCCATGTAGGAATCCCAATCATCCAGACTCTTCTGCCCAAGGATCAACTTTGTCAAAAGCTCCTGTGAATATGTATCCAAATCGGTAAGAATCTCGCTGGTACGCTTTGTTTCTTCCTGATTAGCAACTGCTAACATTGTCAGTGGAGAATAGTTTACTGTATTTTCCATGTTCTGAGTGAATACCCAGTCTGCAAAGTCAGCCTTTGCCTGATAGCCCTCTGGGATTCCCGCATCCTTTCCAAGCTGGATTCCTGCTACAAGCTCAGTAGACATATCCTTGTTCAAATCCATACGCGGAAGCACTTCGGAATTCCACAGTGCACCAACCATCAAGCTCATAATAGAATTGTCAATGTCATCGCCAGACAGCTGCTGATAATCGCCATCTTCTGTACGTGTAAAGTTCACGCCCTCTACACCATGCTCTGTTAACTCTACATACTCTGGTGAACACATATAGTCAAGAAGCCTTGCTACAGCTGCTGTATCTTCACACTCATTTGTTACTGCATAAATTCTGGACATCAGGTTTTCACCACTCTGCAAACGAACAAGCGGCTCAGTATCGTCGGTAGCCTTTATCACGATCGGCTCTAAGTATGGAGGCTGTGCACCTTCCTGAACCTGAATAGTTGGCTCTGCCCATGTCTGTGCAACCCAGTTTGCCTCACCAGACATCTGGTTAGTAGCACGTCTTGTATTTGTCTGATTGGTGATATCCACCATCAATCCTGCTTCATACAGACTATTCATATAAGAAATATAATCCTTTATATGATCCTGATACCACGGACTGGTCAGCGTATCTGTTTTTGGATCAATAAATACCATTTCAGGTCCAAGTCCAAACCACTGTGCAATATCGGTTCCAAATCCTGCAATCTTCATTGTGATAACTTCATCTACTACACCATTTCCATTACAATCCTTATCCTGGAAAGTCTTAAGTGCTGATGTAAATTCATCAAGTGTGGTCGGTGTCTCAAGATCGCATGCATCAAGCCAATCCTTACGGATATTGAATGCTAATGCCGCACCAGTTGTTACCTCACCTTTGTAATTACTTGTCTGAATATCAGCCAGCCAATATACGTTTCCATCCTCCATGCTCAAACGCTCGGAAACAAACTTTCCTTCTCCCTCAGTGAAGAACTCTTTTGCCGTTCCTTCCTCTGACTGATCCCAGATTTCATTAATCGGTACAAAGATTCCTCTGTCGATAAGTCTCTGCTTTGTCTTATCATCAAGTGGCTCAATATACATTATGTCACAGCCTAAATTTCCGCTCGCTACTGTTGTCTGACATACTGTAGTATACTGATCATCCTCGATTAAGTTAAATTCAAGCTTGATGTTTCTCTTTGCAAGCTCTTCTGTGAAGGTATTGTAGAGCTGGCTGTTTCCGCTCTCAATCCAGTCCTTTAAGGAAACGGTTCCGCCATTCACGGTTGTGACGGTATTGTTGATTCCCATAACACGAATTACAGACATTTCATCTGTATTCTCACCTGCCCATGTTGATGCTGGAATCATAGATGCGGTCATTGCTGCACACATAGCAGCTGCCATAAGTTTTCTGGTATACTTTCTCATCTGGCTCCTCCTTTTGCCTTTCTCTTTTGAAAATTGATAGCTCAAGCTTATCATACAAAATTCCCAAATAATAGTACAAACTTGCCAGAAGCTTTGATAAATTTTTCATTTATTGTCATATATTTTCAAAACAGCATTGTAATACTTAACTATAAAGATCCATATTTCCACGAAATTCTTTTGGTGTTAGCCAATAATATTTTCGAAATACGCGGTCAAAATAGCTGACACTCTCAAAACCACACTGCATAGCAATCTCCGTAATCGACGTCTCAGATGACTGGAGCATAGCCTTGGCAACCTCTAGTCTATACAAAATCAAGTAGTTAAATGGCGTAACATCAAGATTTTTCTTAAAACAGCGTGCCGCCTCACTCTGACTAATATTAGCAGCACCTGCGATATCGCCAAGTGTAATTGGTTCAGAGTAATGTCTCCTAATAAAAGCAAGCATCTGCTGCAAACGAATCTGCGATGGACTTCGAACCTGAGACGGATCAGTTACTGGAATTTCCTGACGAAAATTTGCTAGTTTTTCCCAGATACGGCACACAGAAAAAATAATAGAAGACATTTTCTTTTCAATATTTTTCTCACAGTAACAGCGCAATTTTTCCATCTCGCTTAGTATGTCCTTCTGCCAGTCCTTTTCGCTAGTCAGAAGAATGTACTGGTACTGCTCCTGATGCGCGATGGGTTTAATGCATTCCTTGTAAAAATAATTGTCTGTTCCAAAAACAAACTCAGCCGGAAGCAAGATAGTTTTTATTAGTCCTGCCCCGACATTTCGCAAAATACTATGGCTTTCCTTTGAGTTAATAAAGATTCCTTCATGCTCCTTAAGCAAAATTGATGACGTATTCACACAACAGGTAATTTCACCCTTTTCCACATATAAAAATTCAACTTGAGAATGCCAATGCCATGGAAGTACCATTCTGTCTTTCCCCTCAAGAACACACTCACGACTATGAATTGGAAAATCTGCAATTTCATATGTAACCTGCTCTAGCATATTGCTTGCTGACTCTTTTTGTGACCATTTTCCTCCCATTTTACTCACCTCTCGTTCTTTCGTCACAAATACGACCATTTGTGGGCAGTATATCACACTTAATTAGGATTTGACAAGTGGAAGGGTGCTGCAGCCAGCTCTGACTAGTAAACTTCTCGTTTTTCTTTTACTGAAATTTCCCACATCAGATTTCAAAAAGTTTAGGGGGCTAGTGTACTAACCAGCCCCCTGAAGATGGAAAAAAAGTTTAAATACGCTTGAATTTTAACGCCAGCCAGATGAGAAGCATGCCGCCTGCTCCTGCTAATCCCAATCCAAATAGCATACTGTAATCCTCAATTCCGAGAACAACATCTTTTATTTGGCTTTCTTCCTGACTGGAGCTTGGTGTCTGACTCTGGGTTTGAGTCTGAGCCTGTGATTCCTGTGAGGTTGATGGCGATGTCTGTTCTTCGCTGGATTCTTCAGATGAGCTGCTTTCTTCTTCGCTCGTCTCCTGTTCTTTTAAGAAGGAATCATATATCTCCTGTGCAATTGCTTCGTCTGCCAGCGCGACAGCATACTCCTGTTTTGCTTTCGTCACTGCTGCACATAACTGACTGTACCATTCCTGTGCCGTTTCCGCTGTATCATCTGCTGCCTTTTGATTTTTCTTTGCCTGCATATATGCCCGAATCAACTCATTTAGTCTGACGAAACGTTCATCTGCTTCTTCCAGAGACAGATCAAATTCCTGTCCATTCTCCCAATCGCCGGATGCAAGTGCCTGCAGATTTACTTTCCATTGTGCAGCCAGTGCCTGTTTTTCATTCCACATTTGCAAAGCGGTGTCTGCCTCACTTTGTGCCTTTTTGCAGGCATCTTCTGATACTGCAGCATCTTCCTTCGCCTGTTCGAATTCTCGCTTTGCCTGCTCATTTGCTTCAAAGCACTGCAGAACAGACTCTTTGGTCTTTGCAGCTGAATCTGCCGCATCCTTCGCTGTTTGAAGCGCCTGCTGTTTTTGCTGAAGTGTTGTATCTTTTGCTGCAGCCTCTTTTTCTGCGCTAGTCTCAATATCAGTTGCCTGTGTCAACTTTGCATTTGCATTGTCCAATGCCGTCTGTTTTTCATCAAGCTGCTGTTTTGCTTCTAATGTCTGTTGACCATTGAGCTTATTTTTTTTGACTGCCTCATCATAGTCTTCGTCTGCGGCTTTTTTCTTGTCAGAACAATTTTGCAGCAATTCTTGTGCTGAGGTAAGCTGTTTCTGTACAGCTGCCAGCTCATCATTTGCTGCCTCCAATGCTTTCTTTGCTTCCTCTGCATTCGTGTTCGCCTGATCGACATCTGCCTGCGTCAGCTCACCATTTTGAGCAATTGCTTCATCATATTTTTTCTGGGCTTTGGAACGCTCCGTTTCGGCATCTGTTTTTTTCGCTTGCGCATCTTTAAGTGCTGCATCGGCATCTTCTTTTTTTGACTGCGCTACCGATTCCTCATCGTTTGCTGCCTGCAGTTCGCTTTCAAACTGCCTCTTGTTCTCAGAAAATCCCTGCTCCACTGCTTCTTTTGCTGCTGCTTTCTTTTGTTCTGCTGCCTCTTTTGCCGCGTCTGCATCCTGCACTGCTTTTTTAGCTTCCTGCTGATCCTGCGCTGCCGCAGTCTCCGCCTCTTTTGCCTTAATATAGGCGCGAATCAATTTGTTTAAATTTGAAAAACGTTCGTCAGATTGTTCCAGTGCCGCATCAAATTCATATCCATTTTCCCAGTCACACGATTGGACTGCCTGAAGCTTTTCGTTTAATGCCGCAACCGCCGCCTGTTTTTTCTTCCATGACTGCACCAACGCATCATACTCCGTCTGCGCTTTACTGCAGGCATCATCTGCCGCGGTAACATTTTTCTTGGCCTGCTCTAACGCAGACTTTGCCTGTTCATTTTCCTCAAATTTCTGCTTGACAGACTGGTAGGTCTTAGCTGCCTCATCCGCTGCAGCCTGTGCATCCAAAAGATCCTGCTGCTTATTACTAAGCTCTGCTTCCTTGTTTTTCTTTTCACTTTCTGCCGACTTTACCGCGTCCTCTGCCTGTTTCAAAATTTTCAGTTGGCTCTCGATCACATTCAGTTCATCCTGCTTTGTCTGTAAGGCATTCTCTCTGTCTTTTAATTGACGCTTGTTCGGCCGCGGTCTCGGCTGACAGAAGCTTTTCATCTGCGTCGGCTTTCATTTCCTTCAGAGACGCTAAATTAGCGTTCACAGTTTCCAAATTAGCTTCCCACGATTTTTTTTCTTCCGTAAGCTTATTATACTCTTCCATGTAAGCATCAATCTGGTTCTTATTCTGTTCAGTTTTGATTTTTTCCTCATACTCTTTCAAGCTCTGATTCAACTTGTTGATCTCTGTCTCACACTGATTTTTTCTGTCATCGGTATCCTTCTGCAACGTCTCGACGTAAGCTTTCTGAGCCTGCGCATCTTTTAATTCCTTATCCGCTGCTGTCTTTGCAGCTGTACTGGTTTCCAGCGCTTTCTGTGCACTGTTAAGCTGGTTTTGTACGTTTTCCAGTTCTTTCTGTGCTGCCTCTAAATTCTGCTGTGTTTGATCTTTATCTTTTTTAGCCTGATCTACATTTTTCTGAGCAGTCGTTTTTTTACTTTCTGCATCCTGCAGTGCCTGTGCGCCTCCCAGATTATCAAACTCCTGTTTTGCAGTCTCCAATGCCTGTTTTGCTGCATCGGCTGCTTTCTGCGCGGATTCTACCTGACTCTCCTGCTCTGTCACCGCATTTTTTGCTTCCTCTGCATCCGTGTTCGCCTGATCGACATCTGCCTGCGTCAGCTCACCATTTTTAACAATTGTTTCATCATATTTTTTCTGTACCTCAGAAAGACTTGTCTGTGCCTTCATTTTTTTCGTCTGTGCATCATTAAGTGCTGCATCGGCAGCTTCCTTTTTTGTCTGCGCTTCCAATTCCTCATTCTTTGCCATCTGCAGTTCGCTTTCAAATTGCGTCTTGTTCTCAGAAAATCCCTGCTCCACTGCTTCTTTTGCTGCTGCTTTCTTTTGTTCTGCTGCCGCTTTTGCCGTGTCTGCATCCTGCACTGCTTTTTTAGCTTCCTGCAGATCCTGTGCTGCCGTAGTCTCCGCCTCTTTTGCCTGAATATAGGTGCGAATCAATTTGTTTAAATTTAAAAAACGTTCGTCAGATTGTTCCAGTGCCTCATCAAATTCGTCTCCATTTTCCCAGTCACACGATTGGGCTGCCTGAAGCTTTTCGTTTAATGCTGCAGCCGCTGCCTGTTTTTCCTTCCATGCCTGCACCAACGCATCATACTCCGTCTGCGCTTTACTGCAGGCATCATCTGCCACGGTAACATTTTTCTTGGCCTGCTCTAACTCAGACTTTGCCTGTTCATTTTCCTCAAGCTTCTGTTTGACAGACTGGTAGGTCTTAGCTGCCTCATCCGCTGCAGCCTGTGCATCCAAAAGATCCTGCTGCTTTTTGGATTGCTGTACCTTCAAATCATCCGCTGCCGACTTGGCTTCATCAAATTTCTTCTGTGCGTTTTGGGCTGCTTCCTGAGCAGATTTTACATTGCTGTCGGACTCGGATGACTTCTCTGCTTCCTGTAAATAAGTCTGCTTAGCTGCATCCCTTTCTTCTTTTGCCGCCTGCACATCTGCTTCTGCCTGTGCTCTCTCTTTCTCTGCGTCATCCAAAGCCTGTTTTGCTGCATCGGCTTCTTTCTGTGCGGATTCTACCTGACGCTCCTGCTCTGTCACCGCATTTTTTGCTTCCTCTGCATCCGTGTTCGCCTGATCGACATCTGCCTGCGTCAGCTCACCATTTTGAGCAATTGCTTCATCATATTTTTTCTGGGCCTCAGAAAGACTTGTCTGGGCCTTCGCTTTTTTCGTCTGTGCATCTTTAAGTGCTGCATCGGCAGCTTCCTTTTTTAACTGCGCTGCCGATTCCTCATCATTTGCTACCTGCAGTTCGCTTTCAAACTGCATCTTGTTCTCAGAAAATCCCTGCTCCACTGCTTCTTTTGCTGCTGCTTCCTTTTGTACTGCTTCCGTTTGTGCTGCCTCTGCATCGGCCTTGACTTTCTGTGCGTCTTTTACCTCCTGATCTGCTTTTTCCATCGCTGATTGTGCATGACGTGTATTTTTCTTTGCCTGATCAAGATTTACCTTCGCCTCCTCCAGACTTTGCGCTGCTGGTGTTGTCTGACTGTTTACTTTTACCTCCCTTTCCTGCGCTTCTGTCTCAACGGTCTGCTCTGCTGGTGCATTCTGTATTATTGTGTTCACAAAAAGCATCGCCACTACTGCCGGTGCCATAAATCGTCTTCTTCTCATTTTGTTTCCTCCCATCTTTCTGTTAAATCCAAATCTGTACATTTGCCTCTGCTAAATCAAATTCTTCAAACTATTTCGTTCTATATTTTAATATACCATATCTTTTCCCTTTTAAGAACGGTCATTTTACAATAAAAATGACCCCCCATATGCATTTACTTTAACGTTTTCGAACCGTTAAAAAATGAATCATGGCCTATTATTTTCGCGTTTTTCCTTTATTTTCCGCGATTTTTATTTTTTCTCATCTATCTTTCCAAATTTGGAAAATTGTATTTTGCAGCAACAGAAAAATGGGTGATTTTTTATAATTTCTTTTCCATACAGACAAAGTATTTTTCAAACAACTCGCACTCCCCGACTGGAACAAATCCAAGATCGCTATAGCACTTGAGCGCTACTTTATGATTATCACGCACAAGTATATGAACACTCTTTTTTTTCTGCTCACGAAGCACGGTAAATACATGTTCCATCATCATTTTTGCAATGCCCTGTCCCTGCAAATCTTTTCTGACACATACGCGTGCCACCTCTGCTGACGGCTGAAAATCCTTGCTCCAACAATCAAGCTTATCCACTTCTTCGTCGTGATCAATTGAAATGGCCGAAATGATTTCTCCCTTTTGATTTTTCATGACAAACAGGCTGTCATGTGCAATATCAAACTCAATATTTTCCATGGAAGGATAATATTCATTCCAGTCTGCTGCGCCGCCTATCATTGAGCGATACAGCTTTAGAAGTTCATCTTTGTCGGATTCTTCTGCCAACGTAATATTTCTTCCTGCCGCAATAATCTTATCCACAGTTTCCTGCCGGATACATTCGCGCAGATGTTTGATATATGGATGAAACTGCGACTTATCAATTCCATAATTCTTTGTCAGCTCATACTCATGCGGCTCCCAGGTCTTAAGATCTGACTCGTTATGAGA
>QWCN01005056.1_pt1 | contig 13324 bp, 13 predicted proteins | sample 1972711 | NCBI WGS metagenome assembly QWCN01 (sample SAMN09866707, study PRJNA288562) | Human gut metagenome isolate term1_stool, whole genome shotgun sequencing... | isolation source: gut | host: Homo sapiens | place: USA: California | reverse complement strand
CGCATGTGCTCAGCGATGCGGAGGAGCGGCTGCTTGCGCTCAGCGGCGAGATTTCCGAATCCTATGATACGATCTATACCATGCTTTCCGATGTGGATATGCAGTTTGCACCGGTGGAAAAAAACGGTGTGAAGGAGGCGATGAGCCACGGCAGATACGGCTTGTATCTGGAGGATCCCGACCGTAATGTGCGCAGAGAGGCGTTTGAAAGCATGTATCAGGCATATCGGGCGCAAATTCATACGGTGGCGGCGTTGTATGCCGCCAGTGTTAAAAAGGATGTGTTTTATGCGCGGGCGCGGCATTTCGCGACTACCCGTGAAGCGGAGTTGTTTGGCGGAGATATTCCTGTTTCGGTGTATGATTCGCTGGTAGAGGCGATTCACAGCGAGTTGCCCGCTTTGCACCGTTATGTGCGGCTGCGCGCGGAAACGCTGAAGCTGCCGGATCTGCAAATGTATGATATGTACGTTCCCATGACGGAGCTTCCCGAAACCGGCGTGAGCTTTGAAAAGGCAAAACAGCTGGTGCTCAAAGCGCTTGCCCCGTTGGGGAAAGAATATGTTGAAGCGCTTGAAAAGGCATATGAGAGCGGTTGGGTGGATGTGCGCGAAACGAAGGGAAAGACAAGCGGCGCCTATTCGTGGGGCGTGTACGGCGTGCATCCGTATATTCTGCTTAATTATCAGGATCGGCTCGACGATGCCTTTACGCTTGCGCATGAATCGGGTCATGCTATGCATTCCTATCTTTCCAATGCTGCGCAGCCCTACAGCAAGGCGTCTTATCGCATTTTTGTTGCCGAGGTTGCTTCCACGGTCAATGAAGTGCTGATGCTGCACAGTCTGCTGGACACTGCGGAAAACGAGATCATGCGTAAATATCTGCTGGAGCTGCATTTGGAGCAGTTCAGAACCACCGTGTTTCGCCAAACGATGTTTGCCGAATTTGAACAGCTGACGCATGAGCGGGCGGAAGCGGGGGAGAGCCTTTCTAAAGAATGGCTGTGCGAAACCTATCTTTCGCTGAACCGCACCTATTACGGGGAGGCTGTGGAGTCAGGTGAACTGATTTCTTACGAGTGGGCGAGAATTCCGCATTTCTATAATGCTTTTTACGTTTATCAGTATGCAACCGGCTTCTGTGCCGCAGTAGCGATTGCCGATAGGATCTTGAAAGGAGAGAAGGGCGCTGTAGAGGGGTATCTGTCCTTTCTCAGTAGCGGCGGCAGCGATAGCCCAATCAATGTGCTGAAAAAAGCGGGCGTGGATCTTTCGCAGCCGGATACGGTGCGTCAGAGTCTCAAGGTGTTTGCGCAGACGCTTTCACAGTTGGAAGAGCTGCTTAAATAAACCGCGTTTTCGATAGAAGCACGGCGATTTGCACTTCTGTTTTTACAGGGGGGAAAATTATGGTCATATGCAAGCGCGGCGGTACGGCACGTTTTTGGGGCGATTGGTTTGGAAGGCCTTATGATAATATTCATATTGTTAGAAGCGCAGATTTTTGCGATGACGAAAAAATGCTGGTAATCACGTTTGACCATTCTGAGCGGTGCGTCATTTATCATCCCACAGGAATCGTAAACGAAAGCAACCAGCTTTATGTAAATAAAGCCGATAAGATTATTTGGCAGTGGTATTACTACGGAAAGGAACAAACTTCGGGAAATTTGTGCCAAATAGAGTATGTATATGTAAACGAGCATGCCGTTTGTGCGCAGTATTCGGGAATATGCAAGCATGACGGGAAAGAGTTTGATCCGAAAAACTTCCATGCATTTGAATTGTGCTGAGATTCTATGCTGAAAAGGAAAAGCATCATAGCCGGGGATCGGTCATGATGCTTTTTGTTTTGCAGGAAAGCTGCTTTGATGATTTGCAAAAGCGCTTAGTTTTCTAAAGCCTGCGCAAGATCTGCGAGCAGATCGTCAATGTGTTCTGTTCCGATGGAAAGGCGAACGGTGTTGGGCTGAATGCCTTGCTCGGCAAGCTCCGCTTCCGTAAGCTGAGAATGCGTTGTGGAGGCAGGGTGGATTACAAGCGATTTTACGTCTGCAACGTTGGCCAGCAGGGAGAAGATCTCCAGCCTGTCGATAAATTCCTGCGCTTCCTTTGCGCCGCCCTTAACATTAAAGGTAAAAATAGAAGCGCCGCCGTTTGGAAAATATTTTTTGTATAGCTCGTGATGCGGGTGCGTCGGCAGCGAGGGGTGGTTCACGCTTTCTACCTTTGGGTGCTTGGAAAGAAAATCTACCACCTTCAGCGCATTTTCTACATGGCGTTCTACACGCAGCGACAGTGTTTCAAGCCCCTGCAGGAACAGAAATGCGTGCAGCGGAGCCAGCGTTGCGCCGGTGTCGCGCAGCAGAATCGCTCGGATTTTGGTTACAAAGGCGGCGGGGCCGACCGCTTTGGTAAAGCTGATGCCGTGATAGCTGGGGTTTGGTTCTGTAAGAGACGGGAATTTTCCGCTGTCCTCCCAGTCGAACTTTCCGCTGTCCACGATTACGCCGCCGATCGCCGTGCCATGCCCGCCGATAAACTTTGTTGCCGAATGAACCACGATGTCGGCTCCGTATTCAAACGGGCGCACCAAATAGGGGGTGGCAAAGGTGGAATCCACGACCAACGGAATCTTGTGTGCGTGCGCAATGGCGGCAACCTTTTCGATGTCGATCAGCGTTGCGTTCGGGTTTCCGATGGTTTCGATAAACAGCGCCTTGGTTTTTTCATTGATCGCATTTTCAAAAGCGTTTTCTTCGTCAGCATCTACAAAAGCAGCGGTAATTCCGTACTGTGGTAAAGTGTGCGCTAACAGATTGTAAGTTCCGCCGTAAATCGTTTTGGCGGAAACGATGTTATCGCCTGCGCTTGCCAGGTTCAGAAACGTATAGGTGATGGCGGCTGCGCCGGAAGCAACGCCGAGCGCTGCTACTCCGCCTTCTAATGCGGCAATGCGCTGTTCAAAAACATCGACCGTTGAATTGGTGAGCCTGCCGTAAATATTGCCTGCGTCGGCAAGGCTGAAGCGCGCTGCGGCATGAGCGGAATTTTTAAATACATAGGAGGTCGTTTGGTAGATCGGAACGGCTCTTGCGTCGGAAACGGGATCCGGATTTTCCTGCCCTGCGTGCAGCTGGATGGTTTCAAATTTATATTTGTCGTGCGTATAACTCATATTTGGGTTCCTTCTTTCTTTTTTGTGTTTTTATGATGATGAACGGTTTGGTTATATACAGCGACACATTCGCCCGTTTCTGAAATTGTGCCGAAGCATTTTAAAAACGATGCTTTCCATAAAATAGCCCCCTCAAAGACTCATAATGCCTATGTGTTTGATATGTATTGATTATATGCATGATGCGAGCTTTTGTCAACAGAAAAATAATAAAATTTTAGAGAAGGATTGCGTGAGAGAAGGATTGCGTGACTGTAAAAATTCAGATTGCCGTTTGTAATTTTAACAAAAGCATGGTATAATAAAACAAGATATTGTGTATCATGTAAGGAGTACATACATGCGCTATTGTGCCATCAGCAGCGGTTCAAAGGGAAACTGCCATCTTATTCAGAGCGGGAAGCAAACGGTTCTTATTGATGCGGGCGGCACGGCAAAGCAGCTTGCGTGCAGGTTGGCTTCGCTGGACGTTTTACTGGCTGATGTCGATGCCGTTTTGATTACGCATGAGCATATAGATCATATTGCTGCGTTGGACGTGCTTTCCAGGCAGTGCGGCATGAAGATCTATGCAAACCGCGCCACGGCGCAGGCTATTATGCGTCGGTTTCCGAAGATCATGCCGGAACGCTTCTGCTGTTTTGAAACGGGGGAAAGCTTTTATATTGGGGATCTTGACATTATGCCGTTTGCCATTTCGCACGATGCTGCGGAGCCGGTGGGCTATACTGTATACAGAGGCTTAAAGAAAATTACGGTTGCCACGGATATCGGGTATATGACGCGCTCTGTGCTGGAGCAGTGCCGCGATTCGCATTTATTGGTGTTGGAGGCGAATCACGATGAGCAGATGCTGCGTTCAGGTCCCTATCCGCCGTCATTGCAAAGGCGTATTCTTGGGAATAAAGGCCACCTGAGCAATAAAAGCTGCGGGGAAGCGGTAAGCGCGCTTGCGGGAGGGGAGATCCGCCGGCTGATTTTGGGGCATCTGTCGCAGGAAAACAATACGCCGCAGTTGGCGCTTGATACGGTTCGTGCCGCCCTTTCGGAAAAGGGTGTGCCCTTAAATGAACTGCCTATTGATGTAGCTATGCAGGATCGCAGAGGAATCTGCTATGATATTACAAGGCTGTGAGCCTTGACATAAACGGAAGGATGATTTGTTATGAGAGAAGAGGAGAGAAGCTATAAGCATTGGCTGGCTAATTGCTCCGCGGCAGAACAGACCCTGCTGCGCTCTTTGAGCGAGCAGGAAATACGGGAATATTTTTACGCGGATCTGGAATTCGGCACAGCGGGCATGCGCGGCATTCTGCGCTTGGGCAGAAACGGCATGAATAAATATACGGTTGCGCGCGCTACGCAGGGGCTTGCGGATTATATCAAAGCGCAAGGGCAGCAGAAGAAGGGAGTTGTAATTTCCTACGATTCCCGTCATATGAGCCGCGAGTTTGCATCTGTTACCGCGCAGATATTGGCGCATAACGGAATTAAGGTCTATTTGTACGATGCGCTTCGTCCGGTTCCGCTGCTTTCCTTCGGCGTGCGCCATTATGGTGCGTATGCCGGCGTTATGATTACGGCCAGCCATAATCCTAAGGAATATAACGGCTATAAGGTCTATGGGCAGGACGGCGCGCAGCTGGCGCCTGATTCCGCTTCCGAGGTGCAGCGGCTCATTGAGCGTTTGGACTTTTTCGGAATTGAAGCAATGCAGATGCAGGAGGCGGTTGCAGAAGGCTTGATTAAGATCGTAGGCAAAGAGCTGGACGATGCCTATATGCAGGCTGTTTTGCCGCTGATTCGCAGCAAGGAGGCGGTTGCGCGCAGGGGCGCGGAGCTTTCTGTGGTCTATACGCCTATTCACGGCTCCGGCTGTAAGCCGGTTATGAGAGTGCTGCGCGAAATGGGAATGCAGAAGGTGGAATTGATTGCGCAGCAGGCTGAGCCGGACGGCGACTTTTCCACGGTCGCTTCCCCGAATCCGGAAAACCGTGAAGCGCTGGAGCTGGCGATCGCTCGCGCTAAAGAGATCGGCGCCACGCTGGTGCTGGGTACGGATCCCGACTGCGACCGTATGGGGGCGGCGGTGTTGAATGAGCAGGGCGAGTTTGTTACGCTTACGGGCAATCAGATCGCCTGTGTCATGCTTTCTTATCTGCTTGAAAAATGCAGGCAGACAGGAATGCTTCCCCAAAACGGCGTTGTGGTGAAAACAATCGTTTCCACCGAGCTTGCAAGAGCCATCGCCAACGAGTATGGCGCGGCGCTTGTCGAGGTGCTCACAGGCTTTAAGTTTATTGGCGAAAAGATTAAAGAATATGAACAAACAGAGCAGCATACCTTCCTGTTTGGGTTTGAAGAGAGCTACGGTTATTTAGAAGGAACTCATGCCCGTGATAAAGATGCAGTCGTGGCCTGCATGCTTATGTGCGAGGCGGCCTGCAGCTTTGCAGAGCGCGGAAAGACTGTCTATCAGGCGCTTCAGGAGCTGTACGAAAAATACGGTTACTATACCGAGAAAACCGTTTCTTATACGCTCAGCGGCGTTGAGGGAATGGAAAAAATCGCGCAGACAATGCGTATGCTGGCGCAGCGAGATGTTCGAGAGATCGGCGGCGTAGGGGTGCTTGCCGTGCGTAACTACTCGGCGGGCGTGCGGCGCGCTGCGGACGGAAGTGAGCAGGCGATCACGCTGCCTAAGAGCAATGTTCTTTACTATGAGCTGGAAAACAATCAATGGGCGTGTGTAAGGCCTTCCGGAACAGAGCCGAAGATCAAAGTATATTTCGGAACCTGCGCGCAGACGCAGGAGGCTGCGCAGAAGGCGCTGGCAGCCTTGGAGCAGGGCATGAAGGAGATCACGGGTCTGTAAAGCAGCAGCGCTTTGCAATCAAAATCATATTGCATAAAAACAGCAGGGGCTGCATTGCTTCAGGTGATTGCAGCCCCTGCTGTGTGCGTTTTTATCAGTCCTCCAGCCAAATGGGCTGCGAAAAAGCTACGCCTTCGTCGGTTACCACCTTGCAGCGAACATATTGGCAGCGGCCGTCCGTGCTTTGGTATTTCCAGCTTGCTTTTGTAAGCTTGCCCTTCGGATCGTTCACGGCCATGCCGGGGTACATATCGCCGTATATGCAGATCTGCTTTGCTTCCGGGCAGGAAACATAAGCCACGCCGTCTTCCACATAGAAATCGTCTATATAGGCGCCTGTTGAAGCGTAAAAACTTCCTGAGATCAAAGCGTTTACAATGTTTTCTTTGGTAAGCGATTCGGCCTTGCACATAACAAAGCCTCCTGTCAGACCGTGAACGCGGTGCATGTCGTCCGCGGCCACGGCCCATACTCTTTTTCCGCCCCAAAGAGCCGTTTCAAAATAGGTTTCGCCGAACCCTTGACCGCAGACAATTTCGCATTCGTGGTTGTAGATCTCTATCGCGTCGGCGCCTTCGATGTATTCATTAAAATGCTCAAGCCGTGTTCTGGACCATGATGGGTGCGCAAATATGGTGAAATTCCCGTTATCCTTTAAGTATTTTATAAAATCAGGGGTATTCATTGCGGTGTCGTATTCTAATGTTTGACCGTCTGTAAATTTGAGCTTGCCCGGAATACCGATGCATACGACATGCGCGGTAAAAGCGGTTTCCCTGCTGTTGTGCCACAGCATAGGCTCTGCGCCCGGAATGGTAATAAAGTTGTCTGTGTCATATTTTTCCGTGTCGGTATAGGTGTTGTGTTCCGTAAGCGCTAAAAAATCATAGCCTCTTTCCCTGTAAATGCGTACGACTTCTTCCTGCTTGATCGTGCCGTCGGATGCCGTGGTGTGCGTATGCGTGTTGCCCTTGTACCAGCTGCCTTGGGCAAAAGCGTTCTTTCTCATAGAATTCCCACCTTTTCGGTGAATTTTTACATATATTACATCATTTGCGTGCAGAAATCAAGATTATTATTAAAAAATATTGCTTGCGGCGGTTCGGCAGGCCTGCGCAAGGAATCGCCAAATTTCCGTTGAAGCGCATGGCGTTTTATGCTATAATTTTAAAAAAGGCGGTGGATAAGCTTGGAGCTTACACAAAGAACGGAATTGCTTTTGGGAGCGGAGGCAGTGGACAGGCTTCGTGGCGCAAAGGTCATGGTGATCGGTTTGGGCGGCGTCGGCTCCTATGCGGCGGAGGCGCTTGCGCGCAGCGGTATCGGCGCGTTGGTGCTGGTGGACGGAGATACGGTTGCGCCGAGCAATCTGAACCGTCAGCTGATTGCGCTGCACAGCACGGTCGGAATGCCAAAAACAGAGGCGGCGCGGCAGCGCATTGCGGATATCAATCCGCTGTGCAGAACAGAGTGCGTCTGCACTTTTTTAACGGCAGAGCAGGTGATGGCTTGGAGCTTTGAGGGCTGCGATTATATAGTGGATGCGATTGATACCGTGGCAGTCAAGCTGGCGCTGGCGCAGCGCGCATGGGAGACAGGCGTTCCGATTATTTCATGCATGGGAACGGGAAATAAGCTTGATCCTGCGCGCTTTGAGGTCGCAGACATTTTTCAGACCTCTGTGTGCCCTTTGGCAAAGGTCGTTCGCACGCAGCTTCGTAAGCGCGGGGTGCCGCAGCTGCGGGTTGTTTATTCTAAGGAGGAGCCTGCGCGCTGCGTTGTGCAGGACGGTGCGCGCCATGCACCGGGCAGCATTTCGTTTGTGCCCGGCGCGGCAGGCTTGATTCTTGCCGGCGAAGTCATCAAGGAGCTTGCTTTTCAGCGGAAGGAGGGGGACTGAATGCCCACAGTATATATTACAGGCGCAGCGGGCGGCATAGGCGTAGCGCTTGCGCATGCGTTTGCGGCGCAGGGCTATTCTGCCGTGCTGCAATATCATCAGAACAAAGAGAAAGCCGAAAGCCTGCAAAAAGAGCTTACAGAGCAGTTTCCCGTTTCCGTTCGCACGGTGTGCGCTGATATTTCCGATCCGGATCAGGTGGAAAGGATGTTTAAGGAATGCGGAGGCGCGGACGTGCTTGTGAACAATGCGGCGATTGCGCCTCCGGCATGCCTTACGGCGGATCTTTCGGTGCAGCAGTGGCAGCGGGTCATTGACGTGAATTTAAACGGAACTTTTTACTGTACGCAGTGCGCGGTGCGGTCAATGATGTTTACCGGAGGCAGGATCATCAACATTTCGTCGGTGTGGGGCGTGTGCGGCGGTGCATGCGAAACGGCGTATTCCGCTTCAAAAGCGGGGATCATCGGCATGACGCGCGCGCTTGCGCGGGAGCTTGGCAGCTGCGGGATCACCGTCAACTGCATTGCGCCGGGTGTGATTGATACGCCGATGAATGCGCACCTTTCACCGCAGGAGCTTGCCGAGCTTGCGCAGCGAACGCCGCTTGGGCGCATCGGTACGCCGCAGGAGGTTGCGGCGGCCGCGGTATTCCTCGCTTCAGCGGAAGCCCGCTTTATTACAGGTCAGGTGCTGGGCGTGGACGGCGGCTTTGTCGGCTGATCCCGGCATTGACATTTTGACCTTTGGGTAGTAAAATAATCAAGATAAGAGCTATCGCTCTGCGGACAGTTCGAAACCATCCTGTCCTAAAATAAAACTACGGGGGAATTTCATAATGAAAAGGTCTTTAACGGTCAAGAATTTGGTTCTGTGCGGCGTGATTGCCGCAATGTACACTGCGCTTACGGTGCTGCTTGAGCCTATTAGCTACGGCGGAACGCAGTTCCGCATTTCTGAGGCGCTCACGCTGCTGCCTATGCTTTTTCCGCAGACGGTGCCGGCGCTTGCCGTAGGCTGCTTTTTGGCAAATTTGCTGGGCGGCTGCACATTGCTGGATATTATTTTCGGTTCGTTGGCTACGCTGCTCGCCGCTTATCTGACAAGCAAGCATACCAATCCGTTTTTAGGCGCGGTATATCCTGTTGTGATCAATGCAATCGTGATCGGCGCGGTGCTGACGGTTACGACGGCGGAGCCTTCATGGGCTCTGTTAGGCCTTAATATGGCGGGGGTTGGAATCGGGCAGCTGGGAGCCTGTTATCTTGTTGGCGTTCCGTTGGTTTATGTGCTTCGCCGCGTGCCTGTGATAAGAACTTTGGGCGGGAGAGATGCCCATGGCAGAGCCCTTCCGCAAAAGGAGATTCATGAGTAAAAATAAATTTATAGCGGCATTACTGATTTTTGCCTGTGCGTTGATCTATACGGGGCGTCATGTCATGCTTTTGGCAGGCATGGGGATCGATACGCGCTTTTTCTTCGGCCTTACATGGTTCTTTTTGCTGTTTACGCAGGCAGCTATATTATATGTGCGCTTTGCCGAACGGACTGACGGCGCGGGAAAGGTTTCGCGGTGGGCAGTCGCGGCGTTGGGAACGCTTACTTTCGTTTCTTCATGCGCGGCTTTTACATGGGGGATCGGGACGGCTAACGTTGTGTCGATCATTTCGCTTTCGGCTTGCTTGCTTTCCGCACTTGCGTTGGCGGTATTAACCGTGTGCTGTGTGCTGCCAAAAAATTGTATGATTTTAAGCTCCTGCGCCGCAGTGCTGTGCGTGTGCGGAGCAGCTGTGCTGTTGGTTTTTTACGACGGTTCGCAGATGCTTACTGCGGTACAGGATATTGCAGCGAATATCGGCGTGTTGCAAGGCGGGGACGCAGTGGTTTTTTATGCGATTTTTTCCCTGTTTCAGATCGGTTTTTCGGTTTTGGCGCATGGAATGTTGTTGTATATTGGAGCAAAAACGGCCGTCCGCGTTCGCAGCGGTGAGCAGCTCCGCAGTTTGTAAACGGAGGAAGGCGTATTGAAAAAGAGCGATAAGATCAGTGCAGCGCTTGCAGCCGGAATGGCGCTGCTGTTTGTGCTTGTATCGGCATTTTATAATCGGATTTATACCGCGGTCGGCGGGATCGCTACAGCGGCTTTATGGCTTCTGATCGCAGGGGAGATTCTTCTTGTGCTCGTTTACTTTGGCAGGGTTCTTTATTCCATACAGGATGAGACACGGTTTCGGGGAGGGCTGTTTCTTCCGCCTGCTGCTGCGGTGCTTTGCATGGTTTTTGCGTTTTTGCTGCTTTCGCCGATTGAAAGCTATCAAAATAAACAGTATGTTTCGCATAATTTAGAATCGCTTACGCAAGCGGCGCAGCGTCTTCAGCAGGAATGCGTGAAGGAAGAACAGGTGTTGCTTCAGGGGGAAGAGGCAAAGCTGAGCGTAAACGGAAAGGCATATATCTATATCTGCGAAGGGGATAAGATTTGCGTGCTGTTCCCGACGCTGGATCATGCGCAGCGCTTGGAGGGATATCTGTATTTGCCGGAAAAGGTTCTTTACAGCGAACTGACGGATCGGTTTTCAGGCTATAGTTTTGAAGAGATAGGAGAGCGCTTTGTGCGCATATGTTTGTATAAATAATGCGAAGATTTTATATTGAACAGGGCGTTTTTGGCAACGAAGTCTCTATTGCAGGTCAAGAGGCGCACCATATCGTCAACGTTTTGCGGATGAAGCCGGGAGATCAGCTGCTGGTCTGCGATAACAGCGGTAAGGAATATGAATGCGAATTGGTTTCGGTGGGTGAAAGCTGTTTGGCAAAAGTGCTCTCATGCACGGAAACAAGCAGCGAGCCGCGGCTGCGCATTACCCTTTATCAGGGCATTCCCAAGGGCGACAAAATGGATGGGATCCTGACACGCTGCACTGAGATCGGTGTGGCGGCGTTTGTTCCTGTGATGTCGCCGCGGTCGGTCGTGCGCCTTGCGCAGAAGGAGGCGGCGGCTAAACGTGAGCGGTATGCGCGCATCGTGCAGGCGGCCTGCAAGCAGTGCGGCCGTGCGCTGATTCCGGAAGTTGCGCAGCCAATCCGCTCCGAAGCAATACAGGTAAGCAAGCACCAGTTGTTTATCGTTTGTTACGAAGGCGAGCTTTCACGCGGACTGCGGGAGATGGTTGAGAACACTCCTTTTTCTGATATCGGGCTTTATATCGGGCCGGAGGGTGGGCTGGAGCTTGCGGAGGCGGAGCGGCTGTGCGCGGCCGGTGCGCTCACGGTCAGTCTTGGCAGAAGAATTTTGCGCACGGAAACGGCGGGCTGCACAGCGGCAGCGTTGATTTTGGGCTATAACGGGGAAATGGGGTAATTCAATGGCAGCGGGAAAAAGAGCGGCGTTTGCAACGCTGGGGTGCAAGGTGAATCAGTGTGAAACGCAGGCGCTTTCAGAGCAGTTTGCTGCCGAAGGCTATGTGATCGTTCCGTTTTCCCAGGAAGCGGATATATATGTTGTCAATACCTGTTCCGTTACACAGACGGCCGAAAGCAAGTCGCGCCAGCTGATCGCCCGTGCGCATCGGAAAAATCCGCAGGCGATCATTGCTGTGGCGGGGTGCTATGCGCAGCGCGCGGCAGGCGAGCTGCTTGCAATGGCCGGCGTGCGGCTTGTTGTCGGTTCGGCGCAAAAGAGCCGCTTGCCGGAATTGCTTCGGGGGCTTAAGCAGGAAGATGAAGCAGTCAACGCCGTCTGCGATGTGCGTTCGTGCAGAACTTTTGAGGAAATGCCGCTTTCAGCGCATCATGAAAAGACCAGAGCGTACATTAAAATTCAGGATGGCTGCAATAATTACTGTGCATACTGCATTATTCCCTATTTGAGAGGGCCGGTGCGTTCCAGAAGCGTCGCATCTGTTGTGCAGGAGGCGGCGCGTCTTGCCGCTGCCGGTTATAAAGAGATCGTGCTCAACGGAATCAATCTTTCGTCTTATGGCAGGGATTTAAAAACGGGTGAAAATTTGCTTTCTGTTCTGCGCGCCGTTCATGCATTGCCGGGCATAGAGAGGATCCGGCTTGGCTCGCTGGAGCCTGTGGTGATTACGCAGGAGTTTGTTTCTGCACTTTCAAAGCTTCCTAAGGCTTGCAGGCATTTTCACCTTTCACTGCAATCGGGCTGTAGCAGCGTGCTTGCGCGCATGAATCGTCGTTACACAACGGAAGAATTTTATGCGGCGGTTGAGCGCCTGCGTGCGCTTTATCCCGACTGTGCGCTTTCAGCGGATATTATTGTGGGCTTTCCTGGCGAAACCGAGGAGGAATTTGAAGAAACCGTGCGTTTTGCCGAAAAGGTGGGTTTTGCATGGGTTCATGTGTTCGCCTACTCTGTGCGCGAAGGCACTGCCGCGGCGAAAATGAACGCTCAGATAAGCTCGGAGATCAAGCAAAAGCGTTCCGCTCGGCTGATTGCCGTGTGCAGGGAGATCGGGCGGGCATATCGGGAGAGGTTCGTTGGCCGTGAAGTTACGGTGTTGTGCCAGCAGGCTGAAGAGGGCAAGGCTTCCGGGCTTACAGACGAGCATCTTGAAGTAGAGTTTTCATGCGGAAATGCGCAGATAAACAGCTTGATCCGCGTTCGTGTTACCGGTGTTACGGAAAACGGACTTTGCGCAGAGGCTTTAGAATAAAAATGAAAGGGAGAACTTTTATGGAGAACAGCTGTATTTTTTGTAAAATTGCGGCGGGGGAGATTCCTGCCCAAAAGGTATATGAGGACGATACGGTTTTGGCGTTTGAAGACATTCATCCGTGCGCGCCGGTTCATGTGCTGGTCATTCCGAAGCAGCACGTTGCGTCCGTTATGGAGCTAAGCGCGCAGAATGAGCAGATATTGCCTGCGCTGTTTGCAGCGATCCGCCGTGTTGCGGAAATCAAAGGCGTTGCACAGAGCGGTTTTCGGGTCGTGTCCAATGTCGGTAAGGACGGCGGTCAGTCGGTCGCGCATTTGCATTTCCATGTGCTGGGCGGCCGCAGCTTTGGGGAGAGCTTTGGCTGAGTGTATGTAAACGGTGTTTTTGAAGGGGGATTTTTTCTATGCCGATCTGCGTATATGCGGCAGAAAATCCGTTTGGCGATGTTGTGGCGCTGGAAGGAGAGTTTTTCAGAACCTTTCTTGCGGATATGCCGGCGGAATATGTAAAGGTCTATTTGTATTGCCAGTATATCGTAAGCGGCCGGGACAGCGGCTGCGATAGCCTTAAAAAGCTGGCTGTTGCCGTTGGGCAGACGCTTCCCGAAATCAAAAGCGCGCTGGAATATTTTGCTCAGACGGGGCTTTTGAAGCTGGTGAGCGAGCATCCGCTTGTGATAGAGATTCGCTCCGT
>QWCN01005051.1_pt1 | contig 13330 bp, 10 predicted proteins | sample 1972711 | NCBI WGS metagenome assembly QWCN01 (sample SAMN09866707, study PRJNA288562) | Human gut metagenome isolate term1_stool, whole genome shotgun sequencing... | isolation source: gut | host: Homo sapiens | place: USA: California | reverse complement strand
CTCAGGCCGTTGTGCTCGTCGGTGATATGTTGGGGCAGCGTGCGGCTCTCAGGAGCAGGATGATTCTGAAGCATGGTGCACCTCCTGTCAATCGTGCAGTAACTGTTCGTGTATTTTGTCCCAACTGCATTTTATTACGCAGCCATAACATTTGTCAATGGTTCTTCTGAATTTGTTTGAGATGATGGATTGGATAAACTGTCCCAACTCGTTTTGCTGTCAGCGGGAAGAACGGGAAACTCCACCTTCCCGCTGTACTTTTCGATCATTTCGGCAAGAAAGCCGACGCACCGCTCAAAGGCGGCGTTCTGTTCAGGCGTTCTTTTGAGCAAAGCCATGATTTCTCCAATAAAGGGTTGATCGGTGGTGGGCACATAGACCACATGAAGATGATAGTGCCATACGTCGTAGCCAAGGGCCTTGCTCATGCCCTGGTTGCGCTCGTCGGCGTGCATCACGGCAGAGAGAATGTACAGCTCGCCGCCGACAATATCGACGGCGGCCCGGTATGCCTCGGCGTAGAACGCCTTGGCGTATTCGTAGCCGCCGTGATTGTGAAAATATGCGGAGTTGACGTCGAAGACCAGCTCGCCGTAGTGGACGGCGTCCTGCTTAAGGCCGCGGGTGGAAATGGTGCCGTCCTGCTCCATCTGCCGGAACATCTCCTGATAGCTGCCGCAAGGCGTCTTGAAGTGGATGTTCAGATGGCTGCGTTCGGGGACAATATCCTCGTTCCGGTAGCAGGCTTTCTGTCGCTCGTTGTGAGCTTCGGCGTCTGCAATGTTGCTCTCTGTTCGGGGCTGGTTGCGCACAGTGGTGCGATCCACGCCATCGTTTCTTGCCATGGAAGCACCTCCTTTCTTTTCTTTACGTTGGCACAAAAAAAGAAGGCCATGCGCTGCCTTCTTGCTATGTGAAGTTGTAAATATAGTATACGCGCGTGCAGCAGATACAAAATACGCTGCATCGGATAATACAGCGTAAACATATCAATTCTTTTCCTGAGCGATCAGGTTGCTTGCGATCTCGTTCAGGCGGACGATGTCAAAATCCTCGATAGCTGTCTTGAGCACTCCCTTTGCCCTTAATTTCTTTCTTTTCCATTGCGTAATGTCTCCAAGATAGGAAGCACCCTTTTTGTTCATTTCAATATTGACGTAACTGTCCACGCCCAAGCTGTACGCCGTCACACGCCATTCATTGTTCGTTTTTTCGATGGTCAGCATTTCTTCCGCTTGACCGTCCTCTGCAAGATATGCCAAATAGAACTTGCCATACTCTTCACATGTTATACTGGGGAATCTTTCATTCTGCTGATAAACAATCGATCGGCTTCTATTTTCAATTTGCCAGGTCCCATCATGCTTTCCCAGTATGAATACTTCGTTGCAGCCTTCGACCCTGACAAAAGCGCAAGCGGCAGCATAACCATGTTCATCATAATAATAGGCTGCCGGCGTATTCTTCTGAGTCTTGTTTCCCCTTGTTGCATTGGGAATCTCATACGGCATCAATATGGTCGAACTAAGCACCTCGCAGATATCCGGAGATAAACCGCGCTGCCCGCTTATGCCACAAACTGGAAGGAAAGTACAAAATACCAATACGAGCAATGCTGAGGTCTTCTTCATCGATCATCTCTCCTTCCACAATGTTATAATAACATATGATCAAGCATCAGACAAGCCAAGCCTTGGAAAATGCAAGGGTCTCTTTAGTCTGGTCTCCAACTTTTCCGTCAACTGCGAGGTTAAAATATGCTCCGGCGTTTTACTGAAGAGCCATGACGGCATTCTTCGTGTTCGTTCCCAAACGACCATCAACAGATCCGGCATTGTATCCAAGATAGCTAAGCTCATGCAGGCATCCTTCGGGATGCTAGCTTTGCTATACCTTTTTTGACCGTCTAAATTTTTCTCACCTTTCCTCTCATTTCAGCTTGACTTTTAATAGTTAGTCTTTCTTTGATGGTGTGATGGGTTTCGTTTGGGGCACGGGGGTGACGAGGGCACGGCACTTTCTGCGAAAGTGTAATTACCCACTATGACACTTTCTGTCTTCCTGCGGAATCCAGCAAAGTGCCGTGGGCCAAAGGCTTCGCCTCTGGACTTCTCGGCCTCGAAAAGCAGAGCTTTCCGAGGCTACGCTCGGCAAATGCAAGTATTTGCTGAGCGAGTCGGCCTTCGGCCTCACTCACTGCAAGGGGCTTCCCTTTGCATCCTGCGCAGGTGCTGCCACCCTGCACCCGGCTCAAAGACAGGAAGCCATGCTTTAGGCGGCATGGCTTCCTGTCTTTGTGAGGATGGTGCACATTGGTGCGTTCTGGTGATATAGGTATCGCACGATATGAGGCTGGATACGGGATTGCGGTGCGCATGAGCACCAAAGAGCATCAGCAGCCGAAGCTGTCCAGAGCATCGTCGAGATCATCATCGTCAGGCTCATCATCCTGAGTGGAAGGAGATAGGGGAATTGCTGCGGGAGTAGCGGTTTTCAGCACTTGCAGCAGATTACCAAGCTGAACAGATGGAGCTGCCAGCTCCTCCCGGACGATTGAGCGAATCGTCTCCCGCAGGCCTTCGTCCGTAGGTGATTTGCCGTAATAGGCATTGACCGCCGGAACGATCAGCGCGCTGTAGGACAAGCCGCGCTCCGCATGAAGCTGACGCAGCGGCCTGCGCGCTGGTTGGACTGCCCGATGCCGGCGAGCGTCAGGAGATAGTGATCCGGGTTGCTGACCTTGTCCGGAGTGAACTCCCGGTGTCCGCTGCCGATGACGTGGTATTTGCCGTCGTAAACCAGCAGGTCCTGCGCGTGGACGGGCTCGTGGTCGAAGGTCAGGACGCTGGCGGGGAAGATACCGCTGGCGGTTTTCAGGTTGCCGTAGCCAGTGTCAATTCCGATGATTTGCATGTTCTTAAGCTGTTTTATAAAGTACCTCTCTTTCGATTGTTCGCAGATAAAAGAAAAGACAGGCCATGGAGCCTGTCCGGGGAAAGGGGACGCTCCGCTTGGAAGCGGAGATAGGAAAGGGAATGTGGGAATCACATCAAATCACCGCCTTTCAGGTTTTGAACCAAGAAAAAGCGCTGACGGTTTTCCGCCAACGCTGGTTTTGTTTTTTTCTGGTCAACAGGATGTATTGCCTGTGGATGGCTTTCTCCGATGCAGGGCTGCATCATGCGCTCTCGTCCTTTTTTGACAGTTTATATGATAGCAGGTATTGACTTGGGCATCATGCGACATCGTGCGACATTGTGCGCCAACTTTCAGGGGTCGATTCGCGTAGGCAGGGTACCAATGACTTTCTGCGGGGCATGACGAGCATTCCGTGCAAGACAGACTGTTCGGCATCCAGCGAAAAACCCGTTGAGTGGAAAAAACTCATAGACAAAGGATAGACCAGAACCATCCTCTTTGACCCTACCATTATAGCGCAGTATTTTGTACCAAACTGTCCGGAATTGTCCCAAGTTGTCCTAAACTGTCTCAAGTTTGCTTATGCGTATCCTTCGCCAATGCAGGAACCAATAAAGCAGTTGTTTAGCATATTTTGTTTGCGTGCGATAAGGCAGTGTAAGCCGTGCAGTGGAACGTGAGAATATCGCGCTGCCTGTGGGACATTGCAGCCGCTGACAGCATTGAAAAACTGAGCGTATCCAATCCACACTTGTTGCTGCTCCATCGTTGTGGTAGAATAGAATAAACATCCAGTATGGACGGATTATGCAATCTTCTGGCGCAGGCAGCCGGTTGGAACCGGGCAGCATTTTGTGGAGGGGACGAGGATGAGCGGCATCATTCCCAAGTGGCAAATGACCGAAGAGGACATCAAGCTCAACTTCATCACGCCGGCGCTTTCCCCAAAGTGGAACGGGCGGATGACGATGGAGACGCAGATTACCGACGGAAAGATCAATCTGCGGGGCAATCTGGTGTCGCGTGCGCAGCCGAAGCGGGCGGACTATGTGCTGTACATCAACGCGAACAACCCGATTGCGATTGTCGAAGCCAAGGACAATCAGCACGCCGTGGCGGACGGACTGCAGCAAGCCATGACGTATGCGCAGATGCTCGACGTTCCCTTCGCGTACAGCTCGAACGGCGACGCTTTCCGGGAGCACGACTTCCTGATGGGTACCGAGCGCGACATCGCCATGGAGGATTTCCCGACGCCGGACGAGCTGTACGCGCGCTTTCAGAAGGGCGCAAACGGCGGCGCGGGCCTGACGCAGGCAGAGGAGGCCATCATCGGGCAGCCGTACTATTCGAGCCAGAGCACCTATCCGCCCCGCTACTATCAGCGCGTCGCCGTGAACCGCACACTGGACGCCATCGCCCGCGGGCAGAACAGGATTCTGCTTGTCATGGCGACGGGCACGGGCAAGACCTACACCGCGTTCCAGATCGTCTACCGCCTGCTGCGCAGCGGCATGAAAAAGAAAATCCTGTATCTGGCTGACCGAAACATACTGGTCGATCAGTCCATCCAGCAGGACTTTGCACCGCTGGAAAAGACCATCCACAAGATCAATGTGGCCAAGGACGATCCCAGCAGCATCACGTCGTATGAGGTGTACTTCTCCCTGTATCAGCAGCTCGTCGGGGACGACGAGGAGGAGCATTACTCCGCGCTGTTTCAGCCGGACTTCTTCGACCTCGTGATCGTCGATGAGTGCCATCGCGGCTCCGCCAAGGAGGAGAGCCGCTGGCGCAGAATTCTGGAATATTTCTCTTCCGCGACACAGATTGGCATGACCGCCACGCCCAAGGAGACGCGGTACATCTCCAACATCTCGTACTTCGGCGACCCGGTGTACACCTACAGCCTCAAGGAGGGCATCGAGGACGGCTTCCTCGCGCCCTTCAAGGTCATCAATATCACGACGGATATCAGCGACGGCTGGCGGCCGTACAAGGGGCAGCGCGACATCTACGGCGACGAAATCGAGGACAGAATCTACAACAACAGCGACTACGATTACAACATCGTCATCGAGGATCGCATCCGGCAGGTGGCCAGAGAGATCACGGCCTACCTCAAGAGCACGGACCGCATGGCGAAGACCATCGTGTTCTGCGCGACGGAGGACGCGGCGATGCGGATGCGTAACGCGCTTGCGGAGCTGAATGCGGACATAATGCAGCAGAACCCGGATTACGTCGTGCGGATTACCGGCGGGGACATCGAGGGCAAGAAGAAGCTCAAATACTTCATCTCCGTTGGGGCGAAGTACCCGGTGATCGCCACGACCTCCAAGCTGCTCTCCACGGGCGCGGACTGCAAGATGACCAAGCTGATCGTGCTGGATGAAATGATTAGCTCCATGACGGAGTTCAAGCAGATCATCGGCCGGGGCACGCGCCTGCGCGAGAAGGAGGGCAAGACGCACTTCGTCGTGATGGACTTCCGAGCGGTCACGCGCTTGTTTGCCGACCCGGATTGGGACGGCCCCATCGAGATCGACGAGGGCTTTACGCCGGGCGGCAGCCGTGTGCCGCGCGGAGGCAGCCCGGATGGCGGCGAGGGTGATCCGCTGGTCGATCCTGATCCGCCGCGCCAGATGCCCGTGGTGGACGCGGAGGGCTGCACGGTGCGCATCATCAACAAGACGGTCTCCGTCTATGACACCAACGGCAAGCTGCTGCGGCAGGAAAGCATTGTGGACTACACGAAGTCCAACATCCTGGGCACCTATGCCTCGCTGGATAACTTCATCCGCCAGTGGACGGCGGAGGAGAAGAAGGAGAGCATCCGCGAGCTGCTGCGGGAACGGGGCATCGATCTGGAGCTGATGAAGGCGGAGCAGGGGATGGGCGACGTGGATGACTTCGATTTCATCTGCCATGTCGCCTTCGACAAAAAACCGTTGACTCGCAGGGAGCGCGCCGACAACGTGAAGAAGCGGGACTTCCTGAGCCGATACAGCGGCGCGGCCCGCGAGGTGCTGGAGGCGCTGCTGGACAGGTACATGAACACCGGCATTTACGAAATCGAAAAGACCGATATCCTGAAGCTCGACCCGTTTGCGAAGATGGGAAAGCCCGCGCGGATTGCCGGATATTTCGGCGGGCGCGACGGATACATGCAGGCGGTCAAAGCGCTGGAAAACGCAATTTATGCAGATGAGGCAGGTTAAACCATGAGCAATCTTTCCGGATTCGTCAAGCGGCTGCGCGACATCATGCGCAATGACGCGGGCATCAACGGCGACGCGCAGCGCATCGAGCAGATCGCGTGGATGCTGTTTTTGAAGGTCTACGATGCGAAGGAGCAGGACTGGACGTTTGACGACGAGCGCTATGTGTCCATCCTCCCGGAGGTGTGCCGCTGGGCGAACTGGGCGCACGATGACAAGTCCGGCAGCGCCATGACCGGCGACAAGCTGCTCGGCTTTGTCAACAACACGCTCTTCCCCGTGCTCAAGGGCAAGGACGTCAAGGACGCCAGCGGGAAAACGCTCGTTGAGGGCATCCGCGTGACCGCGCAGACGCCCATCAAAAAGGCCATCGTGCAGACCGTGTTCGCGGACGCCAACCAGTACATGAAGGACGGCGTGCTGCTGCGGCAGGTCATCAACGTCATCGACGAGCTGGATTTGTCCGACTATGAGGAGAGCCACGCCTTCAACGATATCTACGAGGGCATCCTCAAGGAGCTGCAAAGCGCCGGTTCCGCTGGCGAATTCTACACGCCCCGCGCCGTGACCGACTTCATGGCGAGGATGATTCAGCCGAGGATCGGCGAGCAGATGGCGGACTTTGCCTGCGGCACGGGCGGCTTCATCACCAGCTGGCTTGGCGAGCTGCAAAAGCAGATCAAGAACACGGCGGATGCGAAGAAATACGGGGATTCCATCTACGGCATCGAGAAGAAGCAGTTCCCCTACATGCTCTGCATCACCAATCTGCTGCTGCACGGCCTCGATGTGCCGCAGGTGTTCCACGACAACACGCTGCTGCACGACGTGCTGGACTACACGGAGAAGGATCAGTTTGACGTGATCCTGATGAACCCGCCCTACGGCGGCAGCGAGAAGAAGGATGTGAAGAACCATTTCCCGGATGACCTTGCCAGCAGCGAGACGGCGGATCTGTTCATGTCCGTCATCATGTACCGGCTGAGACCCGGCGGGCGCGCGGCGGTCATCCTGCCCGACGGCTTCCTGTTCGGCACGGACAACGCGAAGGTGAACATCAAAAAGAAGCTGCTCAGCGAGTTCAACCTGCACACGGTCATCCGCATGCCGGGCAGCGTCTTTGCGCCGTACACCTCCATTACCACCAACATCCTGTTCTTCGACCGCACCGGTTCGACGCAGGAGACGTGGTTCTACCGGCTGGACATGCCGGAAGGCTACAAGCATTTCTCCAAGACTAAGCCCATGAAGCTGGAGCACTTCGACCCGGCGATGGCGTGGTGGCACAACCGGCAGGAGATCGCGGCGGACGGCTTTGACAAGGCGAAGCGCTTCACCGCGCAGCAGCTGACACAGGAGCTTCATTACAACCTCGATCAGTGCGGCTATCCCCACGAGGAGGAGGAAATCCTCGATCCGATGGATTTGATTCAGCGGTATCAAGAGGAACGCGCCTCGCTGAACGCGGAGATTGACCGCGTGCTCTCGCAGATCACCGCGATTCTTGGGGGTGGGCAGGGATGACGCCACAGGAGCTGAAAAGCAGCATTTTACAGTTGTCGATACAGGGTAAGCTCGTGGAGCAGAGGCCGGAGGAAGGCACGGGCGAAGAACTGTATCAGCAGATTCAGGCCGAGAAGCAAAGGCTGATTCAGGCTGGAAAGATCAAAAAGGAGAAGCCCCTGCCGGAGATCGCGGAGGATGAGATGCCGTTTGAGATTCCCGAGAGCTGGAAATGGGTACAGATAAGAGATATTGCAATAAAAATAACGGACGGAACACATCATTCTCCTGCGAATTATGAGCAAGGAAAGTATAGATATGTGACAGCAAAAAATATCAAAAATCAAGGCGTAACACTAACAAATATCACGTATGTTTCTGAAGATGTGCATAATGAAATATTTGCTCGTTGTAATCCTGAACATGGCGATGTGTTATTGATTAAGGATGGAGCAACAACAGGAGTGGTAACAGTAAATAACCTGATTGAGCCATTTAGCATGCTTTCTAGCGTAGCACTGCTTAAAATGCCGTCGCTAATGAGTGCTTGGTATCTTGTTTATGTCTTGCGTTCGGATTTGTTGTACAAAGCTGTACGTGCTCAAATGAAAGGAACGGGTATAACTCGTATAACATTAAAGCAAATCGAGCTTATGACGATTCCCCTTCCTCCGCTCGCCGAGCAAAAGCGCATTGTCGCCCAAATCGAAGAGCTGCTCCCCTACCTCGACCGATACGAAAAGGCGTGGAACAGGCTGGAGGAATTTAATCGCCGTTTCCCTGCGGACATGCAGAAATCCATTCTCCAGATGGCGATTCAGGGCAAGCTGGTGGAGCAGCGCCCCGAAGAAGGTACCGGCGAGGAGCTGTACCGGCAGATTCAGGCCGAAAAGCAGGCGCTTATCAAGGCGGGCAAGATCAAAAAAGAAAAGCCTCTGCCGGAGATTGCAGAGGATGAAGTGCCGTTTGAGATTCCGGAGGGGTGGAAGTGGGTACGACTAGGACAAGCTATTGACATGCTCTCAGGGTTTGCGTTTAAGAGTTCTGATTTCAAGGAAACTGGCCATTATCGTCTGTTGAGAGGTATCAATCTGGGTGTTGCTACAACTCGTTGGGATGATACAGTGTATGTAGATGAAATGCCGAAGAAGTTGGAACCTTATCGTATTCAAAAAGGTGATGTCTTAATTGGTCTTGACCGTCCATGGATTTCAGACGGAATACGAGTAACAATCTACAACGATGAGGAACAAACATACGTGGTACAGCGAGTTCTGCGTGTTCGTGAAACTTGTGCGATAATAAAAGAGTACATTGCCCTGTTGTTACGCTCAAATCTGTTCAAAAGCGCAGTCGAAGGACAAACAACCGGAATCAGTGTCCCCCATATTAGCCCGGGTCAAGTGGGCAACGTGGTCATTCCCCTCCCTCCCATTGCCGAGCAAAAACGCATCGTTGCCCGGCTGGAAGAAATTCTGCCGCTGTGCGAGAGGTTGAAATAAAAAGCTTATAATATCTTATTATCAAAATGGATGCCTCTTAGCTTCATATGCTTTTTGGATGGGAAGGAAAAATGAAAATGAAAATGTCGACTAGTACATCAGTGCTTGCTTCATTTGCAACACTTAAAAGCCTATCAGATGAAAAGAAATACCAAAATCCATATCAGATTTTGCGTGAATTCATTCAATATATCATTACCGCTGATTCGCTATACAGCTTCACGGCGATCGAAATGAAAAATAGTTTGAGTAGGCACTTTGGCTTTTCAATTCCAGAAGCGGTCATAAGGACATCTTTGAAAAAGATGCCGGGAATGTCGCTAGACCATGGAGTTTACAATGTTTCTCTGAATAAATCAGAAAACAATGAAGTGTTTGAAGCAAAGAAGAAAGAAGCGGAGGACAGCGAGTCTTATATAATTCAATTACTAACTGAATATATTTCAAGCAAAAATGGAGAGGAAATTGTAGATAAAGAGGTGCTTGAAAGGGATTTGATTCTTTTTTTAACAGAGGATCAGCTGCTATATTCAAATGGCTATACAGAATTGATAAGTGAATTTGTGCTGATGAATGAACACGATGCAGATATACAACGAAGATTAAATGCTATTCGAGAGAGAAGTGTCCTATATATAGGATTAAGCCACAATATTAACGAGATTGGAAGCATAAAAAAACAGTTGACTTTATATTTAGGCACAGAGATTTTGTTCAGCCTTATTGGATATAACGGAGAAATATATCGCCAGTTTACACAGGACTTTTTTGAACAAGTACGTGTGGCAAATTCTGGAAATACAAAGAAGATTTTGCTTCGATATTTTTCCGAGACAAAGAAAGAGATCGATGAATTTTTCGATATCGCGTACGATATAGTAGAGGGTAAAAGACAGAGCCTATTTGATAAGCCGGCAATGCAGGCTATTATAAACGGTTGCAATACAGGTGCTGATGTCGACGTGCAAAGATCTGATTTTTATCACAAAATTGAATTTGGCTTTGGAGTGAAGGTGGATACGAATGAAAATTATTATGATGAAGAATATTTTTCTACAAATCTAGAAAGTTTTGAGTATACTGATGAAAATGAGAAGAATAGAAAAAAAGAATTGGCACTCAAGTTCATCAGTCATATCAATAAATTGAGAAAGGGCAATCGATATTATAACGATATTGATTCTGAATGTATTGTTGTAACAAATTCCAAAACTACGTTGATAATTTCCAAAGAGCAGGTGGATAGAATAAAAGAAGAAGAACAGAGGGAAAATCTCTGTGCTTTCGCAGTTTCCTTGGATAGAATTACTAGCTTGTTGTGGTATAAATTAGGAAATGGTTTTTCTCAGAAGGTTTTTCCTTCGAGTGTAAGTGCCGTACTGAAAGCTCGAACTGTCTTGTCATCAAGCATTGCGAAGAAGGCTGAAAGAGAATTTGAAAAAGTTAGACAACAATATAAAGAGGGACAATTAACAGAGGACCAGGTGGCGGCACGAATTATCACGCTTAGAGCAAAACCTGTGCTCCCAGAAAATTTGGAAGGAGAGGACATTGAAGAAATAATGGATTTTTCTCCTGAGTACTTAAGCAGGTTTGAGGAACAAGTTAAAGAGAATCAGAACCTGTTAAAAGAGAAGGAAGAGGTAATAAAATCCATACAGGCTGATACGGAGGCGAGAATATTAAAAAAAGATGAACAAATTGCATCTCAAGAAGAAATAATTAAAGATAAAAGTGATGAAAATGCACAATTAAGACGGGAACTCGAAAAATATCAGAATAAAGAGGCGATAGCCAATGAGAAGAAACAAAAAAGAATAAATATACTTAAATTTGTAGGTTGCATTATTTGGAAGCCGATAATAATTGTGTTTATTACAGCGATGGTGCTCTTCTGTCAAAAGAAATTCAAATTTTCCATTCCACCACTTTTGTATGCAGTTGTGGATATTGTTGCGCTGGTGATTTTTGTCTGTGGGGATGTAAGAAAAGCGAAGGGAAAATTTTTCCCAAAGCCAAGTAAAAACGATACTCATTGAATGGGGTAATACCTGCTGATTCGGAAAAGTGAGCAGAAACATTTAAATCTATGTCAAAAGTCCTGAAACGAAATTTTTGCAATCCTAAAGCCGATACAGAAAGATATGACAAAGAAGTGCGAGCTGACCCAGCCCGCACTTTTTCTCTGTCCGTCCGCTCCATTTCCTGTCGAAACCGGTCGAACGATTGTTATTGAAATACACACTAAATCGTGCCAAAATGAGGTTATCAAAGCGAAAGGAGGTGAGTGTATGATTTACGGCGGAAACTACGCACCCTGCGTGCCCGTCATCCCGTCCCCGCAATGGCCAACGCCCGCGCAACAGCAGGCCCATGCATGGGATCAGCTGCGCAAAGAGGCAGAATTAGCCAGAAAGGCCCGTGAACTGCGGGATATTCTGGCGCAGATTGACCCGCAGAATCAGGCGGAAGCGCTGATGATGGCTGGTATTGCGATGATGATGCCATGATGTGGGGAAAACGTGCAAAAGAGAAAACGGGCCGGAAGAATTCTGACGGTAGAGGAATTCTCCTTCCCCAAATGGTCGATAAAAAGGGATAAGGGAAACTCCCCCTATCCCTTTCTGACGTCCAATCGGTTTGAGCTTCATGGAGAGGCTTGATTGGTTCTGTCAGTTTAGAATATTCAAATTCTGGCGTTCGTATGCTTAGACCATCATATGAGATGCCCAATCTGTGGGAAAATTGATTCGCTGGAGCTCCACGACACCGGCATACTCTTGAAACAACGCCGTAAGTTCAGCAACAAAATGATTCCAAACGGTGTCATCAGGCCGCAGATACTTCATGGCTAAAATGATCTGATACAGGCCATTATATCGTGCCTGAGGCACAGGCTGATCAATATCCGGTATCTGAAGATGGGTGCTGATTGTCCGATTATAAATGCGGCTATTATGCGCACACATATTCCTTAAAATCGATACAGCCTGAATCCATGAAGAGAACATCTGTAATGAAGGCGTCACCATCTTTTGACGTTTGGATTTGTATTGATAATTTCTGAGGAGCATGGGTACAGAGCCAGTTGCCCCGGTCTTTAAGTTTTTGATGGTTTTGGAAAGATTTCCGAAGGACATGATTTCGACAGCAGCCCAAATTGGGATTTGACCTTCATGGTTGTCATAATTGTGCCGGATAAAAACATCGTTAGAGCGAGCAATTTCTTTGGATAATGTGCCGATATTTTCCCAATAAAGCTTTTTGTCGCTGAAATATTGTGGATCATGCAGAACAAGTGCGTCCTGATGAATTAAAAGTGCATCACAAAGTCTGGAGCGTAATCCAACTTCGATTGCAGCGGAAAGGCTAAAAAGCAGATGGGACAGTTCAGTGTCAAATTGATAGAGCTTCAACACATCAGAAAAGCTGGTATTGGGCAGATATTGTTTCGTGTTGCTGTCATATAAATGAAAACAGTATCCGCGCAAACGATAATAGCCGATTGTACGAAGAGCCTTCCTTGCGTCATCGGGAGAGGGAATGAGCATACCAGCATCAACATATGTTTGGAGCTGCTGTTCTACGGATAAAATCTGTTTAGGATATTGCAACAAAGCCAATACACCTCGGTATAAAAAAAGTCCCGCCGGGTTGCGCATGAGCAACCTAGAAACTAGGCTACACGGAGGCGTGGCGGGTTCTGTTAGAAGTTAGTATATCAGATTCAGTGATAATTGTCAATTCTATTTTTTTCTCAAAGTAAGCTGTGCTGTTATTAATACGGCCTCAAGGCTGCACGTCGCGCACCTCAGTTCAGCAAGCGATAATCTACAGCTTAATAATGCTAAAAAAGCTCGGAAATACGCCATTTTCCGGGCTTTTTCTATGCCTGAAATCACCTGATTCCGATGGTGAAATTTGAGGAAATTTGACTTCAAATTAGTCCATTTTGATGGGTTTACCATGGGTTTACGGCCTATTTTTGAGCCTAATGGGTGGGAAAATGGGTTTACAGAAGGCCATTTTGGAGGGAAAATTAGCCCCATATCCTTGACAGATTTTCGGTAAAAATCCGGCTGAAATGGAATGAAAAACAGTGTCAGGATCGTTTGGCGAGTTCTGACGAATTCTGCAAAAAAATAATATCAGGTATCCTGTTACATAGAGCCTTGGCTCATTCTT
>QWCN01006996.1_pt1 | contig 13332 bp, 8 predicted proteins | sample 1972711 | NCBI WGS metagenome assembly QWCN01 (sample SAMN09866707, study PRJNA288562) | Human gut metagenome isolate term1_stool, whole genome shotgun sequencing... | isolation source: gut | host: Homo sapiens | place: USA: California | reverse complement strand
GCGATAACTGCTCATAAAGAAAGGGATACTCTTGTACAGGGGATCTTCCACAACGCTGTAACAAGGTTTATCACTGTTCCACATCTTATAAGATTCGCCTCGGCGGTCCAGCTTGCCGGTCTTTTCACCTAAACCGAAGAAATGCTCATCCCGGCGCAGGGTCTTATACTCCACTTTACGCTCTCCATCGCTAATATGCCCCTTGTCGGCATAGTCGCTGAACAAAAGCTTCTGATACTTGTCGAATATCTGCAAGCTGAACGGAGCCTTGTTGACGCGGATACGCAGTTTAGGCGTAAATATCTCATAACAGGCATTCTGTTCGTCCACTTGGACGGTGCCTACATCTTCCAAGAAGGATTTCCCCGCTGCAACTTACCGTCCGGCGAAAACCAGACGCGCACAACGGAGGGACTGCAAAGTTGCAACTGCACAGCCGAATTATCGTCTAAATGAAACGTAACGTCTCTCCCTTCCTGCGAATAAGAAGTACAGTTTCCCGTTACATTTCCGCCATATAAGTGCGGAGACAGGCAACACAGTATTAAAAATAAATATATATATTTTCTCATGGTTCTATATCTTTTATAATTTATTCCATTACAATCATGCTCCAGTATTTCAGTGAAGGAAGCGTAAAGGTTATCGCTCCGTCTTTCTGTTCAAAAGCTAATTCCTGCGAAGCTCCGGCATGTGCATCGGGAGTAGCTACCCACACTTTGCTCACTTTCCCTGCAACATTCAGCTTCAAGGGCACTTTAGTCACCAACCGTGGTTCGGGCATTGTCCCGTTCAGGTCTCTCCAACTTAAACTGTTTGCACTAAGGAAGTTCAGCAGATGAACCACCTGTTTGCCGTTCACCCTTCTGGCGAAAGAAGTAATGGCTGATTTCTGTGGCGGCCAAGTGTTCAGATTCAGATTCTTGCTTGCATCCGTACATACCAAAGTTACCTTCTCCTCCTCCCCGCCATCGCGAAGAAGATTCTGATAAGCAGTCATAAAGTCATAATAGCGCACAACAGCCGTCTTCAAGGCATCACTCATCTGCAAACGGGTATTTGGAAAATATTCACTGCACAACATGTGGTCGCCTCCCAATTCCAGGTGCGAACCTCCCAGAGCAAACATCACCGCATCCGTCAGCAAGATTCCCGGCATATTGAACTCGCCGGAACCCTTTTCATAATTCATATAAGCCGCAAACACCGTCTTCAGAGCCTGATTTCCGTACTGATGGTTCGCTTTCAGGATCGTATATAAATCCGTAAAATCAGCTTCATCCCCCCAAACTTCATTATACAGGAAATCTACTTTCCCCGTACCTGCAATCTGAGACGCCCCATAGCTACTTACTGCATTCATCACCAGTCTCTTATCAGGATGTTTCCCCTTCATAGCTTCAATAAACGAAACATAAGTCTTAGGCAGATTCACCTTATTCCCCTTGTAATCATAGCGGTCGCCACGATTTCCCAACTGGTCTATCTGATAGCCGTCAAAGTCAAGATTGGCATAGACATCATCGTTGCGCTGGGCAATATATGCCTGCCATTCGGCATTACCCGGATCGAGCAAATAGATATTGCTCTTCCAACTGTCAGGCAACGTATGCGCATCCTTATCCGTATGCCCTGTGCCTTTAAAGATGTACCATTCTTCCCTCACACCGTCACCGGCTGCATCATCGAGCGCACCGAAACAAAGATTATAAAACATCGCCTTCATTCCAAACGAGTGCTGGATGCGGATATAATCCTTTACCGACTGTGTATAGATATCCCGGTTGGCAATATCCTTATATACCGCATCGAGATGTTCGCGCGTACCGCCTAACGGCCAGTGGTGCTTGTTGTGCCAATCCTGAAACTGCACACCATTGATATGGCAACGGTTCAGAAAAGCCATTTCCTCCTGAATTTTACTTTCCGTTTTAGAAGCGTCGAAGGTGGCGACAAAGCCATAACGCGGAAAGCGTGTCCAGTCGCTGGATACATCGACGGCAATAGTACCGAGAATGACTTCCGTACCGTCTTCTTTAGTGCGATAGACATCCGCCAGATATCCGGTGAAATCCGTTGCAGGGGCAGTCCACGTCCAGGAACTGCCTGCGACTGTCTGTTCGGAGATTACCTTGTTCAAAGTACGGTAACGTACCTTTGCTCCCTCAGGCAGGGCATCGGCTGTGAAGGAAACGGTTTCACCCGGTTTGTAACAAGCCTTGTCAGTAGTCAGGTTCACGGTTAAATCGGAGGTAACGGGAGTGACATCAGTCACTCCTCCGGTTTCTCCTCCACCGCCGTTACCACCGCCGGTTTCATCATTGTCTTTGCTGCACGAAGCCAAAAAGAACATGGCAGCCATTGCATAAACTATATATTTCATCCTATTGAATTTTAAGGGTTATTTCTGAGTAATAATTTAGCGGCATGATACGCGAAGTATCTCAATTATCATTTATTTTATTGTTTCACTATCGAAATAGTCTCTTCCAGTTGATTCAGAGTAATCTTATAAGAACCAGCCGTCGTAATCTTCCATTTCAGGTCGATACCTCCAATCATTACATCCAGGTATTGAGCTTTGAAAGCATCGCTGGCCTTATCCAGGAACAACATTGGTTCCGTCTCGCCCGAAGGCTGCTTATCAGCTACGGTCGGCATAAACCAGGCACCGTTCCAGTCCTCTTTCTTATCACAGGTCAGCTTCAACTCACCCACATTCAGTACACCTTGCCAGGTAAATACATACGGATTATCCGTGGCCTGCATCGGCGTAGCATCTCCAATGCTCCATCCCGCAGGCGCAGCATCCCCTACCATATAAATCATCTCATAAGGAACAAATTCGCTCATCATCATGCGCTCTTTCCCTGCACGGATATCGACACATATCTTATAGGCCTTACCACATTCGGCATCTTTCAGCACCCATTTATTGTCAGGATCGAACCCTTTCACAAATACCATTTCCGTATCGGTGTAAGCGGCATTGGCATTCTTTGCCTTATACATGCTCTCCCAGCTTCCTTCCGAAGTTCCGAACTTGAATTCCCCGCCCTGGCCTGCATCAAACAAACGGGCATAGCGGAACAGGAACGGATCGAGCACATCCTTTTTCATCGGCACAAATCCCCAGTCGTTCATACCTCCAACGAAATAAAGCTGATCGTAAGCCGGTCTGAGGTTCTCGGTCTGAGTCAAGGTGATAACACCGGTAAACAGGTTCGCTTCAACAATATAGTTGAACTCTTCTTCAATCGTAAACGATTCGTCCGGCTGATCGGCACTGGTACGAAGCACCAGCTTTCCGTCAGTTCCTTTGTTGTACGACGGCAAGAAAGCCCCCAGCGTAGTGATAAACTTGAAGGAACCCGCAGTCATTTTTCCCGTCCATGTAAAGATACCATTATCTTTCCGGGTCATTTCCGTTGCATCGTCCGCACTCCAACCGCCGGGAGTGGCATCACCTACCAGGTAAAGAGTAGAAGTCAACGGTTTGTAGGCAGTGACACTAAAAGAGGTGGTGGCCACCTGTGTCTCTTCCCGATCCGTTACTTTGGCTGTCAGGCGTGCTTCCAGAGAGACGTTTTCAGTAGCTTCCACACCAAAATACTCACGAAGGATGTTATTCAATTCCTCCACGTTCTTCTTCCAGGTATATTCCTGCACGACGTTCTCCAAAGCCACATAAGGAGCGGCAAAATTACTGCCCGCTTTGGCAAGTTCCAGTGTATAGGAAATCTTATTTCCCGTACCATAATTCGTGCCCGTTGTCCAGGAGAGTTCCAAGGCATCATCGCCATGCGCCTGTTCGTTCAAAGCGACTTCCGTGTTGCTGGTGGAAAGCACCAGTTCATTGTGCCCCTTGTCCAGTTCCATATAGTCATTGTCCACGCATGCAGGCAGTGCCATGCAACCCAGCAATGCAAATACTAAATGTGAAATATATCTTTTCATATTCTTCTTCTGATTTAAGTGATTAATAACCCGGATTCTGTGTCATCAGTATATTCGCATCCATTTCCGTCTGCGGAATGGGGAACAACAGACGATTCTTGTTCACACTGTTCTTGCCGATGGATTGCAGGAAACGGATGGCATACTCTCCATTATTGACGCGGATCATATCGAACCAGCGATGTCCTTCGAAAGCCAGTTCCATGCGTCGTTCGTGAATAATCTTCTCACGCATCGCCTCCTGTGACAGGCCCGAAACTTCCGGCAGTCCGGCACGTTTGCGAACTATATTCAGGGGAGCGGCAGCTTGGCCGGGTTGTCCCATTTCATTCAGCGCTTCCGCTTTCTTCAGCAAGACATCCGCATAGCGGTACACAACAAAGTTATTGGGGTTCGTATTGTATTCCGGCGAAATAGTCTTGGACACCAGAAATTTGCGCACGTTATATCCGGTATTGGAATAAGAACTCTTGTAAGTCTTCCCGTCGAAGTCCGGACAACCTGCATAAAGCACCGTCAGTTCTTTCCGTTTGTCACCTTCTTCATACTGGCTCACAAATTCCTCCGTAGGCTGATTCCAGCCGTAGCTGCCTGCAACAAAGTCCGAGTTACGGGGCCCCATAAAAGTGGAAAGCCAGGAAGATTGACCGTCCGTTCCCCAAAAATCATATTCCGTACTTCCGGAATACTGCACTTCAAACAGAGATTCGGGACCGTTATTGATGGTAGCATCGAAGTTATTTTCATACTTACAGGTAGAAAGGTCGTAACCCAGGTTCGTAATCTCATTGCACAGTTCCACCACGTCTTCATAATAACTCGTATGGTTGGGAGCCAGTGTCAGGTAGATATCCGCCAGCATAGCAAGGGCAGCATCCTTACAGGCACGTCCTTTTTCTTCTTCATTATATTCCGCTTTCGCCGGAAGCAAATCGACCGCATTCTTACAGTCCGAAATGATCTGCTCATAAGTCTGATCCAACGTAGTGCGTGCTATTGCAGTAGATTCACCCGGATTATAAGGTTCCAGACGCAAAGGAACGCCGCCATACAAACGGGCTAAGATATAATAGTAATGGGCACGAAGGAAATATGCTTCACCCATACAACGGTTCTTTATGCTTTCCGATACGGCTTCGGCCTGCGGAAGACTGGTCAGCACAATGTTACACTGCCCGATGCCTACCCACGGAGAACGCCACATATACAGGGCCATACCATTATCGCTCTGCGTGATAAAATTGGATGCCTGTATGGTTTCCAGACCGTCCGTACCACCGCCTGCACCTACCAGGCTGTTGCCCGCAACGATATCCAGCGACCACATACGCTGGTTGTAGAGATTGGAAGACTGAAGCGCCTTGTAGCAAGCATTTGTCAGTGCCACGGCCACATCATCGGTCACGGTTGTTTCAGGATCAACGGCATATTTGGGCGACTTATCCAGGAAGTCATTACATGATACCAGCATCAATACAGCCAGCACGTATAGTAAGTTTGTTATCTTTTTCATATCCAAATCAATTAAAAGTTAAAGTTTAATCCTACACTGAATGTACGGGAAATGGGGTAACGGGACAAATCAATACCGTTGATATCCACCTCCGGATCGAAACCGGAATACCCGGTAATGGTAGCCACATTCTCACAAGAAAGGGAAAGGCGTGCATTCTCTATCTGCAACTTTTGCAACCATTGTTTCGGGAAGGTATAAGAGAGAGTGATATTCTTCACACGCAAGTAAGATCCGTCTTCTACAAAGCGGTCGGATACACGGCAGTTCTGGTTAGGATCGCCGAACACGGCACGCGGCATGGAGTAGCTTGTCCCCTCTCCGCGCCAACGGTTCAGCACATCAGTCGTCTGGTTGTATGCGGCAGCCATACCGACATTGTCGATATTGTTGGCATTATAAATCTTATTGCCGGCCACTCCCTGAAGGAATACGGAAAGCTCGAATCCTTTATAAGACAAGTTGTTGTTCATTGAGAAGAACCAACTGGGATTGGGATTGCCAATCACAGTGCGGTCACTGTCGTTGATGACACCGTCGTTGTTCAAATCCCTGAAACGGATATCACCCGGTTCAGCTCCCGGCTGCACGGCATGCGCATCCACTTCCGCCTGGTTTTGGAACAAGCCATCCGTCACGTAGCCGTAGAAGGCATTAATCGGATAGTCTTTTGCCAGCATCGTGACATACGAGTTATTGATCTGGTTGATATAGTAAGGAACCGCGCTGTTCAGGTCCTTAATCTTATTTTTATTGTACGTGGCGGTCACATTTGTTTCCCAACCCAGTTCTCCGGTCAGATTGATGGTGTGCAGACTCATTTCCAAGCCCTGGTTGCGCACTTTACCGGCATTCGTATAAGTGGTGGTGGTATCTTCAAATCCCGATGTGATGGGGATGGATGCCTTCACCAACATATCCCTTGTCTCTTTCAGATAAGCATCCAGTGAGAATACGATCCGTGAATTGAACAGGGAAGCATCAAAACCGATATTCGTCTGTGCCACCTCTTCCCAATGGATGTAAGGATTGGCAAGCGTAGAGGAAACCAATGCGGTCTGATTGCCGCTCGTTGTTCCGAATGGATATACACTGGTGTTGTAAGATGCCAGGTAACTATAATTGCCGACACTTGCCTGGCTACCCGTCACTCCATATCCTACACGTATTTTCAGGTCGTTCACAACGTCATTCTTCGGGAACCAGCTTTCCTGCGAAATGCGCCATGCGGCAGATACAGAAGGGAAAGTACCCCAACGGTTCTTTTTACCGAAACGGCTGGAACCATCACGGCGGACAGTTGCCGTCAGCATATAGCGGTCTTCGTAAGAGTAGTTGATACGTGCCATGTAAGAGAGCAATGCCCATTCATTGGAACTGCCGCCAATGGCGTACATCTCCTGACCGTTATCCATTTCATGCACATTGTCGAACATGAAGACGTTCTTCTGTGCATTCAGGTAATCATTCTCATTCCACTGTGCAGATGAACCTGCCATCACTCCCACACGATGCTTTTCTGCAAAGGTATGGTCGAACAGGAAATAGTTATCCCACAGATAAGTGAATGATTTATTATCGCTCTTGTAACGTGAAGTTTCTTCCGTTGGAATAGGCTTCCAGTTATATTTCGGCGTGAAGTTATCGATGAACCAGAATTTGGCATCGTAACCGAAAGTGCTCTTGAATTTCAGCCATTTGGTAAAAGTCAGTTCCGCTGTCAGGTTGGCAAGGAAGTTATAACCTTTCGTCTGACTTTTGTTCAGTTGCGTAGGCCCTATCGGGTTGCGGATGCTACCGTACCATTCCGAATTACCTTCCGGCCCACTCCATGAGCCGTCTTCATTCTTCACCGGAAGAACGGGAAGAGCCTTCAGCGCATCACCGATATTATAGCTGCCCGAATCCTTCGTATCAGTACTGAAAGTGATATTATTGGAGAACTTCAACCACTTCAGCACCTGTGCGTCGCTGTTGGACTGAAACGTAAAACGGCGATAGTTTACACTGCGCACCGTACCCGACTGATCAAGAAAACCACCGGACACATAATAATGAGACTTCTCATTTCCTCCGGAATAACTTACCGTATAGTTCTGCATCACACCCGTGCGCAGCAATTCGTCCATCCAGTCGGTACCTGCACCCAGTTCCGAAGGATTTGCCCAATTCGGATTCGGGTTGCGACCGCTGTTCACCATCATATCATTACTCAAATCGGCATACTGGCTTGCGTTCAGTAAAGAAGGAACGTTCGTGGCATTCTGGAAAGCACAATTAGCCGATACCGACAATTTTCCTTTCCCTTCCGTTCCGCGCTTGGTGGTGATCATCACTACCCCATTGGCTCCACGCGAACCGTAAATGGCTGTAGCCGATGCGTCTTTCAATACGTCCAGGCGTTCCACATCCGCCATGTTCAGTGAAGACAGTCCCAGGTCGGTAGGCACACCGTCAATCACCACCAGCGGATCGCAGTTGTTAATGGAGCCCAGACCACGAATCTTGATAGATACATTGTCACCGGGCTTTCCGGCATCCACTACCTGCACACCGGAGATGCGGCCCTGAATGGCTTGTCCCAAGTTAGAAACGGGAGCATCTTTGATGTCCTTGCTTCCCAAAGAGGAAACAGCACCGGTAAGGTCACTTTTCTTCATGGTTCCATAACCGATAACCACCACTTCGTCCAGCATTTCACTGTCTTCCGAGAGTGTTACCATAATCTGTTTCTGTCCTTTCACGGGAACTTCCAAAGACTTATAGCCCACGAATGAAACTACTATAACGGCATCCGAAGGCACATTCAGCGAGAAATCGCCATCGATACCCGTTATCGTACCGTTCGTTGTGTTCTTCTGCACCACACTGGCACCGATAACGGTTTCTCCGGTCTGGTCTTTCACTACACCTTGTACTGTGATTTGCTGTGCGAACATGCACATCGGAAGTAACATTCCTATCAGACAAGCCATAATTCGAAGCCTGATCGGCATTTTGTACTTTTGCATAATATAAGAGTTTAAAGTTAGTAATAAAATATAGATTCACATGCATTTGTCCCCTCTGTGAAGGAACAATGCAAATGTATCTGATAAGAGGAAGCAATAAGGGGGAAAAGAGTGAAAAAGTAGTAGTTTTAGGCGTTTTATAAGACATAAAACACTAATAATCAATGCTATCAAGAAGATGCATTGTTCCAAAAAAGTAGTAAAAATATAAGCGTAAAAAAGACACTTATATGCCTTAAAAGTGTGGTTTTAGTCTCTCGACTTACCTATTTTCATTACTTCCTGTTCCAGTTGGTCACGGTCGCCCGCAGCTTTATTACGAACTTTGGTACGGTAATTATAAATGGTAGTCACAGAATAGCGCAGGAATTGGGCAATCTTCACACTGTCGGTAATTCCCAAACGGATAAGGGCGAAGATACGCAGTTCGGTACTCATTCGTTCGTTGGCCTTGGGGTAAATCTGCTCCCCTTCGGCAAGCAGGGTGTTGAAGTCTTCTACAAAAGTGGGAAACAGTTGCAAGAAGGTATTATCAAAATTGGCATAAAACTCTTTCAGTTCCTCTTCTATAAACTTGGAAGATTTGATATTTTTGTATAGCTCATCTACCTTGCCCGTAGCGGCTATCTTGCCCAGTGAACGGCGATAGTTATCCATCTTTTCCAGATATACGGAACACTGGTCCATATAGCGGCCGATGTATTCCTCTTTCAGGTAGGAGTTTTCGGCAATGATGTGGTTGGCTTCTTTCAGTTGCAGATTGTAGCGGTGGAGTTCTTCATTCAATTCTTTCAGACGCTTGTTGGCATCTATCACTTCGTGGCGTGCGGCTGCTACGCGTTTCATTTGCTTATACACATAGAAGATGGCGATCAGCAGGAAGATGGACAGCAAGCTGATAGAGACTAACGCCCATTTCATTTGTTCCTGTTGCTTTTCGGCCTTTTGCTGGTAAGTGTCGTTGATGAGGGGGAAAATTTGCAGGATTTCCAGAATACGCAACCGGGCGTTGCAGAACACGGCATCGTCCATACACAATTTCAGATACGAATAGGCACGGTCTATGTCTCCTTCCTGATAGAGCAGCACAGCCAGTTTCCTCAAAGAAATATATTCGCGCACTGCGGACTTCATATCTGCAATGGAGGAAAGAATCAAATACTCCTTCTCTTTTTCTGTGTCTTCTTTCAGGCGGTATGACTCTGATAAAGTGTAGGCACAGATTGCCACATCGTGCACATTGTCTATCTGTCCCGCCAGGTAGTCGGTCAATAGCTGAATGGCTTTATCGAACTCGCCCCGCACATTGTGCTGGTCGGACTGAATCAGCGTGTACACCAGAAGATTGTCTTTGTTGACCAGCAACAGGGAATCACGGTATCTATCCGTTATCTCGGCATAGAGTTTTTTCTCCTGTTCCGTAACGGCATAATCGGCCATGAGACCATAGACGGTACGGTAAATATGGTAATAATACGGGTGCAGGTCATCCGGTAGATGATTGATTTGTACGTTATGCATCAGGTCGACTGCTTCTTTATACATGCCTGCTGTGCCCATAATCTCGGCAGTGTTCATGAGGGCGTTGTCCTGATGTTCCTTGTTTTTCATTCGCAGGGCTACCTGATATCTCTCGCGTGAAACATTGTTGGCGGCATGGAGCTGACACATACATACACAACATAATAGATATAAGGATGTGACTATTTTCTTCATCTGAGTTTCGATTGGTTAAAGGTTGCTTCTACAAGAAGTTCTATGCAAAAATAAGTAAAATTTGATAGAATCCCATGCGGATAGTACTTAAATCACAATATCTTTAAAGTAAAGACGATAGTTTTTTAAAGAATGGAGATGCTTACATGTGCATGTTAGTAATATTGACATGTGCATGTAGATAAGGTCAACATGTGTATGTAGACATTGCTAACATGTACATGTAAGTAAGTGTATTCTTTAAAAACGGAGACGAAGAAGATATAATTCATATTATATCATCTATATTTATTTGATAGTTCTTGTCTATTAGAATATAATTATACTTTCTTGATATACATTGTTCCAAATTATACCTATTGGTTTTACTTACATCCTCAAAGTAATGTTGTAAACAACTATTTTTATTGAGCTACTCCCCGCTTCTTTACATTCATTTATAGTTCCGTATTTATTTCTTCAAAATCAGCATGATTAATCGCTGAAAGTAAAACTTCTAATATATCTTTTGTCCTTATTTTCAGGCTACAAGTATTTTCACATGGATGGCAGCCTATATAATCTGCCTGGATAACGTCTTTATCAATTAATAATTTAACCTTATTCTCTTTGTCATAAATAAGTCCGAGAATACTTACAGCTCCGGGTGTTGTAAAAAGGAGTGTTTCCATATCTTCATCAGAAGCAAAAGAAAGGTGCGAACTTCCTATTTGCTTTGCAATACTTTTGGCTGATAGTTTTTTATTTCCCGAAAGTAGAAGCAAAAAGTACTCTTTCTGTTTGTTTACCAAAAACAGGTTCTTACAGGATGAAACACCCAGTTTCTGTGCTATTGTCATACCTTCTTCCATAGTCATAATGGGAGGATGTTCTAAACGGGTGTAGTCAATACCTAACCTGTCAAGCGTATTGTAGATTTCTTGTTTCATTGGTAGCTTTTCATTTTTCGGTCTATTGCTCTTTTTGCTTATATGCACATTCGGTATTTGAGAATATTGCAAATATAGAAAAAGTGTAATTCACCGCAAATAGTGAGCTGCACTTTTCTGCACATCATCGAGTTTACTGTTTACAGTTTAAAGCCCTTACTTTTCTTCGGATTACTAACAGCTTACTTTACATGGTAGTGACAAATGGTGTCAATGATTCAGTGATTTGTACTATTATGAATAATATTTCATTCTTTATAATGTTTGCCATGCTTCCATCAGAATATTTTTTGTACCTTAGTAGCATAAAGAAATACCACTTCTTCAAGTGGACTATATCTAATTGAAAATACGACAAGCAATATGAAAAACACTGTCATTATTATATTATTCGCTATGTCTTTGCTATCGTCTTGTACCATTCGGCAGGACTACAACCAGCAATTACTAAAGGCAGACTCACTTATGCAGTTTCGTCCGGATAATGCCTTGAATATTCTTAAAAGCATTTCATCTGAAAAACTTTCTACACGAGCTGATAATGCATATTATGCATTGCTGCTGACGCAAGCGCAAGATAAAAACTTCATTGTACAGAAGGATGATTCATTGATACAGATAGCGGTTCATTATTATGATTCTATTGGAGATACAAAGATGCAAGCAAAGGCACATTATTATTGGGGATGTGTATATAGGGATATGAATCAGCAGGCAGAAGCAATCAGAGAATTTCTTATTGCTGCGCCTTTGACGGAAAAAGTCAAAGAAAAGAGACAATTAGGGTTGATATATAATAATATAGGATATATCTATAATATACAGGAATTCAATCAAAAGGCAGATTCTATCTATCGGTTAATGGAAGTAATTGCCAAAGAATTAAGAGATACGACTCTTTGGTCAGAAGCCTTATCCAGACAAGCTTCTATCGATTTAATGAAAGGGGAAAATTATTTCCCTATTGCTGAGCAAAAGTTGCTGGACGCTTTAGTAGCAGTAGATAAGATGAAAAATGACGGTTTAAAGGCCAATATTTCAGCTTCATTAAGTAATTTGTATAATCGAATGGAACAAAAAGAAAAGGCTTTGCATTATGCTAAATTAAATCTTTCCTTGCGAAGAGACACTGCACGAGCTTATAGGGCTTTTTTTATTTTAGGAGATGCTTATTATAAATCCGAGCAATATGACTCCGCTACATTCTATTTAAATAAAAGTTTAGTGAGCAAAGACTACGGAAGAAAGGCCGATGCTTATATGCGTTTAGCAGATATAGCAATGATTCAGGGAAATGCAACTTTATCTATGGAATTGGAAAGAAATTGTTCTGCATACAAAGACAGTTTATATAAATTTCGTCGAAATATAGTTACCAATAAAATAATCAAAGCAGAAACTGATGCGCAAACCATGCTCCAAAAGCTATATTATAAATGGCGTTTAAATACATACCTATGTGTTTTCATACTGATAATAGTAATAATTATCATAATTACGATTTTACTATACAAACGATACCGAAGAAAAAACTATTTATTACAAAAGGATAAGCAACAATTAGAAAAGGCACATCAAGATTTAAGTCAACATTATGCCAAGCTACAGATTGATATAGTACAAAAAGATTTGGAGATTGAAAGTCTGAGAAAAGAATTAGCCTCGCATCAAGTCAATGAAGAACAAAGAAAAAAGCTACAGGACGAACTGGACGAAATGGTCTTGAAGCGCAAAGCTCTGGCAAAAGAGGCTTTTCTACACTCGCCACTTTATGAAAAAATGCAGGCTATTATTAAAGATTATCAGGATAAAGATACATCTGATAAAGAATTAAGCGATCAGGAATGGCAGGAGTTTGTAGCCGAGATGGATATGGAATGGAATAATGCCATAACAGAGCTTTGTGCAAAGTATCAATTATCTAAAGAAGAACTTCATCTGGTATGTTTAAGTTTGATAGGACTTCCATTCTCCCATTTAGAATACTTGTTGCATCTCTCCAGAGCAACACTCTATCGAAAGAAAAATGCCCTACTTAAGCGAATTGATACTAAGCAAGATTGTGATTTTGAAGAAATTTTGCAAAAAGTTAGGTCGTGAGACACTTTTGAGACACTTTGTTCGTCTAGACTTTTGTAATTTGGCAGCACAAAACAAAAGTCTGATATATATGAAAAAGGTATTATTTATTTTATTTTCGTTTTTA
>QWCN01006095.1_pt1 | contig 13344 bp, 12 predicted proteins | sample 1972711 | NCBI WGS metagenome assembly QWCN01 (sample SAMN09866707, study PRJNA288562) | Human gut metagenome isolate term1_stool, whole genome shotgun sequencing... | isolation source: gut | host: Homo sapiens | place: USA: California | reverse complement strand
AAAGTCTGGCTGTTTCTGTAACCAACTACAACATTCTTGTGGCAGTCTAATCTTCTTGCAAGCTCAAGCATAGGAGGAACACCTATTCCGCCACCGAAAAGAATAGCCTTATCAAAGCTTCTGCCTTCTGCCTTAATCTCTGCAGCAATTTTTCCCAGATCATAACCATTGCCAAGGGGTCCCTGAATATCAAGATATTCTCCTGCCTTCATCTTAGAAAACTCTTCTGTTCCCTTGCCGGCAACTCTGAATACAATTCTTAAATTATTATTCTCAACCTTACATATACTGATAGGTCTTGGTAACATTCTTGAACCATCATTAGAATATACTGATATAAACTGTCCTGCCTTAGCGGCCTTAGCAATATCCTTTGTTTCAAACCATATTTCATAGACTCCGTCAGCAAGACAATCCGCCTTAAGAATCTTCGCATTTTCTCTGTACGCCATAATAATCTCCATTATTAACCTGTGTGTAAATATGTATAATTACTTGCCAAGTGCTCCGTTGATATCAGCAATCATATCAAGAGCAGCCTGTCTTGAAGCTTCTCCGAAGTTCTTCTCACCAAACTTCGCATACTGCTCCTTAGTATATGCTGCAATAATTCCTCTTGAGCTGTTTACAATAGCTCCAAGTCCGTCAGGATTAAAGAAATCAACAAGATCCTTGCCCTGTCCGCCCTGTGCACCATATCCTGGTACAAGGATATACGCCTTAGGCATAACCTTTCTTAATACTCTTCCCATCTCTGGGTAAGTAGCTCCAACAACCGCACCGACATTACTGTAATCTCCGTCCATGCTTGAAGCTCCCCACTCATTAACCTTCCCACCAACTAACTCGTATAATGGTCTTCCGTTAATAAGCTGATCCTGGAATTCTCCACTTGAAGGATTAGATGTCTTAACAAGTATAAATATACCTCTGTCCTGCTCATTACAAACCTTAATAAATGGATTGATACCATCAGAGCCAAGATATGGATTAACAGTTGCAAAATCTTCGTCAAAAGGAGTAATTGCCTTAGAGCCAACATTTACCTTTCCAAGATGTGCTACCGCATAAGCCTCAGAAGTTGAACCAATATCGCCTCTCTTAACATCACCGATAACAATCATGCCTTTCTCGTGACAGTAATCAACTGTTTTCTTGAATGCCTTAAGTCCTTCAATTCCAAACTGCTCATACATTGCAATCTGTGGTTTAACAGCTGGAACAATGTTACAACTATTGGTGCATTAGTCTCTACAATCTTATCAACAAGCTTCTTAATCATTAATCTACTTTAGCCTCCTTAATTCATACGCAAAATCACTTTATTCTACAACTTTGGAACTTCTCTTTCAATAAGAATTTCTGTTCCATTATGGTCTGAATACACAACTCTTCCATTAACAAGCGTATATAAAACCTTTCCATACACATGCTTTCCTTCAAATGGAGTATTCTTTCCCTTTGAAGCAAATCTGTTGCTGTCAATATCATACTCTTCTGTAGGATTAACAACTGTTATATCAGCAACTTTTCCCGGTGCAAGAACTCCTCTGTCAATTCCAAGTATCTTAGCCGGATTATAACTCATTTTCTCAACCATCTGTAACGGAGTAAGCACTCCTGTTCTTACAAGCTCAGTAATAGTAACCGGAACTGCTGTTTCAAGACCTACTACACCAAACGGTGCTTCGTCAAAAGGTCTTTCCTTCTCAGTAGGATGATGTGGAGCATGGTCTGTTGCAATAACATCAATAACCCCTGATGCAAGCGCTTCTTTAAGAGCCTTTACATCATCTGCCTTTCTTAAAGGAGGGTTAATCTTAAAGTTAGCATCATCCCCGTTCACCGCATCCTCTGTCAGTGTGAAATGATGTGGGGCAACCTCTGCTGTCACTGGAATCCCCTGTTCCTTGGCAATCTTTATAATAAATGCTGATTCCTTATTAGACACATGACTTATATGCAGCTTTGCACCTGTATTCTTCGCAAGAAGAATATCTCTTGCAACAATAACATCCTCAACGGCATCCATTATTCCGAAAAGACCAAGTTCCTTGGCTCTCTCTCCGGCATTCATAACACCTCTTGCAGCCAAGTTAGTATCTTCACAATGTGCAAATACCGGAATGTCAACCTCTGCTGCCTGCCTCATAGCCTGCCTTGCAGTTCTTGCATTCATAATAGTTCCGCCATTGTCACTGACTGCAACAGCACCTGCATCCTTAAGAGCCTCAAAATCAGTAAGATATTCACCCTCCTGACCTGCCGTCATGGCAGCTATTGTATACAGATTAATGTCAGTAACCTCTTCTGCCTTATCTGTTACATACTGCAGCATATCAACATTATCAATTACAGGTTTCGTATTAGGCATCATACAGACTGTTGTATATCCGCCTCTTGCTGCTGCTCTTGAGCCTGTTCTGATTGTTTCCTTATGCTCAAGTCCCGGTTCCCTGAAATGTGCATTAAGGTCAACCAGTCCAGGCATAACCATGCATCCTGATGCATCAATCACTTCATCAGCCTGTGACTCATCAATATTCTCCTCCACTGCAGCAATAAATCCGTCCTTAATAAGCACATCAATAACTTTGTCTGTTTTACTTGCAGGGTCAAGCACTCTGCCCTCTTTAATCAATATATTCATTCGCCCAATCTCCCCTCTAAGTTTTTCTCTTCAAAAATATTGGCTGGTACAGGCTTCCCAAAATAATATCCCTGTATATAATCCACACCAAGACTTTTAAGCAGTTCAAACTGCTCCTTATGTTCAACACCTTCAACAACAATCTTAGTACCGATAGTCTTGGAAAGGTCAACTATAAGCTTAATAAATGCCTGTGCATAATCATCTTCAACAATATCATCAATAAATGTCTTATCAACCTTAATGATATCAAGAGGAAGTTGCTTTATATAGTTAAGTGAAGAATAACCTGTACCAAAATCATCAAGTGCAATCCTAGGTCCTAACTTCTTAAGACCTGTAATAATATCCATAACCCTCTGCATATCATTAATTGCAAATGATTCTGTAATCTCAAGTACTATATTCTTAGGATTAACACCTGTCTTATCAAGAATTCTTTTAATATTCTCAACCACATTCTTCTGTAAAAGCTGCACTACCGACAGATTCACATTAATATAGAAATCCGGATATCCATTATCATTCCATAGCTTACATCTTCTGCATGCCTCCTCAAGAACATAGTCACCAATTGAAGTAATAAGTCCAAGATATTCTGCCAGCGGTATGAACTCACCCGGTCCCATAAATCCCAGTGCTTTGCTGTCCCATCTTACAAGTGCCTCACAGGAAGTACACATCTGTGTGTTGACATCAACAACGGGCTGATAGAATACTACGAATTCGTCAATTCCTGTAGAAACTGCCTGTCTCATATTATTCTCTATATCTAGCCTCTTGGCTGTCGAATTCTCAACCTTACTGCTGTAATAAGTATAGCCGTTCTTTCCTGACCTCTTTGCCTCATACATCGCAACATCTGCCATTCTTGTTATTTCATGAACATCAACACTGTTATCCGGGAACACAGCAACTCCCATACTCATTGTACAGAAATATTCAGTTTCCATAAGATACCACGGCTTATTAAATAAAGCAGTTATATTTCCAATAATATTATTTAAGTCTCCAAATATTTCAGGTTCAACTATTATTACAAATTCATCTCCACCCATTCTGTAACAATGTCCACGCAAACCTGGAATTCCCGTAAGTCCTGCCGCAATCTGCTGAAGAAGTATATCCCCATACTGATGGCCAAGTCCGTCATTAATATGCTTGAAATCATCAAGATCAATAAACAGTACCGCTCCTTTAAGTCCTGCCTTTTCCGTTCTTCTTATAACTTTTCTTAAATCGACTTCACATTTCATACGGTTATACAGACCTGTAAGAAAATCATTATGTGCCTGATATTCAATCTTCTGCTGATTCTTTTTCTTCTGGGTAATATCTACGGCGGTCACAACAATAACCTCACTTCCGTCAATCCACTCCAATTCAGAAAACCTCACCTCAAACCACAATCCTGACTCTGTATTGTAGCGTTCCATGGATGCTCCGATATTTCTGTGTACATCTTCGCATGTAAACACATCCTCCAGACATTCCCTTATTGTATCCCGAACCTCCTGTACATTAGCTGCCATCTCATTCTCAAACAATATATTGCCAGAATACCTGCTGCACACAATAATTCCAGAGCCTATATTATCAAGAATCTTCTGTAAAACATCATAAGATGATATAAGTGAATTATTAATCACCTTGCTCTGTGCTATACCATGAAGTACCAGTGCCATGTCGCTTATGTATTCCTTAATCTTATTATCTGATACTGCCTGTACATCATTACTAAGAACTATAAGATACATTGCTTTTACATTATTAATTAAAATCGGTACTGTTATGCTCAGCTTTACTCCAAGTCTGTCCAGAAGCCCTTTCTGTGCTGTATCCGCATTTCCTTCGTATGTAATCTTAATTGCATCTGAACATAATACAAACTCTGACCGTTTAACCGTGCCTGATTCATCTTTAAAACAATTTCCGGTTTCAGATATCACATGCATAGTGTCACTTTCCCTGTCTATCTGCATTACAACAGCATCACATATATCCATGCTGTCAGTTATGCATTCAAGAACACTATCTGCTGCCTGAGTAAATGTAACATTATTTTCAAGCATACGTATAATATCTGAAAGCCCTATATTTCTGTTATTATCACTACTCAAAATATTCCTCCAGCAATACACAAATCTAATAATATTATAGCCTATTACAATCTTTTTGGAAACTGATTTTTGCATGATTTTACAATCATTTCAATATACATTTTTAATTTCACAGATAATTAATTGTTTTATCTATTTAAGGGTGTTATTATATCTCTATATCAATTTATTTATGAGGATTATTATGGATATTATTAAATTTAACACAACATTAAAAGCTTCTGGAAAGGATTATTTCAAGATTGTATTTTGGAACAGATTTATAAGAAATCCCATTGAGCTTATTCTGTCATGGCTTCCTGCCGTAATTTCGCTTGTGCTTCTATGCCTTCATTATTATTCCAGCTTTTTACTGATTCTTTATGCTGTATGCTGGTTTTACCCAATATATATTTTTGGATACCAGTTCAGATCAAGTGTTAACTATCATTTAAAGCACAGAGATCCATCAGAAGAAGCCCCATGTACAATTACTCTTATGAATAATGCTATTATGGCAGATATTCCAGAGCATAATCTTGTATACACATATGAGTGGAATCAGTTCACTAATGTTTACAACAAATTCGGCTATTACATGTTATTTAACAAAGGACGCATGATTGTCATGTTAAGTCAGAAGGACATGCCCGATGATATTAAAGCTGCTGTTCCTGCGTATATCAAGTCACATGTTGACAGAAACATTTGCAAAATCAACTTCTAAAAACAATACACAAAAGGCGTTTCAAACAGTTAAAGTTGAAACGCCTTTTATCATACTCTTTTAAGTTATCTTGCAAGCCATCCGCCATCAACAGCCAGTGTAAATCCATTAACATAATCCGATGCAGCTGATGCAAGGAACACAACCGCTCCTTTCATATCATCAGGAGTTCCCCAGCGTCCTGCCGGAATTCTATCTATAATAGCTTCACTTCTGTCAGAATCGCTCCTTAACTGTGCCGTATTATTAGTAGCCATATATCCTGGTGCAATAGCATTAACATTAATGTTATGGCATGCCCACTCATTACACATAGCTTTTGTAAGTCCCATACCAGCACTCTTACTTGCTGTATAAGAAGGAACTCTTATGCCGCCCTGATATGAAAGCATGGAATTGATATTAATAATCTTACCACCATGTCCCTGCTTAATATACTGCTTTGCAAATGCCTGGCTTAAGAAGAATACCATCTTCTGATTAACCTGAATAACACTATCCCATTCATCTTCTGTGAAATCAATAGCATCATTTCTCTTAATAAGTCCTGCATTATTAACAAGAATGTCAACCTTTCCAAAAGCTGCAAGTGCACCATTCACAATAACATCTATAGCTGACATGTCTGAAAGGTCTGCTATAACCTCAGCAAATTCTCCTCCATCACCTTCAATAAGCTTCTTAGTATCCTCGCAGGATCTTCTTGCAACACCTACAACCTTAGCACCTGCCTGCGCAAGTGCAACGGACATTCCCTGTCCAAGACCTGTATTGGCACCTGTAACTACTGCAACCTTTCCATCAAGTCTGAATGCATCAATTATAGACATATATTCTTCTCCTTCTAAATCTCTTTAATTAAAACCTATTATATTATTAGCTATCTTGTATCCCTGCTTAGATATCCATCTTCCTGCAGATGTAGGGATATTAACAGACCAGCCCAAAAGACTGTGTCGTAACTTCTTGTAAAGCACTTCATCCTTATCCTTAGCATACTGCCAGAGTGTCTTCTTCTTCGCAAGATGTTCCTTTGTTCCAGATACAATTAAGAATATAGACGATACTTCCATCATAATTCTTAAATAGTTAATCATATATTTTCTACAGTTAATATTCTGAGGATTTTCTGAAATAAACGAATCAATCATTCTCTTATTAACAGAAAGCTGCTGGTCAATTCTTGAAATCATAACACTCTCATTAACAGACTGATCTTCTCGTCCAATAAAATATCTGTAGAAATTAGTATTTACGTAATACATGTTCTTAACATACGGAAGTGGCTCGAATACAAATATGTTATCAACATAAAATGTATGCTTAGGAAGCTCTAATCCACAATCCTTTAAAAGCTGTGTTCTATATACAACAGTATGCATAAGAATATACTGGTCAACCTTAAAATCGCCTATATTAATATCATCCCATGTAAACATCTGCTCTACAGGAAATACATTCTCGTAGTGGATAACTTTCTTTCTCTTGGCTCCGACCTTTTCATATACATAGTTTGCAATAACCATATCCGGCTCGCTGCCCTCTTCAAAGCTTCTTAATGTAGCAAGCATTCTCTTATAGCTTTTGCCATCTACCCAGTCATCACTGTCAACAACCTTAAAGAACCTTCCTGTTGCATGCTTAAGACCTGTATTTACAGCCTCACCATGTCCACCATTTTCCTGATGTACAGCTTTGACAATATCCGGATATTCCTTTTCATATCTTTTAGCTATTTCATATGTATTATCCTTTGTTGAACCATCATCAACTATAATAACCTCAACTTCATCCCCACCGGCAAGCACTGTATTAATACAATGTTCCATATACTCTGCGGAGTTGTAACATGGTATTGCAAATGATAATAATTTACCCATCAAATTTCTCCTTTACATTCTGTCAGGGCATTCAATCGCAAGTAAATCAATACACTGCTCGAGAATGCTCTTAGTAAGGCTGATAAGTGCAATATAACTTGCCTTCTTAGCCTCGTCAGGTTCTGAAAGTATCTTATTGTTATGATAAAAGCCATTAAATGCGTTAGATACCTCATATATAAACTGACATATCTTATGTGGCGCATTATCCTTATATGCCCCATCAATTATATCTGCAAACTTAATAAGTGATAAAGAAAGATTCTTCTCACTTTCTTCTGTAGCAGCCATAATCTTAAGGTTATCTGTGCTTCCACCATTTTCTGTATATTTGTTAAGGATAGACTTAATTCTTACAATTGTGTAAAGAATATATGGTCCTGTATTACCCTCAAATGATGAAAATCTCTCAATATCAAACACATAGTCCTTTGATGCCTGATTAGAAAGATCTCCATACTTTAATGCAGCAAGTCCTACTATCTTAGCTGTATCTCTTGCTTCTGTCTCTTCAACAGTTCTGTTAGACATAATTTTCTCATATACAGCTTCATCAATATCAGCTATAAGATGCTCAAGTCTCATAACACCACCTGAACGCGTCTTGAATGGCTTACCATCTTTACCGTTCATAGTACCAAAGCCCACAAATCTCATATCTGCATCAGGCGCTACAATCCCAGCCTTCTTAGCCGTTCTGAATACCTGTGTAAAATGAAGTTCCTGCCTCTTATCAGCAAGATAAATATATGTATCAGGATGATATAACTTTTCTCTTTCAACAATAGTTGCAAGGTCAGATGTTGCATAAAGTGCCGCACCATCAGATTTTCTTACGATGCATGGTGGAAGCTCCTTAGTATCACCCTCCTGCTGGATATCTACAACAGTTGCACCCTGGCTTTCATAAGCAATTCCGTCTGCAATCATCTTATTAACCATATCGTCAATATATGGCTGTGCATCTGATTCACCTTTCCATAAATCAAAATGTACATTAAGATTATCATAATTCTTCTTAAGATCAGCCTTAGAAACTTTCATAATATGATGCCATATTGCACGGCATGCCTTGTCACCGCTCTGTAACTTAAGTGTAGCTTCATGAGCTCTTTCTGCAAATGCAGCATCTTCCTTAGACTTTGCAGAAGCTGCCGGATAAATCTCCTCAAGCTCTGAGATAGTAAATGGTGCTTCCTCTGGATACTCACCGGTAAAACTGTCATCAAAATACGGAAGTTCTGGTTTTCTATCTCTTAATTCTTCAATGATAAGTCCCATCTGCAGACCCCAGTCTCCAAGATGGACATCACCTATAGTTTTATTTCCAGCAAATGTATTGATTCTCTTAACACTTTCTCCTATAACTGCAGAACGTAAATGTCCGACATGAAGAGGCTTTGCAGCATTAGCTCCGCCATAATCTACAATAACAGTCTTTTCCTTATCAGCATTAAAATATCCAAACTTCTCTGTTTCAGACATCTCATTAAGATATCCAGCCAGATAATCCTCACATATATTAATATTGATAAATCCAGGCTTAACACTCTCAATCTTAGAAAACATCTTGTTATCTGTTAACTTTGCAACGACCTCATCAGCGATCATAAATGGTGCTTTCTTATATGCTTTGGCTGCTGCCATAGCACCATTACACTGAAACTCGCACAGGTCAGGTCTGTTAGAAACTGTAACTTTCGCATATGCCTCATCATATCCACATTCAGTGAATACATTTTTAATCTCATCAGTAATAAGTTCAATAATCGTCTTCATATTCTCCACCTTTTACAATATCTAATAAACCACCTTTACAAGAAATAGCCCATAACTCTCTGCCGGTAATGACATCTGTACGTTTTCCCCATCAAGACATCTCTTCACATCTTCCGGCTTCTTAATACCATTGCCTACATCAAGCAGCATCCCAATCATAAATCTTGCCATATTATGAAGGAAATCATCAGCTTCAATCCTTATGTAAGCTCTTGTTCCTTCATACTGAATGTTTATCCTCTTAATAGTTCTCTCTGTGCTTTTGTTCTTCTTTGCTGTTGTAAATGCCTTAAAATCATGTTTTCCTTCAAAATATCCGGCAGCCTTTCTCATGGCATCAAAATCCGGCATACTGAATGTATGATACGCATATTTTCTTCTGAACACATTAGCTACATTACCTGTATCCAGTCTGTACTCATATATCTTGGACTTTGCATTAAGCTGGCTGTGAAATCTTTCATCAACCTGTGAAACAGACATAACCGCAATATCTCTCGGCAGATATCTGTTAAGATAATTCTTAATATCAAGTGCCTTAACTTCCTTCTCAAGCTTGAAATTCGCTGTCTGGCAAAGTGCATGCACGCCCTTTTCTGTTCTTGATCCAACATACATGTCAACTGTCTCACCAGTCATTCTTGCTATTATCTCACACAGTCTGCTCTCTATAGTATTCGTGCTGGCATCCTTACCCAGTCTTTGCCAACCATCATATCTTCCACCATCGTACTCTATCTCTATACGGTAATTATACATTATTCGTCTTCCAAAACCTTTTCTATTGTATTAATAATTACAGCACTATCAAATGGCTTCTGAATAAAATCAGCAGCACCTCTCTTTAATGCCTCAACCATATTAGTCTTCTGACCAGCAGCAGTTACCATAATAACCTTTGCCCCTGGATCAATCTCAATAATCTCTCTTACTGCTTCTATACCATCCATAACAGGCATTGTAATATCCATTGTAACAACATCAGGCTTATACAACCTGAATTTTTCTACGCCTTCTACCCCATTAACTGCCTCTGATACAATCTCATGTCCTGCATCTTCAAGCATATTTCTTAAAAATTTTCTTGATGTCTTAGAATCATCTACTATCAAAATTTTTGCCATAACTATTCTCCTTATTAAGCTGAAAGCTGGATTTTATTATCAGCAGCCATTAAAATCTTAAATACATTATCTTCAATATTGAAAGTCACAACATAAAAACCGGTATCTGCCGTAACTTCTGTATCTTTATAAAAAACTGGCGGGTGAAGTGTTACTTCAATATCTGCTTCCCCAAGTTTAGTTGCATATGCCCCATTCATCACATTAATAAGTTCACATAATGCATCATAAGCATCTTCATCGAATTCTTCAATATCTTCCTGTGCAAATGTCGATGCCACTTTCAAAAGTTCCCTGTTATCACCAGCTACGCCAAGAAACACATCAATATCCCCATCCATAACCTGACAGCCAATAAACTGACCCTTATATTCTCTTTCGTAATCTATCTGGTTCAGTTCGATATTACCATCCATGAACATTCCAAGACTTTTCAATGTACACTGCATCTGCGTCTTGTAATAATCATTGTCCATATGCAGAAATGTTTCAACAAGCGTATCCGTATCTCCCTGCTTTATGACTTGTAACTCTCTGTCAGTGAACACGTTATCTGAGTGATTCTTTGCAATATATCTGCCGAGTATTCTGTCCTTCATAGTTTTTCTCCTTCTCGTTGATTTAGCGCCCCAAAATATACCCTGTTCATTCACATTAATATATAAATACTTAGTTCATTATACATCATACCATTGTTCAATAGCAATAATTTCAGAAGAAATTACATTTTATCATGAAAAAAACACCCGGACAAAACAATCTGTCCGGGTTAAATACTATTATCAATTACTTATCTTCCACTGAATAGTTAGGAGCTTCCTTTGTGATATGAATATCATGTGGATGACTCTCTCTTAAAGCTGCTGAAGACATCTTAATAAACTGAGCTGTTTCCTGAAGTACCGGGATTGTAGGTGCTCCACAATATCCCATACCTGAACGTAAACCACCCATAAGCTGGAATATAGTATCTTCAACAAGTCCCTTATAAGCAACTCGTCCTTCAACACCCTCAGGAACAAGCTTCTTGGCACCAGTCTGGAAATATCTGTCCTTGCTTCCATTCTCCATTGCAGCGATAGAACCCATTCCTCTGTATACCTTATACTTTCTTCCCTGGAATAACTCAAATGTACCAGGAGCTTCATCACAGCCTGCAAGAAGACTTCCTAACATGCAGACATTACCACCTGCTGCAATAGCCTTAACGATATCTCCTGAATACTTGATACCACCATCAGCAATTACAGGAACACCATACTTCTTAGCCTCTGCATAAGCATCCATAACGGCTGTAACCTGTGGAACACCAATACCTGCAACAACTCTTGTTGTACAGATAGAACCAGGTCCGATACCAACCTTAACAGCATCTACACCAGCCTCACAGAGAGCCTTTGCAGCTGCACCTGTTGCAATATTACCGGCAATAACCTGAAGATCAGGGAATGCTGATTTAATATCTTTAAGAGTTGTAATAATATTCTTAGAATGACCATGAGCTGAATCAATTACAATACAGTCAACACTTGAATTAACAAGTGCCTGAACTCTGTCCATAACATTAGCTGTGATACCAACAGCAGCACCTGCTAAAAGTCTGCCCTGTGAATCATGTGCTGAAGATGGATACTTAACGCTCTTCTCGATATCCTTAATTGTAATAAGTCCTCTTAATTTATAATCATCATCAACGATAGGAAGCTTCTCTTTTCTTGCCTTGCCTAATATCTTCTTAGCCTCTTCAAGAGTAGTTCCAACTGGAGCAGTGATAAGATTCTCGCTTGTCATGCACTCCTTGATTGGTCTTTCAAAATGCTCCTCAAACTTAAGGTCTCTGTTAGTAATGATACCAACAAGCTTGCCATTATCATCTGTGATAGGTACTCCGGAGATTCTGAACTTGCCCATAAGGTCATTAGCTTCCTGTAATGTATTATCTGGATGTAAGAAAAATGGGTCTGTGATAACACCATTCTCTGAACGCTTAACCTTGTCTACTTCTTCTGCCTGAGCTTCTACTGACATATTCTTATGAATAATACCAATACCGCCCTGTCTAGCCATTGCCACCAATAATTTTACCCATTTTGCTAAAATCCTCGCTTTCTGTTGTGTTTTAATATATAGAAAAAATCCGAATAAATAAATTAATCCGGATGTTTCTACAAGTATCTGACATCTTAGTCAGTTTATAAATATGTTACAAGTGAATATAACAAAACTGCCACTAAAAGTCAAACATTTTTTATAAATGTGCAACTCCGTTACCAATAGCACTTACAATTGCTTCTTTCATTGAATCATCTGGAAGCATAAACAGTCTTATCATCTCATTGCTGTCATTGTCATATGTGTATATTACAATATCTCCGGGGTCATCAACTCCTGATGAACAATTATATGTCCTTAACTGCTGCCTTGCCTTGCCCAAAGCTTCCTGACTGTTTACTTTGGCAACCAGAGTTGCTCTTGTAAGGTATTATTCTGTAAAAAATTGAAATCTTAGGAGCGGTAACTTTAACAATCTGCTCTACTGTTCCTTCTATCATAATTCAATAACCTTTCTTTAAAGCAATATGCCCGGCGGGAAATTACCCACCGGGCTGTAAGTTTTAATTATATTGTGGAATTACATCATTCCGCCCATGCCTGCACCACCTGCTGGCATAGCTGGAGCATCTTCCTTAATATTAGCAACAACTGATTCTGTTGTAAGAAGTGTTGAAGCAACGCTTGTAGCATTCTGTAATGCACTTCTTGTAACCTTAGCCGGATCAAGGATACCAGCATCTATCATGTTGACATACTCTTCCTTGTATGCATCAAATCCTGTACCAACTTCAGACTCTCTTACCTTATTGATGATAACAGCGCCTTCAAGACCTGCATTGTATGCAATGTGGAATAATGGAGCTTCAAGGGCCTTTAATATAATCTGGGCACCAATCTTCTCATCTCCACTGAGTGTCTTAACAAGCTCTGCAACCTTCTTAGAAGCATGGATGTAAGCAGAACCACCACCTGATACTACACCTTCTTCAACAGCAGCTCTTGTTGCATTAAGAGCATCTTCCATACGAAG
>QWCN01005044.1_pt1 | contig 13345 bp, 20 predicted proteins | sample 1972711 | NCBI WGS metagenome assembly QWCN01 (sample SAMN09866707, study PRJNA288562) | Human gut metagenome isolate term1_stool, whole genome shotgun sequencing... | isolation source: gut | host: Homo sapiens | place: USA: California | reverse complement strand
GTCCCGGTTTCTGGAGTGACTGTTCTGTGTCAAACAAACACGCCGATAACCCCATTTTACTGCAACATGTTTTGTCTCGTGTGCAACGGTTAGGGAAAGAAGAGAGCGAAGCGACAAGGATATGTACTCCCAGAGGAGAATTGAGCCGCTGACGTGCACGTTCAGCGAGCGGATGATGCCATACTGCGGAATTTCCACGCACAGGTCCAGCAGCTACAATTCACGCCACTGGCTTCTCCTACTTGGATGATGTGTGGCGGAATGCCTTCCTTCTCTTCTCCCAGCACCAGCACCATCTTCTTCGGGAGCTCCACTTGCCCCAGCATCTTGCTCGACATCGTCTGCTCCAAGCCCACTAGCGTGTACCCCTGCGCCTTCATTCCCTGCAGGTACTCCGCCAGCCGCTCGGGAGGGCACTCCTCCATGTTCACCCACTCCTCGGAGGTGACGCTTGTCTACATCTCACATTGTCACCCCACGCCCACCGACGTGAACACGGGGTCCTTCTTGACTCGCAGCGAACTCACCACCAGCGTTTTCACCGCGAAGATCTCGCTGGTGCGCGTCAGTCCGCCCAGATTCGGCCTATGCCTCACACACACTTGTCACCGCGACATCTTGTTCACGAGGGAGGCAACCAGAACAATGTCCTGTTTCTTGCGCGTCGCCACCTCGTCCTTGCCGCTATCCTCCCACGGCAGAATCTTCTTCTGAAAGTTCTCCACCACACCCTCCACGGATTCCGCCGTGCTGGCCGCAGCCCGCGAACTCCCATTCTGGTGCCACAGGTCGAACAGCACGCTCATTTCCGTCGCCAGCTTGTCCAGCAGCGCCTCGGGCACAAAGTCGTTCAGATTGTTCTGAAGCGAGGCGAGAATGGCATGCAACGAACCCGCCACAGCGGGGTCGAAGGCGGCGATCACGGCCATCTGTCGCTTGCGCATGGAGATGATGTGCTGGTTGCAGGACAGGTAGGCGAACAGCGACTCGTACACGGCGTCCAGCTGGCCGCAGGAGCGTAGTCGGCTCATCACCTCGAAGCACGTGCTCTGTGCCAGCGTGCGTACCAACCCGTCCGTGCTCATCGTCCACGGCGTCGCCACGCGCAGGAAGCCTTGCAGGAGTGATGTGTCATTCTTCGCGTCATTCTTCGCGTTATCCTTCACATCATTCTTCGCGTCATTCTTCACATCATTCTTCACATCATTCTTCGCGTCATTCTTCGCGCCTCGGACGGTGAAGAAAGCAATGAGGAGAAGCGAGGGCAGGCTCTGCGTTTGCTGGTTCACGTCCGCCAGCAGCGGGTACAGCTTCTCCTCCAGGTCCGCCGGCCGCCTAAGCCTCACGCGCCATCAGCGCTCATACGCCCGGATCAACTCCACGCCCACCAGGTCGATGTAGTGCCGCACGTCGCGCAGGTTCAGCTGTGTCACACACTTCCAAAAGAGCTCGTGAATCCGGGCATTACCACCCACGTTCGCACGGCGCGCCAGCACGCACAGCGCCTGCCAGCAGCGCAGACGCGCGCCGTTGCCCTCGCTGTTCTGGATGTGACGCCCGGCGGACAGCACGTTCAGGTTCAGCTCCAGTAGCTCCACCATGATCGCCTGCAGCGCGGCGGTGGCCGGCGCGCCCAGCGCGTCGAAGAAGTGAAGCGCCACCACACGCACGTAGTCCTCCACAGAAGGCCGCGTGACCGCCACCTCGTCGCGCGATTCCGCCATGACGGCGAGAGAGGCCAGCTCGTGGACATAGTGAGAGATGGCCGCAGGAACCTGCTTCAGGGCGGCGGTGAGCAGCGAGACGAAGAAGAGTCCATCGGAGCCGGCGTTGGAGGTGACTTCCTGCACGACGAACAGCAGGAACTGGTGATAGGCGTGCGAGGGCTGGTGGAAGGAGTCGTGGAGGAAGAAGAAGGGGTTGGTGAGAATGGAGTAATAGAGACGACGCAAGGAGGAGTTCAGGCGGACGTCGCGGTAGGACACGAAGAGCGCTTCCAGGAAGGCGGAGAGCATGTCGTCACCACAGCTAGGTCTGAGACCGCGGTCCGACGCACACCTCTGGAAGAGCGGTTCTTGCAGACACACCACCAGCGGCAGCAGCACGGCCATAAGCACGCCGTCCGCCGTGTAGCACTCGTAGGTGAGTGCCTTCAACAATTCGGGCAGTTCCGCGTCGGCCGCGCGCTGCTGTCGCACTCTGGCCAGCACGAGGTTCCACACGCAGTGCACCAGCTCGGCCTTCTCCACGGAGGCGAGCGCGCTGGCCTCCACTCTAGTCGTGAACTCCCTTCCTCACACGCACCGGCGCAGCAAGCCGAGCAGCGACCCCAGACTGCCGCCGAAGCAGCCCGTGGTCATTGTGTTTGTGTTGTCATCACTCATAGCCTCATAGAGACAGGTGGAGACGGCGCTGGCCCAGCGGAGGAGGAAGCAGGACCGGGCGAGGTCGTCGCTCTCGAAGCACGGCGGCAGCAGGCGGCTCATCGCCTCCGCGAACAGTGCGGGCTGCAGAGCACTCGCCAGGCGGAAGGCGCAGCGCAGCTCCTCGCTCCACACCCGCTCCGCGAAGGCGTCGCGCAGCAGGGCCAGCACCGGCTCTGGCGAGAGACCCTCCAGCACGCCGTCCACGGCGCTGAGCGCTGCCAGCAGGCGCAGACCGCTCAGCGAGGAGAGCGAGAGATGGGAGTAAATGTCCGCCACGCGCGCCATCAGCGCGTTGTTGCGCTGCAGGGTCAGCCGGCTGTCCAGCTGCACCAGCAGGGTGAGAACTCGCAGCGCTGGGTCGCTGCCCTCGCTGGAGACAAGGTCGTCCAGCGCCTGTCCCAGCAGAGAGCGGATCGCCGCGCGCACCGGCTCCATCTGCTTCAGCAGCGCCGCAGAGACGCCCTTCTCGCCGTTGGCGGCGCGCAGAGCGGCCAGCAAGCGAATGGCGTTGGGCAGATCGTTCTCATTGATCACACCGTGGTTCACCGCTAGGTCCAGCAGCGCGCGCTGCGCCTTCTTCTGCAGGGAGGGCTGACTCACCTGCGTCACAACGCGGTCGCTCAGCTCCTCCAGCGTGGCGCAGAGCGCGGCGTCCAGCGCCGGCCGCCAGGCGAGGGAGGCGTGCATGACCTCGTCGATCATCTGGTGCGAGATGGACTCGGAGCCGGCGGCGGAGGAGTTCACCGTGTCCGTGAGGTCGTGCGGCGGCTGCGGGATCATCGCCGCGTCGAAGAGGCCCAGAATGAACTGGAAGGCCACGGGGTTGGTGATGCTACGACGCGTGGTGGCGAGCAGCTCGCGGTAGAAGCGATCGCGTGCTGACTCGTCCAGCGCAGCGGCCACGCGGGAGAGAAAGGCGAGGAAGGGGAAGCCGATGCCGTACAGCGCGCCGCGGAAGAGAGCGGCGTCGTTGACGAGCGGGACGATGGACTGGAGAATGAAGGGAGCGGAGGCCGCGGCGTGGCGCACGAAAGGCGAGGCGGGCGCCAGCACGAAGGAGAACAGCAGCGAGCGGATGTGCGGGTTGCCTTGCGTCAGCCCGCGGCGATAGAGCAACTCCACCCACGCGGGAGTGAGCTGCAGGAAGCCCACGGCGGCGACGGCGGGCGAGTAGGCGGCGAGCGAGTCGACCTTGCCCCAGATGGAGCGCACGAGGTGCGTGGCGTACTCGTCAAGCGTTTGGTAGACGGAGATGAAGGTGTCCCAGTGCGCAGAAGTCTCCGCCTTCCACTGCGCGAGGGCTGCAGGAGCCAACGCGGTGAGAGGCGTGAAGGCCTGCGGCGTGGCGAGGACGCGGCGCAGCAGGCTGTTGAGGAGGGCGAGCCCGTACTTGCGGAGCTGGGCGTGGTCGCTGCGGAGGGCGTCGAAGACGCGGGCGAGCGTGGCGAGCGGGTCGAGGGTGAAGGCGTCGTGCTGCCAGAGGAGCTGTTGGAGGAAGAGCGAGCTGCACTGGCACTCCTCGATCCCGCGGGAGTAGAGGGAGTCTGCCCAGTTCTGGAGCTCGAGAGAGAGCGTGGGGTCGTGCAGCGGGGAAAGGAGGAGGAGGGACGGGAAGAAGAGAGAGAGCGCCTCGCGCACGAAGGAGGTGTCGTGGGAACGGGTCAGCTTCTTCAGCACGGCGTAGAGGAGGGAGTAGCGATGGGGAGAGGAGGTCGCACCCTGTGCCCATGCGTGAATGCAGGTGGAAGCGCTCTTCATCACGCACGGCTTCCACGATGCGTCGATGCTGTCGTTCAGCACGGAGAACTGGAGGAAGTGCTCAAAGCACTCGTCGGACTGGAAGTCCATACCGCAACATGTGGGAAGGGTCTGCAGGAGAAGCGAATCGCCCCTCTACACTGAAATGGGAAGAGAACAATGCACACGAAGAGACCAAAGCAAGAAGCAGTCCATAAAGGCGAGACAGACGCTCTCATCTCTGGGAGTCACAAAACGCTGCAACTTTGAATAGACAATGTACTAAGAATCAACGCCATCCGAATGCGTAATACGTTGAGAATGGAGAGTGCCTCCTTTCCGTCTTCTTCCAGCGGAAGCGATTTCAAGGCATTGATGTACGATTCCTTTGTGACTACGCGCGTTATGAAATGACAGCAATGCAATACGCGGAGTTGGTTCGTGGGTGGTGAAGTAGTTCTCCACCAGCCGGATCAGCGCATCCGTGCCAATTCCATCCACTGCAATCTGTTTTACGAAAAACTGCAGATCGCTGTCCATCTATCAACGATTACTTGTGTTTCCGAGCAAACAGGTCCTCTAGTTTACATGCTCTGTCTCCTGTTCCTCTTCACGGTGTTGATATCACTAAAATTGCGCACCTCCTCGCACATACCGTCGATCAGAGTGTCGCTGCGCTCGAGACGCTTATACAGATCCATAAGATACTACCCATTATAAACAGCCACAACCTGTACATCAAAAACGCGAATGCTCTCGCCAATACTCACATCCTTCACATAGCGGCACTGCTGAAGGCCAAAGATTCTTCTCCGAATGGTGTACATGTGGTTGGGGCAGAGCTTCGCATACTGGCGGCGATGCGTTCCGAGATGCAGCAATGTCCGCGAGCCCTTGCTCGCATGCACCTGGATCGTGGGGATGAACCATCCGACGATCCGAATGAGCCACGTGAACCGGCGGATGACTTCCGGCGAGCAGCCCGTGATAATCACGCCAGGGCAGCCCTCGAAGCTTTGCACGCCCGACGAGGACAGGTATTGGTTCAGCGCCGGCTGCAGCAGGTGCACGAAGTACTTGTGGCTGTAAAAGGAGTCGGCGTCGCTGATGTGCTGCGCGTCGTCGAAGCTGAAGCACGCGGCACTACACGTGGAGGACCCCGTCCAGACGATGCGTCCGGGCAGCGTGGCCTCCTTGAGGAGGGGAGAGAGCTTGATTGCCAGGATGAACGGATTGAGCACTTGCTCGCAGAAATCGCGATTGAACCCCAGCTCCGTCATTCCGGACCCCTTGACCGCCACGAAGTTCTTCCCGGTCTCGCTCGTGCGGCCGGTGGTGCAGAAGTAGGAAAGGCGGAAGGAGCGGAAGGCATCTTTCAGAACATCCCAGTTGAGGTGGTCGATGTTGATGATGCTGTAGTTGAGATAAAGCACGTCGAGCGATTTGTATCGCTGCAAAAGGCTATCCGCTGCAAACAGCACACTCACGGGATTCGTCATGTCGATAGCCACGATGGAAACACTGGCATAGGAGCGCATTTTGAGGAGGCGTGACTTGATACTACGGATTAGGGAGGAAGGGAAGGATCACATCACTCCCTGCCGGATGTCCTTCACCCCGAGAATCACATGGTAATTCTTCTTCACCAGCTTCTTGCAGAGGCTGTAGCCGATGGCATTGTCGGCTTCAACCACGAACGCGATTCGCCGCTCCTTGTTGAAGTAGATGATGTGGTCTTCGACGTAGCTGTTAACCCAATTCACCAAACGCTTCACTCCCTACGCATGACGTCAAGCAGACTTCCGTACCCTTTCAAGCGATGGAAAGTGGCACAGGTATTTCATAAACATCATAAAATAGTAGTTCGTCCACACGTTCTGCATAATCCACAGAAGGCACTTCAAAAACACATCTTTAATGTAGTTCCTCGTTCTCTTGAATAGCTTCATCATGCACGCAAGGATTTGCAAATCACGAAGTGTGAGAATGACTTCGATATGGACTCTTCCTTGTTGCATTGTCCACAGTACGGCGAAGGAGTGAAGCACTCAGGGATAGGAAGAATGCCACGAGTGCATCGCTGATGGCAAGAAGAGCAATCCTCCCTCCCCCGAATTACGTGTGTGGATAGAATGCAGTGGGTGGAATGTGAAACCAAACAGGGGAGCAGAAAAGGAAATACGAGCGAATACACAGAAAGCAAAGGGAATGGACTGTCCAAGCAGTTCCAATGATAGCAGCACTACTCAGATGGCAGATGACGGCTTTTCCGAGGAAGTGGACTCCAAGGGACTTGTATTCCGAAACCTACATATGATCCTCCTGTACAGACAGAGTACATATCGGCATAGAGAGTAGAAACGGTCGACGCCTTCTCGATGACGCTTTGCACAGACTCGGCCTCTCGGGTGAAGCGGATGAGCTCTTCGTTCAGCCGGACGATCTTCTCCGAAAGGATGGTGTACAGTCCGTCTCGCTGAGACATGGGAAGGATTCTGTTTGCAACAAGCAGAGCCAGTAACAGCATGGTACACGAAAAATTCAAGTTTCCTTCAGCTTTTGGCAAATCTTTGAGAAACGCTGAACAATGCCAGGATCTCGACTGTTCTCCTTCACGAACGCGCTAAACAGCGTGTACATCGTCGAATCCAGCTTGCGAAGCACACTTAAGTGGGACAAGTAATAAACGGACAACAGGCAGTTCTGCATGATGACGCGATTGTTCTGGTACTTGATCATAATCTCGCGAAGCACCGCCATCAAATCGCTCTGTCCGAAAAAGGCGTCGAACCCATCTACCCCTCATCTCCTCTTCCCACCCCTACAGAAGTTGGAATTGATTGTGATCAGCATGGAAACCTTCACCATCAAATCCTCGTTCTCCACATAGTCCAAGAAGGACGGGAAGATCGACTCGAACACGCGCGACGCCGCGATGATCTCCAGGTTCTTCTCTACTGCTTACTCGCCCCCAACGCCCCCACCATTCAAATCGCTGAGGGATAGCAGGCAGTCCACGACCGGCTCCATCAGCTCCGCCAGTGAGTACGTCCTGAGCAGCACCGCCAACTGCTCCACCAGGCACTCCGTGTTGATCAGCTCGCGCGACACGCCGCTCATCTTGCACTGGTAGGAGACCAGACGCAGCGTTCGCAGCACCAGCTGCCTCCGGTCGATCGGCCGACCGTCCACCGTGCGCGGCGACACGGGGCTGGCGTCAGAGCCAGCGGCGAGTGCAGCGTCCTGCGCAGCGTCCGGCGTGGCGGGGGTGAAGGTGGCGTTGTCGGTGAGGAGGCAGAGCAGCAGCAGCAGCAGCAGCTCCTCCACGTGGTGCGCGCTTAGGACGTTGTTGGGAAGGCAGTCTGTGTGTGAGAAAGGGTCCGCGCGCCCACTGCTCGTGATGAGCGCCTGCAGGATGTTCAGCGTCTGTCCCACGCTCGCCACCAGCGTCGCGTTGCGCGGCAGCGACAGCAGGCGGGTGAGCGCCTCCAGCCCGTCGCTCTCCAGCAGCTCCAGCTGCACGGTGCCTACGGTTCAGTGCGGCGCCCGACGCTACGGTGGTTGGAGGCCGTCTGGAAGAAGAGCAGCAGCGTGCTGGCCACGCGGTACACGCTGGCCACGGCGTCATCCCTTGCCGTGTCGTCGTCCGCGCCGGTCACCATCACCACCACGTGGTCGTTCGAGAAGCTCAGCAGCCGCCCGTAGTCCGACCGGTCGAACGCCTCGCCCACGCCGCCGTCCAGCAGCCGGATGCTCAGGCTGCTCGAGGTCACCGTGTGGCGCCGCTTGCGCTGCGCCTCCTCCTCCGGCGACTGCAACAGGACGGACCCCGTCGAGTCCCCGTCGCGCGACGTGCTCACCACCGAATCCGCGCGCTTCTTCTCAGACCCGCCGTTATCACCATCAGCATGGCTGATGGCAAGCACGGTCACCAGGCAGTCCAGCATGCCCACGCAGGGCTTCACGAAGTCCAGCAGGGCCATGCGGTGCAGACAGCGCTCTACGCCTCACGTCCCCTCCGCACGCGCACCGAACCGGCTGAAGGCGGCGAGGATAAAGCTGACGTAGTACAGCAGGTTCTTCACGTTCGTGTACTGTTCGTTGTTCAGCGGCCGCACGCCCTCCTCCGCCGGCTGGGCGGTGTCGAGGAAGGCGCAGAGCTGGTGGTCGGAGATGAGCTGCAGGAAGGTGAAGAGCACGCCGAGCCCGCCCGCCTCCACGAAGGCCACGCAAAAGTGCTCTACTGGTGAAGGGCGGAAAGAAAGGTCACCGCTCTGCGACAGCGTGTACACGAGGGCGAAGAGCTCGCAGACGATGCTGCGCAGGAGCCAGTCGATCTCGGCGTACTCCTGCAGCGCGGAGATGATGATCGGCACGCCGCGGCACTGCAGCAGCATGCTGATGCTCTCCCTCGAGTTGTCGCTGTTGATGAAGAAGAAGAGCAGCAGGCGCACGCACAGGGTCACGCAATCGCAGCTGGTTTCGTTGTTGTAGAGAATGCGGAGGAACGCGTCCACCGAGTTGTGGTTCGTCATCAGCAAAAAGTACTGACGCAGGACAAACGCGTTCCGCTCGTGGAGCACCACCGAAAAGAGTTTGAACAACAGCGGGAGGAGATTGCCCAGGTCCGTCGGATCTTCGCTCACCATATTGAACTCATCCAGCAAACTGTTCAACTGCTTGATCTTTTCCTGTTGCGGAAGCCGGTAGAACGAGTCATCGAAAGAATTCTCCGTATTGTTGCTCTTCCTCCCATAGTCCTCCTCCTTTCTGTAGTCGGCGTATTCGTCCTCGTACAAAAGCCCCGTATCCGCTTCATCGCCATATTGCACTCCTTGTACGGGCATCCTCTCAACAATCTCATCGTCGATTGCCTTGGAGAGGTCATAGGAAGATACGCTGGACTGATCGCCCTCAGCATTGCTCCTCAACGGAGTATCGGCCAGATTCGCATCTCCGTTAACAGCATGATCCTCCTGTTCCCCTTTTCCATTAACTGGAATGGGAGGAGGCGATTCTGCAGGATCCTTTATCTGTTTTGCTGCTATCGCTGCTCCATCGTTGCTGCTGCTTGGCAAAGACGCACTTGGTTCCTGCTTATTCCCAATCCCTTCCTGAGCATGGAGATTCTCCTCTCCCTGCTGCAGCGTTGAGCCGCTCCCACTGTCCACCATATCGGTGATATGCGAACTAGTGCATCCCATTCCAATGAAGAAATAATGCGATCTCTTCCCGTGGCTTGATTATCAAGAATCACCGTACGTGTATTGGACAAACAACCCTTTACCCCTTCAATGAAGCAATACTACAAACTGGCGGTCCTTCTCCGGAGGACGCACAGAAAAATGATCAATAGTACAATCATGATGATACAGCAATAGAGTCTTGGCATGGAGAAGAGGATGCAGGTCACAAGCGCACAAAGCATAACCACACCCATAGTGTTCGTGGTTTCCTTCTTCTCGGTAGAATCCGCCATTCTTGTAGTCGTCTTCTCCTTCTCTTCCTTCTCCTCCCCCACACTGATCGTGTTCTCCCGCTTCCGGTTGTACAGGGAGGACCCCTGGTCCACCACGGCCGGCGGCTCTGCCTCCTGCACTCGGCACGGCGACGGCGATCGACGCTGCATCGGCACGAGGTACAGAGGGTTTCGCTTCCAGTCATCCAAGCACAGAAAGCTCACCTTCGCAGCGAAGGCAGACGCGATGTCCTCTTCTGTGCACGCCCAAATCCGCGACTCGATTCGCTGTTCGTTACGCCACTCTCTCACACGCACCTTCAAGAAGTGCTGCTGGCACCCCACCACACTGCCTGGCCGACACAGACGGCAGAACCCGATCGCCTCCTCTGCCGTCATGTGCGCCTCGTGCATCAGGTACGCGCAGATCACGGTTCCCGTTCTGCCCAGCCCCGCCTTGCAGTGGACCGCCACGGTGTGCTGCGTGCTCTTGACAATGTGCATGAAGCGAAGAAGTTGATTGACTACTTGTCAAAGGAGGACACGAAGACGACACTCCGGCAAGCCGCCGTCGGGGAAGTACAGGTCGTAGAACCGAAAACCGTTCCTTGTGAAGCGGAACTTGTCGTAGGAAGGGCGGTTTAATCGGACCACAGCGTCCACATGCAATTCCCTGAACATCTCCATGTAGTCGTCAGGAGTAAGCGTTTTCACACCATCGATCACTTCCGACACTTCGTAAGGGCCCGAAAAGGCAATGATCCGGTCCTTCACAATCCAATTCATGTCGCCGCACTCAACACGCTCCATTCGCTCATATTCCTCCACATTAAAGTGACCTAAATCGACGAATCCGCAATGAAGCGCCTTGTTCAGTCCTGAAAGACAGTGCAGCACAGATAGATGAAAATCGCCTACACGTCATGACAATCGACGGCACATCACATATACCATCACTCGCGTCGTGGTATGAAGGCAGCTCCACTCCCTCAAAGGGATGAAAGGCTTCTTCTGCAGACAGTCCCTTCTCCACCATCTGAATGATGAGGCATAAATGCCAAAAGTACTGTAAAGCAACAAATCAGCAGAATGGAGTTCGCCATAAAAGATGGATTCCGTCGAGAATAGTAATAGAGCCTCTTGCTTTTAAACCGGCTGCTCTTCAGTTTCCTAGAGTGAAAGAGCCAGTAAAGGGCTACAGACTAACAACCCGGCAGAACTGGTAGATTTGGCAGATGTTCAACGGCCCGAAGTCGAGAAAGTAGTTGTAATACCGGAAGATCTCATCCGTGCAGAAGAAATGGTGCTCCTCTGTATCGGCAGGTTTCTTCGTTACGGCCATGTAGTAAAGGCGGTCTGGAATGACTCTACAGAGTAAGGGGTCGTATTGCAGAACCGAACGCGATTGCCCTTTCAATATCGTTCTGTTCCATGGCTCGATTTGCGCAAGTGGGAAGATGGCGGTTGCGGAAAAAAACTCTGCTCAAAGGAAATCGTGGAGTAGAAACCAGCGGGAGTTTCACTAAACTGCGTCATGAGCATGTGGAAGGCGGTATTCCAGTAGTTCGTGAATGGGATGTGCGCGTAGGAAAGAGAAGAGTTGAAGAATTGAGCCAAAACGCTAATGGCACATTGCAATGTGTGGGGACTCTTTGTGATTCTTGCGTCGCTTGTGTATGCAAAGGAGGAGGAGAGAGTGCCAGGCATGAGAAAAGGCATGTCTGGTGATGATGCTTGTTCTTTTAGTTACACAACCCCCTCTTTCCTGTTTCTAACAAACACTCCACGGAGCAGAGTTGAACGCAATGTGCGGCTTCAGCGCAATATCCCAGAAGAGAAGGTAGATCATCGGGATGGGGATGGAGTACACGATCACGTTGGTGATCCATCTCCACTTCTTGTCGTTCGACGCCTGGCCCTCGTGCACCGTGCGGCCTCCGCCGAACTACGCCTCACCCGCCACACTCGCCACTACCACGAAGTACAGCACGATCCACAGCCCGATCAGGCCCAGGAAGATGCCCCAGCACCACTTGACCGTGGTGGGGAACGGCGCGATGTTCGGACCGTACAGCACACCCTACGCCTCAGCAGCCGGTGCCTGCCCCACCTCGCCCATCTTGTAGTCGATCAGACACTCCGTGACGACCATGCAGATGGCGGTCCAGAAGTTCTGGCCCAGACGCTTGTTGGTGGGGTCGTGGAAGAAGTCGTAGGCCTCGCGGATGGCGGGCAGCGACAACAGGCCCCAGATGACGAGGCGGATCACGACGAGCGGGTGCTACGGTGAAGAACAAGTAATACACGAACGCTGGGCGGGATCCAGAGACAGGACTTGAGGAAGAAGGCGTTCATCTCGGCGATCTCGAAGATCACGCAGATGAAGGCCGTCTGCATGAAGCTCTTGAAGGACCCGAAGATGTCCCAGGAGTAGTGCTTCCAGCTACGCCTCAGCCCGCTGCAGAATCCTCACCTCATCGGGGAGAACTGCTTCAGGAAGCGCTTCGCCTTACCACGGTGGGTCTTGATCTCGGGGAAGCTCACCCAGTTGTACTCGCGCGCCTCGAGCTTCCTGTTGATCCACATGCCGATACACATGCCGAGGAGGTTGCAGCCGAATACGTCCGCGATCATCTTGTCCCACCAGCATTCCTGGAAGTTGGGCAGGATGTGCTGCGTGGTCACCTCCAGGTCCTCGAACCACACGGAGAGCACCCACAGGACGCTCCAGTCGCGGAAGATGAATGACTTCCAAATCCAGCCCAAGAAGTGAGCAAGAATAAAGATGTCGCCAAATACGCCCTTCACGTTCTTGAAGTGATCCGGGTTCTCGGGAATGTAGATTCGGCAGTCCGAGGCGTAATCGCGATCCAGCAGGGGCACGCCAAGACTGTCATCGAAGAATTTCATAAATTCGCGAGCCTTGGCGGGCGTCAAGGACAGAATGAACAGCAGCAGGCACTCGTACAGCACCGCGACGCTCAACACAATCTTCCACACTACGGGATGGGGGCGCGAAATGGGGCCCTCCTGGAACTATGCCTCACTGCAGAACGCATCGCAAACCTGATTCGCGGCAAATACGACAATAAATACACATATCAGGAGCACTCCCAGTCTAATACTATCCACGTCCGTGGCTATCGATCAGGAACCAGCAATGCGGACTACCCGGCTTTGCTACGAAGCACGTCAAGTACATCGTAACAGCCATGAAGAGGACCAGCCACGTAGCGGTATGGGGCTTCGCCACAAGGTCGTAGCCATTTCCAATCAGCGACTGCAGAATGTCGTTGACTCTGCCCCAAAAGGTCTTCTGAATCACATAGCCATCTTCCGGCACATCTTCGCCAGAAGGAGTGAGATTCTCCTCTTTCTCACTTTCCTCTCTTTTAATACTAATCATCACCTTCTCAACCCATCTCTACTGTCTCTCACGAATGGTGGACTCCTCCATGAACTTTTTCTGTCTGTACGTTTTTTCGTGGAACGAGGAATCTGCGAACAGAGCCCGCAACTCGTCGAAAACAAACAGCGCACAGAGGTAACCACGCCATAGAACGCTGAACACCCTTCACCCACTTAATCATCCTGAGCCTTCTTCGCCTTGTGGAGAGCAGCACGGCGGCCGGTACCCCAGACCTTCTTATCGTGGTTCTTCTTCTCCTTGAGCATCTTTCTGCCCTGTCTCTGGTGCTCCTGGATTCCGAACTACAATCGTTAG
>QWCN01007137.1_pt1 | contig 13351 bp, 17 predicted proteins | sample 1972711 | NCBI WGS metagenome assembly QWCN01 (sample SAMN09866707, study PRJNA288562) | Human gut metagenome isolate term1_stool, whole genome shotgun sequencing... | isolation source: gut | host: Homo sapiens | place: USA: California | reverse complement strand
AAAAGTTGCAATGACAGAAAGAGGGTGTCGCAGATGACCGCAGAAGAAGTAATACAGGAAGCAGCAAAGCTTTGCAGAAGCTTTCATGCCCAAAGAGTGGTTTTATATGGTTCCAGGGCCAAACATACGGCGCGGGAGAGAAGCGACATTGATATCGCAGTGTCAGGAGTGAAGAATTTTGAAATGTTGGCAGAAAAAATAGAGGAGTTGCCGACCCTTTACAGTGTCGATTTGTTAAATCTGGATACCTGTAAAAATCAGCTGCTATTGGAGGATATCAGGCAATATGGACGAGAAATTTAAAAGACGGTTCACATCATTTTGTAACTCACTGGATGCGCTGGCGGAGGCAAAACAGAGGGATCTTTCCGATTCTTTTGTGTTAAGCGGTACCAGCGCCAAATTCAGTATTACCTTTGATTTGGCATGGAAGGTCATGAAGGATATCCTGGTGCAGCACTATGCGATTACCGGTTTTGTGGCAGGATCGCCGCGAGAGGTGCTTCGGGAGGCTTTCAAGGCAAATTTGATTTCCGATGACGCCTGGATGGAAATGCTGAAGGTGAGAAATGAGCTGACACATGATTACGACTGTGAAATTGTGAAGGAACACTGCGGCACGATTGTGGAAACTTATATTGATTTATTTTACGAGTTTGAAGAAACCGTAAAAAGATTGCCGGTTGCGCGATAGTTGCTGGAAGCAACCGCCCGCGTCTGCTATGATTCCAGCATCAAAGACAGAACAGGAGGATTCTATCTTATGCTAATCGGAACGATAGTCACTTTCATCAATCTGCTCATTTTCGCGCTGATCGTCGGTGGACTGATTTACCTTTTTGTCCTGCTGGTAAAAGCCCTGCGGAAATACCTGAAAGCAGATCCCGTCCGCAAAGAAAAGGCAGAGACTGCTCGTACTCTGGGCGAGATCCTGAAAGCCCATCGGGCTGCGTGCAAAATGACGCAGGAATTCGTAGCCGAGGCCCTGGGTGTCAGCCGCCAGGCCGTCTCCAAATGGGAGAGCGGCGCGTCCGATCCCAGCACCGCGAATCTCATCGCCATTGCGAAGCTTTACGAGGTGTCAGCGGAGGAAATACTGCGGGAAGTAAGGAAAGAAGAATAGACCTTGAAAAATCCTCCGCAACTCTGTATACTGAAAGAAGTTGCGAAAAGGGAAGAAAAAAAGAATCAGCCCGGCGACGCCGGGCTGATTTTTATGTAGAGTGAAAATCTTTGTGAATTATTCTTCCACGATGTACGGTTTCAGAACATTCAGAATGGAATCCAGTTCGTCATCTGCATGGATGCTTAAATCGATGGGCTTGGAGAGATCCAGGCTGAAGATACCCATAATGGACTTTGCGTCGATGACGTAGCGTCCGGATACCAGATCGAAATCTACATCAAACTTTGTAATATCATTTACAAAAGATTTCACTTTCTCGATAGAATTCAGACAAATTTTGACTGTTTTCATGACAATACCCTCCTGATAATCGCTTACTATAGCTACGATCTTAATACCGGGTGCAGGAAAAGTCAATGGGAAATCACATATTTTTGGAAAGAGGTTGGAAAATGAAAAAAGTAGCGCTTCATAACCTGGGCTGCAAGGTAAACGCATATGAGACAGAGGGCATGCAGCAGATGCTGGAACAGGCAGGCTATGAAATTGTACCCTTTGAGGAGAAAGCAGATATCTATATTGTCAATACCTGCTCGGTAACGAATATCGCGGATCGGAAGTCCCGTCAGATGCTGCACCGGGCGAAGAAACAGAATCCGGAGGGTCTGGTGGTAGCGGTGGGCTGCTATGTACAGACAGCAGAGGCTGAGCTGCGTGAGGATGCTGCGGTAGATTTACTGATTGGAAATAACCGGAAAAAAGATTTACTGGCGATTCTGAAAGCTTACGAAGAGGGCGTGGACGAGGAAACGGTTATTGATATCAACCACACAAAGGAATATGAAAATATGACGGTCACGAAAACCGCAGAGCATACCAGAGCTTATGTGAAGGTACAGGATGGCTGTAATCAGTTCTGCAGCTATTGTGTGATTCCCTACGCCAGAGGCCGGGTCCGCAGCCGGGAGAGCGCTGACGTCTGCGCGGAAATCCGGGAGCTGGCAGCGGCGGGCTATCGTGAGGTAGTGCTGACCGGTATTCATTTAAGCTCCTACGGTGTGGATTTGGAAGGAGAAAATCTCCTGACCCTGATTCAGGCAGTGGATGGGATAGAAGGTATCGACCGCATTCGTCTGGGCTCCCTGGAACCCCGGATTATCACAGAAGAATTTGCGGAAATGCTGGCAAAGATGCCGAAGTTCTGTCCTCATTTCCACCTGTCCCTGCAGAGCGGCTGCGATGCCACCCTGAAGCGGATGAACCGTCGCTATACCGCGGAAGAATACGCAAAGAGCTGCGAACTTCTCCGGGAAAAATTCGCCCATCCGGCCCTGACCACGGACGTCATCGTGGGATTCCCTGGCGAGACAGAAGAGGAATTTGCGGAGACGGTGGAATTCCTGAAGCGGATTCATTTATTTGAGACCCATATTTTCAAATATTCCAGAAGAAAGGGAACCCGTGCGGCTGTTATGGAGCATCAGGTTCCCGAGCAGATAAAGACCGAGCGCAGCCATGTGCTGCTGGCCCTGGATGCAGCGCATTCCAGACAGTATATGGAGGAACTCCGTGGTCAGCAGGTGGAGATTCTGATTGAGGAAAATATGGTGATAGATGGTGTAGAATATCAGGTGGGCCATACAAAAGAATACATTCGCGCAGCGGTTATTTCCGATGAAGATCTGACGAATCAGATTATTACGGCTGTAATTGGAGATACTATAGAAGAACGTTTGTGCGCTGCGAAGCCGTTAAATCGGATCTAGGACTTGTATTTTTGCAAAAGATAGAGTACAATAGTTTGTAGTGGTGTCAGGAGCGTGATGAAAATGAGCAAAATGGATAGCACACAGAATTTCAAAGTATTGCCGGAATCTGAGAACCGGGTAGGGGATATCCTGAACCAGGTATATCAGGCGATGACAGAAAAGGGATATAATCCGGTGAATCAGATCGTGGGTTATATTATGTCCGGAGATCCGACCTATATTACCAGTCATAACAACGCCCGCAGCCTGATTATGAAGGTGGAGCGCGACGAGCTGGTGGAAGAACTTCTGAAAGTTTATATCGAGGCAAAGCTGTAGCAAGGAGTTGTATATGAGAATTCTGGGACTGGACTTTGGTTCCAAGACAGTAGGCGTCGCAGTCAGCGATCCGCTGGGTATTACAGCCCAGCCAGTGGAGATTGTCCGGAGAAAATCCGAGAGCAAGCTTCGCCAGACGCTTGCCAGAATAGAAGAGCTGGCGAAGGAGTACCGGGCCGAGAGCTTCGTGCTGGGACTTCCGAAAAATATGAATAATACCATGGGTGAGCGGGCCGAGAAGTCTCTCGCAATGTGGGATGAACGTCTCACGACTGTAGCAGCCAACCGGGCTATGATGGAAGGCGGTGTGCGCCGGGAAAACCGGGGAGAATACGTGGATCCTATGGCGGCAGCGTTGATTTTACAGGGCTATCTGGATAGTTTGAAGAATTCGGCAAACAATTCTGATACCGCACAGGCGGAAGATGAGGAGTAACTTACATGGAAAAGATTTCGTTTACTCATAAAGAGACCGGAGAAACCGTGGATTTTTATGTCCTGGAGGAGACACGCCTGAACGGGGTGGACTATATTTTGGTGACAGATTCCCAGGAGGACGACGGGGAAGCACTGATTTTAAAGGATTTATCTTCTGATGGAGACAGTGAAGCTCTTTATGAAATCGTAGAAGATGATCAGGAGCTGGAAAGTGTCATGGGCATTTTTGAGCAGCTTTTGGAGGATGTGGATCTCACCTTGTAAAAATAAGGAAAAAGGAAGGTGATTTCTATGGCAGTAGACAGAGACAGATTTAAAGATTTATTAAAAGAAAAAGGATTTAAAATGACCAGACAGCGTCTGGTTGTGCTGGAGGTGCTGGCGGAGAACCCGGAGCAGCATCTGACAGCAGAAGAAATTTATGAGCGAGTAAAAGTAGAAAATCCGGATATCGGATTGGCTACTGTTTATAGAACAGTTCAGTTATTGTTAGAGCTGGAACTGATTGATCGGATCAATCTGGATGACGGCTTTATCCGTTATGAGATTGGAAGCATTGAGGAGAAGGAACATCACAGATACCATCATTTAATATGTATGAGATGCGGAAAGGTGTCCGCATTTCAGGATGATATGCTGGAAGCGCTTGAGTCGGGGGTCAGAGAAGCGCTTGGATTTCAGGTGATCGATCATGAGGTAAAACTCTACGGATACTGTAAAGACTGTTTGGAAAAGGAACATAAGTAACAGCTATTATTTACAGGAGGAAAGAGTTTGAGAAATATTAACAATTCAAAATTGCGGATCATTCCCCTCGGCGGACTGGAGCAGATCGGAATGAACATTACTGCCTTTGAATTCGAAGACAGTATTATTGTTGTGGACTGCGGAATGGCATTTCCGGAGGATGATATGCTGGGCATCGATCTGGTTATTCCGGATATCAGCTATCTGAAGGAGAATATTCAGAAGGTGAAGGGCTTTGTGATCACCCATGGACACGAGGATCATATCGGAGCCATTCCCTATGTCCTGAAGGAGATCAATGTACCGATCTACGCAACTAAGCTGACTATTGGTCTGATTGATCACAAGCTGAAAGAGCATAATATGCTGAATCATGTGAAACGCAAAGTCATTCAGCATGGTCAGTCTATCAATCTGGGCGCGTTCCGGATTGAGTTCATCAAGACAAACCACAGTATCGTGGACGCGTCTGCGCTGGCGATTTACTCTCCGGCAGGCATCGTCGTGCATACCGGAGACTTCAAGGTAGACTACACGCCGGTATTTGGCGATGCTATCGACCTGCAGCGTTTCGGCGAGATTGGAAAGAAGGGCGTTTTGGCCCTGATGTGCGACAGTACCAATGCGGAGCGTCCGGGCTTCACCATGTCCGAGCGTACGGTCGGCAAGGTGTTCGATGGTATTATGTCCGATCATCAGGATTCCCGTATTATCATTGCAACCTTTGCGTCCAATGTAGACCGCGTACAGCAGATCATCAACTCTGCTTACAAGTATGGACGTAAGGTAGTTATCGAGGGGCGTAGTATGGTCAATGTCATTTCTACAGCATCGGAGCTGGGTTACCTGAGTATTCCGGATAAGACGCTGATTGACATTGAACAGATGAAGAATTATCCGGATAATCAGGTAGTCCTGATTACCACAGGAAGTCAGGGCGAGTCCATGGCGGCTCTGTCCCGTATGGCGGCAAATATCCATAAAAAAGTCCAGATTAAGCCGGGGGATACCGTCGTATTCAGTTCCAAAGCGATTCCGGGTAATGAAAAGGCGGTTTCCCGCGTTATCAATGAACTGTCCATGAAGGGGGCCGATGTCATTTTCCAGGATGCCCATGTGTCCGGTCATGCATGCCAGGAGGAGATTAAGCTGATTTACTCTCTGGTGCGTCCGAAATATGCGATTCCGGTACACGGTGAATACCGCCATCTGAAGGCTCAGGCTGATGTTGCACAGAGCCTGGGGATTCCGAAGGAAAATATTTTTGTAATGACCTCCGGCGATGTGCTGGAGCTGTGTGATGAGAGCGCAAAGATTGTAGATCATGTGCATACAGGAGCGATTCTGGTAGACGGTCTCGGTATTGGCGACGTAGGCAATATCGTACTGCGTGACCGCCAGCATCTGGCAGAAGATGGTATCATGATTGTCGTTATGACTCTGGAGAAATACAGCAATCAGCTGCTTGCCGGACCGGACATCGTATCCCGTGGTTTCGTCTATGTGCGTGAGTCTGAGGATCTGATGGAAGAAGCCAGAAATGTGGTAAATGATGCCGTGAATGATTGTCTCGGCAGAGGTATTTCTGACTGGGGCAAGCTGAAGAATGTCATCAAGGACGCCCTGAATGACTTCATTTGGAAGAAGACGAAGAGAAGTCCGATGATTCTGCCGATTATTATGGAAGTATAGTAACTGATACGTATAAGAGGACCTGGAATGAATACAAAAAAAGCAGCTTTGACAGTACTATCGATTACCTTGAAGATTGTAATTATCGCAGTGGTTGCGCTGGGGATTTTCCGGCTTGGAAGCATGGCGTTTTCTTATGGACATTCCGTATTTCAGGAAGAGGCTGTGGATCCCATGCCCGGAAGAACCATTTCCGTGACAGTACCTGATGGCGTGTCCAAGATGGACATAGCCAGATTGCTGGAGAAAAAGGGATTGGTAGAGGACTGGAAGCTGTTCTATATTCAGGTTCTCTGTTCCAAATATTCTAAGACCATGAAGCCCGGTACCTACACCCTTTCGACGGCCATGAAGCCCCGTCAGCTGATGGCGGTACTATCCGGGGAGGATGTGGAGTTTGACTGGGGACAAGAGGAAGAATCGTAAGTGATAGCAGGAGAGAGAACCACGGCCTATATCAATTCCCTTGATATGGGCAATACAGAGCTTTTAAATCAAATAGAAAAAGAAGCACTGGAGACCTATGTGCCGATCATACGCCGGGAGACGCAGAGTTTTCTGAAGACGCTGCTTGCAGCACAGAAGCCGAAAGTCATCCTGGAGGTAGGAACGGCCATAGGCTTTTCTGCGCTTCTAATGGCAGAATACAGTCCGTCGGACACGCGCATTACTACCATTGAAAAGTATGAAAAGCGGATTCCCATTGCCAAAGAGAATTTCCGGCGGGCCGGACGGGAGGATCAGATCACCCTTCTGGAGGGTGACGCTGCGGAGATCCTGAAAGGGCTTACCGGAAGCTATGATTTTATTTTCATGGATGCGGCCAAGGGTCAGTATATTCATTTTCTGCCAGATGTGTTCCGGCTTTTGGCACCGGGCGGCATTTTACTTTCTGACAATGTATTGCAGGACGGCGATATCATCGAGTCCCGCTTCGCGGTGGAGCGCCGGGATCGGACCATTCACAGCCGAATGCGGGAATATCTGTATACTCTGACTCACCATCCGGAGTTGACCACATCGGTGTTACCGTTGGGGGATGGTGTAACTGTAAGCGTGAAGCAAGGAAATGATTCAGTGTAACTGTTTTGATAAGGAATGGTTATAAAAAAGGAGCAAGTATGAGTACAGAGAGAAAACCGGAGCTTTTGATTCCGGCCAGCAGCTTGGAGGTACTGAAGACTGCTGTAGTATTTGGCGCAGATGCGGTGTATATTGGCGGGGAGGCCTTTGGCCTGCGCGCCAAAGCCAAAAATTTTTCCGGAGAGGATATGATCGAAGGCATTGCCTTTGCCCATGAGCATGGTGTGAAGGTCTATGTGACAGCAAATATTCTGGCCCATAACCGGGATCTGGAAGGAGTAAGGGCTTATTTTGAAGAGCTGAAAGAGATCAAACCGGATGCATTGATTATCGCGGATCCGGGTGTCTTTATGCTGGCAAAGGAGATTTGCCCGGAGATCGAGCGACACATCAGCACCCAGGCCAACAATACCAATTACCTGACCTATCAGTTCTGGTATCAGCAGGGCGCGAAGCGAGTGGTGTCCGCCAGAGAGCTTTCCATGGAAGAACTGCGGGAGCTGCGGGCGCATATTCCGGATGATCTGGAGATAGAGACCTTTGTACACGGGGCCATGTGTATCTCTTATTCCGGCCGCTGCCTCTTAAGTAATTATTTCACCGGTCGGGACGCTAATCAGGGCGCCTGCACCCATCCTTGCCGCTGGAAGTACGCGGTTATGGAGGAGAGCCGCCCGGGCGAGTATCTGCCGGTCTATGAAAATGAGCGGGGAACCTATATTTTCAATTCCAAGGATCTCTGCATGATCGAGCATATTCCGGAGCTTCTGGAATCCGGTATTGACAGCTTCAAGATCGAGGGGCGGATGAAGACGGCGCTTTACGTGGCGACGGTAGCGAGAACCTATCGAAAGGCCATTGACGACTGCCTGCAGTCCCGGGAGCTCTACGAGAAAAACCTGCCCTGGTACAAAGAGCAGATTGCGGCCTGCACCTACCGGGAGTTCACCACCGGATTTTTCTATGGAAAGCCGGATGAGAGTTCTCAGATTTACGATAATAATACCTATCAGAAGGGCTACACTTATCTTGGAATTGTTGGAGACGTGGACGCGGAAAACTATATCCACCTGGAGCAGCGGAATAAGTTTTCTGTGGGAGAAATGATTGAGATCATGAAGCCGGACGGAGAAAATCTGGCTGTCAGGGTAGAAGCTATCCTGAATGAAGAAGGCGAAGCCATGGAGAGCGCGCCACATCCACAGCAGAAGCTGCGCGTAAGATTAAGCGGCAAAGCGGACGCCTGCGATATTCTGAGACGGAAAGAAGCATAGAAAAGCAGTAGCAAGGTATCTATTGCTCTGATTTTAAAACTGAATGTTGCATAAAAAGTAAGGGAACAAGTCTATCTGGCCTGTTCCCTTGCTTTTTCAGGAGAAGATACCGAATCAAAAAGGTTTGTTATGATAAAAACCTTTGAAAGTGAACGGGTAAAAGAATATACTAGTAGCAGGGGATTGAAGAAAAATAATGGAGAAAGAGATGTGGGGAAGATTGATGAAGTACGATTAGGACTGGAAACAGCATACATCGACGGTTCTGTTGTTTCAAACAATATATATAGACCAGAATTTGTATCCAATAATCACAAAGCAGGAAAGAAAGTATTCTCGTCTATTGAGGATGAGCTTTTGGCATGTGATAGCTTCTAGATAATGAATTAACGCTAAAAAGTATTCTAGTATAGGAACGGGGAGGTTTCCTTCCCCCAAAATATTTTTCTAAAACTTACACATTTTACTTGACAAACCCGACTCAGAAAAGAAAATAGAAGAGAGGATATCGCTCAAAATCATCTAATCTGGTGGTTTTGCGATACCCTCTTTTAGGTTTATATGGATTTTAATACAAAATCTCTTCTGTATCAGTCGTTTGCAACTGCTTCTGCAAATTCTCTTTTGATTTCTGCAAGAAGTTCCGGATCATCCAGGATTTCCTTTCCTGCCATAGCCATCGCACAGACATTTACCATCAGTGCGTCCTTTGCCGGCTGTCGCAGTGTCGCTTCTCTGAATTCCACCGTATGAGTAGAATACACTTCACCCGGCGCCATAATGTTCCAGGAAGGATGAATAGTCGGGCAGACATGGCTCACATTTCCTACATCGGTAGAACCATTGGCTTCTCCCGCCTCTTCGATATCTGTAATGCCTACTTTTGCAAGATTTCTGCACAGACACTCCTGCAGCGCCCGGTTTGTCAGCAGATTGTCATTTCCTGTTTCAAACTCAGTAATTTTAAGCTCTGCTCCGGAAGCTTCGGCACCGGACCTTGCGCAGGCGCAGACTCTCTCCGCCAGATTTTCCAGATAAGATTTACTTGTCGCGCGCACATAGAATTCTGCACATGCGTATTCCGGAATCGTATTTGCGGCAGTGCCTCCGTCCTTTATAATTCCGTGAATTCTTGCAGTCGGCACAATCTGCTGCCTCAGAAGACCTATATTCACAAAGGTTGAGATACACGCATCCAAAGCATTGATTCCCTTTTCCGGTGCAGCTGCCGCATGAGCAGCCCTTCCGAAAAACTCAAAACGGAGTGCTTTCAGTGCAAAAGAGATGCCGCTCTTTACATTTGCACAGAAAGGATGAGAAATCAGTGCTACGTCCACATCATCGAAAGCACCGTCTTTAGAATATTTCACTTTTGCACCGTCAGTTTCTTCCGCAGGTGTGCCGATTACAACAATCCGGCCATGGGAATCTCCCATATGCTCCTTCAGATGAATTGCCGCTCCTGTGGAAAGAGTTCCCATAATGTTATGACCGCAGCCGTGTCCTACCTGCGGAAGCGCATCATACTCCGACAGATACGCAACTGTAGCACCCTCGCCCTTTACATATTCTGCGCGAAAGCCTGTTTCAATACCCAAATAACCGCGCTGCACCTGAAATCCATGCTTTTCCAAAAGTGCCGCATGCGCCGCAGAAGCCTTGTACTCCTCATATCCAAGCTCCGGGTTGTCATAAATATATCGGCTCAGCTCCAAAAGCTCTTCTTTTAATTTGTCATCAACACAGTTCATAACTTTTCTCCTTGTTTAGAACGGACCGTAGTTGATTGCTGTAGCAATCATAATAAATACAGTCTCCAACGCCAAAAGGATTCCGCCCAGCGGCAGTACAAATTTATACCATTTGTCCATCGGCAGTTTCATCATACCGCACCATGTTGCAACAGAAGTCGGCCAAATCATATTGGAGAAGCCGTCTCCGAACTGATAAGCAAGAACTGCAACCTGTCTCGGAAGCTTTACCATATCTGCAATCGGAACCATAATAGGCATACTGGTTACAGCCTGTCCGCTTCCGGACGGAATGAAGAAGTTCAGCAGATTCTGCGTAATCAGCATCATAAAGGCAGACAGATACTTGTTGTTGGTATCCGCAATGCCTACAATAGCATTGGTAAAGGTATCTATAATCATACCGTCCTGCATTACCAGAAGAATGGTTTTCGCAACACCGCATACCAGCGCACCGAACATGATATCACGGCAGGCTTCAATAAAAATCTGCGCAATTTCACTGAAATTATATCCCTGAATCAGTCCGACCAGTATCATCATACCGATGAAAAGACCGGCAATTTCATTGATGTACCAGCCCAGCTTGATTGCACCGAACATAATTAAAATTACAGTGATCAAAAACAGCAGCATGCTGATTTTATGTTTAACTGTAAACTCGGTTTTCATCAGTTCTTCTTCGGATAAACCTTCTGCACTGAGTTCCACATCTTTTACAATACTCAGTCTCGGCTCTTTCTGCACCTTTTTCGCATAACGCATCACATACCACATGGATACACACATAAATACTGCAAATACGATACATCTGAACCAAAGTCCTGAAAACATCGGAAGTTCCGCAATGGTATGAGCTACGCCTATTGTAAATGGATTAACTGTCGCAGATGCAAAACCTGTAATAACACCGACATATACCATAGCCCCGCCAACCAGAGCATCATATCGTAATGCCACGGCAATTCCCATAAATACCGGGATAAATCCGAAAGTTTCTTCGGTCATACCGAAAGTGGAGCCGCAAAGCCCAAAAATCAACATAAACAGCGGAATAATAAACATTTTATGTTCGTGCAGTTTTCTCAGCATCGCACCGACAGCAGCATCAAACGCTCCGCATTTCATCTGCATATACACAAAAGCATATGCGAAGAAAATAAAGAAAATAATACCGGAGGAGTCAATCATTGCCTCCTGTACAAGGGTCAGAAGTCTGAACAGTCCCACCGGATTTCCCTCCACTTCGTGATAGGATCCCGGTACAACCAGTGTTCTTCCTGATGCCTCATCTACAACTCTGTCAAATTCACCTGCAGGAACAATCCAGGTCAGGACTGCCATAATTACAATAATAATACCCAGAATAACATAAGTATGCGGGATTTTAAAAGGTTTCTTTTGCTTCTCTTTCATTTCTTGTTCCTTCCTAAATTAATTTTCGCATCCTGTTGTCTGCAAATGTGCTAAGCTGCCATAACGGCGCAAAAGTTCTGCATATTCTTCCTTGTCATAAAAACTGCACACACCTCTTCCGAAGTCTTTTGCCGTTTCCACAAGAAATCTTGCGGCAGCCTCCACATCAGCAAACTGTGTGGTTCCTGTTGCACACCCTGCAACAGCGCGTTCTGTTACAATTGCCAGTCCCACCGTAGGTGCTGCAGTTGCCGTACATGGCTGCAGAATACTGTTCAGATGGTACAAATTATTTGCATAAGGCGTAATATCCTGTGTGCTCAAAGAGAATACCTGCGGCAATCTGCCGGTTACTCTTTCCATAATATTCAGCAAATCTTCACTACATCTTAAAATATACCCTTCTTTTACAGTATTTGAAACTGCGATACCGCGATGATTGACAATTCGATTTCCTTTTGTAGTATCCATCGATACAATCGCATCCAACTCATCAGACACTTCTTCTGCATTCACTTGTGCCATTTCCACCGGCGAATCCATAAACGGAACCGGTTCATGAGGTCTTGTAGGCGCATCGGGACAGATATGAGTGGAAATAATCACATCTCCTTCCAGATAATCTCCGTTCTTCTGCATATCCAGAAGTTTTGCCGCCGCAGAAAGTGCAGCCAGTGCCCCGTCTCCGTCAGAAACAAAACCGGTTACTTCAGGGCGGGCACCGAGTCCTCCCAAGCGACCGAGAAGTCCGATTGTCGGCGCATCCATTCATTTACTCTTTCCTCTTGTTCCCGGAATCTTAATCCGTATCATATCAGTTTTTCCTTTCGGAGCATGTAAAGGATACACTGTTACATCTGCCTGCGGATTAACAGACAACAGATATGCCTTCACTTTTTCATCATCATTTTCCTCCCTGTTTTTTTGTTACTTAAATTTTAGATATTTCTTTCATTTAAGTCAATATACGAAAAATCCGAATAGCATCGTTACTTTTGTGCTTTTTGCACAAATTTATTTAAAAAGTTATCTCCCTGCTGCGACTTCACAGAGTCATTACAAGTTAAATCTTTCATTATTGGTCCTTTCTTTGAGGTATTGGTTACACCTTCAGTGTACAGGATAGAAAGAATAATGTAATGACTTTTTGGTTGTTCTCAATAAGCCACCAGGGGTTGATTTGGATGACCCCATTGTGGCTGCTTTTCCTTTGTAAAAACAGAATAAAACAATGAGCGAATACAGGGATAATATCCTGATTGAAGCATATAATATGTTTTAGAACAGAAAAATGTATCAGGTTGCAAAAATCTTTCCTGAAACCGGCTATACATATTGATTTGAAGGCTATGATATGGTAATGTAGAACAGAAAAATGTATTAGGTTGCAAAAATCTTTCACGAGGAGGTTATCGTATGGAGATTCGTAGAGATTTTTACTTAGATAAATTGATTAGAAGAAAGAATAATGGTTTGATTAAGGTGATTACAGGTATTCGCAGATGCGGAAAGTCCTATCTGCTGAATAATATATTCTATAATCACTTGTTAGAGTCAGGTGTCCCTGCTGACCATATTATTCGTTTTGCTTTTGACTCCGCAGATGACTTGTATTTGATTGGCGAAAGTCTTATCAAGATTGAAAAAGAAAAACGTGGAGTTGATCCGGAGAAATTTATGGCATATATCCGTTCCCAAGTTACCACGGATGGAATGTATTATCTGCTTTTGGATGAA
>QWCN01006118.1_pt1 | contig 13357 bp, 9 predicted proteins | sample 1972711 | NCBI WGS metagenome assembly QWCN01 (sample SAMN09866707, study PRJNA288562) | Human gut metagenome isolate term1_stool, whole genome shotgun sequencing... | isolation source: gut | host: Homo sapiens | place: USA: California | reverse complement strand
ATCCAACTTTCCTGATTTCAACATTCGGGTCCCCATCAAGATACAGGCAAGAGGAGTCTTCATCTCATGAATCATGGCGTATGAGAAATCCTCACGCATTCTAGCTATTTTATTCTGATGGGCAATAATACGAATCTGATAAACAAGACAATAGACAATCATTGCCATCATCAAGACAGTAGCAATGAGAAGCAAGGTCATCTGTTGGAAAATAATCCAATAAGGATTAACAATAAAAGCCTGAAGATTCTCCGTGCGTTTATAATTGATAGGTTGTAATCCGGTTTTCAACAAACCATAATCCCCCACCTGTATGGAACGGGAGCTTCTAAGAATATTCCCCAGCGAATCTGTCACACAGGTTATTACCTCTGCATCCAATCCTTCGGCAGCAAGACCTGTCCGATAAATAGAATCTAAACTTGACAAAGAAACAGACAATTTATAATCCCTCTTGACAATCTCTTGCATGGAAACCTGCATATTGGACATCAACCATTGGTTCACATTTTCATCAACCCTGTCATCCTTAAAAAGATCATAATCTTCATCCAAGCTTATTCTAACCATAATGGAAGTATCTCTGTCCTTATACTTCTTTTGCAAAGATGTTAAAATAAGCCCATTTTTATTTATTTTCCACTATTTGGTCTATATACGCAAATCTCTGTATTATAGTGCATTTTAGCAAATTTTCAGTCTCAATAATTTGCATCGTTTTCCGATAATCTCTATTTTTGTATGCAAATCGTATGCACATATATTTGCATACAGACCAAGTAAAGAACCATCAAAAACGGCAGATTATGTACAAGTATTCAAAGGATGGAATTTCGGTGCTGTCGGTACTGGACGCACGCAGGGCGAAGAAAAGCGGCTTGTTCCCCGTGAAGATACAAGTCATACACAACCGCAGGCAGAAATACTATTCCACGGGGCAGGAGCTGTCAAAGGAGGATTGGGCGAACCTTGCGGAAAGCAAGAGCCGCAGGCTCACGGAGGCACGCTCGAACATAGAGAACAGCTTCTCAATCATCAAGGGGCAGGTGGAGGCACTCGCCGAACGTGGAGATTTCGCGTTTGACCTTTTGAGTGTCCGGCTGGGCAGATGCTCCACCGCGACAGTGAACGCCGCGATAAAGGCGAAGACGGAAGAGTTGAAACGTAACGGGCAGGCGGGTACGTACCGCAGCTATCATGCACTGCTGACGGCGGTGGAGGAGTTTGCAGGGAAAGACATTCCGTTTTCTGCCGTCACGGTGGACTGGCTGAACCGCTGCGGTAGATTCTGGACGGGCCAAAAGAAAAGCAAGTCCACGCTCAGCGTCTATTTCAAGATGCTCAAGGCGATAATGAACCGGGCAAAGGCGGACGGCATAATAAAGGAGGCGCACTTCCCGTTCGGCAGGAACAGGTTCGAGATACCCTCAGCCGAAGGCAGGAAGCTGGCACTCACGCTGGAACAGATAAAGAGGCTCGTCACCTATACCGACGGGAGGGAGGAAACCGAGCTTTACCGGGATATGTGGTTCTTCTCCTACCTCTGCAACGGCATCAACTTCCGGGACATGCTCTATCTTACTTACGGAAACATCGTGGACGGTGAAATCTGTTTTGTCAGGGCAAAGACGATGAATACTTCCAAGCAAGTGCGTACCATACGTGCGGTGCTCACCCCCGAGATGCGGAAAATCATGGACCGCTGGGGCAACCCCGACGACGGAAACCCCGGCACGCTCATCTTCAAGTTCGCCACGGGGAAGGAGGACGGCTTCGCCACCAAGCACCTTGTCGATACGGTCATACAGAAATGCAACAAGGTATTGGGCAGGATAGCCGAGGCGGTGGGTCTGCCCCCCGTGACCACGTATTCGGCCCGGCACTCGTTCGCCACCGTGCTCAAGCGCAGCGGGACGAACATCTCCTACATATCCGAAAGTCTGGGGCACTCCAACCTTGCCATAACGGAGAACTACCTTGCCAGTTTCGAGCGGGACGAACGGATGAGGAACGCGCAGTTACTTACCAAATTCGACTGACCATGCCAAGAAAGAAGACCAGAGAGATAAAGATACGGCACCTCAAATGTTTCGGTGCCATATGGGAGGAGCTTTCCGGACATCCCGGGCTTGCCGGATATGAGATAACGGAGGCCGTGATACGCGTGCAGGAGCGGGTACGGCCCACCATAAACAATGTGGAGGCGGTCATCGAACGCATAAGGTTCAGCCACGCCACCCGCAAGTACAAATACCCCGTCATCCTCGGCAGGGAGATGATAGGCCAGAGCGTACTGGCAAAGATGGCGGGCGTGAGCCGCCAGACCATAGCCCGGTGGGAGGAGCTGGGCTTCATATCGCGCTCCGACATCGGGATACCGGGAGAGAAATATTTCGTAATAGAAGAAGTCATTTCCCAACTCGGAAAGTTAAAGGGTGTGAAATAATAGTACATTCCGAATCACTTGACATATGTGTGCAAAACGGTGCCATTGGAGGATTATATCCGCCTATTGCACCGTTTCCCTTTTTACCCGCCCCACGCAGTGTCACCAAAAGTCATGAAACGTCCGTAAAAGTCATATCCGTGTTAAGTTATTTGCGGTTCGATATTCGCTTTCCTTTATTCTTTCTTTGCGCCACAACCGGTTGGAACGGCTGTGACGACAGCCATAGTACAAACACCCAAAAAGAAAGGAAGAAAATGAACCAGATCATTCTTACCACGCCCGAGGAACTCCGGGCAATCGTGAGCGAGAGCGTCTCGCAGACACTGGCAGGGCTCACCCTGCCGAAGGACGAACCCGACAACCTCACGCCGGATGCGGCTGTGGGGGTACTCGAACAGCACGGGTTCCTGATTTCGAAGGCCCGCCTCTACAAGCTGACCGCCAAGGGGAACGTGCCGTTCCGCAAGTACGGAAACAAACTGCTGTTCTCCCGCAGGGAGCTGCTCGTATGGGCCGAAAGCCTCGCAAGACGTGTGAACGACAAGGGCGAGACGGCACTCGCCATCGCCAGAAGCGCAAACCGAAAACTCCGCAGCCATGGAAAGTAACGAGCGCATGGAAGAAGTGACCCGTGAGAACGCCATCATCATCTGGCAGGCCTCACGGCTGAGCATCGGCATGAAATGTGAGAAGGCTCCCGAGATACTGAAGGCGAACGGCACTGTCGTCGGCACGCTGGGCAATTTCAGCGCGTCCATCGGCAAGGCGAAAAGCAAGAAGACGTTCAACGTCTCTGCCATCGTCGCGGCGGCGTTGAAGAACGGCACGGTACTGCTGTACTCGGCGGAACTGCCCAAGGACAAGCGGAAAATCCTCTACGTTGATACCGAACAGAGCCCGTACCATTGTCTCAAGGTGATGGAACGCATCCTGCGCATGGCAGACCTGCCGACCGACCGGGACAGCGAGCACCTCGAATTTCTCGCCCTGCGCAAGTACACCCCGAAAGAACGCATCGCGGCTGTGGAGCAGGCCATCTACAATATCCCGGAACTGGGACTTGTCGTGATAGACGGCATCCGCGACATGGTGTACGACATCAACAGCCCCGGCGAATCCACGCGCATCATCTCCAAGCTGATGCAGTGGACGGACGACCGCCAGATACACATCCACACGATACTGCACCAGAACAAGGGCGACGAGAACGCACGCGGGCACATCGGCACGGAACTGAACAACAAGGCCGAGACGGTGCTGCTGGTGGAGAAGGACAAGGGCGACGCCGACACCAGCCGGGTGTCGGCCATGCACATCCGGGCGATGGACTTCGAGCCGTTCGCCTTCCGCATCAATGACAGGGCACTTCCCGAACTGGTGGAGAACTATGCCCCGCAGGAGAGGAAAGCCGGAAGACCGCAGCAGGAGCCGTTCGACGCGTACAGGCACATCACGGAGCAACAGCACCGCATCGCGCTGGAGGCGGCATTCGCACTGAAAAGCGAATACGGCTACAAGGAGCTGGAGGACGCGCTGATAAATGCCTATGCCGCCGTCGGCGTGAAGTTGAACCACCACAAGGCGGTATCACTCATCACCACGCTGCGCAACAAGCGGATGATAGTGCAGGAGAACGGCAGGAAATACACCTTCATGCCCGACTTCCACTATTAGCCCGGCTGCGGAAAAACGCTTCACTTTATTCACGGTGCCTATATATAAGGGAAAAGCGAAGCGGTGAGCGGACATCACGCAACCGCTTCACTTAATATCCGTATCCTATATATACGAGCATTTAAGTGAAGCCATGTATATGCCGTACCTTATATAAGAAGGTGCGGGCGAAAAACAAAAACAGTCATTCATTCAAACACTCAAACGTATGGACATTCAGACAGCGAAACAAATCGGCATAGCCGAATACCTGCACAGTCTGGGGTACTCGCCCGTAAGACGGCAGGGCGGCAACCTATGGTACAAGTCACCGCTGAGGGAGGAAACCGAGGCCTCGTTCAAGGTGAACACCGAACGTAATCTCTGGTACGACTTTGCCACCGGGAAAGGCGGCAACATCATCGCACTGGCGGCGGAACTCTACGCATCCGACCATGTGCCCTACCTTCTGGAAATGATAGCAAGGCAGGCACCGCACGTGCGCCCCGTCTCCTTCTCTTTTGGCGGGCAGACATTATCACAACCAAGCTTCCGGCAGTTGGAAGTAATGCCGCTTTCTTCCCCCGCCTTATTCTCCTATCTGCGGGAAAGGGGGATAAATACGGAACTGGCAAAAAGAGAATGCAGGGAGGTGCACTATCTGACCGACGGCAAACCCTACTTTGCCGTCGGTTTTCCCAACCGTTCGGGAGGCTACGAGATACGCAACAAGTTCTTCAAGGGCTGCATAGCCCCGAAAGACATCACCCACATACGGCAAACGGAACCGGGGGAAACCTGCTGCCTCTTCGAAGGTTTCATGGACTACCTCTCCTTCCTCACGCTGCGGCAGGAGAGGCATCCCGACCGCCCCGCCCTTGGCGGACAGGACCATATCGTGCTGAACTCGGTTTCCAACTTTTCCAAAGCCCTGCGGCCGTTGGGGGATTATGAGCGGATACACTGCTTCCTTGACAACGACCGCGCCGGGCTGGAAGCCCTGCGCGAAATCCAAAGAGAGTACGGTTCGCGTGTCCGCGACGCATCATATGTGTACAGCGGGTACAAGGACCTGAACGACTACCTGAACGGAAAAAAATTGTCACAGCAGGCGAACCCGGTACAGCAGACAAAGCAAGTACAGTGGGTGCAGCAGCCGGGCAAGAAAAAGGGGAAGGGCATCGGAATGTAACCGCACGTATCCCGCAGGCTTTTTGTACAGTGAAAAGCCATAGCTCAATAGGGCGTTTTCTTCACGCAGCGCAAGCGCAGCTAAAAACGCCCTATTGAGGCGAGGGGCCGGCCCCTCTGCACACCCCGTTCGCCGTGAGGCATATCCGCACGGCAGGCGGAATTGTCAAACCTAAAAAGACTTTACAATGGGATATTTCTCACTCGATTTCAGAAAAGCGAAGGGGGCATCCGACAGCCGGATGTCCGACCATATCGAGCGCAGGGTGATAGCACCGAACGTCGATCCCATGCGCACGCACCTGAACCGCGAGCTCGTCCGGATGCCCGAAGGCATCAGGGAGCGTGACGACGCGATTGCCGCCCGCATCAGCAGTGCGGGCATCAGAAGGAAAATCACCCACGACCAGGTACGCGCCATCCGTGTCATGCTCTCAGGAACACATGAGGACATGATGGAAATAGAGAAAGCCGGAAGACTGGACGACTGGTGCCGGGACAGCATGGACTGGCTGTACAGGACCTTCGGGCGGGAGAACGTGGTCTCGGCGGTGCTGCACATGGACGAGCACACGCCGCACATACACGCCACGCTCGTACCGATAGTGACGGGAGAGCGCAGGAAGGCGGGGCAGAAGAAGCCGCAGGAGGGAGGGCGAACCTACCGCAAGAAGGCGAATGCCGCCCGGCTGTGTGCCGACGACGTGCTGAACCGCACCAGACTGATTGCCTACCACGACGACTATGCCAGAGTCATGGTGAAATACGGCCTGCAACGCGGGATAAGAGGTTCGGAAGCCCGGCATGTCTCCACCGCCCAGTATTACCGCGATTTGAGGCGGCAGACGGACGAACTGGAAGAGAACGTGCGACAACTCCAAGCCGAGCAGGAAGAGGCGGAAAAACGGCTGGAAACGGCCAGAAAGGAAATCAACACGCAAAAGCTGGAGGCGGTCAAGATGGAAGCAAAGACTGCCATCATAGCGAAGATGGGTTCTCTTTTGGGCAGTGGGAAAATCAAGGAGCTGGAGGCGGACAACCGCAGCTTGCAAAACGAAATAGCCGCCCGTGAAGAGAGCATAGAGGACTTGCAGGCCAGTCTGCAACGGCAGCGGGCACAGTACGGCAGGGAACTTGCCACGGTGCAGACCGACTACATCCAAAAACTGGAAAGGGAAAAGGAGCGGACGGCATATCTGCAAAAATGGACGGAGCGTGCGTGCGGCTGGTTCCCTCTTTTCGCCGACGCGATGCGCATGGAGAGGTACTGCCGTTCGGCAGGCTTCACGCCCGAGCAGACGGACCGGCTTTTCACGTTCCAGCCGTTGGAGTACAGCGGGAACCTTTACTCCGAGGAACACAAGAGAGCCCTCTCCGTGACGGGTGCCACCGCACAGATGGGAATAGAGCAGGGAGAGAGAGGGAAACGCTTTGTCCTGCGCATCAACGGGAAGAACATCCTCGACTGGTTCAGGGAGCAGTTCGAGAGGCTGCTCCGACGGATACGACCAACGATACAGCAACCGCAACGGAAAAACAAGGGATTCAAACTGTAATGATTATAAATACTTATGTGCCAACATAAAAAATGCAGGAAATATTATTGCGCTTTCTGCATTTTTCATATTTTTGCATTTGAAGAGAGGAAACTCTCTTCAAGACATTTTAGAATTTGAAGAAGCGTTATGCTTATCTTGTGGTTGGGAACCTAGGAAATTCGCAATTGTACACAAGGATAGCATAGTGGTTCTCACGCATATAGCGTGGGCTGCTATAACCATATCCGTGTACAAGGTTTTCCTAGGACCTCCAACCAGAACGTGGCATTGCAGTTCCACGCTTTGTGTTTAATAGAAAACCTTGAGGAGCTGAAAGGTGTACTTAAAAATTAGTTGTATTATGAAAAAAACTTATTTTTTATTTTTGTTGGGATTAATGTCTATTATGGCTTTCGGTTTTAGTGCATGTTCCGATGATGACGAAAAAGGCCCCGAATCTTCATCCGCCTTAATAGGTACTTGGGAAAGAATATCTTGCACTTATCAGTATAAGGAAAACGGAGAGATCGTAGATGAAGGCAAAGATGAAGGTAATGATTTGGTTGGTTTTAAATTGGTTTTCAAAGAAGATGGAACATGTAAGAGTGCTGAATACCATACAGACAAATGGGATTGGTTCGATGAAGGTAAATGGAGTTATAGTAATGGAATAATTACAATAACCGACAACAACGAATCAGAATCGATAAAAGTAAAAACATTAACAGACTCTCAATTAATAATCGAAACAACGGATAAATACACAGAAGACGGAATCTTTTATGAAGATTATGAACTCACAGAGTATCGCAAAATCTAATAGGGATTCATCTATATTTACATCAAGCGATAAGTTTTGTAATTTAACAAATAAAACTCTTCAGGAACCTGAAAGTTATTGGAATATCACAATGAAATATTAAATTCAAAAAGTATGAAACTGAAAAAAATATCTATTTTATTCATACTGTTGCCATTATGCATATTCTTTACAGCTTGCAGCAAAGAGAATGACAACGCCCCGAAACAATCTGAGAACATTATCGATTTTGAGCAGGGAAATATGAATTTTACAGAAGGAGCAGGCGAACAGACATTTTCCTTTACGACAAACACTGCATGGGTAGTAAGCGTAGCTTCCACACGGAACGGGGGAGCCCCCTGGTGCACCGTTGCCCCTACAAGCGGGAATGCAGGTAGCCACACCATAAAGGTCACCACAACTCCAAACGAAACCTATGACGACCGCAGTGTGACAGTCACTTTAAAGGCGGGTACGGAAGTCAAAAGCTTTGTGGTTTCCCAAAAACAGAAGGACGCCCTCCTGCTTACCAATGACAAGTTTGAGGTGGACCAAGCGGGAGGAACTGTCACAGTAGAAGTGAAATCCAATGTCAGCTATACCGCAACTATTGGTGAGGAATGCAAAGACTGGATAAAAGAGAGCAACAGTACCCGGGCATTGTCCACCACGACAAAAAGTTACACTGTTGCCATGAACGAAGACGGTAAAAAACGTGAGGGAAGCATAATCTTTTCAGACGGTTCCTTAACGGAAACGGTACATATCTACCAAGCCGGTGGTTCCATAATCCTTTTGAGCCAGAACGACTGTCATGTAAGCGCTTCAGGGGAAGAGATTACGGTGGAACTGAGGAGCAATTGTGATTATGAGGTCGTCATGCCTTCTGTAGATTGGATAAAGGAAACCATGACACGCGGCATGTCCAGCCACACACTGCATTATACTGTTGCACCCAATGATTCTTATGACGGTAGGAAAGCAGAAATCATATACCGTGACAAGTCCGATAGCAACATAGCTGACACGCTGACTGTCATGCAAGCGCAGAAAGATGCCATCATCATCTCAGAGAAAGAGGTGAAAGTCGGCAGTGAAGGGGGCATAGTTGAAGTGAAAATTGATGCGAATGTGGATTTTGAGATGCAGCTTCCGGATATAGAGTGGATAAGCGAGAGTTCCACCCGTGGATTGTCAACGCATAAAAAGTATTTGAAGATAGCTGAGAATACGGGTGAAACTTCGCGAACAGCAGAAGTTGTTTTCAAGAATACCACCAGCGGGATTGAAGAGGCTTTGACCATCAGCCAGTCCGCTAAGGGAAAGAGGGTGAAGGTTCATGTAGAAAAGGCGGGCACATTGTCTGACTATATTGCAGAATCAGAAAAACTGAATGTTGAGGAACTGGAAGTTTCCGGGAACTTAGGAGGAAAGGACATTGCATTTATCCGTGAAATGGCGGGAACATATAATCACGCCAACACGGAGGGGAAATTGGTTTATTTGGATATGACCGAGGCGAATATCGTAGCGGATGGAGAATATTATCTCCGCAGCTCATCAGGAAAGGAGTATTTGCCAACAGAGAACACCATTGGTGAACGTATGTTTACCAGCCGCGGTTTACAGACGATATTACTGCCTAAAAGTGTCACATCAATAGATGACAATGCTTTTTTCTCATGTCATTCTCTTAACAAAGTGGTTATCTATGATAATAGTGTGAAAACGATAGGAATGGCAGCTTTCGAGTATTGTTCCAGTCTTGCTGACATTATCCTACCAGAAGGTGTGACAACAATAGCGCGCAGTGCTTTTTGGGGTTGTTCCAGTCTTTCCCGTATTGATTTGCCAGAAGGTGTAACAACAATAGGACACAGTGCCTTTTATGGCTGTGAGAAATTGTCAAGTGTCAAGTTGCCCAATAGCCTGACCACCATTGAGGGATTCGCTTTCAGTGGCTGCAATGGACTTACCATTACTATTCCGGACAATGTGGAATCAATGAGCATGCTGACTTTTTCCGACTGTACCGGACTTGATATAACCATACCGGGGCGTTTTTTGACTAAAATAGAAAATCCGATAGGTTCTGACTGCAAAGATGTTCGCGTGACCATCGCAGAAGGAACTACGGTTATTGAAGAATATGCATTTCAGAAACGCCCGGGTATTGTCAGCGTCACGATTCCTGAAAGTGTGACATCGATAGGACATGCGGCTTTTTGGCAGTGCTCGGGACTGACCGATATCATCATTCCCAGCAGTGTAACTGAAATAGGCGATGACGCTTTTAGCGAGTGTACAAATCTTACCAATGTCACACTGCCTGATGGTCTAACTTCCATAGGGGAAGGTGTATTCTATAATTGTACCAAGCTCTCGGAAATAAATATACCGAAAAAAATCACAGCAATAAACAATGCTACATTTAGTGGTTGTGTTTCATTGCGTAACATGATTATTCCCGACAATATCCAGTCAATAGGAGTTCGTGCATTCGAGTATTGCTCCCATCTTACAATAACAATACCCGAAACTGTCACTTCAATAGGCAGCCAGGCTTTCAGGAACAATGCAGACCTTACCATCGCCATGTCCGGAAATCTTTTGGATAATGCTCTTTTCTCTGATTGTGAAAATCTAAGAATAACGTTGTCTGACGGGTCAACGTTTATCAAAGAAAGTGCATTGACCAACTGTAGCGGACTAATAGAGATCCATATTCCCAATAGCGTCTCTTCAATAGGAGCCAATGCATTCCACAATTGTACCAATCTGAAAAATATCATTATTCCTAATAAGGTGACTTCTATCGAGGAAAGAACGTTTATTGACTGCAAGGAACTTGTCAGTGTTGTTATTCCCAATAGTGTGAAATCAATCGGTACCGAGGCTTTTAATGGATGTTCAGCTTTGAAAAGCATTGTTCTTCCCGAAGGAATGACATTGATTAAGAAATGGACTTTTGCCGACTGTAGCTCCCTTGTGGATGTTACTTTGCCGAGCACAATGACCACACTGGAGTACGGTGCTTTTGAGAATTGCACCTCCCTTCGCAGTGTGACCATTCCTAATAGTGTAAATACAGTCGACGCTCCATTTTACGGTTGTTCCAGCCTTTCCGACATCAAAGTACCTGACTATCTGTATGAAACCTCCATTTTTAGTGGAACCGGTATTACCGATATCACTGTTCCGGAAGGTACAACGGTAGTCGGCAGTTTTGCAGACTGCACCAAGCTTGTTAGTATTACATTCCCGGAAGGAATCAAGGCACTTACCGACTTTTCCGGTTGCAGTAGCCTTAGAGCCATAGATATTCCGGACGGAGTGTCGGTCATCGGTCCAGGATTGTTCGAGCATTGTACTAAGCTCACCAAGGTTACCATTCCCAATAGTGTTGTTTCATTAGGATGGTTTGCTTTTCATGAATGCAGTTCTTTAACCCGCATTGTCATCCCTAATCATGTTGCGACAATAAGTGAATTTGCGTTTGCCGACTGCTCTCTTCTCACCAATGTCACATTAGGCAGTGGGGTGACTTCGATAGAAGGTTCTGCATTCCATAATACACCAATAAGACAATTGCGATGCTATGCCGTTGTTCCTCCTAAGTTGCCTGGGGTGGTTAATGGTTCTTTCAGTGCAGATTTGATAAAAGGGGCTACGCTGTATGTTCCTGCCGGAACTGGTATGGCCTATGCTGAATCAGACTGGAAGATATATTTTGAGAATATTGTTGAGATGGAAGAGTAAGCGAACACATGAAAGAAGGTGTGTCGTAATGCACGATGCACCTTCTTTGTGCGTAAAAAAAGAGGTGGGCAATTTTGACACACCTCCTTTGAATTTCTATATCTAAAAGCAAAAAAACAATATCGGGATGATACACTCTAAAAACAGCCCGCTAATTATTACAAAATGATACTGCGTACCCGACTGGTCGGTGCGGTTCTCCCATTATGCGAACAAATTCCGGTAACAAAATGACAAAACGGACACCCCACCGAAGAACAACATTTTTTTCTTTTTTCCTAAACACCTATCAGTAAAGAATAGAGTATTTGTCAAGGGCGAAGGGTAAAATACCGTATGAGCGAAACGAACACAGGAGATTTTGTACCCGGAGAGTGAAACGTTCTCTTACAAATATTTGTTTCTAAATTATATGTTGTATTAATTATATTTTATGTTTGCAAAATCGTTAAAGTTTTGAAAATAAAATAGTTATAAATACAGAAGTAATTTTGATATATTAACGTAATGTTAATGTGTTATTGTTCCGTTACTTCATCAATGCCTAAGACTAAGTCCAAATCAGCTTTAGCTACCAGATAGTCATAGATGGACTGGTTATAAGTCAGTTGGGCCTCCGTTAAAGCTACTTCCGAACTATTCAATTCCAAGATAGTTCCTTTTCCTACCTCATATCTTTTTTCGGCAATAGTACGCCCCTTCTCCGCCTGAAATACAGCTTCTTTATTACTTACCACCTGTTCCGTACTAGCAGCCATATTATCCAAGTAACTGGTAGCTTGCATAGTGAGCTGCCGCTCTGTATTGATACGGTTCTCTTCCAGTTGCTTCATCTGGATACGGGTCTGTTTCAATTGAGTAAAATTACTTCCTTTGAATAAAGGAATACTTAGATTCAGACCGATAGTAGAATAGGGCCTCCAATCGTATTCCTTGAACTTGAAATTATCATTCATTGAAGTATACATATATTGGAAACTAGCAGAAAGGGTCGGCATAAAATTGGTATACTGCAACTTCAGCGTCTGCTTTAATTGCAATGCATTCAGTTCCAATTGTTTCAACGTACTGTTATTTATCAAATTGTCTGGGCGAGGCATTGCCTGACGAGTAAACATAGACATTTCGTAATCCTTCAGGTTGCCTTCAACCGCTACCTTTACATCAGACTCCATTCCCATCAAGACCTTCAACTGCAGATTTGCCAAATTCACTCCGTTACGGGCAGACACCACGGTAGGTTTCAAGCTGCGCATCTGCACATCCGCACTAATCTTATCATATTCACTGACAGTTCCCTGTTCATATTTAGCTTTCACCACATTATAATTATCTTCACTCTGCTTATAACTTTTAAGCAGCACTTCATAACTGTCTTGTGCCAAAAGCAACTGAAAAAAGGCTTTGGTTACTTGATTTACCATATCCAGACGTGAAGCACGTGATTTCTCTAACAGACAGACCACCACTATAAGTATTATCTGTACCGACTTCAATCACCTCTCCCATCATGGCGAATGACTGCTTTTTTATGGCTCGTGAATAACTGCCCACCAAACTGGCTTCTGGGAAAAGACCGGCATAAGCTTCCCGGCGGGCTTCTTTCTTTAACAGGATTTCCTGACCGGCGACTTTAATGGTGGGATTGTCGCTCAATGCTATCCGGACTGCGTCCTGTAAGGTAATCCTCAATGTGTCTTGTGCTTGTGCACTTTGTATTGCTACATAAAGCAGCAAAAACAAGGTTAACGTAGGTTTGCAATAAAATTTCATTAACTATTATTCTTTATTTAGTGACTTATTTAATTTCTAACCATACTTATTATGTTCGTTTCCTTTTAAATTCAATAAAAAATTATCCACAATCTTCAACCCCTTTTCAGTGGAAATGCCACGCATATGCATAAATACAACTGTTTCATAAATTTCACCAAGCGAATAGGACTTGCATATTTCCGAATGCAA
>QWCN01006155.1_pt1 | contig 13361 bp, 8 predicted proteins | sample 1972711 | NCBI WGS metagenome assembly QWCN01 (sample SAMN09866707, study PRJNA288562) | Human gut metagenome isolate term1_stool, whole genome shotgun sequencing... | isolation source: gut | host: Homo sapiens | place: USA: California | reverse complement strand
GCGCTCTTCCATCAGCTTCACGGCCTCGGCGCGGGGCAGGATGAAGGGCTTGATGGGCAGGTTCTCCTTGACGATCTTGCGCATCTCTTTTTCGATGTTGGCCAGATCCTCGTCGCTCAGTTTCTGGTCGCCCAGATCGACGTCGTAGTAGAAGCCGTTCTCGGTGGCAGGGCCGAAGGCAAAATCAGCCTGCGGATACAGGCGCTTGATGGCCTGTGCCATAACGTGAGCAGCGGTGTGACGGATAACGTGCAGCTCCTGATCCTGCGGGCACTCGTCCACATGACCGTCCTTGTAGATGATCTTCATAGTAGATTCTCCTTTGACAATGTGGTTTTGAACAAAAATAAAAAGCGCTTCACCCCGTAAAACTCACGGGATGAAGCGCCGATAAAGTCTGCGTTCCACGGTTCCACCCGAATTGCGCGCTCCCCGGCGGGGAAACGCGCCCCTCGCAGTGCTGTAACGGGCACGCCCGGCAGAGGTTCGCCTCTGCACTCTGCGGTGGTAGAAGCCGGGGTCATGGCAGGCTGCTTGCAGCACCCGGAAACCCGGGGCAGCCCTCTCTGCGGCATGAAAAGCGGGGCTTCAGTTTGTCCGCATCAATGTTTTGGACAGGATGAAACTACGCTGATTGTAGCACGCCAGAGCAAAAAAATCAAGAGATAACGGCGGAAATATACTTTTTTATGCGCCCTGCTTCTCCACGCTGCGCACAGCCAGCGCCTTTGCGGGCTTCATCAGCAGCACGCAGACACCGTTAAAGAGCACAGAGCCCACGATGAAGGTGATAAAGAACTGCGGCAGATGGGTAGTCAGGGCAGGGATATCAATGCAGGCCACGGTCAGGTAGGCAAAGCCCACGTTGTTCAGCACCTTGGGTGCGTAGGGGTGCAGGATGATGAGGATGAACAGCACCACGGCCAGCGGCAGGATAAAGCCGAGGAAATCGCCCAGAACAGGGGTCAGGGCACTAATGGACAGCAGCGCCGCCACAGTGAGCACCAGACCCACAAGGCCGCCCAGCTCCACGGTGACAAGGCGATCCTTCACATCGCCCTCCAGCGTGAACATCATGATATTGCTCAGGAAGATCAGCCAGCTGTACTCCATGCCGGTCAGGTGGATGACGGCGTTTGCGATCAGGATCCAGACCAGCAGCATCAGGCGGAAGTAAAGCAGAAAGCGCTTGGTTACGGCCTCGTTCATAGGGGTGTCCTCTCTTTCTCGTCTGTATTGACAAGTGTTTCTTTTCAAATATGTGAACATTTTGGCAAGCAATGCTTGCTTCTAACGTGATGAGTATACAATACTTTCCAGTAAAAGACAATAGTTTGGCAAGTAAAAGTTGCATTGTATATAAATTTGGTATGGCAGGGGAGCCGGGGATGCAGACCGAAGGGGTACTTCCCTGAGAGGGTTCTGTTCCTCGTCAAAACCGCAAAACTGTATTTTCTACAAGTACAGTTTTCAGGGCAATTTTGCAAAAGCTTACAAAAAACGTGATTTGAGGCGTCAAAATGCCTGAAAACACTTTCTCTTTTTTGCCGTATATGCTATAATGACAACTGTTCTCGCACAAGAAACAGTAAAATGTACGTACTAGGCGTACAGTGTAAGAGGAGTGTTACGATATGAAAACCTTGAAAGCGGTTGTAGCAAAATACAACCAGACCAGCCTGATCCTGCGCATCCTGATCGGCCTGGCAGTCGGTTCGGTGCTGGCGCTTGTTGCGCCGGGCGCGGGTTGGGTCGGCGAGCTGGGCAGCCTGTTCGTCGGTGCGCTGAAGGGCATTGCCCCGGTGCTGGTGTTCGTCATTGTGGCAAGCGCGCTGGCACAGGGCTCGTCCAAGCTGGACCGCCGCTTTGGCACCGTGATCTGGCTGTATATGCTCACCACCTTTCTGGCGGCAGCCATTGCGGTCATCACCAGCTTTATGTTCCCGGTCAAGGTGGTACTGGCCGATGCGGCACAGTCCGATGTGATCCCGCAGGGCTTGGGTGAGGTGCTGAGCACCCTGCTGACCAACTTTGTGGCCAACCCCGTCAGCGCCCTGATGAACGGCAACTACATCGGCATTCTGTTCTGGGCCTGTATGTTCGGCATTGCCATGAAGAACATCGGCGCAGAGAGCACCAAGGTCTTTCTGGCCAACACCGCCGATGCCGTTTCTCAGATCGTGCGCTGGATCATCAATCTGGCCCCCTTCGGCATCATGGGTCTGGTGTACACCAACGTTTCCGGCAACGGTCTTGCCATCTTTACCCAGTACGGCAAACTGCTGGCGCTGCTGGTGGGCACCATGCTGTTCATGGCGCTGATCGTTTCCCCCTTCATCATGTTCATCTACCTGCGCTGCAACCCGTACCCGCTGGTATTCCGCTGCCTGAAGGAATCCGGTCTGACCGCTTTCTTCACCCGCAGCTCTGCAGCCAACATCCCTGTGAATATGTCCCTGTGTGAAAAGCTGGATCTGGACAAGGATATGTACTCCGTGTCCATCCCGCTGGGCGCTACCATCAACATGGACGGCGCAGCCATCACCATCACCATCATGACGCTGGCAGCGGCTAACACCTTGGGCATTCAGGTGTCCCTGCCTGCCGCCATCGTGCTGAGCGCCATGAGCGCTCTGGGTGCCTGCGGCGCTTCCGGCGTGGCCGGCGGCTCCCTGCTGCTGATCCCCATGGCCTGCTCGCTGTTCGGCATCTCCAACGACATTGCCATGCAGATGGTGGGCGTGGGCTTTATCATCGGCGTGGTGCAGGATTCGGTGGAAACTGCTCTGAACTCTGCCGGCGACGTGGAATTTGCCGCCACCGCCGAGTATCACCAGTGGCTCAAGGAGGGCAAGCCCCTGCCGGCTTTCCTGAAGGGCTGATCGCATCCTAGCACAAACAAAGCAGCCGCTGCACGAGAAAGTGCGGCGGCTGCTTTTTGCTATAATATTTTACCCAAGCAGTACAACGGCGTAGCGCACGCCTTCGTTTACCACATAGGCAACGCCCAGCTTGGTCTTGCCGGCGGCGGCAGACTTCATGGTGTCGGTCACGATGCCGTCCTTCGGCAGAACAAAGCGGATGTAGTCTTTTCTGGAATCCAGATCGGTGTCAATGTAAAAGCCCGGGACAAAATCTTCATCCGAACCATAAATGCCCATACCCATGCTTTCAAATGCGGTGGCATAGTTGCGCTGCAGCAGGTTGGTCTTGGCAATGTCATTGGCGCTGCCAACGCGGTAAAGCTCGGTCTTATTTGTATTGGCAGAGCAGGACACCGAGGTGGCAGAGACCCAGTTGGCAATGCTGTAGGCCTTGTCGCTCAGCTCCTCGCTGTAGGTCATGCTGAGCTGCTCGCACAGCGCCTTTGCGCTGCTGGCATCCGAATGCTTGGGCCCGATCGGCACACCTGCGCTGCCGTCACAGGCGGTAAATACGGCCAGTGCCATCAGACCGGCCAGCAGACAGGCCAGTAATTTCTTCCATTTTTTCATAAAACGATGCTCCTTTCTGTTCTGAGGTCGTTGCGGGTTTGCGTCCGGTGCGGCGGACGCAGCTTTTTGCTTTCTTCTGCATCCATGATACCTTTTTTTGACGGGAAATGCAATCGTTTTGGCGCAAAAAAACAGGCTGCCGTGCAAAAACACGGCAGCCTGCGGAAAAAACTTTATTTTGCGTACTCCACGGCGCGGCTCTCGCGGATGACGTTGACCTTGATCTGGCCGGGGTAATCCAGCGTATCCTCGATCTTTTTGGCAATGGAGCGTGCCAGCAGGATGACCTGATCGTCGCTGATGACGTCGGGCTTGACCAGAATGCGCACCTCGCGGCCTGCCTGCACGGCAAAGGCCTGCTCCACACCCTCGAAGCTGGAGGAGATCTCCTCCAGATTTTCCAGACGCTTGACGTAGCTTTCCACGTTCTCGCGGCGGGCACCCGGGCGGGCGGCGCTGATGGCGTCGGCAGCCTGAATGATGAAGGCCAGCGGGGTCTTGGGCTCCACGTCGCCGTGGTGTGCTTCAATGGCGTGGATGATCTGGGTGTTCTCCTTGTACTTGCGGCAGATGTCCACGCCGATCTGGACGTGGCTGCCCTCGATCTCGTGATCCAGCGCCTTGCCGATATCATGCAGCAGGCCGGCGCGGCGTGCCATGGTGACATTCACGCCCATCTCGCCTGCCAGCAGACCGGCTACCCAAGCCACTTCCATGCTGTGGGTCAAAGCGTTCTGACCAAAACTGGTGCGGTACTTCAGCCGGCCGATCAGCTTGATCAGGTCGGGGTGCAGGCCGTGGATGCCCAGCTCCATCACCGCACGCTCGCCCTCGCGCTTCATCTGCAGTTCCAGATCGTGGCGGCACTTTTCCACCGTCTCCTCAATGCGGGCGGGGTGGATACGGCCATCGCCGATCAGGCGCTCCAGCGTCATGCGGGCCACCTCGCGGCGGGTCTGGTCGAAGGAGGACAGGGTAATGGCCTCCGGGGTATCGTCGATGATCAGATCCACGCCGGTAGCGGTCTCCAGTGCGCGGATGTTGCGGCCCTCGCGGCCGATGATGCGGCCCTTCATCTCATCGCTGGGCAGCGGCACCACGCTGACGGTGGTCTCGCTGCAATGGTCGGCAGCGCAGCGGCTGACGGCCTGTCCGATGAGGTTGCGGGCGATGTTATCGCAGTTTTCCTTCAGGTCGGTCTCGTAGGCGGCAACGCGCACGGCCTTTTCGTGGGTCAGCTCCTCGTCCACCTTGTGCAGCAGCACTTCGCGGGCGTCCTCCTGGCTCAGGCCGGCCAGCGTTTCCAGACGCTCCATCTCCTTGGCGCGCAAAGCGTCGATCTCTGCCAGACGCTCCTCGGCCTCGGCAGCGCGCTTTTTCAGCTCTTCTTCCTTCTTTTCCAGCGCCTCGGTCTTGCGGTCCAGCGCTGTCTCCTTCTGGTCGATGCGGTTCTCCTGACGGCTGATCTCCGCACGGCGCTGCTTGATCTCCTTGTCGGCCTCTGCCTTCTGGGCATCGACCTCGGCTTTCAGACGGAAAGCCTCGTCCTTTGCTTCCAGAACCGCTTCCTTGCGCTTCTGGTCAGCGGTCTTGATCGCCTCGTTCACCAGCCGGGTAGCCTCGGCCTCGGCGCTGCCGATCTGGGCTTCGGCAGTCTTTTTACGGTTGTTGTAACCAATAAAATAGCCCGCAGCCACACCGACAACAGCAACGATCAAGGCCACGATCACTCCGATCGCGGTCATTGCGTTCACTCTCCTTTGTTTCAATTCAATGCAAAATTAAAAGCAGGAGACGCTGCGCAGCAGGACACGGGCAATGATATAGAAAGAGCTTTCAATGCAAAAAGTGACACCAAAACCATACGCACCACCCAAAACCGGCGGCACGGGCAAAAGCATACGGCTTTTCTCTTTACGGTTCCATTTTATATCAAACAGGCACGCTTTGCCTGAAACGGGTACAGGGTCACACTGAAACCTGCGTACAGCGTCTTTGATTCCATACTACTAAATATAGTACGAAACATTTGCCCGCTTGTCAAGAGGAAAACCCTGCCCGCAGAACATTTTGTGCAGAAAAACAAAAATAAGATGACTGAGGGGGTGCTCTCCTTCAAACCAAAAGGGCTGCCCCGGAGAACGGAGCAGCCCTTCTGGTTTATGATGAAAAGAAGAAAATGAAGGAGATGTCTTATTATTTGGCGGCTTTTTCGCCCTCCGGGAAGATGATCTTATTCACAAAGAAGAAGATGACCATGGAGATGCCGCCGTTGAGGACGGTGGTGCCGATGTTGTAGATGAAGTCCGGTACCAGCAGACCAGCCACTGCCACCCAGATGCAGTTGATGGAGTTGACGATGCAGGTAATGACGCAGAAGGCCAGCACATACCAGCCGATCTGTTTTGCCAGATTGCCCTTGCTGCGGAACACAAAGTTGCGCTGGATGGGGAAGTTGATGCACTCGCCGATGACCATGGCGATCATGTAGGCGCAGAAGTAGGGCAGGCCGCCGTGGGCGGCATCGTAGCCGAGGATGTTCCACTTGAAGGTCTCGCCGAACAGGGTGATGTCGATGCCCGGCCAGCCGAAATCCACCACCGGCAGGCTGGCAAAGGCCTTGGGCAGAAATTGCAGCAGCAGGTACTTGAACACGGTGATGAGGTTGGACACGATGACGAACAGACCGCCCTCGCGCACCCACTTGGCAGCGGCAGGGTGCTTTGCCGCGAAGTTATTCCAGAAATTCATAGCCTGCTTCCTTTCAGCTGTTTTTCAAGCGCTCTTCCATGCGGCTGTTCAGCACGAGGTTCTTCACGGCCTCAAAAATCACCCGCACAAGACCGATGATCCAGAAGCCCTGCAGCTCCATCACGATACCGTCCACCATGCCCATGCTGATGGCGCCGTTGGTCATTTTGGCCAGCGCACGCAGAGGCATATTGTACTGGAACAGGATGTTCAGGTCGGGCTTGCCCTTTTTGATGCTGCGGCGCAGCAGGGTGCCCAGCACGGCAGCCGCCAGCCAGCCGATGGGGCTGCGTCCGTGTCCCATCTCGCCCAGCGTCATGTTGCGGTCGATGTGCACCTTATTCTCCGGGATGGGACGGCCCAGCAGCGCTTCAAACTCCGCGTCCGGCACGTTCTGCACCTGCGCAGTGCGGTAATGCTCCAGATTTTTGCCCGCATAGGGGTCGGGTGCGCCGGTGCCCGCCACCGTGACAGCGGCAGTCAAGCGGATATCGGCGCTGGAAGCGCCCACCAGCAGCTGATAGCTGCCGCCCTCCACCTCCCAGCGGTCGGTCTTGACATTCCAGTAGCGGAACGCCTTGTCGTCCAGCGGGATGGTGACGGTCTTGCTCTCCCCGGCTTCCAGCTGCACCTTGGTAAAGCCCTTCAGCTCCTTGGCGGGGCGGAAAACTTTTGCATCCGGCTTTGCCACATACAGCTGCACCACCTCGGCACCGGCACAGCTGCCGGTGTTGGTGACAGTCAGGGTCACGCCGGTCTCGTCTGCTTTCAGGTCACTGTACGCAAAGCTGGTATAGCTCAGGCCGTAGCCGAAGGGGAAGGCGGTGGGCACACCGGCGGTGTCGTAGTAGCGGTAGCCCACATACAGACCCTCGCGGTACTCCACGGTGGGGCCGTCGCCGCCGAAATGCGCTTTTGCGGGGGTGTCGGCGTAGCTGCGCGCCCAAGTCTCAGCCAGCTTGCCGCAGGGGTTCTGCGCGCCGGTGAGCACCTCGACCAGTGCGCCTGCACCGGCCTGACCGCCCAAGCAGCCGTAGACCAGCGCCTTGCAGTCCTTGACCCAATCGCTTTCCAGCGAGGAGCCCGCACTCAGCAGCAGCACCACGTTGGGGTTCGCTGCCGCCACAGCGGCCAGCAGTTCCAGCTGGTTCTCTGCCAGCTTCATGTCGGCGCGGTCGATGCCCTCGCTCTCCTTGATCTCGTCCAGACCCATGCACAGCAACACCACATCGGCGTTCTTTGCCAGCAGCACCGCCTCGGCCTTCAGTGCCTCGTCGGGCTTGCCCTGCCGGTCAAAGCCCTTGGCGTAGCCGACGCTGTTCAGGCCGCTCTCGGCAAGGCAGTCCAAGAAGGAATCCACCTTGATGGAGTTGACGGCGCTGGAACCTGCACCCTGATAGCGGGGCGTCTGGGCAAAGTCGCCGATGACCGCCACCTTTTCCCCCTTTGCAAGGGGCAGCAGGCTGTTTTCGTTTTTCAGCAGCACGATGCTCTGGGCAGCAGCCCGGCGTGCCAGTGCGTGGTGGGCGTCGGCATCGAACTTGCCGGGTGCGGCGTCCACCGCCGCCTTGGTGGTGAACACCAGTTCCAGCAGCTCCTCCAGCCGGGCGTCCACGTCCGCTTCGGTGATCTTGCCGGTCTGCACCGCCTTCATCAGCTCCCGGATGGCATCCCCGCCGGGGGCAGGCATTTCCAGCGTAGAGCCGTTCTTTACGCCAAGGGCGTGGTCGTTGCTGCCGCCCCAGTCGGTGACCACCGCGCCGTCAAAGCCCCAGTCCCTGCGCAGGATATCCATAAGCAGGTGGGCGTTCTCGTTGGCGTAGGTGCCGTTGACAAGGTTATAGGCGGACATGATGGTCTTGGGCTGCGCCTCCTTGACCACCATCTCGAAGCCGGTCAGGTAAATTTCCCGCAGGGTGCGCTCGTCCACGATGGAATCCGAGGCCATGCGGCGCAGTTCCTGACTGTTCACGGCAAAGTGCTTGGGACAGGCGGCAATGCCGTTTTTCTGGATGCCGCGGACGTAGGCCGCTGCCATCTTGCCGGAAAGGTAGGGATCCTCCGAGAAATACTCGAAGTTCCGACCGCACAGGGGGCTGCGCTTGATGTTCAGGCCGGGGCCCAGCAGCACCGACACCTGCTGCGCCGCAGCCTCCTCGCCCATGGCTGCGCCCACAGCCTCGCCCAGCGCGGGGTCCCAGCTGTTGGCAACGGTGGCCGAGGTAGGGAAGCAGGTGGCGGGCACACTGGGGTTCAGGCCCAGATGGTCAGCCGCGCCCGCCTGCTTGCGCACGCCGTTGGGGCCGTCCGACAGGGTAATGGCCGGGATGCCCTTGCCCGGCAGCGCCCGGGTGGTGAACACCGTGCCGCCCGAGAGCAGGGCGCATTTTTGTTCCAGAGACAAGCTCTTGATGATATCTGTGTGTTTCATGGGTCTCTCCTGACAATCAAAAAAAGGGGGCGGGCGTTTGCCCGCCGCCCCTTCTGTTCCTATGTGTTGATCAGACGGTTTTTACGTCCTCTTTCTTTTTGCGGAAGCGGAGGATCGTCAGAACGGCCAGAACCGCGATCAGACCGCCGCAGACACCATCCACAGCGTAGATGACCTTCTGGTAAGGCTCGACCTTTGCCAGATAACGGCTGCCCGGCATACCGCCGTTCATTGCCTTGGAATTTGCAATGGTGTACAGGATGTTATGGATTGCTTCACGACCGTAGTGGTAGTCTGCAACGTCATCCTTGTTAAAGGTGTACCGTGCGCCGGTGGGCAGGTTCGTCAGCTTGCCGTCTGCACCGGCCCGGATCATCTGGCCAGCGTCCATAAAGACACCGGTGTTTGCGTTGTCGGTGATGATAAAGCCGTGGAAGCCCCACTCGTTGCGCAGCAGGCCGGTGATCATGTTGTAGTTGCCGCCGGCCCAGGTATAGCCAACGCGGTTGAAGGAGGTCATGATGCCGGTGACAGACGGGATCTCGGTGGTGGCATTGCTGTAAGTGCCGTCGCCGTTGTCCTTTGCATAGTTCATCTCGACCTTATCAGACTTGACGCACATCTCAAAGGGCTTGAGGTAGATCTCGCGGGCCGCCTGCTCGTTCAGGAAGGTCGCAATGCTGTACTGGCCTTCACGGTCGCCGCGGTGGTCCTCCTGATCGTTGATGGCGTAATGCTTGACAAAGACATACATACCGCGGGAGGCGACACCCTCACACTCGAGGGAAGCAATGTGACCGCCGATGAACGGATCCTCGGAGTAATACTCGCTGTTGCGGCCGGAGAATGCAGTGCGGTGCATGTTGACTGCCGGTGCATACCAGCCATCGACATCCAGATAGTAGGACTCGTCGCCAATGTTCTCGCCGTAGTGAGTGGCCAGATCATCGTTGTAGGTCTGGGCCAGAACGATCACGCCGCAGTGCGTGATGTTGCCCTTGAAGTAGAGGTTGCCGCTTGCATCGAAACCGAAGTTGATCAGGCCGGTGGCAGTATCTCGGTCGGTCGCGGAGGGCTTATCCACCGACTTGATGGCTGCCGTACCATAGCCGGACTGGGTGATCAGGGTCTGGTAATCGCTGGGGGTCAGCTGGTCGAGCAGGTCGTTCCACTTGGGGTCGTTGTAATCCAGACCACGCATATCGATCAGGCCGAGGCCGTTGTCCTTGCCGTAGACAAGCTCATCGGTCAGGGTAGAAGGATCGGTGGGGTTCAGGGAATCGAAGGAATCCAGCTTTGCCAGATCCTCGCTGCTGATGGTCTTATAGTAAGTATAGGAAGCGGGGTTGCCGTTTGCATCGGTGCCGTTGATGGGGTTGCCCCAAGTGCTGATCTGGTCGCTGACCTCGCCGTCAACAGTCGGCCAGGTGCCAGTCCAGTCACTGCGGGAGAGATACTGCAGCCCGCCGTTTGCATGATCCAGCTGGTTGGTGACCTCCACGCCGGTGGTGGTGTCGTTCTTATAGGTCGTGGTATCCACGGTGCCGTTGGCCGGGGTGTAGGTTGCAACAAAAGCAGTGTCGCCGTCGGCGGTCATGCCGTCTGCCACGGTCTTGCCCTTGGCAGAGAGGATGTTGTTGACCGCTTCGTGTGCGTTTTTAGCCGCAGTGATATAGTAGTCACCGGCATCCAGGATGTAGGTCTTGGCGTTGGTGTAGTCGTAGGACTTCAGCTGTTCCTGGTCGAAGGTGACCGTCACGGTCTCGCTTGCACCGGGAGCCAGCTCCGAGGTCTTGGCGTAACCGACCAGTTCAACGGCAGCCTTTTCCACCTTGTTGGCCTTGTCATAATCGGTGTAAGGGCTCTGTGCGTAGACTTCCACAACGTCCTTGCCTGCAACAGAACCAGTGTTGGTGACCTTGACCGTCACGGTGCAGGTATCGCCATCCCAGCTGGTGTTGTAATCCGACCAGTCAAAGGTGGTGTAGGACAGGCCGTAGCCGAAGGGGTACATCACAGCATCGTCGTAGTTGTAATCGCCCGCATTGCCCTGACCAAGGACTTTATCCTCGTAACGGGTCTCGTAGTAGCGGTAGCCAACATAGATGCCCTCTTTGTAGCTGACGTAGTTGTACTTGGTGAGGTTGCCATTCTCATCGTAGTAGGCAAAGTCGCCGAAGTTCTGCGCCGCCGGGCTGTTCATGGCATCCACTTCATAGGTATCCACGGTGCGGCCGGAAGGATTGACCTTGCCGGAGAAGATCTCAGCCAGAGAGCACAGGCCGTAGTCGCCCATGGCAGGAGCCGAGATGACCGTGTGGATGCTGGGATAATCCTCCACCCAGCTCAGATCGACCGCTGCACTGGAGTTGAGCAGCAGCACGACATCGTCAAAGTTGTCGTTCAGATACTGCAGGATCTCCAGCTCGGTAGAATCCGGCTCCAGATAAGTCTTGGTCTTGTCCTCTTCCACATCGGTGTGGTTGTACATTGTCAAAACCAAGTACCTGACCTTCACCATCGCATCTTCCACCCGGACGGCGAACCGTTCCGTTTTGACTGGGACTGGCTGGCACCCTCCGGCCTGTCTACCAAGGATTTTGTGGCCCCGTCCTCCCTCTGCTTCGGCACGGCCAAGACCTTTGGTTTGGGCGGCAAGTATGGAGCCGTGAGCTTTTTACAAATCCTTGCGCCGGAACTTTCGGACGAAATGCTGGCCGACTTTCTCAAAACGGAAAGCGGCATTCTCGTCAATCTCCATGTGCAGGCCATCGACCAGACCGAGGCTATCAAGACGATTAAAAGGAAGATTACCGACCTTGATGCCATGAAGATTCAGGAGCAGAAAAAGGCTGTTCGTTCCGGGTACGATATGGATATACGTGCGACTCGTTCCTGAACAAAACCTTCGTGGTTGAAGGATAAAATCAGGCACTAACAAAAGAACGAGGTTCTAAAGTTAGGAGAACTAACAATCCAAGCGGTGGAATGATGGAGTAACGCCCTGAAACGCCCCCTTAATACTCCGACTGGCACCAAAGATGGAAACATCCGGTGTCAGAAGCTCGGTGAAGGCGGCCGAGAGCAGCCGTAAGAAATGCTGGAAAGTCACCAGCCCCACGAAAGCCGTCCAGAGGTGGACGGTGCTGCCCATAGGCCGGAGGTCTACAAAATACCCAAGGTTAGAATGTTTGCAAGATAACTGACGAAAACCGCGGATGTACGGGTCTATACCATGACAGCATAGAAATGTGCTGGTAGCGTTAATCGCTAGCCAGTGTGGTGGAGTAAAAATGTACGTTATGAAACACCATAGCAGGTTACAGGCCTGCTCAAGCTGGCAGGACCAAAGCGGAAACCTAAAGGTATATGGAGAGATAGGATTGTTGGAACGAGGAAAGGCAGTGAGCTTTCTCATTTGAAAGCAAGAGGACGAATCATATAAGCCTTTGAATCACTGCTGAAAAGCAGAGGTCGAACCGATAATGCTTTTTGCGAAAAAGAGAAAAGCACAGGAATGGCCTCAAGTCAGTTAAACAGAAACTCTTAGCACTTAGTCGCAATTAGGATTGCGAGTATGACCAAAAGAAGTCACTCGCCGCAAAGGAGAGTGATGCCTAATGCCAAGTGAGAAACATCCCAAAGCAAAAAGCGTGGAATCCCTCCGCCACGCAGAATACTATGACATGCAGCGTACCTTTGATGAACTATATACCAGGAGTCAGGCCAGAGAAGTATTCGATAACCTGATGGAACTGATTTTGTCGAAAGATAATATCATGCTGGCGTATCGGAACATTAAGTCCAATTCCGGAAGTGCAACCCCGGGAACGGACAGACTGCAAATAACAGATATTGGCAGACTTCCTGCTGATGAAGTTGTTGCAAGGGTACGAAAAATTGTCAGAGGAGGAATAAACGGCTATACCCCCAGAAGCGTAAGAAGAAAAGAAATCCCGAAGCCGAACGGAAAGACCAGACCACTGGGAATCCCGTGCATTTGGGACAGGCTGATACAGCAATGTATTAAGCAAGTCATGGAGCCAATCTGCGAAGCAAAATTCAGCAGTAATAGCTATGGATTCCGTCCGAATAGGTCGGTTGAAAATGCAATCGCTGCAATCTATCGCCTTATGCAGAGGTCAGGACTTTACTATGTAGTAGAGTTCGATGTGAAAGGCTTCTTTGACAATGTAGACCACTCGAAACTGATACGGCAACTGTGGTCGATGAATATTCGAGATAAAGAATTGCTCTACGTTATCCGCAGAATCCTAAAAGCCCCAATTCAGATGCCCGATGGACATCTGGAAAATCCCAAGAAAGGAACACCGCAAGGTGGAATAATATCTCCCCTGTTGGCAAATGTTGTGCTGAATGAGCTTGACCACTGGGTCGAAAGCCAATGGCAGAACCATCCGGTTATAGAGAAATACTCCTACAGGGAAAATGCAGCAGGATGCCCGATACACAGTCATGCGTACCGGGCTATGCGGAATACAAACCTGAAAGAAATGTATATCGTGCGATATGCGGATGACTTTCGGATTCTTTGCAGAACAAAAGAACAAGCGAATCGAACGCTGATACTACGCCAAGGACGAGAACTGGAAAAATTTTGTTCTGCACAACAAAGGCCCGGAAGCGTGGGAACAAGACAAGGCAGAGCGGGAAATGGTGCTGAC
>QWCN01005036.1_pt1 | contig 13368 bp, 9 predicted proteins | sample 1972711 | NCBI WGS metagenome assembly QWCN01 (sample SAMN09866707, study PRJNA288562) | Human gut metagenome isolate term1_stool, whole genome shotgun sequencing... | isolation source: gut | host: Homo sapiens | place: USA: California | reverse complement strand
GATGCGCAGTGTCAGACAGTGTACTGCTACACAGATCGGAGGGTCTGCGCAGGCGCGACACAAGGTGAATTGCCCGAAGGGCAAGAGAAGGTCCCCTGGGGGATAACAGTGTCGCGCAATTCGTTAGCACGTTATTATAGATAGCACCTGCGGATTTATCTGATATGCACCATTTATCTGCGTAGGTGCTGGACGGTATAACGTGCAAAAAAGTTTGAGCGGCACTGCTATGCCGCTCTCTGCGTGGAGTAAACCGCATGTGTAGCAGTCAGAAAACAGCTTGAGCGGTTGAGGTTTCGTAATGGGCAGTCAACGGCCGCACCTACGGAAGATGAACGGTACGCCCGTTCCCCTATAGTCTCAGTTATGAATTATCGCCGTGCCCTCTAAGGGAAAGAGGAAGATTCACAAGAAGGAGGAAACCGTAGGTTGCTTCCTTCTTGTGCCCCGCCGGGTAGGCGAATTCCCGCGCGGCGTCAGCGCACATTCTGCCGCTTGGTAAGCGGCATTAGAAAGGTCATTTTCTATGACAAATCGCAAGCAAAAACGCAAACCGGAACCGCCTCCGAAGCCGGAGGTGCCAAAGGTACAGCACTCGCCGGGCGGCATCAAGGGCCGCTGGCTGGTGAACTCTTTGTCCTTCGTGCTCGTCATTCTGGCTGTTGTGGTCATTTTGATCTCTGTCGGCGTTTCAGGGTATTACTATGCCACCGTGCGCGACAACCTCGCGTCACGCGCGGCCACAACGTCGGACACATTCCGCAAATACTTCACCGACACCTACGATCAGTTTTACACGCAGGCGGAGGCAACCGTCACCACATTTCAGGATCAGGACAAGTTTGAACAGCAGTTTTTGGACGCAAACGGCCGTATTCTGCTGTCCACCTCGGGCTTATCCGGTGGCGGCGTTGCTTCGACCGAGGATGCCTCGCAGGCGCTTTCCGGTCAGAAAACCGCAGTTTTCACCGGCAGAGACCCGCTTTCCGGTGAGCGCGTGATGAGTGTCACAGCGCCGCTGCTGAGTGCACGCGGCGATCTGGTCGGCGGCGTGCGGTATATTACCTCGCTGCGTATCGTCGAACGGCAGATCTGGATAATCGTCGGCTGCTCTCTGCTGGCATGCCTGCTGTTCCTCATGCTGGTTGTGGCATCGAACAGTTATTTTATCCGGTCGATCGTCGATCCGGTGCTCAAGATCAACACCATCGCCAAGGAGATCGCGGCCGGACGCTACGGCGTGCGCCTGCAGAAGACCTACGATGACGAGATCGGTGAGCTGTGCGATACCATCAATTACATGTCGGACGAGATCAGCCGCGCCGAACGCATGAAAAACGATTTCATTTCTTCGGTTTCACACGAGCTGCGTACACCGCTGACCGCCATCGGCGGCTGGAGTGAGACGTTGCTGGCCGGCGGCGGCGAGGACCCGGAGGAGGTTATGCAGGGCCTGACGATCATCCAGAAGGAGGCGGGCCGCCTGACCCGCATGGTCGAGGAGCTGCTGGACTTTGCGCGCATCGAATCCGGCCGCATGAAGCTGGAGATCGAGACGTTTGATATGTCCATCGAGCTGTATGAAGCGGTTTATATGTATGAAAACCTGCTCAAAAAGAGCGGAATCCGCCTGCTGTACGACGAAGATGTGGATGCAAACTACTACATCAACGGCGATCGCCACCGCATGAAGCAGGTGTTTTTGAATATTCTGGACAACGCCGCGAAATACGGCGGCGACGGCAAGCAGATTGATATTGACCTTAAACGTGACGGCGGCAACATCGTTGCGTCTGTGCGCGACTACGGTCAGGGTATTCCCGAAGCGGAGCTGCCGTTCGTCAAGGAGAAATTCTACAAGGGGTCATCCAAGCAGCGCGGCAGCGGCATCGGCCTTGCCGTGACAGAGGAAATCGTTTCCATGCACGGCGGCACGCTGGATATCGCGTCCGAGGTCGGCAAGGGAACGACAGTTACCGTCACCATGCCGTCTGCCAAGTCCGAGGAGGCGCTCGGCATTACCGGTGCCATTCCGAAGGCATCTGAAACCCCGTTTACCGAAGGAGAGCATTCATGACAACGCAAAAGAAAACCACCATCGGTGGTCAGGCAATCATCGAGGGTATTGTAATGAAGGGACCTAAGAAGTCCTGCACGGTTGTGCGCAGGGCGAACGGCGAGCTTGTCAGCAAGACCGAACCGACGCCGAGCCGTGCCCCGATTTGGGAAAAGCCGATTTTCCGCGGCGCGTATACGCTGTTCACCGCTATGAAGGAGGGCATGCAGGCCATCAACTACTCCGCGTCCTTCTTTGAGGACGAGGAAGCCGATGTGCCGCCGTCCAAGTTTGAACTCTGGCTGGAAAAGAAATTCGGCTCGGAGGGTCTGAACAAGATCATCCTGAGCATTTCGACTGTCATCGGCATTGCCCTGCCGATCGGCCTGTTCATCCTGCTGCCGAGCTTTCTCGGCGGTTTTGTGCCGAAAACCTGGGGTGTGCTCGCGCGCAATGTACTCGAGGGCTGCGTGCGCGTTGTGCTGTTCCTGCTGTTCATGTGGTCGGTGTCGCATATGAAGGATATTCGCCGCACGTTCGAGTACCACGGCGCAGAGCACAAGACCATTTTCTGTTACGAAGCAGGTGAAGAACTGACCGTTGAAAATGTCCGAAAACAGGGAAAATATCACCCGAGATGCGGCACCAGCTTCATGTTTGTGCTGATTATCATTGCGACTATCGTTTCGTCGATCGTCTTTTCCATCATCGACATTACCAATCCGTTCCTGCGTATGCTCGCGCATTTGATCCTGCTGCCGCTTGTTGTCGGCATAAGCTACGAGTTTAACCGCTACGCCGGCCGCTCGGAGAGCCTGCTCTCGCGTGCACTGCGCTGGCCGGGATTGATGGTGCAGCACCTGACCGTATTTGAGCCGGATGATTCCATGATCGAGGTTGCGATCACCGCGATGAAGGCGGTCATTCCGGACGACGGTTCGGACGAGTGGTAAGCGCCATGCACTATTATTTTGCGCCGATGGAAGGCGTGACCGGTGCGGTCTATCGCCGGACGCACCACGAATTTTTCTCAGGTGTGGACAAGTATTTCATGCCGTTTATCACACCGACCACGAATGAAAAGCTGACGCCGCGGCAAAAGCGCGATGTCCTGCCGGAGTACAACGAGGGCGTGCCTGCGGTTCCGCAGCTGCTCACCAAGTCTGCCGCGGACTGCATCTGGGCGGTTAATGCACTGCATGACCTCGGGTATCCCGAGGTCAATCTCAACCTTGGCTGTCCGTCCGGCACGGTGACGGCCAAGGGAAAGGGAGCCGGATTTCTCGCACATCCGGACGAGCTGGACCGGTTTTTTGACGAAGTTTTCGCAAAATGCGAGGGGATTTCGGTAAAAACCCGTCTCGGCGTGCATGAGGCAAGCGAGTTTGACAAGCTGCTCGAGATTTACAACCGCTATCCCATCACCGAGCTGACCATCCATCCGCGCGTGCGGCAGGATTTCTACAAGGGCAGGGTCCGGGAGACAGATTTCGCGGCGGCGCTGCCGCGCTGCAGCATGCTCGTATGCTACAACGGCGATCTCATCACCGAGCGGGACGTGAGCACCGTCAGCGAACGCTATCCCGATTTACCGGCGGTGATGATCGGCCGTGCGCTGATCGCCGATCCGTCTCTCGTGGCGCGCCTGACCGGCGGCAAGGCCGCGGACGCAAAAACGATCGAGGCCTTCCACGATACATTGTTCATGCGCTACTGCGAAGCCTTTGGCGACAGCCGGATTGCCATGCTCCGCATGAAGGAAATCTGGTTTTACCATCTGAATCTGTTTGAAAACAGCGAAAAACCGGGCAAAGCGATTAAAAAAGCCAAAAATGCCGCAGAATTTCAGTCGGCGGCCGCAGCCGTGTTCCGTAATTGCAGGGTGCGGGCGAACGCCGTGCCGCTGTGGTTCAAACCCGCGTAAATTTTAGGAGTTGACCCTGTGTGACCAAGACTATCAACGATGTTTACATGCAGCTTTTCCGCCGTTTGAAAGAGGGCGGCGACCCGATGCCGCAGCTGACCGCGCGGGAGATTACCGCCTACGCCTGCAAAGCAGACAAAAAGCAGACAGCCGGCTGGTCCCATTTCTACGTTGAGGATGCGACCGTGGATTACGCCGGTCTGCTGTGCGACCGCTGTCTGGACGGCGAACCGCTGGCGTACATTATCGGCGAATGGGATTTTTACGGCCTGACCTTCAAGGTGGATCGTTCGGTGCTCATTCCGCGCTCGGATACCGAGCGCCTGTGCGAGCTGGTTATTGAGCAGGCCAAAGAGCGGGTTTCACCTCGTATTCTCGATTTGTGCTGCGGCTCGGGCTGCATCGGCATTGCGGCGGCGCACACGGTCGAGGATGCCCGCGTGACCGCGATCGACCTGTCGGACGGTGCGCTGCACATTACCCGCGAGAACGCCCGTGATCTGGGCGTGAGCAGCCGTTTGCTGACCATGAAGGCCGATGTCATGCACGCGCCTCCGCGCGGACTTGGGCAGTTTGATATTATCGTTTCCAATCCGCCGTACGTCACCGAGGACGAAATGCAGATGCTCGACCGCAGTGTAGCCGATTTTGAGCCGCATGAGGCGCTTTACGGCGGCGAGGACGGTCTGGATTTCTATCATGCCATCTGCGACAGCTGGGGTGAACTGCTGGTGCCGAACGGCAGGCTGCTGTTCGAGTGCGGCTGGCAGCAGGCCGATGACGTGGCCGGCATCATGCAGCGGCACGGCTACAAGGACGTCACTATCACCGAGGATTACAGCGGCGTGCCGCGCATCGTGTACGGCACGAATAACCGTCCGGATGTGGATTTGACGAGGGATGCGTAAATCGGAATTTGCGGGAGTGTCGCCGTTATGGTTAGAGAATTGCGGAAAGAAGATATAAATAAGCGCGCGTTGTAAAATGAAGTTGCGCATTTAGTCAAATAAAAGGTCCACAGCGAGGGCCTCTGTGTTAGAATCAATTTGCTACAAAAATTCAACACAGAGGCCCTCGCTATGGACTATCCAATCATATGCAAAGGAAAGTAGTAGATTAGCTATCAGCTGCGGGAGAATTTACTGAAGAATTCTTCCCAAATGCGGAACGACATTTCCGGCATAGTAGCATGCGGCATGTAGTCCACCTGCGTGAACTGCACGGGAGCCGTGCCCTCACGGTCGAAGTAATGATCTTTGAAGCGACCATTGACCGTGTTGGCGCACTGTGCCCAATCGGCGGGAATCATATCAGCCTTGCCGTTGCGTTTGAGCCACAGCTCGACGGTCAGACCGGTTTCGTTCTCGTGGGTGGGTTCACACGGAATGAGCCATTCCTCATTCATGCCCCAGAACATCCAGATTGGAAGCTGTACGCCGTTTTCGGCGGCATACGGCAGGGAAGTCATTTTCTCATACGCACCGCCGAAGAATGCACCCGAGCAGGGGGCGACAGCGGCAAAGCGCTCGGTCAGTCCCAACGCCAGCATTTCGGTCATCAGCGAGCCCCACGAGTGACCGGTTGCGAACACGCGGTGCTCGTCCACCGGATACTCGGCAATCATCTTGTCCAGCAGGAACGAGAAGAATTTCAGTTCATCCGGGCGGTCGTCCTCAAGAAACACGTTCCATGCGTTGAGCGGCGCCCAGTCGGGCATAAGCCCCTGCTCAGGCATGTCAACCTTGGCATGCAGTGCGGACGGAAACACAACAATGAATCCGTATTTTTCTGCGACATCGTACCAACCGCTGTTGCCGGCGTAGATCTCACCGGTACAGGTGTAGCCATGCATCGCGAGCACGAGCGGCACCTTCTTTTCGGGATTTTGCCGTACCGACTGCGGAATGTAAACATACCATTCGCGCATCCAGCCGTCAAATTCCTCGTAGCGGTACTCCATGCCGAGGTCGCGGACCGGATCCTTTGTCACGCGCAGTTCACCGCCGGGACTGCTCATCCAGCGGCGCTGACGATAGAGAAAGTCCTTCCAGATACGGCGCTGCAGGCGTTTGGCATACTGCTCGGATGCACTGGGAATACTGCTGTGGCAGACACGGTACGCTTCCTTCTCCTGATTAGGCGCGTAAGGTGTTTCCTTCACGCGGTAATACTCGTACTGATCGGGAGACAGCTGACGGCCTTCTTCGGCTTCACATGCATTGCGCCAGTAGGTGAGGATAGTGTCGCCAGTACCGGTAGATACGGTCGGATCGTCGATAATCCACGCGGGCATCGGGATATCCTGCTTGTGAATGTCCTTGCGATGTTCCAGATCCTCAAAGCCGTCCAGATTGAGGGCATACGCCTGTCCGCAGTCGGTCAGATACTGCTCGGAAACTGCCGAGCCGCCGACCGAAGCCACACCTGCGAAGAACGCCGGATCGTAAGCCGCCGCCATATTGGCGAGCACGCCGCCTTCCTTACAGCCAACCAGATAGAACTTGGATTCGTGGACACAGAACAGCTTGCGGTCTGCGGCGGCAAGTGCTGCTGCGTTGATATACGCAACATCGCCATCCGGTGTGCCGTAGGCTTCGTTCGTGTTCCATGCGCCGTTTTCCGGCTCAAGGAAGAACACGATTAGACGTTCCTTGCACTCCTCGGTGTCCGCGATCTCACACCAGCCGCTGTGCTCGAGCAGATCATCGGCGGTCTGGCCGTTTTCTCCCAGCACAAGAATACCGGCGGTGGATTCGCGGATATCATGCGGTACATAGGCCAGCATGCGGCGCTTTTTGCCCGCGTATTCCACCGGCAGCTCAAACGTGCCGGAGAACTTGGGGGCGTAGGGATTTTTCGGGTCGCATATGTCTAAAATTTTATGGGTATACATGTTGTTCACGCTTTCTGTTACGCCGTACGGCCGGTGAGATCCTTCATAATGCCGTCGTATTCCTTATCCAGATGGTAAACCAGCATAAGGATGATAACCAAGGCCCATGCGATCATGTTGCCGTAAATGTAAAGGTTCTTGACCATGCTTATTGCGGAGGGAATCTCCACTTCCAGACCGGTAAAGCCGGAAACCTCCATCAGCTGACCAACAAGCCAGCCTGCAACGCCGCCGCCGAACTTCTGGCCGACAGTGAATGCGGAGAAGATGAGGGCCTGTACACGGATACCGGTCTTCCAGTGACCGTACTCGATAACATCAGCCAGCATGGTGAAGATGCAGCCGTAGAACGGGGCTTCGCCGATACCACGCATAACAGCAGCGGCCATAACCATGGTCATATTCTGCGGTGCAAACAGGACAACGACCTGACCGAGCACGCAGAGCACTGCGCCGAACAGAACCAGATTGCGCTTGCCGAACTTCTTGATGAACGGGGCAAGACAGATGATAGCAATAATCTTCGGAATGTTCTCGAAACTCTGCATAACGCCCATGACTTCGACGTTACCCAGCATATACTGTGCGTAGTAAGTAGCAACGGTGCCGTTTACGTTCTGGTACAGAGCAACGGCTATCATCGTGAGTGTAAGTACGATGAAATACTTGTTCTTCAGGGTAGCCTTCAGGCGCTGTGCGAACGGCATAGCCTCGGCTTCCTTGGCTGCATCAGTGTGGAAACGCTCCTGACAGCCCTTGTAGCAGAACAGCAGCATGAAGAAAGCAACGATAGAGTAAATCGCGCAGACCGTGATCCATGCCTTCTGACCGCCGCCGAGCATGTTGATGAACGGCAGGGTGAGTGCGGTAACGATCAGGTTACCGATCGGGGACATGGCCATGCGGAACAGATTGAGTTTAGCAAGGTCATCGTCATTGCGAGTCATCATCGGTGCCAGATTGGAATACGGCAGGTTGAGTGCGGTATATACGCCGGTGGTGCACAGGTTATAGGTGATGAATACATAGATCGCCTGTACCATCGTGCTTGAATGCGGCGGCACGCAGAACATCAGCACGGAGGCAATACCGTAAGGTGCGGCCATCCAGAGTATCCACGCACGAGCCTTGCCCTTCGGGGAGTTTACCTTGTCTACAATCTGGGCGATCAGCAGGTCACTGATGCCGTCAAATACACGAGATACTAACAGAATCGTTCCGACAAGTGCCGCAGACATGCCGATTACGTTCGTGTAGAAGTATACGATCAGACTGGAGGTGATTGCAAATACGACGTTGCAGGCGGTGTCGCCCATGCCGTATGCGATTTTTTCCATCAGACTGGTTTTGAATGAGGTGTCATTCATTGAAAGCTGTTTTTTCGTCATTTTCCTTACCACCTTTTCGTTCAGAATCGGCTGCGCAGCGTTTCTGTTTGGGATTTGACTATAGTATAGTACGAAAAGAACAAAGAAAATACGGGATATTCATTTTAGACATAGCAATATATTTTGTATTCGCTCGGAGGAGAAACAGTGCTTTTGTCGCATAATATGAAATGACAGATAGAAAAAGGTCAAAAAACAGATATTTCAGAAAAGGTTTATGTAAAATTCATCTTTCTGATGCGGAAGAGCCGTACCTCAAGCGGCTGCAGTGCTGTTTCGAGCCGCAGAGCGGTATCCACCTGTTCGGTGGTCAGTGTGCGGTGTGCGGAAGCGTGCTCGGCCAGATATTGCAGGAAGGCTCGGTCAGGGGACGGCGGTGCGCCGGCGGCAAGCCACAGGTCGAACGAGGAACCCGAGGTGCGGGTGATTTCCTGCTGCTCAATCTGGTACAGACCGCGTCTGAGAGCGGGAAATGTGACCTGAAACCGCACGACCTTGCCGCTCTCGAATACCGAATAGGCGTCTTCCGGATGCTCCAGACGGCGGTAACGATAGCGGTAAATGTTGTCGTAATGGGTGTAATTATATAGAATCAGCTGCCATTCCCGTTCACTTTGGGTGAAATACCAGCCGTCACCGGAAGCAATGCAGCAGTTGCCGAGCTGTCCGAGCAGGCGCAGTGCCTCATAGCCGCTCTTCGGCACGCCGTTATAGGTGAACAGACCGTAGCCGCCGTGGTACATGGAATCGAAGTTCGCACGCTCGTCCATCAGATCGGAGATTGTCCAGTAGCCGAAGGCGGATACGGCATCCATATTTTCGCAGATGTTTTTGGTCAGCCAGACGGATTTGTAGCAGGTGTCGCTCGAAAGGTCGCGCTGCCATAGCGTGGAGTTCCATTCCTCGATGAAAATGTCCATGTCGGGCAATTCAAATTCGCGGCATATACCGTTAAGGTCATAGAGGAAGGTTTTAACGAAATTTGTATCCTTGGATAATACGGATGGGATAGACTGCTGACTGAGCGTATAGCTCATAAAATTTGCATCGGCGGACGAAGATTCATGCGGATAGCTTTGCACGGTCAGGAAATCCGGCAAACAGTCGTGGGCTGTGGCATACTGCAGAAAGACACGCATACCGCGCGGGTCCCATACCACACTGGACATGGCGCCCGGTCCGCCGAATTGCAGCCGTGTATCGACAGCTTTGACCGCATGGTACACGCAGTCATACAGTTCGAGATATTCATCCATGGTCATGCAGTCGAAGAACACATAGTTAATCTGAAAGGTAGAGAACTTCCACTGGGATACCTCGTCCCAGCCGTATCGGCAGATTGCATGCCGCAGAATAGCTTCAACCAGTGCGCCGAATGCCGTGCAGTCCGCACATGCAGCGGTGATCGAGCCGGTCTCGAAGATGCTGGTCTGTGCTTTCGCCAGTTCCCGGGGAATAAAGCTGAATTCCAGGAACGGGCGCAGCCCCTGCTCGAGCAGGAAGTCGATGACCATATCGAAGTAGGTGAAGCAGCACTTCACTTGGCCGTTTTCCATACCCTGATAGATGTGAAGCTCCTGATCGAGCATGCCGTGGAACCGCAGATAGCGGAAGCCGATCTCCTGCTGGATTTTGATAATCTGCTGTTGAACAGCGGCGGTCAGCAGATGCTTGGCGTATCCGGCGTTGAGCAGGGTTTTCCACGTATGACGAAGCCTGCGCGGCTGTACATTCTCATCAACCGTGATGTACCGCGTTTCGTGCGGCAGCTCGCGCTGCGGATCGGGCGGAACGGCAAACTGCAGCAGATAGGTAACGCCGTCCTGCAGTAAAGTTTCCTCGCCGGATGGGTCAGCGGCGGCTTTCTGGGTGGTATGCTGGCGGTATTGCCGCGGTGTCTGGCCGTGTTTCTGACGAAAATGTTCGATGAAAGCACTGGCGTTGTGAAATCCGCAGTCATAGGCGATCTGAGTAATGGAGTGATCCGTGCTGCGCAGCTGCTTTTCGGCGTGTTCCAGACGCAGCCCCATGACATACTGGGAGTAGGTCATATCCAGATTCTGCTTGAGGAATCGGGACAGATAGCCTTCGGACAGAAACTCGCGTGCAGCAAGCTCGCGCAGGGAAATATCCTCATTCCAGTTGGAATGAATATGATCCATGATGCGCTTCATGCGGCGCATGGTTTCCTCTCGCTTGGTATTGCTTTTTGGCACATCGGAAATGAGAAAATGCGCTGTCAGCAGATCAACGAGCTTGAGTACATTGGGGACAATACCGGAGGCGTTCTGCTCCGGGTTCTGAAAGAAATCCTGAAAAATCGTTGCAAATAATACGCGGATGGTCTGGTACTCCTGCTTTTCATTCTGGCTGGAGGCGTAGCAGAAGCAGACATTCTGTCTGCTCCAGCTGGCAAGCTGCAGCAGATTTTCGGGGATCTGCATGGCGGTCATCTCGGCATTTTCCGAGCAGTTCACCTGATATAATTCAAACGGGTTGACAACCAGCAGCGCGCCTGCGGGCATGGAGTACTCGGCGGACTGGTATCGGATTGAGCTGTTTCCGTGCAGCCCAAAAAACAGCGTCAAACCGCTGCTGAACTCTGATCGGCAGATCTGGTCATGAAATGCCTGAAAGATAATCTGTTCCCGTTTGGTGCGCATGGCTGTTCCTGCTTTCTGTCGAATGTAGTGGTTTTATTGTAGCATACGGCTTCGGAAAAGTACAAGTGCGGCCTCGCGCGGAGCATAGAGACGGCACAAGTCTATTATAAAAAAGCTGCCCATGAGGTAGCTGTCTATAAAGCAGGTTTTGAGAAACAAATACTATGGCAATTACCGGACAAGGGTTGCTGACAAAAGGGATATGTACCGTATGATATACTATCTAACAGATGGGGTGATTTTATATGCGAAAAGGAGCAGTATATAACTGCTCCTTTGAGGCTGTCGAAAAACTATCGTTTTTCGAGTAGCCTCTCGATCGAAACCACGCTTTCGATCGAATGCTGAAGAAAAACCGCGTCCTCCGGACACATTTTTTCTGCCCTTGTATAAAAACCGAGGTACACAAGGTGAATTGCCGCATAGCGGCAAGAGAGGGTGGTCTGGGCCACGCCTCCGGTTTTTATGAATTTGCTGCGCAAATTCTATTTTATGCGTGCTGTCGCACGAAGCACAAAATAGAAATCTGACTTTTTCGACAAGCTGAAAGGAGCAGTATATAACTGCTCCTTTTTCATGCCATCCGGCGTATTGGGTTTTACTTTTGAACGATTTTCTCGCACCAGCGCTGCATGATTGCGGCGATCTCGGCACGAGTTGCGGTGCCGGTCGGGGCAAGAAGGTTGCCGCTCTTGCCATTCAGCACGCCTGCGCCGACAGCCCACTGCAATGCGGGAATTGCGTACTCGCTTGCCTGCAGGGCATCCGCGTAGCTGAGAATGTTGGTGTCCTCGCCTACGCTTACGTCAATGCCCTTGCTCTGTGCGTAGCGGTACAGGATTGCTGCCGCTTGTTCACGGGTGACGGCTGCATTCGGTCGGAACGTGCCGTCTGCGTAGCCGGTTACGACCTTGTTTGCCGCTGCCCAGCCGACCGCCTTGGCGTACCATGCGTCCGCCTTAACGTCGGAGAAGCTTGCCGAAGCGCTCTGCGGCTTGCCCTCCAGATTGAACAGAATCTGCACCAGCATACCGCGCGTCAGATTGCTGTTCGGTGCAAAGGAAGTGCCGGAAACGCCGTTCATTATGCTGTGCGTCAGCACATAGTCGATGGATACATGATACCACTTACCGGTGTCAACGTCCTTAAACGGTGCCGACGGGCAATCCTTGCCACCATCACACGGCTTGGTTTCGCCGGACGCGGCAAATGCCACATTGACCTTGGAGGACGGCATCTTAAAGGTGTATTTGCCGCTGCCGAGGTCGGTCAGCGCAACGGACTTGCCGTTTGAGTCCGTGACGGTCAGCGTACCCTCGTCGGAAACGGTCAGCGTTACGGTGTCGCCTGCCGCCGCCTTAGTCTTATCCGCTTTGACGATGTTCGCCAGCGCGGACGGGATCACAACATCGTAGGTGGTCGGCGCAACGGCTCCGCCGCCGCCACCGCCGCCGCCCGGCATCGGTGCGGTGTTCTTGTACCAGCCGATGGCAAACGGAGACAGGCTGTTCACCGTGAAGCTGATACCGTCAGTACCATTAACCGGCGTGATGGGCTCGGTTTCACCGATTTCGTGATTCTTCATCGTGCTTGTAAACATATGGATAACAGTGTAGGTGTAGCTGCTGTCCAGACCGCTCTTGAGCTCGCTGTACGGAATCGTTACGGTGATGCCGTTTGCCGGGAAGTGCTTCTCAGTTGCCGGTTTCCAGCCAGTACCATCATTATACTGAAGCTGAATGTCATAATACTGAATGTTTGCTGCCGGTACGGAAGCGTTCACCTTGTCGACCTGCGTCCGCAGTGCGATTTGCAGTGCGGTTTTCAGTGCATCGGTATCGGCGTACTTCTTCTTCAGCACTTCCGGAACAGTCAATTCTTCCCTTACTGTCTGGAACTGCATGGAGGTCGCTTCCAGCGCAATGTTATTGGTGACATTCGCAACGGTGATGGTGTAGCTGCCGTTCTGATTGTTCACGACCGTCAGCTTGTTCTCATTGCCATCATTGCTGATCGTACCGAGACAATTCTTATCGTTTACCTTGAGTGTCGTGAGATACTGTCCGCTTACCGGTGCTACGGTGAAGGTGACCGTGCCTCTTGCGCGAATCTGTTTCTCATCGCCGTAATCATTCGGAATTTTCTCTACTACTGTTACGGTGTATACCGAGCTGGGGTGCGGTCGGAATAACCCAGCAGATAAAGAGCAGTATCATGCGAATAGATACCGCGGCCGTACTTTTGCTGAAAAAGGTAAAAATCATCTTCCCATGCGTTACTCTGCACATACAGACCTCGCCCAAAACGGTATAGTTCTCCGCGCTCGACGAAATCATGCAGATAGCCTCGATGCAGACCGGCGTTCGTCAGCTGTGCAGTTGTGATGATACCGTTAGGAGAAGATCTAAGCAGTTTCTCTACTCTATCTATGTTGTTCATGCTAT
>QWCN01005026.1_pt1 | contig 13383 bp, 8 predicted proteins | sample 1972711 | NCBI WGS metagenome assembly QWCN01 (sample SAMN09866707, study PRJNA288562) | Human gut metagenome isolate term1_stool, whole genome shotgun sequencing... | isolation source: gut | host: Homo sapiens | place: USA: California | reverse complement strand
GAATTCCACAGGACAGATCTGCATTAAAAGGATTTTGCCCCGGTCGGCCGCCGATGGAGGAGGCGTCATTGCCGCCGGCAGCATTGATCCCGTCGTCGCTGGCTGTTACGGAGATTTCACCGCCCTGAACGGTAACCGTCTGCCCCTCCAAGCCCTCATATGATTTCGTGATGGCAATGCTTCCGCCGGTAATCAGCAGCGCGCTGTCCGCATGGATTCCATCGTCGCCCGACGCAATAGTAAGCTGCCCGCCCGTAATCGTCATATCTCCGTTGCAGTGTAGCGCGTCGTCAGAGGAATCAACAGTAAAAACTCCGCCGTTGATAATCAAGGCCTTGGCGCATTTAAGCCCCTTTGCACTGGCCGTATTTCCCGAACTTTGGCCCCATCCGCCCCACTGCGGACGGTCGCTTGCATTCGTGCTTCCGCCGCCGCAGGTCAGCGCAAAGGTTCCGCCGTTAATCATAAGACACGTTTCCGCCTGAATTGCATCCGTTTCCGCCTCAATCTCAAAGCTTCCGTTTTCAATATAAACAAAGCCCTTTGCGGGATCCTCCGTATTATCTGCCTGAATCCCGTCCCCCTTGGTGTTCAGTACAAAAGTCCCGTTTTGGATTTTTACCGCATCCTTCCCCGAAAGTCCCTGCCCGTTTGCCGTGATGTTCAGCGTGCCGCCGGTAACAATCAGATCATCTTTAGAGACAATACCGTGTTGATAAGCCGCAGTAATGTTCAGCTGTCCGCTTCCGTTAATGCATAAATCGCTTCTGCTGAAAATCACACCGTCCGCACTGCGTTCCTCATCAGATGCGGCATCGCGGCTCGCACCGTCGGTCAGCGTATTCACGCTTTGCTCCGCCAATGTGATAAACACCTTATCCGCCTGTCGGATATACAGCGGCGCATAACTGCTGCTGTGCAGGGAAAGCCCGTTAAGCACAATCTGCAGTTTGTCAGTATCCGCGGCGTCCACGATTATACGTCCCTCCGTCAATTCGCCGGAAAGCACATACGTTCCTCCCGCCGAAAGCGTAAGCACGTCTCCTTCTGCCGAAGCGCCGGCGCCGTTGATTGCAAACGAACCGTTCTTGCAGGTAATCACCGTAGCGCCCGCAAGCGCATAGGATGCGTCAGCATCCCTGTTGGAAAAATCAAGATCCAGCTCCGACGGCGGCGCAGCCGTCGTTCCGCTTCCCGGCGTTATTGTAGGCAAAGCCGATGCGGAATTGGAATTCTGTATGTTTTGCTCCGTGCACCCTGCAAACAATGCGGCAAGCATCACCGCAGCAAGCATTGCCGTTAAAAACTTTTTCATCTGCCAAACCTCCTTTTACAGCTCCTCAGATGCAGACGGGCAATACAGTCCGCAGGAAATCTCAAGGTTTCCGTTCCGGCAGCGAAGCTCGTCAATAAACGCCTTTTCATTTTTCCCATCTTTAAGCACAATCATATATTCCAATTTGAACAAGCTGCCCATACCGCTTGTTTTTACCTTGACCAGCTGGCAGCTTTCCGTATATTTTTCAAATAGATCGTCAAATACGCCGGTATAATCAAGGCTTTCAGGCACGGTAACGCGAAGCGTTTTCTTTATCTGCCTGCTTTCACCGAAACGGGTTGCGCGATAAAGAAGCATAACCGCTCCCATAACGATCACAAAACACGCTGCAACGGCAATATACCCGGTGCCCGTGGCTAAGCCAACCGCCATTGCTAACAGCAGGCTGCAAATCTCCCGGGCATTTCCCGGAACCGAGCGAAAGCGTACAAGGCTGAACGCTCCCATTACGGCCACGCCCGTTCCGAGGTTTCCGTTTACCAGCGTAATAATCAGCTGAACAATGGCGGGAAGCAGAGCAAGCGTAACCAAAAAATTTTTGCTTCCATTATTTTTGTAGGAATGAAGCAGAGCTATCACAAATCCTAAAAGCAGCGACGCAAGCAAGCAAATGCCCACAGCGGCAAAGGAAACCTCCCCGGAAGAGGATGTAAGAACACTGGAAAAAAGCTCAGGCACAGTTGATTCCCCCTTTTTGTTTCGTTTCTAAAGATTTTATATAAGCTCGCCCGTATTTGGAAAAGGACACAGGATAAATTTCAAGCTCTCCAAGCAACCGTGCAAGCCAAAGCGGCATGGAAAACGGAAGCTTCAGCTCCATCAGTCGCTCTCCCTGCGCCAACAACTCGCTGCCATACGCTCCGTTTTTCAATGAAAGCTCCGTTTCGCGCCAAAGAATGCGGCTGTCAAAAGTAATGCGGATACCGTTCTCCTGCCGCAGTGTCCACGCCGTGCGGTCATAGGAAACGGCCATTGCGGGTTCAAGATTTTCATAGCTTTGCAGCATCCAGTCGATCTCACTCATGATCTGCGAAGCCTGCGGCGGCGCGCCTTGACCGCAGAGATATTCCATTGCGGGCCGTAGCTCCGTTTCGATGCGCCGTTTATAAACCACGCCGTCGTATTTCTTCTTCAGTTCCAAAAACACCTTGCTTTCGTCCGAAGGCGCGCCGTAGCTTCGCAGCCGCAGCTTTTCTTTATATATCGGCTTTTCCAGTGAACGGCGTATCAGCAGGCGGGAAGGCGTGTCAAAATAAAGGCTGCAAACCGTGCTTTTTCCAAAACGGTCCGGAAGCAGGTTTTCCTTCATATGCTGCATGAGCGCCTGATACTGCCGCTCATTTAAAAGATATTTCTTTTCAAACCGTTTAAAGATGCTCTGATATTGATTTTCCACGCACAGTAGTCCTTTCATTGTCAAGCCATATAATCAATATATAACTTGAAGATTGATTTTGCATGAAGTTTATCTGAAGTTTATCTGAAAATCCGCATCATTTACTTTGGCCAAATAGCTTTGACAATACTTTCAGAGGATTATATAATCAAAACAACATAATATAACATAAAAAAACGAAGGAAGCATATACAATGAACCCCCAAAAATTCAGGAATGCAGAAATCATCGGCGCAGCAGCAACCGTTGTCGGCTCCTTTTTGTTTCACTTTCTCTATGTATGGACGCAAAACGGTTTGATTGCCCTGTTCAGCGCCGTGAACGAGAGCATTTGGGAACATGTCAAAATCGTGTTTTTCCCATACTTAATCGCTGCCGGTATTGAATATATGGCGCTGAAACCAAAACTGCGCCGATATTTAACCGCTAAAGCGGCAGGGCTTATCTTTATTCCGTTAGCTATGATCAGTTTCTATTACACTTATTCCGGAATCCTCGGCTTTCGGCTGACAGCGGTGGATATTTCCTGCGCAGTGCTTTGGTCTGTTTTGGCGTTTGTGATCTCTCATAAGCTTTACTTTTCCAAAATGAACATTGAAAAAAATGCCGTATGGCTCGCAGCGCTCTGCGCCGCTTTCGTGCTTGCGCTCTTTGTATTCACCTATTATCCGCCGCATATCCCTCTGTTTCGCGATGGGGTTACCGGGCAGTTCGGCATCGGATAAAACCGCTTATTTTATTTATACACTGCCGTAGCGTTTGCGGTATTCTTTAGGCGGAATACCGTTCTGCGCTTTAAAGCGCCGGCAAAAATGCGAAGCATCGTAAAAACCGCAAAGCTGAGAAATCTCGCTTAACGGCAAAGCGGTGCTTTGCAGCAATTCCCTTGCCTTTTGCAGACGAAGCTGATGCAGATACTGCATCGGCGGCATGCCCACTACGCTTTCAAAGCTTCTGCAAAGCGCCGACGGAGAAAGATATACCGCCGCGCTCAGTGTTTCCAAAGAGAGGCTCTCTCCCAAATGCTCGTTCATGTGTTTCACGCATTGCAGCACCGCCGCGCTTCCGGCTGTGGTCTGCAAATCAAAACGCATATAATCGCGTGAATAGATTTCACACAGCTCCGATATAACGAGCAGCCCCAGTGCGTTAAGCACCGTTCCGCTCTTTCGGTTCCTTCCGCGGTTTCCGTCACACAGCGCCTTGCAGCAGGGCAGCAGCTCTTGCAGGGCGCTTTCATTTAAACAAAGCGACATCCTGTTTCCGATTCCCCCGGCCATAAACAGAGCAGGATAAGCCGTCATCGCATTCAAATGCGCGCTATACTGCATAAAAAACGAACGGTGAAAAATCAGATTCAGAACGTGCGCGTCATTCTGTTCTCCCGCCTCAAAGCCGTGCAAAACTCCCGGAGGCACTATAAAAACGCTTCCTCTTCGCGCCTGTTCCCGCCGTGAATCGATATGATGAAAGCACGAACCCTCCAGCACAATGCAGATCTCAACAAAATCATGCATATGCATATCCATATAATATGAAATCTCTTCATAGCCTCCCGCCAACATATAGGGTGGCTTTCCAAAACAGTCTGCGCTGTACCACTTTTCACGCACACAGATCCCAAGCCTTTTCACACAGATCCCTCCAAGCAGACATATTATATATGATTTTTCACACAGTGTCCAGATTCCTGCAAAAATCATACAAATCTTTGCGCAATGCGTACAAGAAAAACAGGCGTTAAGCCACTATAATACAAAGCAAGGAGGAATAAAAAATGAAAACAAAGAAAAACAGCTTAATCCAAAGATTCTGCGGCTGCACCCTCGCAGGATTCTTGCTTCTGTCGTCTTTTGCGCTGCCGGCATATGCGGCAACGCTGAAAGATTATGACGAAAGCGACACAAAAATCCTTTTCTCTGCCGGCTGGGGCGCTTTTTCCGTGTCGGACGCCTACAACGGCACCGTACACAGCACATCAGCAGCAGACGCCCGAATGCAGGCGGTGTTCCAAAAATGCACCGCTATTGAAGTCTATGGCGGAACAGGCCCGAACCGCGGGTATTTTGACGTGCTTCTTGACGGTAAAAAGGTCGGAAACATCAATACATATTCTCAAAATGTCGCAACAAATATATGCCTGTATAAAGCGGAAGGCTTGGAAAGAGGAACGCACACAGTGGAAATTATCACAGCCGGAACGAAGGATTCGAGCTCTTACGATACATGGGTGGAAATGGACAGAATTGCCTCCGACGGAGAGTTGATCGAAACCTCGCAGGAAGAAACGGATCCCGAACAGGGAAACCAAATTATTGACGATGCGCTGGCGGAATATTCCGGCACATGGACGGCTTATTCCCAGCTGGATCCATCCAGAGGGTATTACCTGAACACAGCCACCTCCTGCACAGCCGTGGGCAACAGCGTATCCTACACTTTTGCATATTGCACAGGTATCCGTTGGTACAGCACCTCTAACGGCACTTATTCCTCCGCTGATGTTTATATCGACGGGGAAAAGCATTCCACTGTAAACGTAGGGGCGTTAAAAAACTCTGCGCCGTGGGCGGTTTTCGACAGCGGCGAGCTTCCCGGCGGAACACATACAATCACCATCGTTCATGCCGGCGAAGAAGGCAAATGGCTGGAGGTTGACAGACTGATCGGCGTGGGCGAAAACAAAGCGGGCTACAGCATCGTGCGCGCAGCCAATCCTAACTTTTTCGCCCCGATCGGAAGCTTTTCAAGGGAAAACGGCACACTGCATGTGAAAACGCCCGGATCGCGCGTGCTTTTCAGCTTCTCCGGCACAAGCGCAGTCATTACCGGCGAAAAAACCAAAGGCAAAGCCGAAATTTTTGTAGACGGCGAAAGCCGCGGCGAATTTGACCTTAACACGGAAGAGCTTTTCAAGGTGCAGAGTCTTTCGGCAGATTCGTTTCACATGATAGAAATCGTGCTGAAGGAAGGAGAAATGCTTGTGAAAGACGCTCGGTTGGAAAATCCATACAGTGTGGCAAGCAAGCTGAACGAACAGGCGAACGAAGAGCTTACCCGCATCGAACGGCATGAAAAAGAAATTTACGAAGAATCCCTTTGGAAGCCCGTCTCTAAAAAGGCACAAATGCCGGAACGCGGCGTAACGCTCGGAAGCGGCGTGTTCCTTGATGCGTTTAATAAGAATATTACTTATCTAAAGCATTGCGCGAGTAAACATATGTACGCCGACATGACCTCGGTTTGGACGGACGCGCTCACAGCCTCCACAGAGGGCCGCATGATGGCGGGAACCGGCAATTCCCTGCGCTGGATCGAGGATGCCGAGCTGGAAGAGATTTTAGATAAGTTGCTTTCAACCATTGAAGCACGCGCCGATGCAACCGGATGGTGCCTGCCGTATGAAAGCGACCGTTTTGCGCCTCACCCAGGCGATATGATCGACGAAGACCGCAATTACGACCGCGTAATGTTCACTCGCGGCCTTGTCGCTGCGGGCAAAGCAGGTAAGGAAAACGCCTACACGCTGCTGCGCAATTTTTATGACTGGTTCAACCAATGCGAATACCTGCCTACCATGCTCAGCGGAGGGCTGGGAACACAAGGCTCTCTCGGAACGATTCTGGCATGGGAAAGCCCCGTGGGCAAGGCGGAGGATCTTTACACCAACATGAAGTATTACGACATGGACTGGTGGCTGGAAAGCCTTGCAAACGGCGTGCCGGAGGCGATCTATCGCTATCCGCTGAACCGCCCGCACGGCTATTTGCTGGTCAGCATGGAATCCTTCCTGGCAGAATACATCGCCACCGGGCAGCAAAAATATCTTGATGCAGTTTTAGGCGCATGGGATATCTTCCGCAGCTATTATGTTACCACCGGCGGCGGGATCTGCATTTGCGAAGGGCCGACCTACCTGCCCGCCAACTATACGCTTAACACCAAGCACGGCGTATATGAAAACTGCAACAACGTGTTTTGGGTGGAGCTGAATTCGCGCCTGCTCGAGCTGTTTCCCACGGAGGAAAAATATGCCGCGCAGATCGAACAGTGCCTTTACAATATGCTGCTTGCCTCACAGGATCAAAATGGAAACATCCGATACTTTCAGCTTTATAACGGGCAGAAGCATACCGCGGCAGCAATAAATACCTGCTGCGAAATTATGGGAAGCGGCCAGCTGTCCTCCTTGCCGCAATACATTTATTCCGTTGCGGAAGACGGGATCTATGTCAACCTGTTTGCATCCTCGTCTATTGAATTTGAGGCGGGCGGAAAACCGTTTACGCTTACGAGCGAAACGGAATTCCCCTATCAAAACAACGTTGCCTTAACCGTCGGCGGCAGCGGCGCGATGAAGCTGCGCCTGCGCATTCCGTCCTGGAGCGGCGCGGATACGGAGATTTTTATTAACGGTGAAAAAATCGGTTCAGGAAAAGCAGGCTCTTATTTTGAGATCGACCGCACGTTTGCCGACGGCGATAAGATCACCTTTACCCTGCACCCCGAAGCCCGGCTGATTCCTTACACGGGCGAGACGCAGGTGGAAGGCGCGCAGCGGTATGCGCTGGTCTACGGCCCAATCCTGATGGCTGCGCAGGGAAGCCTGAACTCCACGCACAAGATCGATAACGAAAACGTACGCACGATCCATTTAGGCATCGACGCTGAAACCCTTGCACGGGAACTGAAGCAGGAAAGCGGGCTGCGCTTCACGGCAGAGAGCCTGAACGGAACCGTCTTTGTGCCGTACATGAGCATACAGAACGAAAGTTTTTCCGTCTTCCCGCTGTTTGCTCCCAAGGCCGAGCAGCCGGATATGCCCACGGCTTCACCAACTGCGCCGGCGCCCACGGCAAGCGCCAAGCAGCCTGCATCAACAGACGATTTTAATGCGGCATGGCTTATCTGCGGCGGAGCGCTTGTTGCAGCCGGTGGCGCAGCAGCAGCGGTTGCTGTGAAAAAGAAAAGAAAGTCTTAAACTGCCATTTCTGCAAAAGCGTAAGAAGATGCCCTTAAAAAATTAATTGACTTGAGCGTCCCCCTTTTCCTTTTCAGAATTCTGCGCATTTTACATTTGTTTATGCTTTTTGCAAAAACGTAGAAAAATGGCACGGAAGGATCACCCTTCCGTGCCATTTTCGTGCTATTATAGGCGATTATCAGCAAATCTCACACTACATTGATTATCATTTCCACGCAGCCTATACTTTTGCAAAGTGCAGTCATTGCCGCTATCATTTTGTCTCTTTTATTTATGCGCCGCTTTGCGCTTTGCAAACACTACACCGACAAACCCTGCGCATACTGCGCACAACCCCGCAACACTAAGCCACAAATCCCGTTTATTATCACCTGTCGATTCGACTTCATCGCTTCCGGGCAACTTCCGGAGTTCTTTTACCGCATTCAGCAATGCTTCTTTAGCCGAATCAATCTGTTCCTGCGTCGCTTCGCTGTTCGCGGTCACTTCCTCCGCTTGCTTCAGCGTCTCCGTCAACAGCGCCCAGCTTTCCTGTGTGTAGTCCTTTTCTTCCAGTGCTTTCACATCTTCAATGGCTTTATTCAGATCATCCTTGTTGATTACCTCTTTCGTATGATCTACATCCATGAATGCGGTAGCCGTATAGTATGTCTTGCCGCTTGCCACCGTGGAGATTTCCACGTAAAAGCTGTAAGCTTCTTCGGGCAAGATTCCTGTAATCTTATTTCCATTTACCTTGAGGTCAACACTCTTGAACGTGTTATCGCACTGTTCTTTGCCATTAACATAACTGTAAGACAATTTCTCTGTGATATAATACGCCTGAGCCGTTACGCGGCTTGCGTCGCTCGGAAGCTCAATATCAACATCAACGCTGCGTGATCCGTTCGGCTGATTCTTAACTTTGGTCAGGATCTCGCCGCCATTGACCACGGAATTGGCAAAACGCAGGATCTCGATAGGCGTTGTCCAGTCATGAGTATGCAACCAATTTATGCGCGCGGACATCTGCGAATACGGCAGCGTATCCAGATAGCACAGAGAATCGGAATATATATCACCGCAAATGTCCTTGGTGTATTCCATCCAGAGTACCGGGAAATTTACTTTGTCAAATCTGTCTTCCGCCTTCCAAATGATGGGCGCACCTACGCTTCCGGAGTTTAAGATATAGGATCTAATATGCGTTAAGGAATCGGCATTATGCCCACCGGCATATTGGGGTACGGCAAAAGCAAATCTCGCATATCCGATAAGTAAACCGGTAGTCGTACTGCCCTGTGAAATGCCGGTAACACCGATTTTTTCGGAGTCAACGGTCGGATCTGCCGCCAACAGATTCCTTGCAAGAACGCCTTGCGCCACAGCGTGATAGATCCACTGCTGCTCAAGCGGTTTATCTGCATCACCAAAGCCGTTTACCAAGGGCAGGCTTACGTACCCGTCTTCTTTAAATGCTGCGGTTTCGGAAGCGTTTAAACCGAGCACCCACGGTTCAGCAGTAAATCCTCCCGCCGTATTGTTCTTCGGATAATAACCGTTTGTATCCATCGCGATTGCCACATAGCCGTTATCGTTCCAATATTTTACCCAGTTAGCAAACGCGTGACCGCCCGCACCGTGAATCAATACGATGGCAGGAAGCTTGTCGCCCTGCTTCGCACCCTCCGGCCACCCTATGTAAGCAAAAATCTTTGTTTTCTTATTTCCGATTTTAGCGCCATCGTAGGTAATTGCTTTAACTGTAGGATATTCTTTCGGATCATAATCGGGTACATATTTCCATTCGGGAGTTATTTGGCCCAATTCGTTCATTCTTGTTTCCAGCTCTGCTTTCCGCTCGTGTGCCAAGGCTTCCAAATCTAGTACCTCCCTGCTTATAATCCCATCGTTGTGCTCCTCCACATCGTAACCGTAGATAAAGAAATTATCCAGCACGACCTCTCCGGAACTCAAGGCGCCTCCGCCCCATAACGCTCCGATTCCTGTTACTTTGGAATCATCCGTTATTGTTTTTCCGTTGCTGTTTTTATATGCGGCAAAGGGAAGCGCAACATAGCCCTTAAAGCCGGCAGGAACCATCCATGTTCCGTTCGCCCCCACTGTTTTCGCCGCGCTGGATTTTTGCTCTGCGTCGTACACGGTAAACGGCTGCCCTTCGTTCTGTGCGCCGCAGTTCCACCGAATATTATCTATCCATACCGTGCAGAGCAGATAAACACCCTTTTCTGTATTGTTCTCAACATAAAAACCCGCTCCCAGTGCGCCCTTCAGGCTGACCGGAGAATTCAGCTTTGCTTCCGATGTCGCATACCAAGCTGTACTCGAAGCCGTTATGACATATTTTCCGTCTTTAATCTCGGCTACGCCCGCACCGGTAAGCAAAGATTTATTTTCCATTTCCTCCAATGTGGAATACACATTAACCTTGATATCCTTATCTGACCACGGTGAAACGGGCGCTTCGGTAGCCGCTAAGCTTCCGCCAATACAGAGCATCCAACAAAGCATCATGCAAATTGCGCATACCAACGCCGTAGATTTAATACTTTTTAATCGCATCAGTAACACTTCCTTTATAAACTTTATTGCAGATGAAAATGCGCATGTTCAAATGATTCCGGTCGGTAATCGACAAAATAATGTTTTTTAAAAATACATCACATCCTTTCCGAAAAATTCTGTTTCAAGCAAATGGGCTTATTTACCACCGCATTCTTCACCTCAAATAATTATATCACCATATAACTTCTTTTTCAATATAAGCTCTTTTTTAATAATTTGCGAATGCAGGCATACTTTGTTGTATCATATAATAAAAGGAAACGGACGTTAAAAAACCGTTCCCTGTTTTTTTAAAGAACAAAGAGGATAGCTTTTAAGTCGCTGACGCGACTTAAAGGCCACCCTCTTTTATTACTTATTTACAGCGTGTTTCTTAGGAAATTTCATCCGTCAGCAGCAGCTCGATGGACTTTCGGTTAAGCTCGCGGTATTTTTCCTCATGCACCATGTGCCCGCCGTTGCGCACCGTAGCGGCATAGCAGTTGGGCAGAGCGTCCTCAAACGTCTCTAAATTATCCAACGGATGCCATTCGTCGCACTCACCCCAGAAGATGTATACGCTTGCCTTAATTGCAGACGCATTTTCATTCACATCAGTATCGTTCCAGTTTTTCAGCGTGGTCATTGCCGCATCCAGGGCGTAGGGGTTACTAAGCGCTGTGTAGTAGCTTTCAATTACATCCTCCGTGATAAGCGTTTTATCAAAATATGCGTCGGCCAGCGCAGAACGGATCATGTTGCGATTAAAGAACACGAAGCGGAAATCCGAAACCACAGGAAGTGCCATGGAACGGATCGCAGCCGGAAAAGAAGGATCTACTCCGCCAGGTGAAATCAAAATCAGCTTTTTCACGCGTTCCGGAAAAGCCAGCGCAAAATCCATTGCAATGATCGCTCCTGTAGAAAAAGCAAAGAAATGCGCCGATTCAATATTCATTGCGTTCATGAAGGAAAGCAGGAATTCGCTGTAGTCTTCAATGAGAAAATCACAATCCGTGCCGTCCGTACCTCCGTGCCCCAGCAGATCCGGCACGATCACATGAAAGCACGCGCTGAAATCCTCCACGTTATTTCGGAACGTATACATGCTTTGGCCGATCCCGTGAAGAAAGATGATCGGCGTTCCGATTCCCTGTTCATAATAATGAACGTTGATCCCGTCCACATCAATATATTGCCCGTATTCTTCCTGTTCAAAGGGATTTCTTTTCGCAGCGCACATAGCCAACCCCACCTTTGTATTTTAGACATTTTCTTTTCTATATAATACTACAAAAAGCACCTCTTTTGCAACACCCAAAAAGGTTTTTTTCGCAAGATTAAAAGATTTTGTCAAAAAAATGATAAAATATTTACAAAATTATTACGACGCTGTAACAATTTAAGAATTCGGAAGAAAACGGAAGAGAATCAAAGCATTTTCATGCTATTTCCCTGTAACCGTGTTTGAAATTGGAAATGCAAATTGTTTATAATGACTTTGTTCTGTGAAAAACAGGAAAGTCATTGGGTAAAAGGACGATCGTATGAAAAAAATTCTCAGCATATTGCTGATCTCATTCACTCTGTGCGCCGGAGGGGCTTTTGCCGAAGAGTCGGCATGGATCATCGGCGATAAAAGCGCAGAAATACAGGCCGTGCAGGTCATGCTTTCGGAGCAGGAATATTACAGTGGGGAATGCACCGGTCTGTTCGGCATACAGCTGCAAAGCGCGCTGATCCAATTCCAGCAGGAATCCGGCTTAGAAGCCACCGGAGAGATCAACAGCGCTACGTTGGCGGCTTTAGGGCTGAACAGCGATAAAAGCGCGTCTACCGTTGGCGTTGTTAATGCTGCGACACCGCTGAAGCAGAAGGCGTCTAATTCAGCCACTACGCTGGCAGAGCTTGCCGCGGACACCTCGGCGGAGATCCTTTCTGCCAAAAGCGGATGGACGTTGATTCGCCTGCAAAGCGGCGTAGAAGGCTATATTCAAAGCAAACGAATCACCGTGTGCAAAACCGGCCTCGCAAAGGCTTATGACGGAGAGATCCCCGCAAATTCGCTTATGTGCGAAATGCGCGGGAGCGATGTAATGCTGCTTCAGGAGCGTTTAAAGTCTCTCGGCTACTTCAAACAAAATATCACAGGGTACTTCGGAAGCGTAACACAGCTTGCCGTGAAAAAATTTCAGGCTGTTAACGCGCTTCAGGCAGACGGAATTGCCACGATCGAAACTCTTCAGCTGCTTTTCTCCTCGAACGCGCTGCCCGGAACCGTAACGGAAAGCGACGAACTGAAGCTTTCTCAGAATGCGACCGATACCGAGCTTGCCAAGCAGCTTGCCGAGTATTCCAAGCGCTTTCTCGGCGTTCCTTACCGTTCCGGCGGAAACGGCCCGAACAGCTTCGACTGCTCCGGCTTTGTCAAATATGTTTTCAATAAGTTCGGCTATACGATCCCCCGCACCGCTTACAGTATAGGATATTCCAAGACAGGCAAAAAAATAACCAAAATCAGCGACCTTCGCGTGGGCGATATTGTGTGCTTCGATACCCTGCGGGATAACGACCGCAGCGATCATGTGGGCATTTACTTAGGCAATAACAAAGTGATTCACGCGGGCTACAGCTCTGGAAAAATTCTGATTTCGGATATGACCACCCGCTACTATAAAAACAACTTCTCATGGGGAAAGCGGATTATCGGCATTAAAGACCGCGGTTGATCGCCGCATCATGCACAGCGCAAAATTCCTTATCGGTTTACATGCGGGTTATCCGTCCGTTCCAGAAGATAATCGATCGACACATTAAAATAAAATGTTGCCCCCTATAGGGAGTATGTCATAATTTTTTCAAAAAAAACATTCTGTTCTCTACTACATCTAAAAATCCTTTTAATGGGTTATTCCACAGCGGTATAATGACCATAAAAAAGGGGCGCATTCGCATGCGCCCCTATTAGTTTGTGCGCGAAAGAATCGGCTCGTTCGACGCAATTCAGTCGGGCGACTTCCACACTCGAACCGCCTACCGACATGATATAGCAGCTTCGGTTAAAGATAATAGAAGAAGCGTGCAAACGCTTCTTCAGAACCCAAGCGCATTGCGCTTGGG
>QWCN01005019.1_pt1 | contig 13401 bp, 12 predicted proteins | sample 1972711 | NCBI WGS metagenome assembly QWCN01 (sample SAMN09866707, study PRJNA288562) | Human gut metagenome isolate term1_stool, whole genome shotgun sequencing... | isolation source: gut | host: Homo sapiens | place: USA: California | reverse complement strand
TGCAGGCACGGAGGCCCCGGCTGTCAGGCCGACCGTATCCGCATGTACGAACGCGCTTGTATCAAGCTGCGCTGCGTTTTCAATAAATTGCACGTTTGCGCACGCACTGCGGCAGATCTCGTAGAGATGGCGGCTGTTGGCGCTATGGCTGCCGCCGACGACGACCATTGCATCGCACGTGCGGGCCATCTGCGCGGCCTCTGTCTGACGTGTAAACGTAGCACCACATATTGTATCAAACAATTTTGCGTTTGTACACTGTTTTTTTATGATTTTCTGACATTCCAGCAGTTTCTCTTGCGTTTGGGTCGTCTGAATGACGACAGTCAGCGGTTTTGCACAGTCGATGGTGCCGTCGGCGATGCGCGCGGCGAGCTCCGCGGCGTCATTGACCACGACCGGGGCGGCACACCAGCCGCAGATGGCGCGCACCTCCGGGTGGTCGGCTGCACCGATGATGACCGGCTGCCGCCCCTCGGCCGAAGCCTCGGCCACGATCTCATGGATGCGCTTGACCTTCGGACACGTCGCGTCATACACCGCCGCGCCCGTGCGCTGCACCGCCTCAAACTCCGCACGGCTGACGCCGTGGGAGCGGATGATGACGGACGCGCCCTGCGGGATCCGCTCCGGCCCGTCCACGACCGTGAGGCCCTCGGACTGCAGGTGGCGCACCACATCGTCGTTATGGATGAGCTCGCCGAGACTGTAGCAGTTTTGCTCGGCGGCGAGCATTTCCTCGGCCATCTTCACCGACCGGCTGACGCCGAAGCAGAAACCGGCCGACTTGGCAACGATGCATTCCTTCACGTCTGCGCCTCCAGTCCGAAGCGCGTGCGGATGGCCGCGCACACGGCGTTGATGCTCTCATCGAGCGTCAGGTCGCTCGTGTCGATGCACACGGCGTCCGCCGCTGCCTTGAGCGGCGCGACCGCGCGGTGCGTATCATCATAGTCGCGCTGCTCGAGCTCACGCAGCACATCAGCATAGGGCTCCTGAATGCCCTTTTCCTGCAGCTGCCGCCAACGGCGCTGCGCGCGGCACTCCGCCGAGGCAGACAGGAAAATCTTCAGCCCGGCATCCGGAAGTACGACCGTGCCGATGTCGCGCCCGTCCATGACAACACTGTGCGTGCGGGCAAGGCTGCGCTGCATATCCAGCAAAAACGCGCGCACGACCGCCAGTGCCGACACGCGCGAGGCGAGGATCGACACCTCCGGCAGACGGATCGTCTCCGAGACGTCCTCACCGTTGAGGAGCATGCGCTGCTCCCCTGCTGCGTCATAGACCAGCTCGATCTTCAACCCCGGCAGCAGCGTCTGCACGGCAGCGGCATCCGCGCAGTCGATGCCGGCCCGCTCGCCAGCGAGACCGACTGTGCGGTAGATCGCGCCTGTGTCCACATAGATGAGGCCGAAACGGCGCGCGGCCGCGCGGGCGATCGTACTCTTGCCGGCACCGGACGGGCCGTCGATGGCAACGGTAATGTGTGTATCCAAAACGTTCGTTTCCTTTCGTGTGTTATGTGCAGACCGCGCTTCCGGCCACATAGCCGGTGCTCCATGCGATCTGCAGGTTGAAGCCGCCGGTGTAGGCATCCAGGTCGAGCACCTCGCCGGCGAAGTACAGGCCGGGCACGAGCTTGGAACCCATGGTGCGCGGGTTGACCTCCTTGAGCGACACGCCGCCGGAGGTAATGATGGCCTCGTCAATGGGCCGCGTGCCGGTGACCGACACCGGAAAATGCTTGAACAGCTCCACGAGCTTATGCCGCTGCTCGCGCGTGATGGCGTTGACCTTCGTATCCTCCGGGATGCCGGACAGGCGCACGAGCACCGGGATCATGGCGTGGCCCGCGAGGTCATAGAGCGCGTTCTTAAAATCGCGGTTGGCGTATTTCTGAAAATCGCGCAGGATGCGCGCATCGAGCTTCTTTTCATCCAGCGCCGGCTTCAGGTCGATGGACAGGCGGTATTTGTGCTGCGAAAAGTCGCGCATGTGCGCGCTCGCCGACAACACCAGCGGACCCGACACGCCAAAGTGCGTGAAGAGCATCTCACCCAGGTCGGAATAGATGACCTTATTCTGCTCATCGTAGACCGTGAGCGTCACGTTGCGCAGAGAAAAGCCCTGCATCTCGGCGCACCAGGGATCGTCCGATTCCAGTGGGACGAGCGATGGACGCGTGGGAGTGACCGTGTGGCCCAACTGCTGGGCAAGGCGATACCCGTCGCCGGTCGAACCGGTGAGCGGATAGGACAGACCGCCCGTGCAGATGACGGCAGCATCGCAGTCGATGGTACCCTCCGTGGTCACAACGGCAGAGACCGCACCATCGTGTGTCAAAATATCCGTCGCCGCGGCGTGCACGACCCGGCCGCCTGCGTGCGCATAGGCGCGCTCAAGGGCGTTGGCAACATCGTGCGACCGGTCGGAGACCGGAAACACGCGGTTGCCGCGCTCGGTCTTGAGCGGCACGCCGAGCGATTCAAACAGTGCCATCGTGTCCTGCGGGCCAAGACGGTTGAGCGCACTGTAGAGAAAGCGCCCGTCGCCCGGGATGTTGGCAAGAATGGTCTTGACATCGCAGTGATTCGTCACGTTGCAGCGGCCCTTGCCGGTGATGCGCAGCTTTTTGCCGAGCATCTTGTTCGGCTCGAGCAGCACAACATTCAGCCCCCGCTGCGCCGCCGTGAGCGCGCACATGGACCCGGCCGCACCGCCGCCGATCACAACTACATCAGCTTTCAACGGTCCCATACACCTCATATTCTTTCCAGACGGTCTCGAGCTCGCGGAACGTCTCAAACGTGCGCTCCCGGTCGCGTGCACCGACGGCCATGATAAGTGCATTGATCAGGCTCATGGGCGCGACGAGTGAGTCGAGAAAGGACACCATCTCACTCTTTGCATACAGGCACACATCAGAGATCTCGTTGAGCGGCGAGACCTTGCTGTCCGTCATGCCGAGGCAGCGCGCACCTTGATCGCGCGCAAACTTCATGGCGCTGATCGTGCGCTTGGAATAGCGCGGGTAGCTGATGCCGATGATGAGATCGCCCTCGCCGATGCGCAGCATCTGCTCGTACACCTCGCGCGCAGCGATCTCTTTGACGACCGTGACATCATCCAGCAGCAGCTTGAGATAGATGCCGAGAAAATCCGCCAGCGTCGTGGACGTGCGCATGCCGATGATATAAATGTGCTTCGCCGAAAGGATCATATCGACCGCCTGGTCAAAGTTGTCCTGATCGACCTCGTCAAGCGTGGCCTGCAGATTGTTGATGTCCGCGCGCAGCACCGCCTTGAGTACGTCGCGCCCGTCCATGGTGCTCTCGGCCGCCTCGATACGCTCGACCGAGGTCAGGCGGTTGCGCACGATCTCCTGCAGCGCTTTTTTCATGCCGGGGTAGCCGCGGTAGCCGAGATCGGCCGCGAAGCGCACAACGGTCGACTCGCTCACGCCGGTCACTTCGCCGAGGCGCGCGGCCGTCATGAAGGCTGCCTTGTCATAGTTTTTCAGAATAAACTGCGCGATGGTGCGCTGGCCCTTGGAAAAAGAGGGGAATTTATGCTCCAAAACAGACAAAATATCCATTTTCATATGTTCACCTTGTAAATACGCATTTTTTGCCGCCAAGCTGCGGAACATTTTTTTATTTTAAGCAAATTCCAGCCACTTTGCAAGTCGCTTTTGCAATTTTTCAGTAGAAAACTTGCATAAAATTTTGCGTCTCAAAGATGCGATTTCAGGTAAGCGACCTCCGCATCCGACAGCGGACGCCACTGGCGCGGCGCGAGCGTGCCGAGGCGCAGCTCCCCCTCCGCCACGCGCACGAGCCGCCGGACGCGCAGCCCCGCGAGCGCGCACAGGCGGCGCACCTGCCGGTTGCGTCCCTCGTGGATCGTCACGGACAGCCGCCCGGGTGCGAGCACCGTCACCTCCGCCGGGCGGACGTGATAGCCCTCCAGCTCCGTGACGGCGTGCATAGTCTCCGCTGCGACTGCAAGATCGCCGCCCGCTACATCCACCTCATACGTCTTTGGGATCTCATGTGAGGGATGCATGAGACAGTTTGCGATCTCGCCGTCGTTCGTCAGGATGAGCAGACCCTCGGAATCGAGATCCAGCCGCCCAACCGGGTACAGCCGCTCCCCCAATGATGCCACGAGATCCGCCACGGTTTTGCGCCCGTGCTCGTCGTGCATCGTCGTGACATAGCCGCGCGGTTTGTTCAGCATTATGTACCGCTTCGGGGCACGGGACGGCAGCGGCCGGCCGTCGATGCAGATGACGTCGGTCTCCGGGTCTGCCTGCGCGCCGAGCTGTGCGGTCTGCCCGTTTACGGTCACACGGCCAGCGGAGATCATCGTCTCCGCCGCGCGGCGGGAGGCAACGCCCGCCTCGGAAATGCACTTTTGCAGCCGTTGCTGCATGGTCATCACCTCAGGATACAGGATAGTAGGAGGAAAAGTAGCGGCAGGCGTGCGTCCACAGCCGGCCGAGCCGCGCGAGCGGCGTGATCTTCACATCCGGGTCGAGCGCCGCGGGTTCGGCATAGCAGAGCGGCACCGTGACGCTTTGCCCGTCCGGCCCGGTCGCCGTCAGCGTGCCCGCCCGCGCGCCCTGCTCCACCGGCGCGAACGCGAAACGCGGCAGCTCTGTCTTCAGCACCACCGGGTCATCCGGGTGTACGAGCAGGTAGGCAGGTTCCTCCGGAACCGCCGCGCAGAGCTCCACCGTGGCGGAGAGCACCGGCACGGCATACACCGGCGTGTCACCGGCGACGCAGCGGTACTCATAGTTTTCAAATGCCCAGTCGAGCAGGTGCGTGTGGTCGTTCCAGTCGTCCGGGTCCGAGAGCGTCACGCACACGAACTGCGTCGCGCCGCGCTGCGCGCAGGACACGAGCGTCCGGCCCGCGGTTTTCGTATACCCGGTCTTGACGCCGACCGCGCCGTCATAACTGCGCAGCAGGCGGTTGTGGTTCACGAGCGTCTGCCCGTCCACGGTCGCGCTCTTTGTGGACACGATCGTGCGGAATGTCTCGTTTTCCATGGCGGCGCAGGCGAGCTTCGCCATATCGCGCGCCGTGGAATAATGCCCCTCGGCGTCGAGACCGTTGGGATTTCGAAATACGCTGTCGGTCATGCCGAGCGCACGCGCCTGATCGTTCATCATGTCCGCAAACGCTTCCACGGAGCCCGCCGTGTGGCATGCGAGCGCGACGGCGGCGTCATTGCCGGACACGAGCATCAGGCCGTAGAGCAGCTCCTCGACCGTGTACGTCTCGCCGGCACGCAGATACATCGACGAGCCCTCGACCGCCGTGTATTCCGGCAGGATCTCGACCGGTTCCTCGAGCGCACAGTGCTCGAGCACGACAAGCGCAGTCATGATCTTCGTCGTGCTGGCAATGCCGAGCCGCTCGTCCGCATTCTTTTCATAGAGCACGGTGTCGGTCTCGGGATGCACGACAATGGCGGCCCTCGCCGCATTGTCGGTCCCGGCGGCATGTGCGCGCAGCATGCAAAGCAAAGAAATGGCCAGCACGCAGGCAAGGCCAAAACATGTCCGTTTCAAAACAAGCACCACCCTTTCCAAGTTACGGGCGGTGCTTATTATGGGCGCTTTCGGCGCGGTTTATGCTTTGTCGGCCCTGCGCTGGTCGATGAACTGGTCGATGCGGTCGATCACCTGCGGGGTCATGTCGATCAGGCGGTCGAACGTGTTCGAGGCCGGCGGCATGACGTTGAGCATGCGCACATTGCCGTCCTTGACGATCAGAAAGCCCATCGGCTCGACCTTGACACCGGCGCCGCTGCCGCAGCCGACACCGTTTTTGTTCTCCTTCATCGGGAACTCCGACCCGCCGCTGGCAAAGGCAAAGCTGACGCGGGACAGCGGGATGAGCGTAATATCGTCCGGTGTCGTGATCGGTTCGCCGACGACGGTGTTCGTGTCCACCATTTCCTTGATCTTGCTCATGGTCGCAGTCATGACTGCACTGATTTCATTATCCATTGCTGACCTTCCTTTCCTGCGCGGCCGGCGCGGTATTTGCGCGCGTGGCCCGGGCCTGTTTCGAGTGCATTTTTTGCTTTAAGAATCCAACGCCGAACGCCAGCGCGATGACAACGATCTGCCCGATGCGGATCGTACAGACGATGCGCGCGTCGATGCGCGGCCGCTCGGCCTGAAAGTCCACACCGGTCTGAATGTCCCGCTCGTCAATGCGCAGGGCCCGCTCCGCCAGCGGCGTGAGCGCGCCGAGCGCGGCGTTGACATAGCCAAACGCCAGCGCCGTATCGTACGGGTCCGGCGCGCCGGACACGAACACCAGCCGCAGCAGCTGCACGCGCAGCCGCTGCCGGAAGCGGTTGAGCGCCTGCAGACCGAGCTTTGCAAGGGCGAGGATCGTCCGGATATCCGGCGAGGCGGATTTCTTCTTTGGCTTTTCCTTTTTCGGTTTTGGGGGCTTTTTCTTCTTTGGCTTTGCATCCGGCGGTTTCGGCAGGAACCGGAGCCGGAGTGGGCCGACGCGCGCCGCGAGCGAGAACGTCTCGTCCGCGTAGGCCGCATCCACGCCGACCGGCAGCAGATTCAGCACCGTCAGCACCAGCGCGATCGCCAGTATGATCCACAGGGCCGTCAATCGGCATCACTCCCCTGTCGGTTTTTCCTCCGTGTCCGTCAGCTCCATCTGCTCGCCGCGGCCGCGCAGCTCCGAGATGGCCTGCTCGAGCTTTTCCGCGCCCTCATCGGACGACAGATCCGGCAGCACAGGCAGCTCGTCGAGCGACTGCATGCCCATAGTGCGCAGAAACAGCGCGCTCGTGCGGTACAGCGACGGGCGGCCTGGCGCGTCGAGCCTGCCGCAAGCCTCGATGAGCCCGCGCTCGAGCAGTGTCGTGACCGTGTAGGCACTGTCCACGCCGCGCACCTGATCGATATACGCGCGCGTGACGGGCTGAAAATACGCCACGATCGCCAGCACCTCCAGCGCCGGCTGCGAGAGCTTGGGCGGCTTGCGCTGTTCAAGCGCGCGGCGGATATAATCCGCATACTCCGGCGCGGAGCACAGCTGCAGCAGATCATTCATCTGCACCAGGCGCATGCCGCAGCGGTTTTCCTCATACGCCGCAGCGAGCTCCCTGGCGGCCGAGACGATCGTCTGCGTCTCCTCGCCGGTGACGAGCGCGATGCGCGACGCCGGCACAGGATCGCCCGCTGCAAATAAAATGGCCTCAATGACCGAAAGTAATTCCTCGTGTTCCATAAAAATTTCTCACTCAACAATGGATTCCAGAATATCGTCTGTGGCGCCGCCGGTGAAACTTGCCACATATTCGCCGTTTTGCTCGGAAAGCATCAGATGGCCGAGGCTGCACAGCTCCAGCACGGACAAAAACGTCGCCACGATCTCACTGCGGCTGGTGCACTGGCTGTAGAGCGCGTTCAGGGACATGCTCCCCTGCTCGCGCAGCTGATCAATGAGCGTGCGGCATTTGTCGCGCACACTGTAGATGATGCGCTTCGGCGCTGCCATCTGCAGCGCATCTGTCGCCGCTGCGCCGCCGCGCGTAAACACGGACAGCAGCGCGCGCAGGAGGTCTGCCTGCTCGATGCGGTAGCGGTATTCCCCCGCCGACTTCGGCAGCGGCTCCGGCGGGCGCGACAGGTAGTGCAGGCCGGTCTGGGCCGCGGCGTCGAGCATCGGCGTGACGGACTTGACAGCCGCATAGGTGTCCTTGCACTTGAGCTGCTCGAGCGATGCGATGAGCTGCTCGAGCTCCGTGACCTCCTTCTCCTCCGTGAGGAGCATGCGGGTCTTGATATAGAGCAGGTAGGACGCCATCTGCACAAATTCGCTCGCGATCTCGAGATCGAGCTTTTCCATGGCGTTGAGGTATTCCAGATACTGATCGAGGATCTCCGAGATCTTGATGTCGCGGATCTCGATCTTGTTCTTGGACAGGAGCAGCAGGATCAGGCTCAAGGGCCCCTCAAAATCCGCCATCTCGCTCTTGTCGTGGATAATGCCTTCAAGAAAATAGGTTGGATCGGTCGGCTTAGCCGAAGATGCCGATAAGTTCATAGCCCCACTCCGCAAATACAAAGAGTTTGTCAAACGCGGCCTCCGTCACCGTCGTGAGCGGCTTGCCGAGCGCACCGGTCGCGACCAGCACGAGCAGCAGGATCATCCCATAGCGCTCATAGCGCATGAGCTTGGCATACGCCGCATCGGGCAGCAGCGCGAAGAGCACCTTGGACCCATCGAGCGGCGAGACCGGGATAATATTGAAAATGGCCAGCGCCAGGCTGATATATGCCGTCAGCCAGATCATGTCCAGCAAAAACTGCACCGAATACAGTGCGCGGTACAGCAGACCGTACAAAAACAGAAACACGAGCGCGAGCAGCACGTTCGACACCGGCCCCGCCAGCGCCGTGAGCGCCATACCGCGCTTGGGATTGCGAAAGCGCATCATATTTACCGGCACGGGCTTTGCCCAGCCGAACTTGAACACGATCATCATCAGCAGGCCCATCGGGTCGATGTGCTTCAGGGGATTGAGCGTGAGCCGGCCGGCGTCCTTTGCCGTCGTGTCGCCGAGGCGATAGGCAATATAGCCGTGCGACACCTCGTGAAACGTGATGCACAGCAGCGACGGAACGACCGACAGCACGATATTCAGCAGATAGGACCAGTCGAGCCCGTTCCAGATCGATTGCAGGGTGTTCACGCGCACACCTCCCATTCCTACAAATTTGCATTATAACAAGTCCCCAGCGAAAAAACAAGTGCAGAGCGCGCGAATGCGCGCTCTGCACTTTGAGCAGTCAAAAATGACCCCGCCGCTGCCGAATCGCATACGCAGCAGGGGTGCTCGAGGGGGCAAGGCCCGCCTCGAATCCAATCAGCCGCCGCAAAGCGCTGCTCTGTCAGCGTTTTGCGGCGCAGAGCGCGCGAATGCGCGCTCTGCACTTCGGGTCACCCAACAGCGTGAAAGATCTCACCGAGCAGTGCCTCGCGGCCGGTGCCCTTTTCCGCCGAAAACGGCAGCAGCACCGCGTCGTCCGGCAGCAGAAGCGTGGCGCGGATGCGCGCGAGATTCGGCTCGATCTCCGACTTTTTGAGCTTGTCGCACTTATTCGCCACGACGACCATCGGGCAGCCGGTGGAATGAAACCACGCGGCCATCGTCTCATCGTCGGCCGTGGGCTTGTGGCGGGCATCGACGATCATGACGCCAAGGGTGATGCGCGCGGGGTCAGCGAAGAAATCCTCCATGAGCTTGCCCCAGCGCGCGCGCTCCGTCTTGGCGACGCTGGCGTACCCATAACCCGGCAGGTCAACAAAGTACGCCCGGCCGTCGATGCAAAAATAGTTCACATGGACGGTCTTACCGGGCTGGGAGCCGACGCGGGCAAAATTCTTGCGGTTGAGCAGCCGGTTGATGACCGAGGACTTGCCGACGTTTGACTTACCGGCAAAGACGATGCACGGCAGGTCGGCCGCCAGGAAGCCGGACGGGCTGACGGCGGACTTGAGAAACTCCGCCTTATTCAGGTTCAATGTCGCCATGGCAGTCTCCTCACTGGCGCAGGTTCACATTCGCCGCGTCGCCGTGCGCGTCCTTGTGCGCCGCCTTGACGGCCGCGGCAAAACGGCGGCCGAACGCGACGTCGAGGATCTTATCCACGTGGTCGGTCGTGACGAACTTGAGCGCGCTGCGCACGGTCGGGTCGATCTCCTCGAGATCCTTTTCGTTCTCACGCGGGATGATGACCGTCGTGATGCCGATGCGCATGGCGGCCATAGTCTTTTCCTTCAGGCCGCCGATCGGCAGGATGCGGCCGCGCAGCGTGATCTCGCCCGTCATGGCGAGGTCGCGGCGGACCGGCGTGTTCGTGAGCGCGGAGATGACCGCGATGCAGATCGTGATGCCGGCCGACGGACCGTCCTTCGGCACGGCACCCTCCGGGAAGTGGATGTGGATGTCCTTGTTCTTATAAAACTCCGGGTCGATGCCGAGCAGCTGCGCACGGCTGCGGATATAGGTGACGGCGGCCTGCGCCGACTCCTTCATGACGTTGCCGAGGTTGCCGGTCAGCTCCAGCTTGCCGGTGCCGTCGAGCACTGCGACTTCGACATCGAGCACTTCCCCGCCGACGGACGTCCAGGCAAGGCCGCGCACGAGACCGACCTCGTCCTGCGCATAGACATGCTCCGGCTCAAAGCGCGCAGGGCCGAGATAATTGGCCACGCTGCCCGCTCTCAGCTGCACGCTCTTGCACTCGCCGAGTGCGATGCGCTTGGCCGTCTTGCGGCAGACGGCGGCAAGATTCCGCTCGAGCACACGCACGCCGGATTCGCGCGTATAGAGCGTGATGATCTCACGGATAGCATCGTCGCTCACGCGCAGCTGCGACGGCTTGAGGCCGTGCTTTTTGCGCTGCTTGGGCAGCAGGTGCTGCTTTGCGATCTGCAGCTTTTCCTCGTCCGTATAGCTCGAGAGCTGGATGACCTCCATGCGGTCGAGCAGCGGGCGCGGGATGGTATCGAGGGTGTTGGCCGTCAGGATGAAAAACACATCCGACAGGTCGACTGGGATCTCCATGAAGTTATCCCGGAAGTGGCCGTTCTGCTCCGCGTCGAGCACCTCCAACAGCGCCGATGACGGGTCGCCGCGGTAGTCGCTGCCGAGCTTATCGATCTCGTCGAGCACCATGACGGGGTTCATGCTGCCGGCGATGGTCAGGCCGTTGATGATGCGGCCAGGCATAGCGCCGACATACGTCTTGCGGTGGCCGCGGATCTCTGCCTCGTCGTGCACGCCGCCGAGGGAGATGCGCGCGAGCTTGCGGTTCGTAGCATGGGCGATGCTCATGGCGATGCTCGTCTTGCCGGTGCCCGGAGGGCCGACGAGGCACAGCACGCCGCCCTTGACATCGGGCGCGAGCTGGCGCACGGCCAGATACTCTGTGATCCGGTCCTTGACCTTCTCAAGCCCGAAGTGCTCTTTGTCAAGCACCTCGCGCGCGGCGCGCACATCGAGCGTTTCTTTCGTGCGCGTGTTCCACGGCAGCTCGAGGCAAATGTCCAGATAGTTGCGGATGACGGACGCCTCCGACGAGCCGAACGGCTGCTTTTTGAGCCGGTCAACCTCTTTGAGCAGGCGCTGCTCGGAGTCCTCCGGCAGGTGCAGGGCAAGGATCTTTTCGCGGTAATCCGCGCTCTCGGAGTCCGGATCGTCGGACTCGCCGAGCTCCGCCTGGATGATCTTCATCTGCTCGCGCAGCAGATACTCCTGCTGCGTCTGGTTCAGGCGGTCCTGCGCCGCCTCCTCGAGCTGATGCTGCAGGCCGAGCACGCTTGTCTCATGCAGCAGCATTTTCGAGAGCTTGGACAGTCTCCGGCTCGGGCGCGTTTCCTCCAGCAGCTCCTGCTTCTCTTCCGGACGCAGGAACACATGCTGGGAGATGAAGTTCGACACGAACGCCGCATTCGTGCTGCCAAGCACGCTGATGACCGCCTCCGGCGCCATGTTGCCGGACGCGGTGACGTACGCGTCAAACAGATTGCAGCAGTGGCGGATGAGCGCCTCGGTGCGCGCCGTTTTGCGCTCGGCCACGTCCGGAAGCGGCTCGACCTCGGCCACGAAGCAGGGCGTGTCCGTTCGCACGGCCAGCGTCCGGCCGCGCTCGATGCCCTCAGCCATAACGCGGATGGTCTTGGTGCCGGGCTGCTTCATCATCTGCTTGATGCGGCAGACCGTGCCTACGCCGTACACATCGTCCGGTGTGGGGATGTCGGTCGCAATGTCTTTCTGCGGGACCAGATAGATGATCTGATCATCGCTCATGGCCATGTTCAGCGCCGCGATGGACATGCTGCGCTCGACCTCAAAGGTCAGCATCATGCCCGGAAACACGGTCAGGCCGCGCAGCGCCATCATGGGCAGGCTGCGCCTGGCGGTGAATTCCGCATGGTCCATAGAAGTTGTGTTATCCATTCAGATTCCTCTTTCGCTCAGGGGGTCGCGGGGGCAGGCGCGATGGGTCACTGCTCCCGATGCTCAATGCGCGGCGGCTCGGTGCCGTCCACGCTCGCCGCGGTGATGGTGATCTTGGCGATCGTCGGGTCCGACGGCACGGAGTACATCAGGTCCGTCATGACGCCCTCCATGACACTGCGCAGGCCGCGGGCACCGATCTCCATCGCGATCGCCTTATCCGCAATTTTGCCCAGCGCTTCGTCTTCAAATTCCAGTTCGACGTTATCAAACTGCATCAGCGCCTGATACTGCTTGGTCAAGGCGTTTTTGGGCTCCTTGAGGATGCGCACCATGTCCTCGCGGCTCAGGCTGGCCAGCGCCGTGATGACTGGCATGCGGCCGATCAGCTCCGGGATGATACCGAACTTCAGCAGGTCGTGCTGCTGCACGTTTTTCATGATCTCGGTCAGGTTGCGCTCCTTGGCACTCTGGATCTCGGCGCCGAAGCCCATGGACTTCTTGTCCATGCGGCGCTCAATGATCTTGTCCACGCCGTCGAACGCGCCGCCGCAGATGAAGAGGATGTTCGTCGTATCCACCTGGATAAACTCCTGCTGCGGGTGCTTGCGTCCGCCCTGGGGCGGGACGTTCGCGACCGTGCCCTCGAGGAGCTTGAGCAGTGCCTGCTGCACACCCTCGCCGGAGACGTCGCGCGTGATGGACGTATTCTCGCTCTTGCGGGCGATCTTATCGATCTCGTCGATGTAAATGATGCCGCGCTGCGCGCGCTCCACATCAAAATCCGCCGCCTGCAGCAGCTTGAGCAGGATGTTCTCCACATCCTCGCCGACATAGCCGGCCTCGGTGAGCGTGGTCGCATCCGCGATGGCAAACGGCACGTCGAGCATCTTGGCCAGGGTCTGGGCAAAGAGCGTCTTGCCGCTGCCGGTCGGGCCGATGAGCAGGACGTTGCTCTTCTGCAGCTCGACGTCATTGTCCTGATCGCCGCGCAGAATGCGCTTATAGTGGTTGTACACCGCCACGGACAGCACCACCTTGGCACGGTCCTGGCCGATGATATAGTCGTCGAGCGTGGCGCGCATCTCGGCCGGCTTCGGCAGCTGGTCGCGCCGGAGGGTGATCTCCGCCGTGGAGACGCTCTCGGGCTGATAGCCCTCGTCGATGATGCTCATGCACAGGCGCACGCACTCATCGCAGATATAGACGCCGTTGCCGGCAACGAGCCGGTTTACCAGCGACTGCGGCTTGCCGCAAAAAGAGCAGCGCACGCTCTTTTTCTCGTCATTTCTGGCCATAAAAACCTCACATTTTCTACATTTGAAACAGGGAGGGAACGGCGGTTCCCTCCCCTGACAGATTATCGCTTATAGATGACCT
>QWCN01010382.1_pt1 | contig 13404 bp, 10 predicted proteins | sample 1972711 | NCBI WGS metagenome assembly QWCN01 (sample SAMN09866707, study PRJNA288562) | Human gut metagenome isolate term1_stool, whole genome shotgun sequencing... | isolation source: gut | host: Homo sapiens | place: USA: California | reverse complement strand
GGGAATAAACTTACACTTTCCGTGTTTGTCAGTATGTTCCACAAAGATAGGGAAAGGAACCGAAATTCCAAAAACAAGGAAATTTTTAATCTTTAATTTTTCATTTTTAATTTTAATACGTATCTTTGCGGTCCCGAAAAGGGATTAATTAACCAATTAAACGATTATGAACAATTACGAAACCGTTTTCATTGTCACGCCGGTTCTGTCCGATGCACAGGTGCAGGAGGTCGCTGACAAATTCCAGGGTGTCATCACCGAAAACGGCGGTCAGATCGTGAACAAGGAGTCGTGGGGCCTTCGCAAGCTCGCCTATCCTATTCAGAAAAAGACCACCGGTTTCTACTTCCTGGTAGAGTTCACGGGCGAGGGCTCGATCATCAACACGCTCGAAACGCAGTACCGCCGCGATGAGCGCGTGATCCGTTTCTTAACTTTCAAGCAGGACAAATACGCCGTAGAATATTCGGAGAAGCGTCGTGCGAAACTTTCTAACAAGCAGGAGGAGTAAACCATGGCACAGGACAACAAGGCACAGTCGGAAATCCGCTACCTGAACCCGGTATCGGTAGACGTCAAAAAGAAGAAATACTGCCGCTTCAAGAAGCTCGGCATCAAATACGTGGACTATAAGGACGGAGAGTTCCTCAAAAAGTTCCTCAACGAGCAGGGCAAGATCCTTCCCCGCCGTCTGACGGGTACTTCGCAGAAGTTCCAGAAGAAGGTCGCACAGGCCGTGAAGCGTGCGCGCCACCTCGCCATCCTGCCCTTCGTAACCGATTGCATGAAATAATTAAAAGGAGGACAAGACATGGAAGTTATTCTGATCAAAGATATGGAGAACCTGGGCTACGCCAACGACATCGTGACCGTTAAGCCCGGTTATGCGAACAACTACCTGATTCCCCAGGGCTACGCCAAAGCCGCAACGGCTTCCGCGAAGAAAGTTCTCGCCGAGAACCTCCGCCAGCGCGCTCACAAGGACGCCAAAATCCTTGCCGACGCACAAGCTCTGGCCGAGACCATCTCGAATCTGCCGCTGTCGATGGCCGTGAAGGCCGAGGAGGGCAAGCTCTTCGGTACGGTTACCGCAACGGACCTGGCCGAGGCACTCGCCGCCAAGGGCATCACCGTAGACCGCAAGCAAATCAGCGTCGACGCCATCAAAACCGTCGGCGAGTTCGAAGCCACGGTCCGTCTGCACAAGGAGGTCAAGGCGGTGCAAACTGCTGCCGCAGCCTTTAAGACGGGCTTTTTAAGCCCGCGGGATGCTTCGGCTTCACGGCATAGGAGCGGAGCACCAGCCCCACGCCCGCGAAGATCACCAGCGCGAAAATCACCGTATCCGCATGGAGCTTGTCGAGCCCCATCCCGATCGAAACGGCGATCGCCAGCACGGGCTGGAGATAGGTATAGATGCTCGACACGGTTGCCGGCACGGTTTTGAGGGCATAGTTGAGCATCAGGTTAGGCAGATAGGTCGGGACGACCAGCACGAACAGCGCCGGAAAGAGGGCATGGCTGGCGATCGCCGCGAAATCGGTGTGGACAATAGGTCCGATGCCGATAGGCAGCGCCATGACCGCCGCGGCGCAGTAGGCCCAGCGCAGCACGGTCGTGATGCGGTATTTGGCAATCAGACGTTTGAACCACACCATATAGAACGAAGTGACGCAGGCGCAGAGGAAGATCATCACGTTGCCCCACAGATGCGAGTGCGCATGGGCCGACGAGGCCCCCGCCAACACCACCGCCACAGCCCCCGACATTCCGAGCACCAGCCCCGCGACTTTGAGCTTCGTGAAGCGGTCCATCCCCAGCGCCACCGAGAGCATCAACACCAGCAGCGGTACGATGGTGTCGATGATCGAACCGTCGATCGGCGAGGTCATCGACAGGCCGTACATGATGAAAACCTTGCGCAGCACGCCGATCAGCAGTCCGGCACCGATCAGCTTGCGGCCGTCGGCCCGGCTGACCTTTTCGGCCTTCTGCCACAGCAGCGGCACGAGCGACAGCAGAGCCGTGGCGACGAGCGATGCCGAAACCAGCGCCATCGGGTGAATGTAGCGCGGCAGCACATAGTTGTAAAACGGGTAATCCATGGCCCAGACGACGTTGCACAGCAACAGGGCCAGGTGGGGTTTCAGTCTGTTCATCCGTCCGATATTTCTTGCGGGAAAAACAAAAACAGTGCCCGAAAAAAAGGGCTTTCCCCGACGGAAAAGCCCTGTACGAAAACAGCCGGACGATCTTTACCGCCCCCGCGGCACTTCGAACGATCCCGGCGAGGCATCCGGAATCACCGCACCCCGGTAATATACCTTCCACGCATCCTTAGCATAGCCTTTGCCGAGAATCTCGAACGACGAAGCCGCGGCTCCTTTCACTTCGCGGCCCTCGAAAACCACCTTCCAGGGGTCTTTGCCGTAGCCGCCGCCCAGACTGACGAACGACGAAGCCGACACTCCCTCGACCTTGCGGCCCCGATACCAGACCGACCACGGGTCCTTGCTGTACCCGCCGCCGATATTCTCCGCCTGTGCGGATTTCTCCTGCCGCACCCCGCGCAGGTAGGTGTGCCAACTGTCCTTGCCGTATCCCCGGCCGAGGTTCTCGAACGACGAGGCCGCAGCGCCCTCCACCTTCCGACCGCAGTAGAAAACCGCCCAGTTGTCTCTGGCATAACCGTCGCCGAGGTTGACGAACGACGAAGCCGCGGCCCCTTTCACCTCGCGGCCGGCATAGAACACTTTCCAGTTATCCCTGCCATACTCCCCGCCCAGGTCCGAAAACGACGAGGCAACGGCCCCCTCGACCTTGCGGCCTCCGTACCAGACCGACCAGTCGTCCTTCACATATCCCCGGTGACGCCGCTCGGATCCCCGCTGCACCTCGCAGGCGCTCTCCGTGCGGGCGAAACACCGCGCCGCGCCCGGAAAGGCGACAAGAACGGCCAATATCAGTACGATCGACTTTTTCATAGCTTCAGGCTTTTACATGAACAACCCCCAAATATACCTATTTATTGCCTGAGGACCAAAAAAACACCCGCACTATGACAGTGCGGGTGTCCGGTTATCGGGATACGGGAAGTTGTACCCTCCCCGCCCCGGATACGGGGATTACTCCTCGTCCTCTTTCTTGTCAGCGGCTTTCTTGGCCGACTTGGCCTCGGCAGCCTCCATGGCGCTCTTCAGAGCGGCCAGACCGGCGATGTCGCCCAGCGTCGTCTTCTCGACCGAAGCGTTGATCTTCTTCACGGTCGACTTCGTAGCGTCGGCGGCAGCGCGCTTCTCGGCCTTCTCGGCAGCGAACGCCTCCTTACGAGCTTCGTCGTAGGTGCGCAGGTGCGAGAGGGTGATGCGCTTGGTGGCCTTCGAGAACTCGATCACCTTGAAGTCGAGCTTGTCGCCCACCTTCGGGGTCGTGCCGTCCTCTTTCACCAGCTGGCGTGCGGGGCAGAAGCCCTCGATGTTCTCGCCCAGAGCGACTACGGCGCCCTTGTCGGTCAGCTCGGTGATCGTACCCTCGTGAACGCTGTCCACGGAATACTGGTTCTCGAACTCGTTCCAGGGGTTCTCCTCGAGCTGCTTGTGGCCCAGCGACAGACGGCGGTTCTCCTTGTCGATCTCCAGCACCACGACCTCGATATCGGCGCCTACCGACGTGAATTCGCCGGGATGCTTCACCTTCTTGGTCCAGCTGAGGTCCGAAATGTGGATCAGGCCGTCGATGCCCTCCTCGATCTCGACGAACACGCCGAAGTTCGTGAAGTTGCGCACCTTGGCGGTGGTCTTCGTACCTACGGGATACTTGGTCTCGATATTCTCCCAGGGATCGGGCGTGAGCTGTTTGATGCCCAGCGACATCTTGCGCTCGTCACGGTCGAGGGTCAGGATGACGGCCTCGACCTCGTCGCCGACCTTCATGAACTCCTGAGCCGAACGCAAGTGCTGGCTCCACGACATTTCCGATACGTGGATCAGACCCTCTACGCCGGCAGCGATCTCCACGAACGCACCGTAATCGGCCATGACGACCACGCGGCCCTTGACCTTGTCGCCGACCTTGAGGTTCTGGTCGAGCGCCTCCCACGGATGCGGGGTGAGCTGCTTCAGACCCAGTGCGATGCGCTTCTTGGCCTCGTCGAAGTCGAGGATCACGACGTTGATCTTCTGATCGAGCGCCACGATCTCCTCCGGATGGTTCACGCGGCCCCACGAGAGGTCGGTGATGTGGATCAGACCGTCCACGCCGCCCAGGTCGACGAACACGCCGTAGGAGGTGATGTTCTTGACGGTACCCTCGAGGATCTGGCCCTTCTCCAGCTTGGACATGATGACCTGCTTCTGAGCTTCGAGCTCGGCCTCGATGAGCGCCTTGTGCGAAACGACCACGTTGCGGAACTCCTGGTTGATCTTCACGACCTTGAACTCCATGGTCTTGTCTACATATACATCGTAGTCGCGGATGGGCTTCACGTCGATCTGCGAGCCGGGCAGGAACGCCTCGATGCCGAACACGTCGACGATCATACCGCCCTTCGTGCGGCATTTGATGTAACCTTTGATGATCTCGTCCTTCTCCAGCGCCTCGTTGACACGATCCCAGCTCTTGAGCTGACGGGCTTTCTTGTGCGAAAGGGCCAGCTGTCCGTTCTTGTCCTCGGCCGAATCGACATAGACTTCGATCTTGTCGCCTACCTTCAGGTCGGGGTTGTAGCGGAACTCCGAAATGGAGATGACACCCTCGCTCTTGTAGCCGATGTTTACCAGAACTTCACGCTTGGTGACGGCGGTTACGGTACCTTCGACCACTTCGCCGACGTTGACGTTCGACAGCGTCTTGTCGTAAGCCTCGGTGATCTGGGTCTTGTCCTGGTCGTAAACGCCCAGGTCGTTCTCAAATGCATTCCAGTCGAAATTCTCGTTTGCGACTACGTTTTTTACTTCTTCCATGTGTGGAAACTTGTGCGATACAATCGCTCGTTAATTGGTTAATATTGAAAATTATAGCCCCCGCTTACGCATCATGTACGCACGCGCGGGGGGCTACAAAGGTAGTGCTTTTCAGCGAATCTGCAAAAAATCAACCGTTTATTTCCGGCGGACCGCCTGCCGGGGCTTGTTGTCGGGCGTCAGCGGACTGTCGTCCTCCAGTTCCTCCAGCAGCACGTCGGCTACCCGGATGCCGGTGATCCCGCCGTCGGTATAGTTCAGGTCTTTGTAATTCCTGTAAACGTAGTCGCTGACGGCCACCTTGTAGGAACTGCCCTCGCGCAGCTTCGGGAAACGCACGTCGAGCGCGTTGTCCTGCGCGTCGGTCACGATGACATAAGGCGTCGTCGAGATCAGGTCGATGCGGCGGGCCTCCTTGCGGTTCTCCTCGTCGTTGTATTTCGAAACGATCATGCGCCGCATGTCGGCGGGCGTCATCCGCATCACGGCGATCTCGGTGCCGAACGGCTCCAGGTCGTAGATTTTCGCCAGGCCCACGCCCCCCGCCGGGATCGAGTCGAGGCGCACGCCGCCGATGTGGTAGAATCCGATGTCGGCATCCGTCTCGTCGGCCACCGCCCCGGCCATCCAGTTGGCCAAGCCCCATTTATCGGCCGTCCCGGCGAACTCGCCCACGGGTTTGTTCAGTTGCGGATCGGCATAGTAGCGGTCCACCTCGGCCTGATAAGCGGCGTCGGGCGCATAACCGTCCAGCGGCACGATCCGGCAATCGATGCCCACAACCTTCTTTCCGCGGAGCTTTATCACCGTAACGCCCACATTGGCCAGGTTCTTCCCGGTCTGGGTTAACAGCGTGCCGTTGACCACCGTGTCGCGCAGTACGTGGGTGTGTCCGCCGATCACCGCGTCGAACAGCGTCTCCTTTCCGAGCAGCTCCTCGTCGCGGTCGTCGCCCATGTGCGACACCAACACCAGCACGTCCACCTTCGGCCGCAGCTCGGCGGCATACTTCATCGCCATCCGCTGCGGGTCGGGAAACTCCAGCCCTTCGAAGCTCGCGGCGTTGCCCGCAGGATGCCCGGGCCCCTCGTAGTTGGTCACCACGCCGACGAACCCGATGCGAACGCCGTCCTCCTCGATCACGACATAGGGCGGCAGCTGCGGAAAGGTGCAGGTGTCGCTCACGACGTTGGCGCAGACGACCTCGAAATCCATGCTGTCGATCATGCGTCCCAGAAACGCCTGCCCGTGGTCGAACTCGTGGTTGCCGAGCGTCGCCACGTCGTAGCCCAGCCGGTTCATCAGGGCGATCATCGGCATTCCGGGCGTGGCGGCCATGTCCACATAGGCGTTGCCGGTCCAGCGGTCGCCGGCATCGACCAGCACCACCAGCTGCGCCGTATCGCGGCACGCCCCGACTGCCGCAGCCAACTGCGGAAAGCGCTGAATCTTGGCGTGCATGTCGTTCGTCGACAGCACGACGAGGGTCCGCTCGCGGGGAGCGCAGGCCGCAGCGACCGCCGCAACGACGATCAGCAGCGTTCGAAACATTCTTTTCATATAGTCGACACTGTTTTTCATTTGGACGAAGATTTGTCAAAAGTACAAATTTTTCCTATCTTTACCTACCATTATTTGTGAAAATCCATTATGCCAGACATCATCAAAGTCATCTGTGAAAACCTCGGCACCGAGGTCGACGTCCCGATGGGAACTCCGCTGTCGGAGGTCGCCAAACGCCTGACGCCCGGACGCTATCCGTTCCTCGCCGCGTTCGTCAACAACCGCCTCAAAGAGCTCAGCTACAAGATATACGCCCCCGTCACGATCCGTTTCGTCGACATCACCTCGTTCGCCGGCATCCGGGTCTACCAGCGCACCGCGTGGTTCCTGCTGCAAAAAGCGGTCCGGGACCTCTACCCCGGGCAGACGCTCCACATCCGGCACTCGCTGGGGCACAGCGGCTTCTACTGCGAGATCGAGGGCATCGACGAATTCACCGCCGACGATGCCGCGCGGCTGCAGGGACGCATGCGCGAACTGGCCATGCGCAACCTGCCCATCACCCGCGAGCGGATGCTCACGAGCGAGGTGCGCGCCCGCTATGCCGAGGAGGGTTTCACCGACAAGGTGGCGCTGCTGGACACCCGACCGCGGCTTTACAGCCAGCTCTACACGCTCGACGACACGGTGGGTTACTTCTACGGTTCGCTGGCCCCCTCGACGGGCTACGTCACGCTCTTCGACATCCAGCCCTACTACGACGGCTTCTACCTCGCCCTGCCGCTGCGCACGGCTCCCGACACGCTCCACAGGAACGTCCAGCAGGAGAAGATGTTCGGCATCTTCCAGGAGTACCAGTCGTGGGTCACGCTGATGGGCGTTCCGACGATCGGGGAGGTCAACGCCCGCACCCTCGCGGGCGACGCCGGAGGCATGATCAAACTGGCCGAGGCGTTCCACGAACGCAAGTTCGCCTGGGTCGCCGACACCATCCACGACGCCGTCGTCAGCCGCGGCATTCGCATGGTGCTCATCTCGGGCCCGTCGTCGAGCGGCAAGACCACCTCTGCCAAGCGGCTGGGCATCGAACTCGGCGTGCTGGGACTGCGCCCGGTGATGATCTCGCTCGACGACTACTTCGTCGACCGCGAGAAGACTCCGCTCGACGAGAACGGCGACTACGACTACGAAGCGCTCGAAGCCATCGACCTCGAACTGTTCAACGACCACCTGCGCCGGCTGATCCGCGGCGAGAGCGTCGACATCCCGCGCTACGACTTCATCACGGGCCGCCGCATGCAGCACGACAACCCGCTGACGCTCGACGAGCGTTCGATCCTCATCATCGAGGGCATCCACGGCCTGAACCCGCGGCTGACGCCCTCGATCCCCGACTCGCAGAAGTTCCGCATCTACATCTCGTGCTTCACGTCGGTGGCGATGGACAACCTCTCGCGCATCGCCACCACGGACAACCGCCTGCTGCGCCGCCTGACGCGCGACTACCGCCAGCGGGGCGCCGACGCGCTCTCGACGCTCTCGCGCTGGGCCTCGGTGCGCCGCGGGGAGGAGAAGCACATCTTCCCCTACCAGGAGAACGCCGACGTGATGCTCAGGCGCGGCGGATGCTCAAATTCCTCGACAACTTCATCCCCATCCCGCCCGACGAAATCCCGCCCACGTCGATCCTGCGCGAGTTCATCGGCGGCAGCAGCTTTAAGTACTGACCCCGCACGGAACGGGCCCCGGCACGATTGTTCGCCGGGGCCCGATTTTTTTATCCGGATCGCTGCACGAATTCTGATTGATTTTCCTATCTTTGCGACGTGCGGTCTGTGAGGGCCGCCGGCATACGAACGATAAAAAAGCGCATCGGCTTTTTTCTTACTCACGAAAATTAGGCACTTTCGTAACCAAGTAAGAGATTAAGGTTGGTGCTCTCGCTGTTTTTCAGCGTGAGCATTTATCTGTAATTCTACTTGGTGGGTCGCCTAATACCTCGTGAGTGGATTCGGAAAATCTGCTCACGCCTTTTTTTCGTATGCCCGTGAAAGACTAACCCTTAAATCAAATGAATATGAACGGTTGTTTGAACATTCTCTGGCATTTTCCATTCTTCGGATTCCTGTTCGCGTTTTTTTACGCGTTGTTCGGTGCGATTCTGTGCTGCACGGTGGTGCTCTATCCCGTGGGGCTCGGATTTTTCCAGATCGCACGGTTTCTGCTCACGCCCTTTTCGTCGGCGCTGGTCACCCGCAAGGAACTCGACCTGGTGCGGCCCAAAGAGCGCAGCACGGCCGCCGCGGCCTTTTCGACCGTCATCACGATTCTCTATTTCCCTTTCGGACTGATCGCCGCCGCAGGAGCGCTGTTCGCCATGATCGGGGAGTTTCTGAGCATCATCGGCATCCCGTGCGGCATCGTCTGGTTCAAGGCTCTGCCCGCGATCTTCATGCCCGTCGACAAGATTTGCGTTCCGAAGGCCGTGGCCGACGAAATCGCGCGCATCAAGGCCGGCGACACCGTCCGGCGCTACAAAGGCGAAACCGGAGAGCCGGAGCCGCATTCGGCAGAGCGTCATTTCACGGAGGACCCCGGCGAAACGCTTCCCCCGATGCCCGAGGTGCGGCAGTACGACGACGAAAAACTGCACGAAATCGTCTCCGACGCCGCGATGTACCGGGCCTCGCTGGTCGAAGAGTGCCGCCGGGAGCTGGAGATCCGCAGCCGGAGTGCGGAGTTCACGGCGCAGGTCCGGGCGATGGACAACGACAAATTACACGAGGTGCTCGCCAGCCCGCAGCTCTACGCCGAGGAGCTGATCTACGCCTGCACGCTGGAACAGACCGAACGGCGTCGCGTATGGCGTGAAGAGCAGGCGAAAGAGGAGGAGAAGCTCCGTCTTCGGCGCGAGCAGGAGGAGAAGGCGGCGGCGGAACGGCGGACCGCCCTGTGGAAGAAAAACCGGCCGTATCTCTTTGCAGCCTTGGCCGTTCTGATTCTGGTCGGCGCCGGCATCAAGTATCATAATTACCGCAAAGAGCAGGTGCGATTGGAACAAGAGCGCATCGCAGCCGAAGAACGGCGCATTGCCGAGGAACGGCGCGCCGAGGAGCAGCGCATCGCCGAACAGAAACAGGCCGAAGCGGAACGAATTGCGGCGGAGAAACGGCGCAAAGAAGCAGAGCGTCTGGCTGCCGAACGGCAACAGCAGGCAGAAGCGCAGCGCAAAGCGGACCGGGAACGCCGGGAAGCGGGATACTACAAACCCGGCGAACTTTATGAAAAAGACGGCGTAAAAGGCGTCGTTTTCACCGCGAACGGTACGCACGGCCAGTATATCCGGTTAAAACAAGGCCGTTCTATGCCTTGGTCTACAGCAAACAGAGAAGGGAATCTTCCCTCTATGGACGAGATGAAAGAAATATATCGCCTGCTCAAAACTCTGAATCTTACGCTGAAACAAGCACACGGCGATTGCATCGAAGGAAGCTACTGGCTCAGCGGACGCAGAAACGGCATCGTGTGGTTTTGCAATATGGAGGCAACTTCCTGGGAAACCCATAACTGTACGGAATACGACGTGCGTTCAAAACCGTACGTAAAAAATGCGCTATGGATCAAGTCGTATTGATTCCCGGACAGCTCCGGTGCAATAGTTTTCAGCACTGACCTTCCGACTTTTTTTGCACGTCCGCTCCGTTTGTCTTACATTTGTACGAATAAAGCCCCCGAAAGCTAAAATATCGTAACTTAATCCCTCCATATTCGTATGTTCGACAAGTTTTCCGAACGCCATATCGGCGTCAGCAACGAAAAAGACCTGAAAGCCATGCTCGACGTGATCGGCGTGAAATCGACCGACGAGCTCATCGCGCAGGTCATTCCGCAGTCCATCCGTCTCAAAAAACCGCTGGCCCTGCCCGCCGAGGGGATGAGCGAATATGAATTCGCCGCCCACATCCGCGAGCTGGCCGACCGCAACCACCCCCTGCGTTCGTTCATCGGCATGGGCTATTACCCCTCGGCCGTTCCGGCCGCCGTGGCGCGCAACGTTTTCGAAAATCCCGCGTGGTACACCTCCTACACGCCCTATCAGGCCGAAATCTCGCAGGGCCGCCTCGAGGCGCTGCTCAATTTCCAAACCGCCGTGATCTCGCTCACGGGCATGGAGATCGGCAACTGCTCGCTGCTCGACGAGGGCACCGCCGCCGCCGAAGCCATGAGCATGATGTTTTCGCTGCGGTCGCGCGAGGCCGTCAAGGAGGGCCGCAACCAGCTCTTCGTCGACCGCAACATTTTCCCGCAGACGCTCGACGTGCTGCTGACGCGCAGCGAACCGTTCGGGATCGAACTGATCGTCGACAACTACGACGAATACGAATTTACGGGCCGAGAGTTCGGCGCCATCGTACAATATCCGGCCGCCGACGGCTCGGTGCGCGACTATGCCGACTTCACCGCCGCGGCGCACGCCCGGGGCGTGCTCGTCACGGCCGCTGCCGACCTGCTGTCGCTGGCCCTGCTGAAAGCCCCCGGGGAGTGGGGCGCCGACATCGCCGTGGGTTCGGCGCAGCGCCTCGGTACGCCGATGGGCTTCGGCGGTCCCGCCGCGGGTTACATGACCACGCGCGAAGCCTACAAACGCAACATGCCGGGCCGCATCATCGGCGTTTCGGTCGACCGCTTGGGCAACAAGGCCCTGCGCATGGCGCTGCAGATGCGCGAACAGCACATCAAACGCGAACGCGCCACGTCGAACATCTGCACCGCCTCGGCGCTGATGGCCTCGATGACGGGCTTCTACTGCGTCTACAACGGCCCCGAGGGGCTGCGCCGCGCCGCCGAGACGGCCCATTTCGCCGCCGCGACGGTAGCCCGCGCGCTGGAGGCGATGGATTACCGCCTCACGTCGAAGGAGTTCTTCGACACGCTCGAAGTCGAAGCCGAAGCCGCCGTCGTGCAATCGCTGGCCCTCGAGCAGGGCATCAACTTCTACTACCCCTCCGAGGGCTCGGTGCGCATGTCGTTCGACGAGGTGACCACCCCGGCGGAGATCGAGACCGTCGCGGGCATCTTCGCCGCGGCCAAAGGCAAGAAAGCCAAGGCGGTAAAGGCCGTCACCGAAAGCTGCATCCCGGCCGACCTGCGGCGGAAGTCGGGCTACCTTCAGGAGCCGGTCTTCAACGCCTACCGTTCGGAAAGCGCCCTGATGCGCTACATCAAAAAGCTGGAACTGAGGGACATCTCGCTGGCCAATTCGATGATCTCTTTAGGGTCCTGCACCATGAAGCTCAACGCCGCGGCGCTCATGCAGCCGTTGTCGCTGGCGGGCTTCCAGAACATGCACCCCTTCGCCCCGGCGGACCAGGCCGAGGGCTACCTGCAGCTCATCGCGGAGTTGGAAAAGGACCTGGCGACGATCACCGGCTTCGCGGCCTGCTCGCTGCAACCCAACTCGGGCGCCGCAGGCGAGTACTCGGGACTGATGGTGATCCGCGCCTACCACCAGAGCCGCGGCCAGGGCTACCGCAACGTGGTGCTGATCCCGGCCTCGGCTCACGGCACCAACCCGGCGTCGGCCGCGATGGCGGGCATGAAGATCGTGACGGTGGCATGCGACGCCAACGGCAACATCGACGTGGCCGATCTCGAGGCCAAGGCCAAGGAGTACTCCTCGGAGCTGTGCGGCCTGATGGTGACTTATCCCTCGACGCACGGCGTCTTCGAAAGCCGCATCCGCGAGATCGTGGACGCCGTTCACGATGCGGGCGGACAGGTCTACATGGACGGCGCCAACATGAACGCGCAGGTGGGACTGACGAATCCCGGCTACATCGGGGCCGACGTCTGCCACCTCAACCTGCACAAGACGTTCGCCATGCCCCACGGCGGCGGCGGTCCGGGCGTCGGCCCGATCTGCGTCGCGGAGCATCTCAGGGCGTTCCTGCCCTCGCATCCCATCGTAGCCACGGGCGGCGACGAGGGCATCACGGCGGTCTCTTCGGCCCCGTGGGGTTCGGCGCTGCTCCTGCCGATCACCTACGGATACATCAAAATGCTGGGGGCCGACGGACTGCGCAAAGCTACCGAAATGGCCATCGTCAACGCCAACTACATGTCGGCGGCGCTGGCTTCGGAATACCGCACCTACTATTCGGGCGAAACGGGCCGCGTGGGCCACGAGATGATTCTCGACCTGACGCACTTCAAAAAGGACTACAACATCGACTGCGGAGACATCGCCCACCGCCTGATGGATTACGGTTTCCACGCCCCGACGCTCTCGTTCCCCGTGCACGAGACGCTGATGGTCGAGCCGACCGAATCGGAGCCCAAGGAGGAGATGGACCGCTTCATCGAGGCGCTGGTGCAGATCAAACGCGAATGCGAGGCTGCCGCCGGCGAAGCGGACAACGTGGTAGCGAACGCACCCCACACGGCCCGCGAGCTGGCCGGGGAGTGGACGACAACGGCTACGGCGACCGCAACCTCTGCTGCCGCAACTGCGAGTGACGGCAATATCCGGCATGAAAAACGGCGGCGACATCGACATCGCCGCCGTTTTCAGTTGTTATGGCACAATTATTTCCTGCTATTATTTGGCAACTTGCCCCGAAGTGCGTACCTTTGATGGCTTAAGAAACCATTTTAGGAGGGGAAGGTAGCGGAGAATCGCTTCTGAACCGCAAATGCCGGGCATCGCGCCCGAAACCCGGCTCTTAGCCGGGGAGGGTCAGACTTGTAAACGCGGCTACAAGCCGCGACAGCAACAGACCGGAGCGACAAAACGAAAAAAAGACTTAAACACTTTATAATAAGCACAATGAAAGTAGAACAGAACAAAATGGTCGGCGTAGACTACAAGCTCACCGTCGACGGACAGATCGCAGACCAGTCGCGTCCGGGCCAGCCGCTCGAATTCATCGTCGGGACGGGC
>QWCN01005884.1_pt1 | contig 13415 bp, 10 predicted proteins | sample 1972711 | NCBI WGS metagenome assembly QWCN01 (sample SAMN09866707, study PRJNA288562) | Human gut metagenome isolate term1_stool, whole genome shotgun sequencing... | isolation source: gut | host: Homo sapiens | place: USA: California | reverse complement strand
AAGCGCGCGCGAAGCTCATCATCTGCGATTATAATGTTTGCATGGTTTACTCCTGTAAAGCCAAATGATTTTCCCAGTCCTGTCGCGACAATCGCATGTGACTTTGCACCTTTAATATCAAGGTAGCACGGACATGTCAGTCCCTGATAGCAGTTATCTGCAAAAATCTCATCCGAGTAAACAATAACACCGTAGCGATTTGCTAACTCTGCCAGACGGACAAGATCTTTTTCTTTCCAGATCTGACCAATTGGGTTATGAGGATTGCAAAGCACAAACAGCTTATTATTTGGATTTGCCATAGCTGACCTGATTGCGTCAAAATCCATTTGATATCTGCCATTCACACTGTCGTATAGAAGCGGACATTCCACTGTCCTTTTATTGAGGCGATCAGCCGCCTGACGATAGCGATTATAAACAGGTGTTGTCACTATTATACCATCATCAGGATCCGTACATACAAGACGAATCGTGGTTGCAAGCGAATAAATAGTTCCGAGCGTTGTAACGATCCACTCTGGCTTAATTTGTGTTTTTCGGCTCATCTGCATCCATTTTGTTACTGCACTTTTGTAAGCTTCATCCGGCAGTGTAAATCCGTATAGTCCGTTCTTTGCAAAGCGAATGACTGCCTCCTCGATGACAGGCGCACTTTTAAAATCTGGCTCTGCACCATCCAGACTGATATTTCCTGCTTTGACGACTTCTGGCGGCGTCATCATCAGCTTTAAATTTGCGCCAGAGCGCTCCACAAGTGTTTCAAAATCAAATTCCATTACAAAGCTGCCCTTTCGTACACATATTTTGCGCTCGCCACATCCTCAATAGCAAGACCTAGTGCATCAAAGATGGTAATTTCATCATCAGCTGTTCTGCCTGGTGCTTTGCCTAAAAGCACTTCTCCGATGGAGCCAACAATATGATCTTCTTTAATCAGCCCTTCTTTAAGCGGAATTAGATATTCGCCGCTCTCGCGCTTTGCTGCTTCTGTCTGATCGGAATAAAGACGCGCTGCTGCTACCAGATCAGAAGAAACCTCTCTTGTAGTTGGTGTAAAGGTACCCACTGCATTGATATGAGTTCCAGGCTTGACCATTTCCTTTGTCAAAAGCGGCTCTTTTGACGGTGTTACGGTGCAGATGATATCTGCATCTTTGACTGCTTCCTTTACGGTACTGCATACAACAACTGGAATCTTGTACTTTTCCTGCATATCTTTTGCAAAACGCTCTGCTGCCTGTGGAAACAGATCGTAGACTGTTACAGAAGTAATATCACGAATCTCGCGGATTGCAGCCAGATGCGAGCGCGCCTGTGCTCCGGCTCCAATCAGTGCCAATTTATGTGAATCCTTTCTGGCTAACAAATCTGTTGCGGCTGCACTGACGGCTCCAGTACGAATCTCGGTGATGCTTCCAGCCTCTATCATACCTGCTACAGTGCTGTGCGCTGACTCAAACAGCATAACATAACCTATATGAGACGGATATTTTGTTCCCATATTCGGTGCAAATGCAGAGATCACTTTTGCACCAAAATAGTCACCTACATATGCTGGCATGAAACCAAATTTTGCTGTATTCGGCATAACTGTGATCAGACGTGCCGGCTGAGCATACTCGCCGCTTTCAAGACCTTTTAATGCCTCTGCCATTAATTGAATGCAGTCCTTTGGCTGCAGAAGCTTTCTTACTTCTTCCTGCTCGATAATCTGTCACTTCCGACTTGCTCTACTCTGGCAAACAGCTCTGCCACATTTCCTGTCATCGTCAGTCCTTCCATAATGCCAACCGGCTTTCCTTCCTTAATGCGCACTGCCTTGCATGGGAATGAGAAATCGCCTGATACAACATTTAATGCATGAAACTGGTCATAATTTTTAAACACATACACACCATCATCACAATCATGAATCAGTTGTTCTAAGCTTGCCGTTCCTGACTCGATAGTAAAGTTTTTCGGCATGATTGCCATATCAGTATGAATATTTCCGCTTAACAATGTCTTTCGGCCTGCATTTCCTGTAGAACGAACCCCGGCTGCTGCTGCACTTGAAAGATTATGCATCCAGCCCTTTAACACGCCATTTTCAACAAGTGTTAAGTCACGGCTTGGCACACCCTCGCAGTCCATTTTCCATGAAAAGCCACACTGTACGCTGTTCTTTGAATCAGCGCCGCCCTTGTAATCACGTATCGTAATGCAGTCTGAAAAGATCTTTTTATTTTCCTTTCCAGCAAATGGTGTCGCACCGCTTCTGGCACGCTTTGCGGTAAACATCTGCCACGCTGTAATCAAAATGTTATTTACTGCCTGTGATGAAAGCACAGCGCGGTACACACCAGGCTCAGCCAAAATTGTCGGCACATCTAAGAATCGGCGATTTGAAAATTCATGAATAAAAGGCTCTGGTGACAGCTCATCAAGCGTGAGTGCACACGCATAGCCCTCATATCCATCTGCTGCTGCCTCTGCTGCAAAGCGACAAACTGAAGCTGTTTCTTCTATATTATTGGTGTTCACAATGCCCATAGTAAGGATTGTCTGAGAAAGATTAAGACGCACTTGACACCCAAAGCTTTCCTCTAACTGTCCGGCAAGTGTTTTTGCCTTATTCTTTAAGGTTTCGATAGAGACAAGTGTTTTTGTCTGCTCATAATTTGAATCCTTTGCCTCATCCATTTCCCAGTAATCTGCTGCCGCCATCGGCTCTGCCTTTTTGGCAGCAGAAGCCTCACTATTTGTAAGTGCCTGTGCAATCACATCACTTGCGTTTGCATCCAGCTTTTGCGTATAAACCATACCTGTCTTTTGACCTGATGCACGCACAAAGAGCTCCGTCTGTTCGCTGCAGCTCATAGGACCAGTCTGTGAACCTGTCATCTCAACAGAAAGCTTTTCCTGCTTTTCCGCCTCGGCCTCAGCTGCCAGACATCCACTCGGAAGAGACTGCATAGCCGCCTTATATGCTTTTAGTTCTCTCATACATTCTTTCATATGTTTGCCTTTCCTCGTTATATGCTCTTTAACTCTAAATCACCCAATCGCCATATGGGAAATACGCACCATTGGCTGCGGTGTTGTTGTTGGAATCAGACCTGAGCTTGCACCACAGAAGCCGCCTTTTTCATATTTCATCTTTTTTCCAACGCGGTCAATGCGCTTAATCACATCAATTCCATTTCCCGTCAGCATAATATTTTTTACCTGATGATCACGGTCGATCTGGCCATTTTTAATCCAGAAACCTTCTTTTACTTCAAGCGAAAACTGCATACCGCCAAATCCGCCTCCGATGCTCTCGACATACAGGCCATTGTCCACACTGCGCACAATCTCATCCTCATCGTCACTGCCCTCTGCCAGACATGTATTCGTCATTCTTGATACTGGCGCATATGTATAATTTTGTCTTCTTCCGCTTCCTGTACTTTCCATTCCAAGAAGCTTTCCGTAATAGCGGTCGCACATGTAAGATTTTAAAACACCATTTTCAATTAAAATATTTCGCTGCATCGGATGACCCTCATCATCAATCGCAGCAGAACCATACTGACCTGGCAGCGTTCCATCATCTACAAGTGTAACCTTATCACTTGCTACCTTTTCTCCGATCTTATCCACAAATGCACTTGAACGGTGGGCAATCGCAATGGCCTCAAGTGAGTGGCCGCAGCTCTCATGCCACAGCGTTCCGCAGCCGCCTGCCGCCAACACAACTGGAACTGTGCATGGTGAAATGCTTCCAGCCGTGCGGATGCGATCAGCTCGCTTTACCATATCCTTTGCAAAGCTCGTATAAGAAAGCTCATCATCATAAGCCTCAAAGCCGGAAGCCTTTGTATAATCGTCCCATGTGCCATATGCACTGTCACCATCTGCGACAACTGCCTGCATGCGCATTCTCGTTGTGACACGGCGGTCTGTAGTGTAAAGGCCTTCGGTGTTTGCGATCAGCACGCGCTGATCCGTATCAAAATAGTTTACATTTAATGAACGCACATTGATTCCTGCACTTCTTGCGGCTTTGTCTGCCTGCAAAAGTACATTGATTTTGTCCTGATTACTAATCTGTAACGGGTACTTTACAACAGGGCAGGGATTATGGTAGGACTTCTCTGTTAAAACAATTCCAGCGGCAGCTGCTTTAGCTTTTATCTCAAGCATTTCTGCACCCTTTTTAACTAAATCAAGAAGTGCTTCCTTTGTCACCTGATTTGTATAAAGATAGACATTTGAAAGCCCTTGTATAAGATAGAGACCTGCTCCGCATATGCGAAGACTCTTCACGCCTTGGATCACAGTTTCTATGCAGGGAATGTTCGTCTCCTCTCTGTCTTCAAAAAACAGCTCGGCAAACTCGATTCCAAGCGCCTTTGCAGACTCTAATACTTGTCTGATCTCGTCCTTTTGAATCATCACTTTCTCCCTTCTTTTACAGCGTATTCTTCTTTATCTCACCGCCGATCATTACGAGGCGCACATGATCTGCGTTTGCAAGCAACATGATATCCTCTGACGGATCACCATCTACTACAACAAGATCAGCAAGCTTTCCTGCCTCTAGGCTTCCGAACTTATCATCAGACTTCATCAAATACGCACCGTTAATAGTTCCTGCTTTGATTGCTTCCATATTGGTATATCCGCAGCGCGTCAGGCTGTAAAATTCTTTTCCGATTTCATGAAACGGTGTATTTGGTGAGTTGGAATAATCTGTTCCAAGTGCAACTCGAATGCCATATTGATGTGCAAGTGCAAATGAATGCTTTGATGCATCGCCAAGTGCTTTTGCTTTTTTCGTCATATAATCTGGCAGCCCCTTCATATCAGCAAGGCCAAGTGATACAGAAAGAGTGGTAACAAGCGGAATGTTCTTTTCTGCCATCATCTGTACGCACTCCTCATCTAGTAGAACACCATGCTCAATACATTTAACACCGTTTTTAATAGCCTGCTTTGTGCCCTCTGTTCCTGTGCAGTGTGCAGTAACGTATGTATTGTGACGCGCTGCCTCTTCCACGATTACACGGATTTCCTCTGGTGAAAATTCAATATCATTAAAATCATCGACTGCCGATGATACACCGCCAGTTGCACAAATTTTGATAAACTGTGCACCCTCACGAAACTGCTGTCTTGTCTTTCTATAACAATCCTCCGGACCATCCACCAGGCAGCCAATAAGATCACGCTGATTCGATTCCTCTGGTGACAGCATCGGATTCATATCGCAGTGGCCTGAGGAAATGCTCATAACTCTTCCGCCCGGCATGATACGCGGTCCCTTGATCAATCCAGCTTCAATCGCACGCTTTAATGAAACACCAAATGCGCTCATGTCACGCACACCTGTCACACCAGCATCCACCAGATCTTTAAGATCACGAACAGTCGTCAAAAGCAGATCATATGGTGTGTCACCAGTCTTATGAATGCTCTCGCTTCCACAAAGATGGGCGTGTGCATCAATAAAGCCAGGCATAACAGTCTTTCCTTCTAAGTCAAAAATCTGTGCATCAGAGTCGGTGCATTCACGCTTTTCTCCGACATACACAATATGGTCATCTTCAATCTCGACCATTCCATTTTCAATTGGTTCATCCGATACTGAATTGATAACTCTCGCGTAAATTACTGTTTTCATGTCATTCTCCTCCCTAATCTATTGAAATTTTCGCAGAAATCACTTACACTTGTCTGACAAGGAGGTTTGCTTTATGACTACTGCAAAAGATTTATTATCGCTGCCTTCTCTCTCCCATATGAAGCTGATTGGCGGAGCTGCGGGACTGTCTAGGACTGTCACTTGGCCTTACGTGATTTTATGTCCTCCAATCGGTGAATGGGTAAGCGGCGGTGAATTTTTAATTTATTATGGTGCCAACGCTGTTGTTGAAAAGGTGGAGCTTGCTCAGCTGATTCGCGATGCGGCACAAAATGATGCCGCCGGCATTTTATTTCTTGTCGGCCACCATTACATTCTTGAAGAAAATCTTGATGATGAGATCCGACAGCTTGCTGATAAGCTTAAGCTTCCAGTCTTCTCTCATACAAGTCTTGCCTATGTAAACTCCATCACAAAAGACATCATCAATCTGATTCAGGATCGCGCGAAGGATGCTGCAATCGCCAATTCTTTCTGGTACTCACTCTTTTTCCAGAATACAAATGTAGATGATATCGCCACACTAAATCAGGCATTATTTCTGGGATATCTGCCAAGCTATAACTACTGTGTGTACATATTTGAGATGATGAATGCATCTGCTTATTTTCAAAAACTTGAAGCGATGCACGGACCTTCCTTTACAGAAACATCATCTGAATTTTTCCGTATGCTTGCGACAAAGCTTAGCTATATCACACAAAAAGAAACTGGAAGCACATGGCATGTTGCAAGAAACAGCGCTAACGTATTTGTGCTTCCCATAAATACCGACTCGCAGGAGCAATCAGCTGATCGTTTCTTTGAATCACTGACGATACGTATGGAACAGCAATATCCCGGCACAAAATTTTGCGTTGGAAAAGGCAATGTCCGTTCACGTCTTTTTGGCATTCGCGAATCATATATTCAGGCAAAACGAAGTTTGCTTTCATGGAAACTTCTTGGTGACAATCGTCATCTAATCTCTTACAGTGATCTAGGCTTTTATCAGCTTCTTTTTGAAATTCCGACGGCCTCTGTTATGCGCGAATATACTGCTCGTTTTCTTGATCCGATCCGAGAATATGACAAAGCTCACGATGCCCATCTTTATGAAACGCTGTGCATGTGGCTCGACTGCCGCTGCAATAAGGTACAGACTGCAAATGCACTCTTTCTTCACCGAAATACACTTTTGATGCGCTTAGAAAAGCTTGAAAAGCTGCTTGGTGTATCGCTCGATGATGCCGACATCACCTTCCAGCTGCAGACCGCCGTCAAGATCGACAAATTCCTGTCGGAGACATAAGATATCGTGCTCGTTAACGTAGTGGGCGTTGAGGTGAACTACTTTACGAGGCGATTCCCGTGTGGAGCGGGCTTTCAAAATACACTATATTTAGAAATAATGTAAAAGGCGCCGCGAGAACAAGGGTCGCCGACAAAGTTTCACCGAAGCGCCCTTCGTAAACTCAACCGCACGATCAAGAAACTTACATCTCCTCCGCACGATGACACGCCGTAAAATGTCCCGGCTCGATCTCACGAAGCTGCGGTTTTCTCTCCTTGCAAAGCTGTGTCGCATATGGACAGCGATTGCAGAAATTGCAGCCCTGCGGCAGATTGACCGGGCTTGGCACATCACCTTGAAGAAGTATTCTTTTTCGCTCACGCTCAATTGTCGGATCGGCAATCGGAATAGCAGAAAGAAGTGCTTTCGTATACGGATGACGATTTTTAATATAAATATCCTCGCTGTCTGCAATCTCAACAAGTGAACCCAAATACATTACGGCAATGCGGTTTGATATCTGGCGCACCATTGACAGATCGTGTGTGATAAACAAATAAGATAATCCCATCTGCTGCTGAAGACGCTTAAGTAAATTTACGACCTGTGCCTGAATAGAAACATCCAGTGCAGAAATCGGCTCATCACATACGATCAGCTTTGGTTCAAGCGAGAGCGCTCTGGCAATTCCGATACGTTGACGCTGTCCGCCTGAGAACTCGTGCGGAAACCTGTTTGCATGATCCTTATTTAAGCCGACCATTTTAAGAAGCTCCAATACACGCTCCTCTAATTCTGGTCCCTTATACATCTTGTGGATCTTCATGCCCTCTGCAACAATATCACTTACTACACTAAGAGGATCAAGACAAGCATACGGGTCCTGAAAGATCATCTGCACATTTTTTGTATACTCTTTCTTTTCCCTTTTGTTGTAGCGCCAGATATCTTGTCCCTCAAACATTACCTGTCCTTCATCTGGGCGATACAATCGCATAATTGTTTTTCCAAGCGTACTTTTTCCACATCCTGACTCACCAACAAGTCCTACTGTCTCGCCCTTATAAATAGTTAGATCTACACCATTTACAGCCTTTAAAATACCCTTTGGCACCTTGAAGGTTGTTTTTACATTTTTCAATTCGAGGATTGGTTCTTTTGTCGTTCCCATCATTCCTCCTCCTTTATGTTCTGTGCTTCAACAGGACTCTTTGGTGCGCCATTTTTCTTGATGCACGCTGGATGATTGAGCCAGCAGGATGCATAATGGTCTGGCTCTGAAAAATCAATACACGGCGGCTGACTTGTGCGGCATATGTTCATTGCATATTTGCATCTGGCAGCAAACGCACATCCGACAGGCGGTGCCAACAAATCCGGCGGTGTTCCCGGAATTGAATAGAGGTCTTCGCTTACTCTTTTATCAAGACGCGGCACGCTGCTTAAAAGTCCCCATGTGTACGGATGCTTTGGATGATGAAAGATAGTATCGCAGTCGCCATGCTCTACGATTTGACCAGCATACATAACGTAGATTCGGTCTGCCATATTTGCAACAACGCCCATATCATGTGTGATTAAAACAATTGACGTATCAATCTTATCCTTCAAATCATTCATTAGTTCAATGATCTGTGCCTGAATCGTCACATCAAGCGCTGTAGTTGGCTCGTCAGCAAATAATACCTTTGGATTACAGATGAGTGCCATTGCAATCATGATACGCTGGCGCATACCGCCTGAAAGCTGATGCGGATAGCGCTTCATATTTTCCTCTGGTGACGGAAGTGAAATCATCTTTAAGATCTCGACTGCCTTTTTTCTTGCTTCTTCTCTGGAAACCTTGTAGTGCTGCATGTATGGCTCCATGATCTGCTCCCCAACTGTCATTGTCGGATTTAAAAATGTAAATGGATCCTGAAAAATTATTGAGAGCTGATTGCCCTGCAGCTTTCTCATCTGTTTAGGTGTCAAATCAAGCAGATTTTCTTTGTTAAAAAGAACCTCTCCGCCCTTAATACTGCCGTTTTTCTTTGGATTTAATCCGATAACTGTCTGAATTGTAACTGTTTTTCCACAGCCAGACTCACCTACGATTGCAATCGTTTCTTTTTTATTTAAATGCCAGGAAACGCCGCGCACTGCCTGAACGCTTCCCTGAAAGGTCTGAAAGGATACTTTTAAATCCTTTACCTCTAAGATTTTTTCCTTTTCCATGATTCCTCTCATTCTGCCGAAATACAAAAATACTGCGGCTCTGCTCGTTTCACTTTTTCTATGACGAATGCATTATCTATTTACGCACGAAGCTTTGGATCAAGTGCATCTCTAAGTCCGTCTCCAATCAGGTTAAAGCAAAGCATTGTGATGCTGACGCACAGACACGGAATGATAAATTGGTATGGATAATAACGGAAGGTCTCTCCTGCTGCCTTGATTAACTGACCCCAGCTTGGCTGCGGCGGTGTCACGCCAAGTCCGATATAGCTTAAAAATGCTTCGTAGAAAATGACGCTTGGAAGCGACATTGTAATGCTGACTACGCGAATGCCGAGTGTGTTGGGAATCAAACGTCTTGCAATGATCCATCCAGACGATGCACCAAGCGTCTCTGATGCTACTACAAACTCACGAGTCTTTAGCTGTAAAACAAGACCTCTTGTACTTCTTGCAGCACCCATCCAGCCGGTAATACTCATTGCAATTACAAGCGTTGCAATATTTCCGCTTCCCATTACAACCATCAAAAGAATCATGTAGATTAAGCTTGGAATTCCCATCAACACATCGATTGTGCGCATAATTACTGTATCTGCCCAGCCGCCAAGATAACCCGAGATGCCGCCTACTGCCATTCCAATAATCTCTGGAATAAGCGTAGCTAAAATCGCAATAATAAGGGATACTCTTCCTCCTGCCCACACGCGTGTCCAAAGATCACGTCCAAGATTGTCTGTTCCAAACCAGTGAACGGCATTTGGCCCCTGATTTGAACAGCTGTAATCATTAGAATAATAATCAAATTTTGTCATCATCGGTCCAAACAGGACAAAAAATATCATAATGGCAATAACCACTAAGCTGATTACCGCTGCCTTATTCTTCTTAAAATTTCTCCATACATCCTTGAAATAGGTTGTCTTTTTCCTTGCAATCTGATCCTGATCAAGTGCTCCCTCTGGAAGTGGAGAAAACGCATCATCTGCAAATGTTACTTCTGCAGCTTGCACTTTTTTTGTTGTATCAGTATTCATCTTTTCTCCTTTACTTTACGCGGATTCGCGGATCGATTAATCCATACAGTACATCAACTATTAGATTCATTATAACTAGAAATGCACCATAAAATACTGTAAGACCCATGATCAGCGGGTAATCAAGATTAGTGACTGAATCGACAAAATATCGGCCCAGTCCAGGAATTAAAAACATGCTCTCTACGACAAATGAGCCCATCAAAACACCTGCGATCTGCACACCAAGATTTGGAATGATTGGAACAAGTGAGTTTTTAAACTGATGCTTTAATACGACGCGAATTGGCGAAAGACCTTTCGCTCTTGCCGTCTTTACATAATCCTGCGTTGTTATGGCTAACATGCTCGCTCTCATATTTCTTGTATTTCCTGCAACAGTTCCAAGACCAAGAACAAGTGCCGGAAGTATAATCTGATTTGGTTTTCCCCATCCTGTTACTGGAAGGATGCTAAGCTTTACACCAAAAATCATACGAAGAATCGGACCTAACACCATACTTGGAAGGGCAATTCCTAAAACTGCCACTACCATCAACAGATAATCCGGCCATTTTCCTCGAAACTGAGCACATAAAATACCAAAGAAAAGACCAACTGCCTCTGCAAAAAGTAATGAAATCAAACCAAGCTTTGCAGACACAGGGAAGGCTTCCTTAATGATATCCACTACTGTTTTTCCTGTCTTTTTGATGGAATAACCAAGATCTCCATGCAGCAAGTTATTCATATAAGTCAGGTATTGCTGCGGTACTGGCTTATCAAGACCATAAAACGCTCTTTGCTTATCCTGCACGGCCACCGGGATCTTATCGTTTAAGAATGGATCACCCGGAATCAGCTTCATTAAAAAGAATGTTGCCGTTGCCAGCACAAAGACTGTCGCGATTGCAATCAATACTTTTTTTCCAATATATTTGAGCATATTTCCTCCTAAAAAAATAGACGCCTCTCTTTGGAGTTTCCGCAGATCGGCGTCTTTTATTTTATAGCTGTCTCTTTAATTACTCAGCAAAGTCCAGATAAGTAAAATCAGTCTCAACGGTATTGTAGAAACCTGTGTAGCCGCTCTTATACTGGAAACCGCCATCTGCCCAACCAAGGATCAGATTCAGTGTGTTATCACAGAAGAATTTTTCAACCTCGAAGTAGTTTGCCTTTCTCTCCTCAATAGTTGGGGAAGCAATTGCCTCATCATACAGCTTATCATATTCCTCATTTGAATAGCCTCTAAGTGCAGACTGATTTGAACTTGTGTAACTGCTTAAAAATCCTGACAATGCATCCGGAATCTCAAGAGAATTTCCGCCATACCAGAAATCGTAGTCACCGCTCATTGCATTTGATACCATTACCTGAATTGTCTGAGAGTTGATAGTTGTCTCAATGCCAAGATTTTTCTTTAACATATCCTGAACAGCTGCCAGTACGTCGATACTTCCCTGTGACTCATAGCAAAGAAGCTCGAATGTTGGAATCTCATCAGCTGTCTTTCCCAGCTCATCAAGTGCTGCATTTAAGTACTCCTGTGCCTTCTCTACATCTGCACTTGCCGGCCATCCCTCGTATTCAAACTCCTCGTCAAATGTACCTGTTACACCTGCCTCGGACGGTGCAGTCAGACGATTTGCCGGCTCGTCACCTGTCATAACAGATGCACAAAGTGCAGTACGGTCGATTGCATAGCTGACTGCCTTTCTAAAGTTTGCATTGCCAAGGAATAATCCTGTTTCCTCTGTCTTTCCTGCATGGTTGATATTCAGGCAGTGATAAGAGGTAGTATACTTACTGCTCTCAAAGCCCGCATCTGTCAGTGTCTGCTGCTGCATAGCACTTCCATTTGGAACAAAATCAAGTTCATCTGCAAGCATCATATCTACGCCAGTATCACCTGTTACGTTAAATTTAAAATCCATCTCATCCATATTGATACTGTCCGCATCCCAGTAGTTCTCGTTCTTTACAAGTGTCATGGTAGAATCAGATACCCAATCTGACACGATGAACGGTCCATTTGTCAAAATTTTATCTGCTGAAGAACCATACTCTGTTCCAAGTGAATCAACAAAGGACTCCTCAAGTGGTGCAAATAAGCTTGTGGATGTAAATGTGCTCTCATACTGCGGATTCTTGAAGGTATACTCGATTGTCAGATCATCTACTGCCTTTATACCAACCTCGTCCCACTCACACTCTCCTGCATAATATTCCTCGCCATTCTCCAGAATATAGCCATTCTCTGCATTGTAGTGACCTGCCTCTGGATCAATCAGGCGCTTTGCTGCATAAACAAAATCCTCGGATGTAATCGGTGTCTCTCCATCACTGTAAGTTAAGCCTTCCTTCAGTTTAAATGTCCAGGTCTTTCCATCCTCGCTTGTCTCCCAGCTCTCTGCTGCTCCTCCAATGTACTCACCCTGCTTACTGCGAATCAGGGTATCGCTGATTAAAGTATCAATATATGTTGCCGGATCTACCTTTAATTCTGCGTAATCCATAGTAACCGGATCATATGGTGCTCCAATTCTTACACTCTTTACATCTGCCTCGTCTGCCAGTACGGCTGCCGGAAATGATGCTGCTGCCAGCACTGCTGTAAGTCCCATTGCTGCATATTTTCTCATATCTGATTCCTCCATTTCACCATTGTGCTGTTTTGCTTTAATTCATTAAAGTATTTTGACTATAGAAATAGATCGGCAGGGAAATGTTCCTCATTGAACTTTGCTTTCCTTTAAATGCCTCTCTTTCCTCTGTCAATCTTGAATGTAGTTTATCATAAAATCAATATTGTATCAATGTGCACACTGTACCTATATTAGATATTTTCAGTGTGCACATTGTAAGGTAATATTTATTTCGTCAGCATTGTTCTGCAGCTTCCCGTCTTTTCCATCTGCACAATACCCTCTACGCCGCAGCGTACCATGCTCTCTACTGCTTCTTTTGTGTAGAATGCCATGTGCTGTGTCATGATGACATTGCGGAACTGATGGAGATAAAACCAGTTGCGGTTGGAGATGATATCTGTTCTTCTGTCTTCGTGCACAATACCTTCTTCTCCCTCTACGGTATCCATGCCAAGCGCACCAATCTTCTCCGATTCAACGCCATCTACCAATGCATCAATGTCAGTCAGTCCACCTCTTGCACAGTTAATTAAAATTACGCCATCTTTCATCTTTGCGATTGTCTCGTGATTAATAATGTGATACGT
>QWCN01007307.1_pt1 | contig 13423 bp, 14 predicted proteins | sample 1972711 | NCBI WGS metagenome assembly QWCN01 (sample SAMN09866707, study PRJNA288562) | Human gut metagenome isolate term1_stool, whole genome shotgun sequencing... | isolation source: gut | host: Homo sapiens | place: USA: California | reverse complement strand
GCAGCCCTCGCCGTCCACCAGATGCACCGTGATGGCCGCCGGGGTGTTATCGCCGGTGTTGCCCCGGCGCAGCGGGTCGGCCACGATGCTCTTGCGCAGATAGCCGTCCGTATAGCCCCGGCGCACGCCCTCGTGGATGGCAGCCTCAAAGCTGCCGTCAATATGCACATCGGTGCCCAGCTCCACGAACACACAGGCCATGCCGGTATCCTGACAGATGGGCAGGTCTTTCTCCTTTGCAGCGCCAAGGTTCGACCACAGCAGGTCTAATGTGGTCTTTGCCAGCGGCCACGGCTCTTCTTCCCGCGCCTTTTCCAGCGCGGCCTGCACGTCCTGCGGCAGCTGGGTGTTGGCTTTAATGCAGAGCCGCGCCACTGTATCCGTAATGCTCTGTGCGGAGATCGTTCTCATGCCTTTGTCCTCCGCTTACAGCCGTGCCACGCCGGTCTCGCGGGCAGCCTTTGCCACGGCATTTGCCACAGCCTCGGCCACGCGGGGGTCGAACGCGCCGGGGATGATGTTCTCCTCGCTGCGGTCTGCATCGGTGATGAGGTCTGCAATGGCATAGGCAGCAGCCAGCTTCATCTCATTATTGATATCCCGGGCGCGGACGCTGAGCGCGCCCTTGAACAGGCCGGGGAAGCACAACACGTTGTTGACCTGATTGGGGAAGTCGCTGCGGCCGGTAGCCATCACCCGCACGCCGCCCGCCTTGGCTTCATCCGGCATGATCTCCGGGGTGGGATTGGCCATGGCAAAGACGATGGCGTCCTTGTTCATAGTCTTGCACAGCTCGGTGGTCAGGATGCCGGGGCGGGACACGCCGATGAACACGTCAGCGCCCTCCAGCGCCTCCTTCAGGCCGCCCTTGATCTGGCGGGGGTTGGTCACCTCGCCCAGCCAGTTCTTGTGTGCTTCGGCGCTGTTGCAGCCCTTGTACAGGGTGCCAAACTGATCCACCGCCACGATGTCCTTGGCACCGGCGGTCATGAGCATCTTGATGATGGCGGTACCGGCAGCGCCGGGGCCATTCAGGACGATGTGCACGTCCTCCATCTTTTTATTCACCACGCGCAGGGCGTTGATGAGGGCAGCGGTGACCACGATGGCGGTGCCGTGCTGGTCATCGTGGAACACGGGAATGTCCAGCTCCCGCTCCAAGGTCTCCTCGATCTCGAAGCACTCGGGGCTCTTGATATCCTCCAGATTGATACCGCCAAAGGTGGGCGCGATGGCCTTGCAGGCAGCAATGACGCTGGCAGCGTCGTGGGCGTCGATGCAGATGGGGAAGGCGTCCACGCCGCCGAACTCCTTGAACAGCACCGCCTTGCCCTCCATGACCGGCAGACCGGCTTCCGGGCCGATATCGCCCAGACCCAGCACGGCGGTGCCGTTGGAGACAACGGCTACCATGTTGCCCTTGAAGGTGTACTTATACACATCCTCGGGGTTTTCCTTGATCTTGCGGCAGGGCTCTGCCACACCGGGGGTGTAGGCGGTGGACAGGTCATCACGGGTGGCAACCTCCACCTTGCTCACGATGCCCACCTTTCCCTTGTGGGTCTCGTGCATTTCCAGAGCTGCTTTATTGTAATCCATGGTTTTATCCTCCAATTTCAGCAAAAGGCTTTCCCCCGCAGGGAAAGGCTCATACAGTTTTATTGTAACAGAACCGCCGGGGTATTTCCACCGGTTTTGCGGTATTTCCCGCCCCAAAGCGGGCAAAAGTGATACCTGTGCCGGGCGGCATTTGTGGAATTTTCGCAAAAATCCTTTTCTTTTCGCATTTTTCCGTTATAATAGGATGGTATGACATTTGCATTCTCCGTGAAAACGGTCTGCTATTTTTAGGAGGTATCTCTTTTGAAACGCATTACCAAGATCCTGTTGTGTGTGCTGTGCGCGGTGGCTGCTGTGCTGTGCGTAGCTGCGGCCTGCTTTATGCTGCTCAAAAAGCAGGGCAGCACCACGGCATCCTCTGCCGCATCCGGCGCAAGCGTGTCCGTCTACGGCAAGGTGTCGGATTTCGACTACGCCAGCTTCGATTATTCCGAGGGGCTGGACGATAACGGCCACTGGACCGGCATCCGCGCACTGGACTATGTGACCTTGCCGGATGATGTATCCGCGCTGCCGCTTTCCAAGGCAGACATCGAGCCCACCGAGACCGAGATCCAGACCCAGATCGACACTTTGCTGAACCAGTACGCCACCACCCAGAACATCACCGGCCGGGCAGCCCAGAGCGGCGACACTGTGAACATCGACTATTCCGGCGCGGTGGATGGCGTAGCCTTTACCGGCGGCACCGCCACCGGCTACGACCTGACGCTGGGCAGCCACACCTTCATTGACGGCTTCGAGGATCAGATCATCGGCCACAATATCGGTGACACCTTTGATGTGACCGTCACCTTCCCGGAGGGCTACGGCGACTCCACCGACGCCGAGGGCAACACCATCACCCTCAGCGGCAAGGAAGCCGTGTTCAGCGTGACACTGAACGCCATCACCCAGAGCGTTGTGCCCACCCTGACCGACGAGTGGGTGGAGACGAACTTTGCCGCCAGCGACGATCTGCACACCGCAGACGCCCTGCGCCAGTACTTTGACAGCGCCCTGTACGCCAACAATCTGGACAACGCCGTGATGGACTATCTGCTCAATAACGCCACCTTCAAGGAGATCCCCACCCAGATCACCAGCTACTACATCCGTATGTTCCTGAACTACCACTCTCAGCTGGCTACCCAGTACGGCATGGAGCTGAACGCCTACGCACAGGCCAAGGGCTACGCCGATGCCAACGCGATGCTGGCGGATTCTGACGCCTACTTTGAGCATCTGGCCAAGCAGGATCTGGTCTTTCAGGCCATTGCGGAACAGCTGGATATCACCCCCACGCAGGAACAGATCGACAGTGCCAACAGCTCCTACGCCGACACCTATGGCGCACAGCGCAGTATGCTGAACGCCTTGCAGCTGGCTGTGCTGGACAAGGTGGAGGAAAGCGCGGTGCTTTCCTGACAATGCACTTGCCGGAGTATGAACGATTTAAAATGCGCTCCGCTTTGCTCTGCGCATAGATAGCGGAAAAATTATTTTTAATAGAGCAATGCCGGAGCGTCTGCGGACGCTCCGGCATTGCATTTTCACGAGAGGGGTCGCAACCGAAAACTGCATTTGCCGCGCCGCTTTCTGCGAAAGCGCGGCGCTGCGGGGGATAAAACTCCCCCAGTCGCCTACGGCGACAGCCCCCTCTGAGATGGGGCCCTTGGCAAAACCGGAGACTTTCCCGCCATGCCAAAGGCTCCCTCCCAGAGGGAGCTGGCAAAACCGTCAGGTTTTGACTGAGGGAGTTCAGCCGTCCCCTTGGGGAAGGTGGCTTGACGCGAAGCGGCAAGACGGAAGGGGTATCTCGGCATCTGCCGTTCCCCTTCACGACTCCCTTCGTGAAAATGGGTTTCAGAAAAGTCCGCAGACTTTTCTGAAACCCGAAATTTAAAATAATTCTTCCGCTGAATATGCCCAGAGCGCAAGCGGAGGGCATTCCAAATCGTCCAACACAACCAAAAAGGCCGCTGCACGGTGAGGTGCAGCGGCCTTTGTTTTCCACATTTTTATTTTGCAGTGTTGATAAAGCTGCGGTTATCCCACAGGTACTTGATGCCGGAGATGGCGGTCACAGCAGCCACCAGCCAGCACAGGGCGATGGAGATCACCACCACGATGGAAACACCGGCGGCCACCATGCGCAGACCGGACACCGCAAACTCGCGGGCCAGGATGATGCACAGCACCACGGGGCTGCACACACCATCCCGCAACATATAGATAAAGGCCACGGTGGTCAGCAGCTTGTCAGCCAGCGGGTCGGCAAACTTGCCGAAATCGGTGACCATGTGCCACTTGCGTGCCAGATGGCCGTCCAGATAGTCGGTAAAGCTGGCAGCGGCAAATACGATACCGGCCAGCAGGTAGAAGGTGGGGTTGAAAGTGCCGTCTACAATGCCGTCCAGACCGGTCAGGGACACAAAGATCATGAACACCGGCACCAGAATAATGCGGGTCAGGGTAAGTTTATTGGGCAGATTCATAGGTTTTATCCTCCAATTCGTTATTTTACGACCGTACCATACAGATCGTAAAGGTCGCTGTCCTCTACCAGCACATCATAGAACTGGCCGGGGTACAGCGGTTCCTCGCTGGAAACGCAGACGCAGCCGTCCACCTCCGGCGCATCGCCGGTGGTGCGGCAGAGGTACAGGCCGTTTTCCTCGTCGATGCCGTCACACAGAACGTGCACGGTCTGACCTACCTTTTCAGCCTGCTTCTGCGCCATGATGCCGGTCTGGATCTGCATTACCAGCTCGGCACGCTTGTCCTTGACCTCCTGCTCGATCTGGCCGTCCATCTTGGCGGCCACGGTGTTTTCCTCGGCAGAGTAGGCAAAGCAGCCCAGACGGTCGAACTGCACCTCCTTGACAAAGTTGCACAGATCCTCGAACTGCTCCTCGGTCTCGCCGGGGAAGCCCGCGATGAGGGTGGTGCGCAGGGTGATGCCGGGGATCTCGCGGCGCAGCTTGCCGATGACCTCCAGCAGCTCCGCGCGGTTGGAGCGGCGGTTCATGTTCTTCAGGATGGTATCGTTGCAGTGCTGGATGGGCAGGTCGAGGTAGGGCACAACCTTTTCGTTGCGCTTCATGGCAGCGATAAATTCATCGGTGATGCGCTCCGGGTAGGCGTACATGATGCGGATCCATTCCAGCCCCGGCACCTTGTTCAGCTTGTCCAGCAGCTCACAGATGCTACCGGGCTTGCCCCAGTCCTCGCCGTAGGCGGTGGGGTCCTGTGCCACAACAATAAGCTCCTTCACGCCTTCACCGGCCAGCCAGCGGGCTTCGGCAACGCAGTCGGCCATATCGCGGCTGTGCAGCGGGCCACGGATGCCCGGGATGGCGCAGTAGTGGCAGCGGTTGTTGCAGCCCTCGGCGATCTTTAAGTACGCATAATGGGCGGGCGTGCCGATGACGCGCTTGCCGCCCAGCGGGAAGTCCTTTTTGGCGCCGTAGCTTTCCAGATGATCCTCGCCGTGGAACAGCCGCTCCACGATGGTGTCAATGGCCTTGTTGGAGGCGCAGCCCACAACAGCGTCCACCTCGGGGATCTCTTCCTCGATCTGGCTGCGGTAGCGCTCGGCAAGGCAGCCGGTAACGATGACCTTCAGGTTCGGGTTCTGCTGCTTGTAGGCGCAGGCTTCCAGAATGTTTTCAATGGCTTCGGTCTTGGCGCTCTCGATAAAGCCGCAGGTGTTCACAAGGATGACATCGGCTTCGGCCAGATCGGCCACGGTCTCGTGCCCGGCAGACAGCAGGATGTGCACCATCACATCCAGATCCACCTGATTTTTCGGACAGCCAAGGGAAATACACGCAATTTTCATAAGGGATGATACTCTCTTTCTCTTTTGAGGGATGCTTTTAAAATTTTACGGGAGGGTCATTCCCCCTCCTCCACCCTGCGGATGGCTTCTTTGATGACGGGGTAGGCAAAGCCGCGGCGCTGCAGCGCCGCCACCACAAGGTCGCGACGGCCGATGGCCAGCTTTTTGCGGTAGCGGCTGTCCACCAACGCGGCGGCGGCCTCCAGCTCCGGGTCGTCGCCGTCCTCCGGGGCGTAGACCGCTTTCAGCGCGCCCGCTACCTCGGCGGGGGCAAGCCCCTTCTGGCGCAGGCTCTGGGCGGCGGCGCGGCGGCTTTTGCGGGCAGCCAGCAGGCTGTGCGCCCGTGCTTCGGCGTAGCGGGCATCGTTCACATAGTCCAGCTGCACCATCTCCGCCACAGCGGCAGCAGCAGCCTGCTCGGTATAGCGGCGGCACAGCCGCTCATACAGCATATTGGCAGAGACCTCCTGCCCGGCCAGCGTTTCCAGCGCACTGGCCCGCGCCTTGGCGGGGTCTGCACACTTTTCCGCATCCGGGCGGGGTCGGCGGCGGTAGAAGGCCATTTAGTCCTCCACCATGATATCCAGCTCGCTTTCGCTGCTGCGGGCGGGTGCCTTGACCACCGGCTCTTTTGCGGCGGCAGGGTCGGCGGGTTTCTCCGCTGCGGCGGCTGCGGCGCGGCCTGCCGGGCGGCGGGTGGCGTACAGCTTATCGGCGTTGGCGCGGATCTGACCCTCGATGTCATTGGCGATCTCGGGGTTATCCTTCAGGAACTGCTTGGCGTTGTCGCGGCCCTGACCCAGACGGATATCGCCGTAGTTGAACCATGCACCGCTCTTCTGCACGATGCCCAGCTTGACGCCCACGTCAATGAGCTCGCTCATTTTGGAGATGCCCTCACCGAACATGATGTCGAACTCGGCTTCACGGAACGGCGGAGCCACCTTGTTCTTGACGATCTTGGCACGGGTGTGGTTGCCGATGAACTGGCCGGAGGAGTCCTTCAGACCCTCCACGCGGCGGATGTCGATACGCACCGAGGCGTAGTACTTCAAAGCGCGGCCGCCGGTGGTCACCTCCGGGTTGCCGTACATGACGCCCACCTTCTCACGCAGCTGGTTGATGAACACGCAGACCGTGTTGGTCTTGCCGATGACGCTGGTCAGCTTGCGCATGGCCTGACTCATCAGACGTGCCTGCAGACCCACATGGCTGTCGCCCATCTCGCCCTCGATCTCGGCGCGGGGCACCATGGCGGCTACCGAGTCCACTACGATGGCGTCGATGGCACCGGAGCGCACCAGTGCTTCGCAGATCTCCATGGCCTGCTCGCCGGTATCCGGCTGGCTGACCAGCAGGTTGTTGATATCCACACCCAGCGCCTCGGCATAGGTGGGGTCCAGTGCGTGCTCAACGTCGATAAAGGCCACCTCGCCGCCCTTCTTCTGGGCTTCGGCAAGGATGTGCAGTGCCAGCGTGGTCTTACCGCTGGATTCCGGGCCGTACACCTCGATGATGCGCCCGCGCGGCACACCGCCCACGCCCAGCGCCAGATCCAGCCCCAGACTGCCAGTAGAGATGGCATCCACCTGCATGGAGGCGTTGTCGCCCAGCTTCATGACGGCACCCTTGCCGAACTGCTTTTCGATCTGCGCCAGCGCCGTAGCCAGCGCATCCTTCTTGGCTTCCGGCTCGGTCTTTTGGGTGGCCGGTGCAACGTTGTTGTTCTGATTTTTTGCCATAGCCTGCTGCTCCTTTTATCCTTTGGGCCCGCAGAGGGCGGGCTGTCCTTCGCTTTCCTTCTTAGTATAACACAAAATCAAAATATTACAACAAGAAGTTGTTTGTTTTTTCCAATTTATTTTGCGCGATGGGCGATCACGCAGCGGTCGTTGCCGCTAAAGTCCTGTATGCAGCGAATATCTGCCCAGCCGTACTCCGCCAGCAGGGCGGTTACAGCTTCCCGCTGCTGCCAGCCGATCTCCAACACCAGTGCCCCGCCGGGGCACAGCGCATTTTGGTAGTGCTGCGCCAGCGCCCGGTAGAATACAAGGCCGTCCTCCCCGGCTTCCAGCGCCATAGCAGGCTCCTGCGCCACCTCGGGCTGCAGCTGCTCCATCTCGGCGGCGGTCAGGTAGGGCGGGTTCGAGATGATGAGTTCCAGCTGCCCCTCCGGCAGGGTTTCCCAGTAGGTGAACAGGTCGCCCTGCACCGGCTGCACCGCGTAGGCGGGCTTTTTGCCTGCCCGCAGCGCGTTCAGCGCCGGGCCCCAGTCCAAGGCGGGGGCATCCGCCTGCTCAAGCGCAGAGGGTTCCAGCACGTTCTCGGTCTGTCTGCCCTGCCCGGTCAGAGCGCAGCGGGCGTTCTTTTCCAGATAGACAAAGGCCGCAGGGCTTTTTTCCACGCAGGTCACCTGCGCGGCGGGACAAAAGCGCTTGACCCCCAACCCCAGACAGCCTGTCCCGGCGCAGAGGTCCAGCACCCGGGGCGATTCGATGCCCGCAAGGGTCTCGGCGGCGGCCTGCGCCACCACCTCGGTATCTGCCCGGGGACAGAGCACCCCGGGGCCTACCGCCAGCTCAAAGTCTAAAAAGCTCCAGCTGCCGCAGAGGTATTGCAGCGGCTCCCGCGCGGCGCGGCGGGTGCAGAGCACTTCCAGCGCCGCCGCCTGCTCTGCGGTCAGCGGACGGTCGGAAAGCCGCACGTCCCGCCCGGTCGCCAGCCGGAACAGCTCCCGCGCGTCAAAATCCGCGTCCGGGCAGCCTGCGGCGGTCAGCCGCTGTTCCACCTCCCGCACCGCTGTGCGGGGGAGCATTGCTTCGTTTACCATTTGCCTTCCTCCGGGTTTTCGGGCAGCACGGGGGTGATGGCGGCAATGGCTACCTCGATCATGCTGTCGTCCGGCTCAAAGACGGTAAGATGCTGCACCCAGATGCCCGGCTGACGGATGATGCGGGTAGCAATGTTATCCGACCGGCCGCACCACTTGAGCAGCTCGTAGCTGATGCCCATGACCAGCGGCAGCAGCAGCAGCTTGCACACCACCCGCAGGCCGATGCTGCCCCACGGCAGCACGCTGTACAAAAACACGCTGACGATGACCACCAGAATGAGGAAGCTGGTGCCGCAGCGGGGATGGAAACGGGTATACTTGCGCACATTCTCCACGGTCAGCGGGTCGCCCGCCTCGTAGCAGGCAATGGTCTTGTGCTCCGCACCGTGGTACTCGAACACGCGATGAATTTCCTTCATTTTAGAGATGCCCACCATATAGGTCAGGAAGATGACCACCTTCAGTACCGCTTCCAGCACCACCTTGCTCCAGCGCCCCAGCGGCAGCAGACGGTTCACCCCGCCCACAAGGAAGGTGGGCAGCACGGTGAACAGCACAATCGCCAGCAGACCGCCCAGCACCGCCGCAACGGTCAGCAGCGCATTCTCGGCTTTTTCGCCCAGATGTTTCCCCACCCATTTTTCAAAGGCGGTCTCCTCCTCGGCGGGGTCGTAGTCGTCCCCCATGCTCACCTGTGCCGAGTACATCATGTAGCGGTAGCCCACGATCATGCTCTCGATCATGGCAATGGCACCGCGCACCAGCGGGATCTTCATCCATACCCCGTGGGCGGGGGTGGGGTCGAGTTTGGTCTCGATGGTGCCGTCCGGCTTGCGCACGGCGCAGCACATCTGTTTGGGGCCGCGCATCATGATGCCTTCCATCAGTGCCTGCCCGCCTACGCTGGTCTTAAAGCGTTCCTTTTTAGGTTGATTCATTGGTTTCTCCCGATATCCGCCCCTGCCGCTTTGGGCAAAGAGCGGTCTTTTTTATATTTTATCCGGGGCATATCCCCGAGCAAAGCTCATTTTAGCACACAAATGTGACAAAATCTGTGTTTTGGACGTTTCTCACGCCTTATGGTACAGCGGCAGACCCAAGGTGACCACGGTGCCGCGCCCGAGGGTGCTCTTGATATCCAGCGTGCCGTCCAGCGCGGTCATGATGGAATCCACCAGCGCCAGACCGATGCCGCTGCCGCGCACCGAGTTGCTGCCCTTGTAGAACTTGGTTTTTACGTTTTCCAGATCCTCCGGCGGGATGCCGCGTCCCTGATCGATAATCTCCACAAAGGCCTTGTACTCCCCTGCCCACAGTTTGACCGTGATGCGCCCGCCGGGGGCAGAGTATTTGATGGCGTTATCCAGAATATTGATGAACACCTGCCGCAGACGGTCCGGGTCGGCGTAGACAGGGATCATCTCCTCCGGCTCGGCGTAGTGGAGCAGCAGCCCCTCCTGCCGGATGCGCGCTTCGCAGAAGAGCACCGCATCGGTCAGTTCTGCCACCAAGTCCAGCGGGCGGCACTCCATGCGGATGCGTCCGTTCTGCAGGCGGCTGAAATCCAGCAGCTCCTCCACCATATTGTTCAGCCGCCCGGTCTCGTTGTTGATGATCTCCAGCCCCTTGCGGTAGTTCTCGTCGGTGGGGTCGTCCAAGGTCATCAGGGTCTCCACCCAGCCCCGGATGGAGGTAAGCGGGGTGCGCAGCTCGTGGGACACCGAGCTAATGAACTCGTTCTTCATCTTCTCGGTCTCTTCCAGTCCCTCGGCCATCTGATTGATGGTGCCGCGCAGCCGATCCACCTCATCGTGAGGGTCGCCGGTCAGGGGCAGACGCACATCCAGCTCACCCCGGGCGATGCCGGCAGCGGTGCGTTCCACCTGCCCCAGCGGCACCACGATGCCCCGCACGAAGTACAGCCCAGACATGATCGTAAACAGCAAGATCGCCATCGCAATGAACACACTGATGATGATGGCGTTTTTGACCTGCCGCTCCACCAGCGCCAAACTGGTGACCAGCCGCAGCGCGGCCACGTCCTCGGCGTCGTAGGGCACCAGCGAGCAGGCCGCCATGACTACCTCGCCCGACTGGGTGCGGTACACCGCCACACCCAGACCGTCCGGGCCGTTGAGCGCCTGCTCAAAGTCCTTACTGCTGACGATGCCTTCCGCATCCGTACCGCTGGAGGAGGCGATCACGCCGCCGTAGCTGTCCAGCAACATGAACTCGTATTTATCCTTATCGGCAAACTGTTCCACCATGCGCCGCAGCGCCAGACTGCGGCTGGCGGCGGCGCTCTGGGCGGTATCGCCGGTATACATTTTCAGCTGACCGGTCACCGAGGAGAACCGCCGGTACATGATCTGCTGCACACTGCCGTAGTAGCTGCGGGTATAGCTGTACAAAAACATTGCCTCGGCCAGCAGCACCACCAGTACGGTGATGAGCAGGTTGCCCCGCAGCCAGCGGCGGGTGATACCGCTTCGCATAACAGTGTCCTCCTTTCGGTGAGTATCGATAATAAAAAGATATTTTTTTGTGATTCAGGAAAGTCCGTAGGGCTTTCCTGAATCACATTTTTATTCTTCCCACCGGTAGCCATAGCCCCACACGGTCATGATGTGGGTGGGGTGGCTGGGCTCGTCCTCCACCTTCATGCGCAGGCGGCGGATGTTCACATCCACGATCTTTACATCGCCGAAGTAGTTCTCGCCCCAGACCCCTTTCAGGATCTTTTCGCGCACCAGCGCAGTGCCCGGGTTGCGGAAGAACAGCTCCATGATCTGGAACTCTACCTGTGTCAACTCAATGGGCTGACCGGCCTTCAGCAGCACGCGGCGGTTCTCGTCCAGCACGAACTCGCCGCTGGTCAACGTGCCCAGTGGGGTGTTCCCGTTGCTGTCCTCCTCCTTGGTGCGGATCACACGGCGGCACAGCGCCTCCACACGCGCCAGCAGCTCGCTGACGCTGAAGGGCTTGGTCATATAATCGTCTGCGCCGATGGACAAACCGCGGATCTTATCCTGCTCCTGCCCCTTGGCGCTGAGGATGATGATGCCGATCTGCTGGTCGGTGCGGCGGATGGTCTCGCACAGCGAGAACCCGTTCATGCCCGGCAGCATCACGTCCAGAATGGCGGCATCACAGCCGGGCTTCTGTGCCAGCAGCGGCAGGGCGGCTTCGGCGCTTTCGGCCTCCACCACCTCCATCCCCGCATGGCGCAGGTTCAGGGCGATCATATCGCGGATATTGGCTTCATCTTCTACAACAAGCACTCGTACCATGCAGCATCCTCCATTCCTTAATTCAGCAGATACAACGCCTTGGAAAGGCGGTAGTTCGTGTCGGCAAGCAAAACGTCCGGGCCCATTTTGGCCTGCACCTGACGGGACGCTACCACGCCCAGCCGGGTCCAGCCGGTGGAGTTGGCCGAGGTGCTTGCCAGCCGTACCGTCAGCACCAGCTGATCCTCGTCCACCGTGCGCAGCTCCACTGCGCCGTCAAATTCCTCGCTGTCGGTCAGCTTCAGGTTGCCCTCCCACTCGGCGGGCAGCTCGATATAACAGTTGGTCTCTTCGTCCAGCAGGCCAAAGCTTTTTTCCGGGTGGCTGCTGGTGTAGTCCATCCAGACGATAAAGTCCATGCGGCGGCTCTGGCTCAGGTTCAGCAGACCCGCCTCGTCCGGCTGGGTGGGGATCTCCACGATGCCGTCCCCGTCCAGGTCCCGGCTGACCAGCGTGGGCACGTTGCGCAAAGAGGCGTTATACAGCCGCTGGCTGCTGATCCGTGTGGCGGGCACCATCTGCTGGCTAGTCTCGTCGTAGCACAGCAGCACCGAGGCCAGATTGTTGCCGGAAATGCCGGTCCAGCCGTCCAGCACCAGATAGTGCCGTCCGTCCGCGCCCGCGCCCGCCGCCACCGAGGCGCAGCCGGAAAATTTATCTGCGGAAAGGCCGTTGACCGCCACCTGCCGGAAGCTGCCCTTGCGGTCTGCGGTCAGAAGTTCGATCTGCACACTGCCGTCCTCCTGCGTGGACATCAGGATCAGATCCTGACTGCTGCCGCCGGTGATATTTTCCACCAGATACTGCTCGTACTGCTGCTCCAGAATGGTGGACAGGGTGCCGTCCTGATAGGAGTACACCGCCAGATAGTGGTCATTCTGGGCAGCGGTATAGCCCACCACCAGCTGGCAGCTGTCTGTATCCTGCAATTGGGCAAGGCTGACGTTCTCCACCGTTTCGGCAAGGCCCTCCACGCTCTGGCGCACCTGCCAGCTTCCGGCATCATCCCGCTGCAAAATGGCTACGCAGACGTTGGCGGTCTGGGCGGTGGTATACAGCACCGCCGCATCCTGCTGACCGTCACCGTCCAAGTCCTGCAGCACAAAGGGGGAAAGCAGCTCGCCCTGAATAGGATATTTCAGCTGGGCACTCTCCCCCAACCAGTCGTTCAGGGCAGTTTGCAGCGCGCCGTAATCGCCGGAAAGCTTCGGGGCACGCAGCAGTTCCTCTACCTGTGCCTTTTCGTTGGCCGGCAGCACGGTCTGGCAGCTGCACAGCACAAAGCACAGCAGCGTGCACAGCACCAGCCGCAGCCTGCGGGTCCTGTTCATACCGGTCAACCTCCTTCCGGGCATAAAATGCTATTTTCAGTATACCACACTTTGCGGACACAAAAAAGGGGGTGGGACATATCCGGCAAGCTTGCGCGTGGGACGATTTTAAATGGCCTCCGCTGCGCTCTGGCCATATTCAGCGGAATTATTATTTAAAATTTCGCGTTTGGAGCGACCGCGCTTGCGGAGCGTAGCGTAGCAATGAAAGCCCCAGTGGGGCTTTTAAGCGGCAGAGCGGTCTGCGTTAGCAGATGGAGGGGCGTTGCCTCGACAAGCTCTGCGGAGCGCTCCAAACGCATTTTCACGGGAGGGGCCGTGGAGGGAAACGGCATTTGCAGCGCCGCTTTCTGCGAAAGCGCGGCGCTGCGGGCGGGCGCTTGCTCCCCCTCGGGGGAGCTGTCGCGCAGCGACTGAGGGGCTATGGATGGAGAAGCGAAAAAAGCGTTAAAGCGATAGCGCCGACTGGCGCAGCGCTAGCTTTTTTGTGCTTCGACTTCTTCTTTAGGATCGTCAAGGGCGTGCA
>QWCN01005000.1_pt1 | contig 13432 bp, 25 predicted proteins | sample 1972711 | NCBI WGS metagenome assembly QWCN01 (sample SAMN09866707, study PRJNA288562) | Human gut metagenome isolate term1_stool, whole genome shotgun sequencing... | isolation source: gut | host: Homo sapiens | place: USA: California | reverse complement strand
ATGGATAGCTGTCCGCCTCGTCGATCGACAGCAAATCGCACTACGATGCGCGTCAGGAGGAGCTGGACGCGGCGCTGCGCGATGAGGTGAAGGCGATGAAGGAGAAGAACCCGGAGTGCACACTGGAGGACGTGGACCAGGAATTGTCGAAAGCGATCGATGTGGCGAAGGTGTGATGAAATCATAAATAGAAGAAGGAGAGCATGATTCTGGAGCACCTGCTGGAGATGGAGGTGAACCAGAGCGAGGCGGTGAACAAGCTGGTGAAGACGGTGAACGAGGTGAACGGGCAGGTGAGCAGTCTGGAGGAGTGGCTGTTCAAGCACAACACGCGGCTGGGCGTGATGACGCACTCCATCCAGACCATCTCGCAGGAGAACGCCAACCTGGCGCAGCAGAAGAAGAACCACGAGGTGCTGGAGAAGACGGTGGAGGTGTGCGCGGGCGTGGCGCGTGAGGCGTAGTCACTCGTGGACATGATCACGCTGGACGAGGAGAAGCGCGCCGTGCTGAGCAGCACCGAGGTGTTCCTGCAGTCCGTAGCCCTCGGCGGTTAGGGTGAGGCGTAGTTCTTCGCGGAGTGCGTCAAGTGGGGCCACACGGCGTTCGACCTGGGCGTGAAGGGTGCCATGGCCAAGCTGCCCGCCAGCAACGCCGTGAACCTGATTCTGGGCGTGGCGGCGAAGCTGCGCGACGTGGCGGTGGCCCACACGAAACAGTTGTGCGTATGTTTGATGAAAGGGTGTGAGATGAAGGGCGTGCCGATCGCCGGCATGGCGGCCGTGGCGGACCAGATCAGCGGCAACGTGTCGGCCGCCACCTCCTTCTTCTCGACGCTGTGCGCGCGCGTGGCGGCGTTCATCGAGGAGGAGGGCAAGGGCGGCAGCACGGTGGAGGTGTGCGAGCACTTCTTGCTGCTGGCGCCGCTACTGAAGGTGGTGAACGAATACGTGAGAGAGGGCATGGCGAGTGAGGCGCAGAATCCCGTGTCCTACGCGCAGCTGAAGACCGCGCTGGTGAAGACAGTGTCCGCCGTGTTCAGTCGCGAGTTGCAGACCAAGACCACCCAGATTCAGAGCCGCATCGTGCGTGAAGCGGGTTCCAATGAGGCGTAGTCGAAGCTGGCGCCGGCGGACTCGGGTCGCTTCAGCGCGCTGCCGCCGTGCTCGATCCCCGACGCAGAGGACGAGATGAAGGCGACGAAGGGAGTGTGGGCGAAGGACACGGACGACATGAACCTGTACTCGACGGTAGTGGCGGTGGAGAAGCTGCTGGCCTTCGTGCTGCCCACGAGCGAGTGCGTGGAGCTGCTGTGCCTGGAGTTCTTCGGCGGCGACGACTACAAAAGTGGGGGATGTGGGGGGTGATGAGAGAGCAGAGTCGCTGGAGGACAAGGCGATCGAGCCGTACATGAACCAGATCCTGGCGGGCGTGGCGGAGGCGCTGAAGAAGCTGATGGAGAACGAGAACCGCTCGTCGTTCAACACCATCACGCTGATGGCGCTGCTGTCCCAGTGTCTGGAGCAGGACGCGATCCTGCTGAAGAAGCGGTGCGTGTACAACATCCTCAGCATGGCGAAAAACGAGGCGGTTTTGACGTGGAAGCGCTACACGGGTTTGTGTGGGTGTGGGTGTTGAGCGTAGCGGAGTTGCTGTCGGCCGTGCAGATGTTCTCCGTGGAGAGTCGCTACTGTCACATCATCCAGCCAGTGCGCGTGCTGCCTGGGTTCGTGGACCGCATGTGCGAGGCGCGCCAGAGCTGCGCACTGATCGCCTCGCGGCTGCAGCGTGTGCTGGACCGGCCGGGGCCCGTGAACGGCGCGTTGCGCAAGGTGCACGCGGAGCTGAACAAGAGCATCACGATCGCCGCGCCGGCGATGAAGGACTCGGAGGACATGCGCGAGGGTGGCTTCGGCATCGTGCTGATGTTGTGCAAGCGCGTGAAGGCGAAGATGGAGAGTGTGGCGAAGGCGGGTCCGAAGTACACGGATTTGATCCTGATGGAGAACGACTACTTCCTGAGTCAGTGTCTGGAGAAGCGACAGGTGGCGGACCTGAAGGAGTTCGTGGCGGAGTGTGCGGCGGACTACGAGAAGGTGGGCGAAGAGAGGGAGAATGAGGCATAGGCGAAACACCGCTATTGTGAGGGAGCGATCCGCTATCAGTTCTCCAAGTTCGTGGACTTTGTGCTGGCCACGCGGCAGATCGTGGCGACGACGGCGGCGTCGGAGGTGCAGTTCGCGATCAACAAGTCGGCGTTCGCGAAGAGCGCGTCGCTGGGCCGGATAGGCAAGCCGATTCGCGTCATCCACAATCGCGTGCAGAAGCACATTTGCGAGGAGAGCTGTTTGGAGAGGGTTGTGTGGGAGAGCATTATGGTGGGCGTTGGAAAGGGGAGTGAGGGGTAGACGATGTTTGTGGAGATGATGAAGGAGGTGGAGGGCTGGGGAAGAGACTGCTATGAGGGTCTGACGGTGAGTCCCGGTGCGGAGGAGGTGCAGTATGAGATGATGCAGCTTGTGAGGGTGTAATGTGTTTGTTGGAAAGGAGTGTTGTGCCTGGGTAATTCTGCTTGTTGCTTTCTGCCACAGCATTTGTTTTTCCTGATCAACTCAAGTATCCTCGTCTTTATTGCTATGCATCCATGCTACCCCTCCTTGTATCCCTTTGCCTCTCGCCATATCTTTATCTGAGAACACTGAAAGCCATTTCCTCCCCTCCACAAAGAAATGCTTGATTTCAACCGCATCACTCATATCCCCTCATTAAAGCATAGAAGAATCGCAGGACGAACGGATCAAGGCTCTCTTGCTGGAAGGATACATATCGGACAAGCAACTGACAAATGAGCGTGACAACAAATCGTACAGCATAACGACATTCCAGGGAGAACACAAAGAGGAGTTTGTAGTGAAGGAAACCAATTCAGGCATTTGTCAGTTGTTCTACAAGGGAGTTCTCCACTTGAGTTGGAAGGAAATCGACAACAAGAGAGAAGGGGTGTTTACTGTGTACGATAAGGGGAAGGCGGTGCTGATGGAGAGTTGGGACTCCTTGTTGAATCAGCAAGAATGGAGACGCGTGCGCAATACGGCCAAGGGCATGGAATTGGTGATCGGAAGGAAAGACACGAATCGAGTGATCTACAGAGGCGGATATGATCACATCACATCGATGAAGAGAGAAGGGAAAGGAATGGAGTATGATGAAGAGAGTGGACGACTGTTGCGTTGCGGAGTGTGGAAGAATGATGAATTGTTCCAGATCTCTCAGGAGTTCGAGAGTGAAAACGTGATGATCGAGTACAAGGTGGAAGAGGGAAAGGAGAACGTGAGTCCCTTGAACCGCAATCCCGTGTACGAAGGGGGCTATCTGTATGACGAAGCAACAGGCTCCTATCTTCGATACGGCGAGGGAGTGGAGATTGACATGAACACTGGAATTGCGAAGAAGGAGGGAGAGTGGGTGAAGGGGTCCATCAAGAAGAACGTGGAGTTGTTTGAGGGTTGGTACGTGAAGGGAGAGCACGACGCCTCTCTCAAGTTCTCGGTGAAGGGCGCGGAGAAGCGCGTGGAGATTCTGAATGACGTGAGTTGGTTCGAGATGAACCGGAACATGCAGACGATGGAGATATCGACGAAGCAGTTCAACGAGGATCAGTTAACAGTCCTCGATCTCTCGCCCTTCTCGCTGCTGAAGAGTATCAGCATCGGCAATGGTTGCTGTGAGAAGGTGAGGACGATGAAACTCGTGGGTTTGAAGCAGTTGGAGTGTCTCCTCATCGGTACGAAGTGCTTCACAGCTGCGAGTTCCAGAGACAATCCACTCTCCTTCACCGTCGCGGACTGCCCGCTGCTGAAGAGACTGGCCGTCGGCAGGGACTCCTTCGCAGAGTTTGGCTCTCTGACGGTGGAGTCTCTGCCTTCACTGCAAACGCTTTCTCTCGATGGCGACAACTTCCACCAAGTGACGAGTTTCCGTTTGGAGAAGCTGCCAAGGCTCGTGACTGTGAAGATCGGAGAGGACTGCTTTACCAAGAGTGGCGATTTGTGGTTCAACAACTCAACCCACACGCTGTCCATCTCGGACTGCGCTGTGCTGAAGCAGCTGACGATCGGAAACGGCTCCTTCCCCAACTACGGCGTTATCACTCTCAGCAACGTCAACTACCTCGAGCAGATCCACATCGGGGACAAGTGCTTCAAGTGCGTGAAGGTCCTGAAGATCGACTCCTTCCTGCGTCTGGACACGCTGGAGATTGGTGAGAGCAGCTTCACCGCGCAGCCCTCCAGCTACGGCATCGACGTGTCCCGTCACTTCGCGCTGACCAACTGCCCTCGGATGAGGAAGCTCGTCATAGGGAACTACTCCTTCTCGGACTACCCGGACTGCACGCTGAGCAACCTTCCATCGCTGGAGTCCATCGCCATCGGCGGGCTGGACTACAACTACAAGTGCTACTCCTTCTGTTACGCGTCGCTGGAGCTGAAGAGTTTGCTTCCCGCGCCTGCTTCAGTGTAGACATGCGCAGTCTCAAGTCGGTCGTGATTGGGCGAGAAGCATTCTACTACTGCAAGAAGGTGGTGTTTGAGAGTAGCCGTCGTTGGAGCGGGTGACTGGCAGATCTTCCCCAACTGAGCGTCATTCGACTGGGCTTCAACGCCATGTACTTCCACACTTCCGGAAGCACCTCGCTTGTTCTGAAGTGTTGGTGTGACGAGGATACGTAATGCGTAGCCCTTCCCATTCTCACGCTCATCACAACAGTGGATGGTCCAAACACCCGTAGCAGCTCGTTTTGGGGGCCCATCAACGTTGTCGCCGAGGGTATTACAAGTTCGTAAACGGTCATGACTAGATGTGCCGAATCTGGTCAATGTGAATCTTATGGATGCCTTCAAATGCGTCAGATCGTGGCAAATGAGAAGTATCCTCTTTTGCTTCTGTTCATCGTAGATGCCGGTTTGCTCGCCTACTACAAGAGCTAGTTTCTTCATCTGACTTCCAGTTGTGTTTCATTGAATAGTATGCAGCTTTGTTCCACAAACAGCTCAAAACAGTCACTCCATTCTAATCTCCCAATTGCCCGTCATGCGCACCTCCGGTTTGCGGATGGTCACCAGCTTCTTCTCCGCGTCATACGAGAACTCCAGCGGTCTCGTCACGCCGTCCATCGTCACGCTCACCTCTACCGCTCACACGCCCCGTCCTCGCCCACTCGTCGGCGCCTTCTCCGCGAGGACCACCACGCGCTCCACCAGATTGGCACTGACGAACTGGCCCTCCTTCTCGCAGCGCAGCACGCCGCCCTTCAGCCAGAGATGCATGTACGCGTACACGCCCTTCGTGTAGCCATACCTACCCTTCACAGCCCCACCTACGCCTACCCGTCTCTCTCATCGTCGAACACCCAGCCCTCCGCCTTGCCGTCCTTGTCCGCCATCACCATCAGCGTGAACGGGTCGTGCTTCATCTGCAGCGCGCTGCGGCGCAGACGCATCAGCCGCGCCACGATGGACCCGCGTCTGTAGTACACGGCGATGTGCTCCAGCGGCGCGGGCAGCTCCATCACCTCTACACCTCACACTTCTCATTCACTCGCACTTCCGCCCTCCACCACGGAGTAGTCGTAGATGCTCACCCACTCGCCCTGCGGCACGTACGTGCTACGCCTCACGCCACCTCCCCTCACTCACGTCACTGTGCGCGCGCCCTCCGCCATCACAGGCACCACCAGCATGGCGTCTCCCAGCATGAACGCGCGGTCCTCCGCGAAGCCGTCCGCGTCGAACGGGTCGGCGAACATCAGCGGGCGCATCACGGGCGCGCCGGTCGTGTACGCCTGCCAGAAGGCGGTGTACAGCACGGGCAGGAAAGTGTAGCGCTCGACCACGGCGTTGCGGATGTGTTGGTAGGTGGGTTCGGTGAAGGTCCACGGCTCGCGGCGCTTGGTGTCGATGTGCGCGTGGGCGCGGAAGAAGGGCATCCAGGCGCCGAACTGGTACCAGCGCACGGCCAGCTCCTACGCCTCAGCCCCGCCGGTGGGAGACACCTCGGTGGGGTCCTTGAAGTAGCCGGGAACGTCGGAACCCGAGAAGACAATGCCGGCGACGCTGAGCGCGAGCATCTGGGGCAGGGTGGCGGCGAGGTGGTCCCAGTTGGAGAAGACGTCGCCCGTCCACATGGGGCCGTTGCGCTGCGAGCCGACGAACACGGAACGCGTGAGCACGAGCGGGCGCTGGTTGGGCGAGCGCTGCATCTGTCCCTCGGCGCAGGCCTTGTGGTAGTAGTAGCCGTAGCTAAGCGTGAGATTATATCACAGCGAGTGCATGTTGTGCCAAGCGCGGTGCTCGTAGCCGTCCATCGACACCACGTCACGCGGCATGGTCACTTCAGGGCCGTCGAACACGGAGGGCTACGCGTCACAGCACGCTGCATTGCACACCTCGTTCATATCGTTCCAAGTGTAGAGGTAGTCGCTGTTGCCAGGATACAGGCCGTTGCTGAACTGATCGGACCACCACTGGCGCACGGCGGGGTTGGTGAAGTCGGGGTAGTTCGACGCGCCGGGCCAGCACCAGCCCTCGAACACCTCACCCGACGGCGTCTTCAGGAGATAGCCCAGCTTCTTCAGCTCCTCGTTGATGCGGTAGCCCGCCTCCTTCTTCACGTGCGGGTCGATGATGGTGACAAGCCGGTGACCGTGCGCCGCCAGGTAGTCCACCAGCTGCTCCGGGTGGGGGAAGTTGTTGGGGTCCCACGTGAAGTACTTCTTGCCGATGGTGTGCTCGATATCCAGCCACAACACGTCGTAGGGGAAGTTCAGCGCCTCGAACTTGTCGTTCACGTCGCGACAGTCCTTCTCGTCCAGGTAGTTCCAGCGGGACTGGTGATAGCCCAGCGCGAAGAAGGGCGGCAGCATCGGCCGGGAGGTGAGGCGTGTGTACTGGTCGAGCAGCTCGGCGGGCGTGGCGGCGGGGAAGAGGAAGAGGTCGATGACGCCGGCCTCGGACATCCTACGGCTGAACGCGAGTGGTGAGGCGTACCATTGCGTGGTCTGCTTGCCGTCGGCGGGCGCGTACACGTCGACGAAGGTGCCGGTGGGGTTGAGCCAGAGCAGGCCGAGCGAGGCGTCCTCGCTGTGCGCGATGAGGAAGGGCACGCTGCCGTAGAGCGCGGTGTTGCGGTCGGTGGCGTACTCGAACACGTCCAGGTTGAACAGGCGGTACGGGTCCTTGAAGTGCCCGTCCACCGTCGTCTGCAGCTTGAACGCGCTGCTGTGCTGCGGGATGCCGTACAGCGCCCGTGCGCCGTGGAAGGTGATGTCCGCGCCTACCGACTACGCGTCACGCCTGAAGGGAAGCCGCACCTGCGGGCCGTTGGGCTTCGAGTCCGTCTTGCCGCTGAAGTACTCGCTCCAGTAGCCCGTCTCGTCCTCCTTCTCCGTCGCTTCCGTCGCTTCTGTCGCTTCTGTCGCTTCTGTCGCTTCTGTCGCTTCTGTCGCTTCCATCGCCTCCGTCACTTCCGTAGTGCTGGCAGAGCCGTCGACAGGCACTTCCGCCTCCATCTTCTCGTCAGGGTTCTCGATGGAGCCATCTTCGTAGATAGCGTGACCGGCCTCGGTGTAGTCCACGATCTTGCGCTCCTTCTTGGGCTCCGCGTTGTCGACAACGACCTCGGGTGTCTGCTGCGAGCTAATGGCCTCATCCTTCGTGCGAGTGACTTCAAAGTAGAAGAGATTCTTGTCGTTGATGGTGACCTTCAGCTTGTCGTACACGTAGTAGGAAATGTGGAAAGGAGAGTACTCGATGGTGAGACGTACATGCTTGTTCTCGGACTCGATGGTCGCCTTCTCCTCGTCCTGCTCCACAAGACGGAGCTTCTGCTCCTTTGTGTACTCTACGGAGTGAGAACAACGGGCTGCAGCACACCAGGCATCAGCACATCGTCCGCTTCGAAGCGCTTCTTGCCGTTGAGCGGGGACACCTCCGCCACGTGGACGCGGAAGAGGTCATTCGGAAGAACGGTGGCCACCAGCTCCAATCCGGTAGTCTGCGGTCTCGACGGCACGAGCACTGCGTGCAGGCTGTGATCGTTCACTTTGACGGACGAAGGATCAACCGTGTACTACGAATCAGCGCCCGGACGATGAAACGACTTGTAGCTTTGTCGGCTTCGATCGATGGCGTGCACAGAATCCATCCTGGCTGCAGGTCTTGAACTTGCTCTCATCCACAGCCAAAACGGACGTTATGAGAAAAAGAAGTACCAGATTTCTCCCAATACGCATGCTATGCATTATTACGGAGAGTCGAATGAATCGTACGTTTGTATTCGTTATCTGTAGCGATTTGACGGAAGAAGAACGATGATCCGAAATTGTGGGATCCCTCTTCCGCGTTTATCAACAAACAAGTCATCATACGCTGATTCTCCACACCTTCACGAGGCCCAGGTCGTCGCACGTCACAAACTCGTTGGGGAACGCGGGGTTCCAGCGAATGCAGTTCACATCGCAGTCGTGAACGCGCTGCTCCAGTGCGTCGATGAAGTCATCATCTCCCACCTCCGTCAGCAGGTGCAGCGCGTTGTTCCCTCCAGCTACCCATCAATTCCCTCCTCCTCTCCTACCCACGAGAACTCCGTTCTGGTTCCAGTCGATGGAGTAGAAGGGCTCGTCGTTGTTCCCTCCGTTCAGGATCACCTTGTGCGTCTCCTCGCTGTTTCCGATGTTATCTACTTATAACTCCTTCACTAGAGCACGACCCTCCACCTCCTTCCACAGCACCACGCGGCCGTCCATTCCGCACGAGACGAACTTGGCCTCGATGCGCGTATCATCCGGCACTTCAATGCCGTCCATGATCCCGTCATCGTCTTCGCCCCAGGCTCGCTCCTCCTCCATCGCGGGACTCTCCGTCGAAAGGTTTGTTATTTGGCCAGCGGACTCTCCCGCGCTCGGAATGGACGAATTGAATGCCAATCCCCACACCGTTCCTTCGTGGGCGCGGAGCGTGTTGATGTTGGAGAAGTCCTCTCCGTCGTACAACCACACCTTGATGGTGTCGTCGTAGCTGCAGCTGTACAGGTTGTTGTTGGCAGGGTTGAAGCGCACGAACTTGACGTCCTGCGTGTGTCCCGACAGAACGCTCACGCAGTCCATCTCGTCGTCCTCCTCGTTGTATCCCCAGACGATAATGTTCCGATCTCTATGTGTAAAATTGGAACTTTAAAGGTACCGAGAGCAACTCGCGAGCAATTTGCCGTCTCGGCTCCAACACACATTCTTCACTTCGTTCACGTGGCCCTCGAGCATTGTGAACAGCTTCCACTCCTCGTTTTCTTTGCGATACACACTGATATTACTGTCAAAACTGGCTGCCGCAATATATCTGCACATGAGCCGCATTCCATCCCGCCTACTTTCCGTCTGGAGACATCTCGCAGGAGCGGATCGATTTCGAGTGCAGACCGTCAAGCGTCTCCTTCAACACCCACGAATCGCCCATCCTTCCCCAGATTTTCACCGATTTATCTGCGCCACACGTGAGGATTTCGTTCCCATCAGGGCTCCACGAAGAATACCATGCGCGCGAATCATGGGCCTGGAATGAAGACAGCAGGGTAATTCTTGACATCGGAATAAAAGAAGATACGAGGCGTACAAGAAGATGACGAGAGGGGGATCCCACAGAATGGGGCGTATCGGTCAGCTTTGTTGTTCATTTTCTCGATGAATTCAAGGGAAAAGGGGAGAGTGAATTCTTCGTGCTATTGGATCGATGGGAGTGCGGACATTGAACAAGAAGAAACGTACCCAGACAAGTTTGCGGTGAATTCAACGGCGACGTACGATGCATCTAATCTGGAGTACATACTGGCATCCCCCAAGAAGGAGAAGGAGACCGATAACTACAAACTGCGCTGCTGCCTATTCAAATCAACGGTGGACCGCATCGAATCTGTCGTAAACAGCGAAATTGAGCACACCACGAACAAGTGCGTTTCGTTGGTCAAGGCGTTCATCCAGAATGTGTTGATGTGGCTCATTTCCCTTCTTTTCACGCATAGTCACTACGAGGGAAGCAAGTTGCTGCCCATTTGTCTGAGTCTCATCGATATTTCCACCTACAATCACGCACAGAAGGATCTCTTCGGCATTGGCAGTTTTTGCAGCCAAACGCTGCTTCTGCCCTTTCTGGAGGTGGATGAGCTTACCGGCTATGACGTCATCCGGGAGGAGGTGGAACGGCAGATGGAGAAAGGCGAAGGCCGGAAGTTGGTGGTGTACCTCTACCAGTCCGAGGCGCAGCGACAGGAGAGCATCAAGGAGATCGTGGAATACTGCCTGTACTGCCGCGTGCCCCATTACTTCCGCCCTGACACCTAGACCACGCTGAACGTCGATCTCGTGCTGCTAACCGAGTGGTACTGCTTCCCCGAGGAGTTCGGCAACCTACTCCAGCGGCCCATCACCGCCAACTCCATCATCCAGCCCGTTCTCTTCCCCAGCGCCATTCAAGTCCCCGCAGTCGCCCGCGATCACGCGTAGCTTCTCAACAACGTCTTCTCGCGGCTGGTCGTCCGCCACGAGCTTCCCTTCGTCCCGCCGGCGGCCTTCCTGGCGCGCATCAACAGCACGCTGGTGAACTACGACTACTCCATCTGGATGTGGGTGAAGGCCGTGCGCCTGCTCGCCTGGACCTACTTCTCCTCCCAGCCCGCCAGCGTCGTCGCCGCCTTCTTCCTCCGCCAGTCCTTGTCGGGGGTGTGCAAGCCTTCTGAGACATCCAAGACAAACGATGTGCTTGAGGCGTCCAGTTCTTCTGAGACATCCAAGACAAACGATGTGCTTGAGGCGTCCAGTTCTTCTGAGACGTCCAAGACAAGCCATGTGCTTGAGACGGCGGAGACTACTGAGGCGTTGGAAACAGCCAAGACTATCGAGATAACAACGACTTCAGAGACAGCGGAGCCCACATCCCAAGTGCAAGTATCACAGAGCCAGGAGAAAACACAACGCAAGTCACAGAAGCGCGCGGCGGAGTTGCTGAATCTGGAGGAGCCAACGCCAAGCAAAGCAACAAAAGGCAAAGCCGCGAAGACAGCGCAGAAGAGCCAGCGCCTGGAAGCCACGTCGCGCTACGCGCTGCGCCGCGTAGTGGGCCATGTGCCGAAGAGGTGAGCGTCCTTGTCCTATTCAACCCTAGCACGGGTAACAGATACACCATCATTAGCAACTACGCAGTGGACACAGAGACCATGAGCGTTGCTGACGCGCTGAAGGAGCTGGAGCTGCTGCCGCAGTACACGGCGGACGACGGAGAGAAGCTCGAGGCTGACCTGCGTGGCGTGCGACGGGAGCTGGAGCGAGAGGCCGCGGCGACGACCTTCTACTGGAGACTGCTCACGTCCTGCGGCTGCTCCGCGACGGAGCGTGAAGTGTCGTGCAGCGAAGAGGTGGTGAGGCGTAGCTACCTGATGCTGGCCGGCGAGAGGCCGCTGCGCGAGTGCGAGCTGCACCGCAAGTGCCAGACGCACTTCAAGGCGGTGCAGGACGCGGCGCTGTTCGAGCGGCTGCTGAAGGGGATGGAGGTGGTGGCGTCCGGCTTGCCCGTCAGCGCCAAGGTGAGACAGCTGCACGAGCAGTTCGCCTCGTCGGGGAAGGAGGAGGCCATGTCCAAGGCGGATCGCGTGGAGATGCTGAAGCAGGCGACGACGCGCGAGGAACTGAAGAAGGTGCTGGCGGTGCGCGTGAGAGAGTGAGGTGATGGGTAGAAACAACAGGACGACAGCGCGGGTGTGAAGAGTAGGATCAAGGAGTCCTTCTGGACGCTGCTGGGCGAGCTGCTTCAAGCCGTGTTCCACTCGAAGCAGTACGCGGCACTGCGAGCGGCGCTGACTACGACGACACTCCCACCCCGCCACGCGCTGTGCCTGTCCAACCGAAAGGAGGCGATCGACGCGCTGACATACCCCTCCGCGTACTACGAGTGCAAGTGCTGCAAGGACGGGTGAGGGACCGGCTGGACGGTGAGGCGTAGCGTGGTGTCCAGCGCGAACGAGGACGCGTGCATTCTGTACGGTCTGTTCAAGGAGATGGGGAAGCTGATGAAGGTGGACGAGCTGAAGAAGCAGTTCTACTCCGTGTTCCTGAAGGACGACGCGGATGCGGACAAGACGCTCATCGAAGCGCGGTTCTGGGACAGCATCACGACGCTCCAGTATCTGGGGTTCCTCTCGCTGGACGACACCAACGTGAAGGTGACCAAGATGGACTTTGCCCTATAACCTGTTTCCAACAAACACTCGAAACGGGGTTGAACTTCCGGTTCTCCTTCATCTTCTGGATCTTCTCGCGGTCTCTCTGGAACTGCTCTCTCAGCTCCTTCAGCTGGTCTCGCTTGTTCTCGCGGCCCTGGAATCTACTCCTCATCGGCGCACAACACCCCTACTTGTAGAAGTCCTTCTTCTGCATCATCTCGTGTCTCCGCTTCTCGCGCAGCTGGATCGCAGACAGCATGGTCTCCTCCTCCATTCGCGATCTCCGGCGAACCACCGTCCATCCGTCCTCGTCGGTCTCGTTCTTTATGCTCTATTCGTCAGTGCCAGGAATTGCGGTCACATCCTGCTCCTCCTTGTATTGCGTGAGCGCCTTCTCCGCTTCCCTCCGGAGGTCCAGTCGCGATGTGCTGTACTGGCTCTTTATTTCTTCGTGGTACTGCGACAAGCACGACGCGGGCTTAGGGAATGAGGGAGAGGGAATCGATTCCGGATTATTCTTCAAGTCACGGAGGGCTGCCTGCAGAGACTTCCGCTCAGAGTACTTCAAATACGCCACACGAGCTCCTCCCTTCGCTAAACGACCAAACCTATAGATCATGATGATATAAGAGTGGAACTCGATGGACTCAATGTCGCCAAAACGAGAAAACACTTTCTACGCGTGAACAAATAGGACAATCCATACACGCAGATACTCCTCCGTGACGTCACCAACGTTGATCATCAACAGGCGGTCCTTCGTTTCTCCAGAAGCAATGCTGTGTGTCAGCGCAGATGGGAAAAGCACTCACGTATCCTCCTTGCAGTAAATGAAACGCGTTCCCATGTGATCGGAAAGCTGCATGGGGTATATATAGAATCCATCTACCGATTTCACAACAGAATCCACCGATGCGGCGCCCTTCTTCACCATTCTCTATGTGTGAGTGTCTATGTGAAGGTGCAACCAAATTCACTAGAGTTCAATGGGTAGTTTAGGAAAACCAATAGAGTCCAAAATCTCGCCCATTTTCTGTCATCGAGCAACAAACAAGAATCAAAACGAAGCAACTATGAAAAAGAACTATCGCGAGGGAGAGGAGGAAGAGGAGCTGTAGTGCTTCTGACTTCGCTCCACGGAGTGATGATGGTGGTGCCGATGCTTGTG
>QWCN01009721.1_pt1 | contig 13436 bp, 12 predicted proteins | sample 1972711 | NCBI WGS metagenome assembly QWCN01 (sample SAMN09866707, study PRJNA288562) | Human gut metagenome isolate term1_stool, whole genome shotgun sequencing... | isolation source: gut | host: Homo sapiens | place: USA: California | reverse complement strand
TTCTGTCGCACCTGCGTTTGCACTTGCAAAAAGTGCTGCTATTTCATCTGCACTCAGCTGGCGGTTCGGATCGCTGTTTGTCGTATCTGCAACAGCTTCTTCTGCAACAGGACTTGGCTCTACTACCGATTCAGGTTCAGGTACATGTGGTGCCTCACTTACATGTTCCGGTTCAGGTACATGTGGTGTCTCAACTACCGGCTCCGGCTCGATTACCGCAACAGGCTCCGGCTCAGCTATCGCGGCTTCCTCTACGACAGGTTCAGGTATCGCCTCCATGGCCGGTGCTGATTGTGGTGCGTCGGTCGTTTGCTTAGGCATCTCAACATTTGCTGTAAACTGAATAGGATTTGCTGTGATTGCCTGACTCAGACGGATTTCCATATCCTTTATGCTGTCAGACAGAACCTGCTGCTTTTCCATAATGTCCTTGAGGTTGTCATAAATCACATTTTTCTGGCTCTCAATAATGAAATCATTGCTCTCCTTGAGCTTATTCTCAAGATGCTCAAAAGTCTCCATAAGCTGTTCATTAGAGTTCATAATCGCATCAGCATTTTCCTTATTCCTGTTGATAACAACCTTTGCGATTCCCTTCTGTGCATTGATGATATCCTCAGTCGGAATCTTTGACTCCTTCTGCAGTATCTCAATCTTTCCCTCTATCTCATCAAAATACTTTCTAAGCATGAGGTAAGATGCCTTTTCCGACTTAAAAATACTGTCATACTGTTCCTCCCTCCTGTCCTCCTTTAGAGCACTCAGTGAGAAAAATCCGCTTATCACTCCCCACAGGCAAATCATAAAGATAACTGTGATTGCTGCAATGAGCATGTATTCCTTTGGATAATTAATTATCGCATAAAAATCCGCTAAAATAACAAGCGTGGAAATAAGAATTAGAAATATAACCTGTATTTTTGCCTTTTTTTGCTTTTTATCCTGCATATAATTCCCCTTCCCGGGGCCTGACGCTATCCGCGACAGCCGTACCGCGTGACGGCTGTGGATAATACAAGTCCCAGTACATTTATCTTAATGTATCTATTATAGCGTTTATTTGCTGTAATGTCGATTGTTTTTAATGATTTTTCAGACATTTTCCAAGTATCCATGTTTTCCGAATAGCGTACGTATATACCGATGTTAGTATTTTTTTTCATTACTCCCCGATAATTGTAAACCTTTATTGCAGTTTCGGTTGACAATCGACATCTTTTCATGTTAATGTGTTAACCGTACAAAAATTACTATGAAATTTACAAAAAGGAGATTTTATCATGAACCAGACAGAAACTATAGACTACAAGCATGGAACGACCTATGCCATAACGGTAACAGCGCTCATGACAGCTGTCACATGTATTCTTGCACCATTATCTATCCCGATTGGGCCGGTACCGATTTCACTGACAAACCTGGCCATATATATTTCATTATATCTGCTCGGATGGAAACGTGGAACTATAAGCTACCTCATTTACCTGCTTATCGGACTTGTCGGAATCCCTGTATTTTCAGGCTTCACCGGTGGCCCAGCTAAGCTTGCCGGCCCTACAGGCGGATACATCATCGGTTTTATTGCCATGGCAATTATTGCAGGACTTGTAATCGATCATTTCCACCAGCCTTGGCTCCAGCTCATTGGTATGATTGTCGGAACTATCATATGCTATGTGCTCGGTACAGCATGGTTCTGCTTTGAGGCAAAAAGCACAGTCAGCGGTGCGCTCTCAATATGTGTGTTCCCATTTATCCCGGGCGACCTGATAAAAATGATAATTGCTATGCTTATCGGACCGGCTATTAAAAAAAGACTTCGCTAAACATCAACTCCAAGCTTTCTAAGCTCCTGATACAGGCGCGCTACCGGAAGCCCTACCACATTATTGTAATCACCATGTATTCCCTTAATGTGGATGGCAAAGCGTCCCTGTATCCCGTAGCTTCCTGCTTTATCCATCGGATCCCCGCTTGAAATATAGCGGTCAATTTCCTCTTCTGTCAATTTATACATACTGACATCCGTCTTCTCATAAAAGCAGTGTTCTCCGGTTCTTCCGGCTTTGTCAATAAAAACAAACGTTACCCCTGTATAGACACTGTGCGTTTTTCCCGAAAGCATCGAAAGCATACGCCTGGCATCTTCTTCGTCCTTCGGCTTTCCAAGAATCTGATTCTCATAAGCCACTACCGTATCCGCTCCGATCACAAGAATATCCTGCGGTGTCACAAGCTCTGCATGCTGTTCATTGTAGGTAAGCACACCTGACGCTACCTCCTCTGCCTTTTGATGGGATAGCTCCATGACAACCGCAGATGGCTCCTCCTCTGTGATTATCTCTTCTCCCTTTGCAGGACAGACAACAAACTCTGCCCCAATCTGCTCTAATAATTCCTTGCGGCGCGGTGATGCCGACGCCAATATTATCTGACTCATATTTGTTATAACCTTTTCCTTCACTTTGGATTTTGTGGCTGTTTCATCTGAAGAATACAATTCCTTATGACTGATTACACGTTTCCACTTGTATTATACAGCTTTCTCTTTCACCGACGCTTTCCCTGACATAAATCTGTAAAATACAGCACAAAATACCAACGCAAATACGACTCCAAACACATTCTGAATCACCCTGAGGCTGACTGCTCCCTTTAACCCATAGCTCTCTGCAGCTATAGCCAGAGCACCAAATGTATTAAAAACAGCCTGCCAGCCATATTGTGCCGATAATCCCACGCCGATTCCGCCTATGATTCCTATGTACGCATAGATTGATGGCGGAAGCAGGAAGTATAATACCGTAAAGCATATAACACCGGCGATATTACCGACAATCCTTTTTCTGACTCTGTACTGCATATCCTCCATAAACGGCAGGATGGCAGACATGGCTGCAATACCTGCCCACATTGCACGCGGCATATTGCAAAGCTGTGCAATACATAGAACTAACGGTACGCATAGTATCTGGCACAGCTGCCATTTTGTACGTGATGAAGAAAGGTCAAACTCCTCAATTACAGCTTTCATATTTCTTTTATAGTCTCTGTTTTTATGATTTCTGTAAAATACCAGGCATGTGATGGCAGCTCCTGCGGCCATCCCTGCTATTCGAAGCATATAGCTTTTTCCTGACACATCATATCCATATAACAATAAATAGCCGAGAACCAGTGTGGATTGATTAAACATAAATGGATTATGGCATCCGAACAAAATCAGCACTGCAAGAGCTGCAATGTTTATAAGCAGCGCCGGAAGCGGTGAAAGCTGATTTGCCAGATGTGGGCATACTGTCATAATTACAAAGAACAATGCCAAAAGCCATGTAGAGTGTCCGGTATGGATTCCGAGATCAGCGTTTCGAAATACCATAACGCATAATAAGACCACTACTCCCACAATGCTGTTATCTTTTCCCAATATGATGCTTGAGGCAGTGACAAAGGCAAAGCAAAAAACCATTGTGACAGCTATCTTCACCATATATACAAACGCATGGTATAGTTTTTCTTTCATTGTTTTACTGTTTTTCAGCAGGCTTTTGGAGCCGGCCTGATTTAACTGCAGTTCCTGATAAAATGTCATATGAATTCTCCTATCTTTTTATCTTATTATTTTATTATTGTAACTATCATGTTCTAAATAGCTACTCATTATAATTCTTTATTGGCAGTTCTACTACAAATCTGCATCCTCCGTATTCCCGGTTTTCAGCTTTGATTGTTCCACCGGCGATGTCTACAATTCTTTTCACAAGTGCCAGACCAAGGCCGTTTCCCTCGGCTTTATGGGAACCATCCACCTGATAAAACTTGTCAAATATTCTGGCTTTTGCATCATCCGCGATTCCCGGTCCCTCGTCTTCCAGAATAAACTGCACAGAATCATTTTCATGCCTTAGAAACATGGTGATTGTCCCATTTTGTGGACTAAACTTGATTGCATTATCCAAAAGATTCATCCAGATATGCATAAAAAGCCCTTCATTTCCAACATATCTGACCTCCTCCATCTCCACCTGAAAGCCAATTCCTTTTTCAGTCCATTTGTCTTCCAATGCAAGAAATGCCTGACGGATTTGTTCATCCAGACGATATTTGGTTTTTTTCATTGGAATATTCTGATTTTCCAGCCTTGATAACAATAAAATATTTCCAACAAGGCCTGAAAGCCTTTGAGTATTAAACAGGATTTTTTCTACATACCCCTCCTGCTCCTGTGACAGCTCATCTCCCTGGAGCAGCATCGTATAGCCTTCAATTGCATTGATTGGTGTCTTGAATTCATGGGAAACATTGGATACAAAATCCATTTGCAACATCTCTGTTGCACGAAGCTCTTTTGTCATGACATTAAAGCTCTGATAGGATTCTCCAATCTCGGCTATGCGACTGTTTGTTTCCAGATGCTGTTCAAAATCTCCCTGGGAAACTGCTTTCATTGCTTTACTGAGCCTGGTAATCGGCTCCAGCAGCCTTGCATTGATAAATGATGTAATAAGTCCTGCTATCAATGTATTAAAAATCAAAAGCCAGCCAAGGCCCGGTATTTTCCCGGGCAAATCCAAAAAATGATTCAAAAACGCAAATAACAGGGCTGATATCAGCATAGAAAATGCAAGTGCCAGCCAGATTGCACCGGTCAGACATGAGCGGATACGCAATTCTTTTTTCTTTTTATACTCCATTATTTTTTCACCACCTTGTATCCCAGACCACGCATTGTTACAATTTCGAAATCTGGATTTTCTTTAAAACGCTCCCTGATTCTTCCTATATGTACCTCTATCGTATGTGGGTCTGCCTCCGTCTCATATCCCCATACCTCATCCATTAGCTGCTGCTTCGTAAATGTCCTGCCCGGTGAAGCTGCCAGCTTATATAAAAGCAGGAATTCTTTTTTTGGCAGGACAAGCGTTTCATCACCGGTCACAACTGTCATTGCATCATAATCAAACTCGGTTGAGCCAATCACAATTTTGTGTTCGTTCAGTATCTGTGCACGACGAAGCAGTGCTCCTACCCTCAAAACCATTTCATTGACATTTACGGGTTTTACCATATAGTCGTCACTTCCCGAAAGAAAGCCCTGACGCATATCATCGAAGCTGCTTTTTGCAGTAATCATAAGCACCGGTATCTGATATCCCGCCGAACGAAGCTCCGACACAAGTTCATATCCATCCATAACCGGCATCATTATATCGGAAATGATTAAATCAATATATTCTCTGTCCAATACCTCCAGTGCCTGTGCTCCATCCGACGCACTTTTGACCTGATATCCGCTCTTTTCAAGCACCTTTTGGAATAACAGACTTAATTCCTTATCATCTTCTACAATTAATATCTTAAACACGCTTTATGTTCTCCTTTAATCAAAACAAATCCCTTGCCCATCCAAGCAGATGCTGTACCAGAAACACCTTTCTTTTACGTTTTTCTGTTAATTCAATCGGCTTTACATGATACGGATCATAATATGTTCCGTCGTCTAATACCTGTCTGGACACGCTCTCATACTCCATCATGCTCAGAATACTTTTTCCATGATACGAATAACCGCCTTCATATTCCCAGATATCAATTCCTGTTTCTAAAATTCTGTTTCTGTTTTTGGCATAATCAGCAGCTCCAAATGGATTTCCGTTATTTGCAACAGAATTTGTCATAATAGAAAAATCCGGAACCTTCTGTGCAATTTCCTCCCATGTATTATACATCATATCATTGCAAATAATATATGGTGTATGAATTTTTACACATTCCTTTGCATTTTTCATTAATTCTCCCAACTGATACCATACCACCGGTTCCTTAGCTTGGGTGTGGATTGGGTTTGATAACAATGTAATCTTTTCTGTTTCAAAGGTTTCATCAGCATAATCGGTATCACAAAGCCTTTCCTTATTATCATCAAAATATTGCTGATACCCTTCCTGCAGCTCTAAAACTGCATTCTTTACAGATTTTCTGTCAGCTAATTTTTTACTGTTATGAAAATACCTGCAGTCTACCTGTTCCCATATTGTTTCAAAATAATCCAAAAGCTGATTGACCGAATTATCTTTCTGTGGCTCATCGCAGACAACTAACACATCCCGGTCAAAATTTTTATGCCCCGGAAAATCACCCAAAAAATAATTATATGTGTTTCTTCCGCCAAGAATATATATTTTACCATCTGCAATCAGATATTTATCATGCATTCTTCCCATTGTCTTCCATGGCTTAAGCGGATTTGCTTTATTGTACAGCTTAATCTCAACATTCTCATGCGAAGATAATCCATAAAAATATGGATTACCCTCCATATCAATCCAGCTCTCCATTCCATCTACCAATATGCGGACATGTACGCCTCTGTCTGCCGCATCATGCAGTGCTCCTAAAATCAATTTTCCGCTTTCGTCTGATTTAAATGCAAATGTAGAAAGGATTATTTCATCCTTTGCATTTTGGATTAATCTAACTCTTTCTAAAAGAGCCTGCGAATTTTTTTCAATGATTACTGCTCTTTCCGTATTCTCTCTCCCCGCCACACTCATAATATTTTGTGTTTCCTTTATAGTAGCATCAGACACCGCCGGCTGTTTTTTATATGTGACGCAGATTCCGATTAACTCATAAAAAGCCACACATAAAAAAACTGCCAGTATAGCAAAAATAATTTTACATATCTTATGCCTTTTCATTGTACATCACCTGATTCCTTGTATTTTATACTCATACAATACAATGTCAATCTCAATTTTACCTCAACAGAATTGATTTTATGCAAAAAGACAGGAAAAAGCAGCTGCCTGCAATTTCCTGTCCATAAAAACTCATATAAAATTATTTTACTGCGATTTACCTATTTTTCGTCGCTTCTACCATCTTTCCGTTTTCCTGATGTGCAAAGCTCCATGACTTCTTATAGATAATCCATATAATGTTTTTAAAGCACAATTACGGCAGCGTCAAGCCCGTCTACTTTTCCGTCAAATGCGCTATCTGTCAGCAGATTATATTTCTCGGCATACTCATTAAATTCCTTTACACTGCTGCCGCAATTGAAAAGCATTGCGATTGTCTCTTCGCCGTTTTTTCTGATCATAACAATCGTATCATCATCGTCATTTGTGATTGTCTCAATCATTTCGCCCTCTACGATGCATGCATGTGCTTTTCTAATCTGCATGAGCTTCTTATACCAATTATACATCTCCTTGTCCTGGTATTCCTCATCCCAGTACATGCCTCGTCTGCAGTCCGGATCATTTGCTCCCGGCATTGCATACTCATCACCATAGTAGACCATAGGCATTCCGGGCAGTAGCAGCTGAAAGGCTGCTGCGAGATGCTGCTTTTTCTTATTATCATGGCACAGATGTAAAAATCTTGCTGTATCGTGGCTGTCAATCAGGTTCCACATCAGCGGATAGCACTTTTTGTTTAAGCGCCCCTTCAGATATCCCAGATTCTGTACAAACTGGCTGACATTAATCTTTTCGTCTGCAAGCAGGTCTATCAGATTCAGGTAGAATGGATAATTCATGACAGTATCCCACTCATCTCCCTCTAGGAAGTCTCCTGCGTAGTGCCATATCTCACCAATTATCAGCATATCCTTCTTTACTGCCTTGATTGCCTTTCTGAAATTCTTCCAGAAGAAATGACTGATTTCGTCTCCTACATCCAGTCTCCATCCGTCAATATCACATTCCTTAATCCAGTAGCAGGCAACATCCGTGATGTATTTTTCAACCTCAGGATTTTTCAGATTAAGCTTTGGCATTCCACCGTAATAGCCGAAGCATTTGAAGTTTGGAATTTCTCCCCATTCACCCCTAGGCGGCAGCTCGTCGATAAAATACCAGTCGAGATATTTTGACTTTTCGCCCTTTTCAAGTATATCCTGAAATGCGAAAAATTCTCTTCCTGTGTGATTGTATACCGCATCCAGCACTACCTTCATGCCACGCTCGTGGGATTTTTGTACAAGCTCCTTTAAGTCCTCTGTTGTTCCAAATGATGGGTCAACCTGATAATAATCAATAGTATCATACTTATGGCATGAATTTGATTTAAAGATTGGTGTCAGATACACCACATCGATTCCCAGATCTTTAATATAATCCAGATGTTCTATGATTCCCCTGAGATTGCCATGCAAATCATCCATAGGCGTAATCGGCGCCTTATACCACAGCTCTTTGTCCACCGGCTGTGTTGCGGCAAAGCGCGACGGAAAAATCTGATACACTACCTTGTTGGCTGCCCATTGTGGCACCTCAAACATCTCTTCCTCTCTGAGATTCTGCGGGCAGTCAAACATTCTGTCCCTGTTTGTGATGCACTCCTTATCGAACTCATAATTGCCGTAATATACCTTTTCACCCTGCATGTCCGTAAATTCAAAAAAGTATCTCAGACATATCAGATGCATCTGAATCTGTGCTTCATAATAATCGTGAAACTGCGAGGTAGCTACCTTCTTCATAGGAAGAGTCATTCGCGTATCCTTGCGCTCCATTGGTATATACTTATCCTCATAGTGAAGGATTACCTCCTTCATATCATCCTTTTTTACCTGCACGCGTATCACAAACAAATCCTTATCTATCGCATAGCAGAATCTTTTATCCATGTCATGAAAAATTGCTGAATATTCCATAAAATGCCCCTTTACTTACGTATTTCGTTATTTTGTATTTTAACGCACTATCTCAAACAATTCTATCATTATATCCATGACATTTTTACACTATTTCTACTTTATGCATGATTTTAGATTAATAACATTTTATTTTTTTGACTTTATTCCCTAAAACACTGCGTTCATTATATCACTGCACACTCAGATAGCTTGTCACACAATAAAGTGTCTGTCCATTATATTCCACGCGTGACCAGCCAAACTCCTCATTGATTCCGGTTCTGGTGACGGTTTCCCCATTTTTTATCGTTGCAACAACTGTAGCATCCGGATTTGTGACACTTGGAAGTGCACGCAGATTAACCTCTATTTTTGCAGTGACAGTATCATTACACTCCTTGAACTTTGTCTTCAATCCGTCTCCGCTGCCACTTCCGTCCTGCCCCGGAACTACATAGTTCATATCTGTTGTGAGGTAGTTTGAAATGGCATAATACGTCTGTCCATTATATTCGACACGTGACCAGCCACTGTCACTGACTCCTGTTCTTGTTGCTGTATCACCGTTATTGAGCGTTGCCTTAATTGTGCTGTCATTGCCCTGACTTGGAATATCCCTCAGATTGACACTTTCCTTGGCAGTTACGGTCTCATTTACATCCGAAAACTTCATATTTGCTTCCGGGTCAGCCGTTGCATTGTCAGCCGCATCACCATTTTTTGCAGACTCTGTCTCATCAAAACCAAAGTATGCCACATTCAAATCTACCGGCTTATCAATCCCTGACACCTTTCCCTTATTGGTATACTGCCACATGGCATGTGTGCCCTCATAGGATGACTGCGGTGTTTCAGGGTAAGCCGTATCCGGATATTGTGACACCCAGATTTTGTACCTGCTCTCAAGCGCCTTAGTATCCCACTGGCTGTTTTCCGACAACTCATTCATGGCAGCGTAAAACATAGGCGTGTATCCTTTATTATATATTTCCTGCAAAAATGCCTCAGCTACTTTGGTGCGTGCCTCTGATGACATGCCATACTGTCTGCTTGCTGAGTCTGTGAAGCCCTCGCAGTCAAATGCCACCGGATATGTAATCTGATATTTTGAGATGTAGTCTGCAACCCAGTCTGCCTCTTCAATGGCTTCTGTTTCATTTACTGCTGATGAGAAAAAATATACTCCAACCTTTATGCCATTTTTCTGTGCCTCCTGCATGTTGTATCTGGCATTTGTATCAACACACATCTCACCTGTTTTCTGGGTTCTGTAGCCCACACGTATCATCGCAAAATCAATTCCGCCTGCGGCAACCTTGTCCCACTTTATGGTGCCCTGATATTTAGATACATCAATTCCGAAGGTCAGATTACTATTTTCCGCAACAGTGCTTGCAGACAGTATCTGTGTCTCATCCGCAGAAGCTCCCTCATCAGTTGTAACACTCATTGAGCCGGCATTGTCGCCCGTATGCTGCGGGTCTTCCTTGTCTGAACTATCCTCTGTGGCTGTTTCCGTCATCTGTGACGAGCCTTTAGCCTCGTTTTTTGCTGACTTAATCACAAAAAATGTGGCAACTGCAGCCAGTGCAGCTACTATCGCAACAATTATAAATATTGCTATTATCTTTCTTTTATCGTTCATAGATTTTCCTCTTCATTATTTATATATGTCACCATGTACAGGCAATCTGCTTTTATGCAACAAAATATATCATATAATCCTGTAATTTTCAAATATTTGTCTTTTTTCAGAAAATATTAAAAATCCGCTATACTCACCTATCGTATAGCGGATTAATATAACACTATTTAATTTTCAGTCTTTTCACCGTTTTTGTCCGTATCCGCATTTACAACGAGATTTACTCCATCAAGTCCGGTTACATTTACGTTGCGATTTACCTTTGCGTCATATGAATCAGCGTTGATAATCTCAGATAAATCAATACCTGTTGCCTCTTTCATACTCTCAAATACCTTTGCCATTACAACCGGTACATTTCCGGCAACCTTGCCTACACCATTTTCGCCATCACCGCCACCGATAATAGTAATCTTGTCGATTTGTCCAAGTGGCTCTGCAACCTTGGCTGCGATATCAGGCAGCACCTTAATCATCATCTCTGCAACGGCTGCCTTATTGTACTTGGCATATGCCTCTGCCTTTTTCTCCATAGCCTCAGCCTCTGCAATACCCTTTGCCTGGATAGCTGATGCTTCTGCCTCTCCGACTGCACGGATACCGGCAGCTTCCTGCTCCTTGGCATATCTCATGGCTTCTGCCTCTGCTTTCTGTGCCTCCGCCTGACGCTGTGCCTCGAACTGTCTTGCCTCTGCTTCCTTCTGACGCTGGTAGAGCTGTGCCTCTGCCTGCTGCTGTGCTGCGTATTTATTGGCTTCAGCCTTTTTCTTGACCTCTGCCTCAAGAGACTGCTCTGTTACTGCACCCTCTTTCTGCTTTAACTCAATCTCTCGCTCCTGCTTTGCGATATCAGCGTTTGCTGTGGCAACCTCAATGGTCTTACGCTGCTCCTCCTTCTGGATGTCGTAAGCCGCATCCGCCATAGCCTTCTTTGTATCAGCCTCCATCTGAAGCTCTGATTTCTTGATAGCGAGCTCATTCTGTTTCTTGGCAATCTCTGTCTGTGCTGCAACCGCTGCATCATTTGACTCTTTATCAGCCGAAGCCTGAGCTACCTTGATGTCTCTCTCACTCTCTGCCCTTGCGATGGCGGCGGCCTTTTTAATCTTTACGATATTGTCGATACCAAGATTCTCTATTACCTCGTTGCCATCCACAAAATTCTGCACATTAAAGCTGATGATATCAAGTCCCATTGCCGCAAGATCAGGCTCTGCATTCTCTTTTACCAGATTGGCAAACTTCTGACGGTCTGAGACCATCTCTTCAAGCTTCATTTTTCCAACAATCTCACGTACATTACCCTCGAGAACCTCTCTGGCAACACCAGCGATATACTCTGTGTTTTTGTTAAGGAAATTCTCAGCCGCAAGGCGTAGCTTTTCAGGATTATTACTGATCTTTACGTTTACCGTAGCATCGACGTTGATATTGATATAATCTGCTGTCGGTACTGCATTGCTCGTCTTTACATCGATAGGTATCAGTCTGAGATTCAGCTTATCAAGACGCTCAAAAAACGGAATACGTATGCTCGCCTTTCCGATAACTACCTTTGACTTTTTCTTCACACCTGAAATGATATACGCCATATCAGGCGGTGCCTTCACGTATCCGATTGCCATAAACAACAGGATAACAAGAACAACAACTGCAACAATAATTCCAATGATACTAATGTCCTGCATAACTTTCTCCTCTCTTTAGTATGCTTTTTATTAATAATTTAACAATATCATTTTATTATAAATATATTGTTTTGTCACCCTAAATATTAAAAAAATAATATACCACTGTGCATTTGAATGTCAGATTTCCCGCTGTGGATGCCTGGCCGATTGGAATCATTGCGGATGCCGCAAATGCAAAGGTATTTATATGGCATGCTGCACCCGTCGCAATTAGTACTGCTCCTCCAACTGTCCTCCAGATTCCCTGTGTCTTTACTTACAATCGAAATGTCTCTCTGACTTTTTATCTATTTCACCAAAAGAATGAAAACTGTTATTTATATAAATTTTTAGTTCCTGTTCTGTAAATTTATATTCTTTGAACAGTTTTGAAATATGTAATACCTTGGAACACGCATATATTATTGCACTCCCATTAAATGGTCCTGTAAATGTACAAAAATTTCTTTCATCTATTACGTATGTATACCAATTTCCATTTCTTTCAAAATATCCACACTGATTTGGCTTTTCGATAAACTCACCAAAATGAAAATCTCTATACTTTTCCAGATTCTGCTCTGTTTTTTCAAATAACACATTTTTTATTTTTTCCGCTTTTTCATTTAACATATTATTCACCACTTTCTTATTTCTACACTTACTTAATCACAACAGTATCCATATCAAAAATTATTCCAGCTTCTTTTAAAGTTCCCCAACTATAAATTGTATTCATCTGCCCTGCTCCACCTTCATAATATCTGTAATCATAGCGCATGCCGCCTCCAAGCGCAGAGGACAGCCGTCCCATGGCATCATAGCTGTAATCCGCCATATGTTCCCTGCAGCCGGCCGAGGATATCATAGGTAAACTTCTAGCATATTGGAACTAAATATTCTATTTTGATTTTGTAATGTTCGTTCGTATACCCAACTCGGCAAAATTTCGCTAGCGTCTATTAATTAACATCATGGATTCTTAATTGCTTCTGGGCAGCCATGATGGTTAATTATTAGACGTGCAGGAGTTATAGGTTGTTGGGAGTCCGAAAGAATAAACATATAAATAACCAAGCATCCTCTTTCAACACTACTTTTTTAAATTAGAAAGCATTTTCTCTGCTTTATCCATTTCGCCTAATAAAGGATTCATATAATCACTAAACGCATCTAAATAAGCTCTACACCCACCACTAATCATAATTTTACTAATATCTTCATTACTTGATATAATTTCTTCAGCTTTCATATATCTATCATATAATGTTTTTAGAATAGGTCTGTTAGGCTCAAGTATTATACGTTGTTCCAACAATTCAATTATTTTTCTAACCTGTTTTTTTATTTCAATTACATTTTCATCCATAGCTGGTCTGGTATGCTAAACACATAGGAATCAAAGCAGTCTTTTTCTATCTATTGCTTTTCTTTTATTCCTATTTCACAATTATCCTGTAATAGATAGAGGTGT
>QWCN01005746.1_pt1 | contig 13445 bp, 11 predicted proteins | sample 1972711 | NCBI WGS metagenome assembly QWCN01 (sample SAMN09866707, study PRJNA288562) | Human gut metagenome isolate term1_stool, whole genome shotgun sequencing... | isolation source: gut | host: Homo sapiens | place: USA: California | reverse complement strand
GAACAGCACACCCTATGCGGACAGCGTTCCCGTATCGACGAACCGGGCCCCGACATCCAACGACAGTCAGTACCGCCTCGGTCAGTTGTGGCTCGACACGGCAGCGTCGAAACTATACTGGCTGAAAGCCCTGGCCGCGAATGTGGCCACATGGATCGCCGTGCCGAACGATGAGACGATTCAGGCGATGCTCAACGACTACATGGCCAAGAGTATCTTTGCCAAGAACGGCGGAGCAGCCACGGGCAAAGTAGACCACGCCCTGAAAGCCGATGAACTGGCCACGGCGCGAAAGATCAAAGTGACGGGTGACGTGGCGGGCGAGGCATCGTTCAACGGCTCCGCAGACGCGGCCATCGCGGCCAAGCTCAAAGAGATACTTTCGGCCCCAACGACCGTGCAGGGTATGCCGACGCTAACCGTGGACAAAATGGGCCGCATCACCGCAATCTCGCAGATGTCGGCGGCAGATGCCCGCGCCCTGCTTCAGTTGGGAACTGCGGCGCTGAAAAACGCCGGGAACACCGCAGGCAACGTGCCTCTGGTTGGTCCGGATGGTAAACTCGATACGTCGATCATGCCGCAGCTCGTCATTACGGATGTGAAAGAGGCTGCATCGCAGGCCGAAATGCTGGCGTTGAACGTGCAGCAAGGCGATGTATGTCTGCGAACGGATGAATCGAAAACCTACATTCTCGCAGGAACCGACCCGAAAGTGTTGGCAAACTGGAAGCTGTGGCTGACACCCGGGTGCAATGTCTTGTCTGTAAACGGCAAGACAGGCGTGGTTGTTCTCACCACCGACAACATCGCCGAGGGCGGCACGAATCTCTACTGGACTGCCGCTCGCTTCAATACAGCCTTTGCGGAAAAGAGCACTACCGATCTCAAAGAGGGCACGAATCTCTATTTTACCGAAGCGCGCGTAAAGGCATTCATGGAGGGGAATACTTTTATCTTCAACGGTAACGGTGTTAAATAATGGGGGTGATCGAATTGTCCGGCATCTTTCGGGCCAAGAATAAAACAGCGGCGCAATGGGCGAGCGAGAACCCCATCCTTCGGGATGGGGAGCTCGGTCATGAAAAAGATACTCGCAAAAGCAAAGTCGGCGACGGCGTGACGGCGTGGAATGGATTGCCTTATGAGGGTAACGATACAGTCGTGAAATTAGGTGCGCCTGCGGTCATATCTAACTTCTCTGTCAGCGACATTATGGATGCCGCCTCCGATTTAGCTATCGGAGAAATGAAAGTGTGGCACACTTACAATGATGGGACGCCTATTCCCGATGCACCTGCAAATTATCCGCTCGGAGGTACTTTGCAGAGAGTGGAAACTATTCCAAACGGAGGTGAAGACTCGGTAATTATTACAGCTTATGGTATAGGCCCCTCCGACAAACAGTTGGCTTTCATACGAACAGTCAATGACAATGAGGACACCGGATGGCTGTCTCTTGGGAATAACGGTGGTACGCTGGAAAATGTCAAGGTTCTCACCACTTCGTTCTGGAATCTAATATCCTCCAATGAAACTGACATTCAAGCGTTCGTAATAAGGGAGGACTCACCCGAAGTGCCCGCGGAATATAAGGGGGAAGGATTCGGGTTCGCCAGATACTACCGGGACGACGTTGGAATGGCATCTGTCACAATTAAACTTAACTCCGGTAGTATAAAGACTTTCAATGTAACATTCTACGGAGATAGGTCCGAGGCAAACTGGGAAGAAATAGGCAACATCACAAGCGCATCGGCTTTAACCGATGCCGTTGTAATCACCGGTGCTATAAAGGACTTCGATTTCGGTTTCGAAAAGGCCGGAGACATGAAACCTCTGAAAATTGCAAGAACTGCCGTAGGGCTGCCCGACACGTCGTTCGATTTTTATGGCTGGGCGCAATGTCAATATCGAGAGAGCGCTACGCAATATAATGTCAGCTTGTATATTATACAGACAACGACTTCCAAGCCCCGGATATTTACGGCGATGTATGCGAAAGGTTACACCCCTTCCTGGGTCGAACTCGGCAAGGAACCGGAAACCGGATGGCTCTACGAGGGGGACCAGGCGTTGTCGAATAATGTGGAGCGCTCTTTCTATCTCCGCGGGTACAGTAAAAAGACCGGAGACAGACTTCAGATCGAATTTGCTTACTTGGGAGGAGGAACCGAAGGGCACATCATGGGCTTCAATCAGGGGCAGACGATTATCTACAATCCTGATGAAACGCTGACTACGAGTTTTTGGACTATTGTGACCAATAGCGGAAATGCTCAACAATACGAGGTGCTTTGTACGTTCCGAATGTCGGGACAGTATCTTTATATCAAGGCCGTGAACCAAAACAGCGGTAGCGTGAATGTCGCGGCACAGTTTCGGATCAAAGGCGTTCGGGTACTGCGTCAATAAACGGACACAATAAAGGTGTTCATGGAATCGAATTCTTTAATTTTTAACGATAACGGCATTAAATAAAGATATGGGTGTGATCGAACTGAACGGGATATTCCGGGCCAAGAATAAAACGGCGGCGCAATGGGCGAGCGAGAACCCCATCCTTCGGGATGGGGAGCTCGGCGTCGAGAGCGACACCCGAAAGTTTAAATTCGGAGACGGAACAACGACGTGGAACAGCCTCGGATATGCCGGGAGCGGCGCTGATTCATCCGAAGTAATTATGATTTCGGATGCCGAAAGCATATCGAAAGCGGTTACCTCCGTTGAATGGCGCGAGCTGGGACAAATACGGCCCGTTATCATATTCGACCCGGCAGGGGTAGCCGGATTACCTGCGGATGTTCCATCGAATTGTACTTTGGTCGGAAATGTTCAAAAGGTAGACGACGGTACTATTTCCTCCGACGACGGTTATGTGGTAACCCTTAATGTCTTTCAGGAGGATAATTTCCTTTCGGGCATCTGGTATCAAATACTTTTGAACAGCGCAGGGGAGGTCATCGAAGAGAAAAAATACTCGCTCGGCGGGAACGCCGGGGAAAGTCTGCCGTTCGACGGACCCATTCCCGGATATGAAACCGTATACTCCGGCGCCAGCATTCCGGTATTAGCAATCACATCAGGGGCAGAGGCGATGATAAATTTCGACAAAGCAATACCTGCGGCGCAGATGTTCGCCTCCAAAGCCCGGTTTATGATTGAGGCGGTTATTGCCAGCGGATCATCCCATATTGGCCACGTACCCATCGCCATAATCAAACCGATAACATCCGGACAGACAGCTTTCGAGTATATGATTCAATCGGTGTCCACGGGAACAAGCATCGGGAAAATCAAACTGATCATAACCTCATGGATACGCGAATCCGGAACATCGGGTGATATAACCGGTTGCAACCTGATGATGCAATGCTCCAACATAAACCCTTCGATGAATTACAAATTGGGGTTGAACATGTATGTAAAAGCAGCAGCAGGGGGGGGGAATCGTGACGCCTGACGAAGATGTTGCTAAAAGAATGATTATTATCGACGTTCACGCCTGTGGGGTCTATGCGGGCGATAGTATGGGGATATCATTCGAACTCGGACCAACAATGATCTATGGTTCGAACACATTTACGGTGGGCGATGATCTGACTATTAGAGTTTCGTTCAAGGATTTATCCAGCATGTTGAACGAAGATTTAGAAAATTGTGCAGGGTTACGTCTATTCATCGAATCCATGGAGAACGGAGAATACTGGGATGGAATAGTCCCGGCCTCCGGAAACATCGAGGCAGAATTAGGCTAAGTACAAAACATTTAACACTATTGCCCCGGGTGCTCTGACCGGCGCCCGGGGCGCAACAAAAGCAATTATGACCGGGAAATTCGCAGATATGGTCCTGAACATGGGCTGCAAATTGGTAGAGATATTCCAAACAATCCAGGGATGGTGTATCGCCGTGTGCGTTTTCGTGGCAAACTTCTTCGCAGGCTACGAAACGGCTATCAATGCCGTGATCGTATGTGTAGCCCTCGATACCATTTGGGGGATCGCGGCCCAGATCAAACGGGGGCATTTCGCGCTATCCGAGCTCGGACGGCGCGGAATGCTCTCCAAACTCGCCCTATATGCCTCGGTGATCGTTGGGTTCATTCTTATCGAGCGAATGGTGGGTGTGGATAGTCAGATTGCCGTGGTGACGGTATGCACCCTGATTTGTCTGGTCGAATTGTGGTCGCTGGGCGGCTCTGCGTTGATCGTAAACCCGAAGATGCCGTTCCTGCGCATATTCCGCGAGGTGCTGGCCGGAGAGGTTGCCCGGAAAATGCAGGTCACGGTCGCTGAGGCCAAAGAATATTTGGATGGCGGGACTGAAAAACTAACCAAGAACTAACTAAGAAACTAACCAAGATGGCAAGAAAAGAACAGATCGAATTTGTAAAGACGATTTACCCCGCAGCCGCCCGGCTGTATCGGGCTGGCGGGGTACACCCGCTTTTCGTGACGGCGCAGGCCGCGCTCGAAACCGGATGGAAGATCAAAGGAATCGGCAACAATATCTTTGGGATCACGAAGGGCAGCAGTTGGACCGGCCCGGTGTCGCTGGAACTGACGACCGAATATTTCAGAACGCCCGATGTGAAGTTCAAAGCCCCGGAGCGGGTCGTATCGGTCGAGCAGGTCGCGCCGGGCAAATACAAATACCGGGTCTATCGGTATTTCCGCAATTTCGCGTCGGTGGATGAATGCCTCGACAACCACCTCGAACTGCTCCGCAGACCAGGCTATGCCGATGCGTGGCCGTACCGTGACGATCCGAAAGAGTTCGCCCGCCGGCTGGTGGACGGGACAGGTGCGAAATACGCCACGGCGCCGGACTATGCCGAGGTGATGGCCTCGATGATCGACAATGTGGCTCGAATCGTAAAGGAGACCGGAGTATGAAACGCCTGCTGATTATCGCTATTGTCGTGCTGAACTGTCTGATGCTGATTCAGGCAGCATTGCTGCGAGCCGAACGGGCCGAGCGTAGGCGCATCCAGACCAACAACGAGGTATTGACCGACAGCGTGGAGTTCTATCGAACGGCCAGCGGCAAGCACGCCGCATCCCGGCAGGTGCTCGAACTCCGGGCGTCGGAGATGGAACGCTACAATGCACAACTGGCCGCGCAGGTCCGGGAGCTGCGGATCAAAGTCCGGCGGTTGGAGGCGGCAGCCACGACGGCCACGCGAACCGAGGTGCAGATCACGGCACCCCTGGAGCCCGTAGGTCGGAAACCGTCTGCGTGGGAGAAATACGGCGCAGGGGTGCGAAGGGCTGCTGATTCGGTAAAGGCAGCCCTCGATTGGAGATACTCCGGCTTGCCGAAAATCCCCGAAGCGAAGGTTTTCAGATGGGCAGATCAGCATGTGAGCGTCGACGGCATAATCCGGGACGATTCGGTGAGCTGTCACGTCACGAGTATCGACACTCTCCAGCAAATCGTCCACCGGGTCCCGCGGCGGTTCCTATTCATTCGATGGGGAACAAAGGCGATACGTCAGGAGGTCGTGTCGTCGAACCCGCACACACGGATTACTTATACGGAATATATTGAGTTGAAAGGACGAAATAGAAAATAACCGACGAATTGCAGGTGGAATAAAAACAGAACTATGAAAGTCATATACAATAAACGGATTCCGTTCGGGCGTTTTACAGCGTTGGCTGTATTGGTATGGTTATTCGTGAAACTCCCGGCGGAACTGACCGAAAGGCTTTACAACCACGAAAAGATACACATGCGGCAACAGTTGGAGATCGTGGTGGCATGTCTTGCAATCAATGCAGGACTTATCTCCATAACGGGAGGGTCGTGGTGGTGGATGACGGCTTCTATTCCGGCGCCGTTTATCGTCTACGGCATGTCAGTTGGCATTGAGGTCCTGCTGCCGCCTTATGATAGGGCCTATGGTAACAGTTGCTTCGAAACAGAGGCGATTTATAACGAACACCGATTGTCCTATACGCGCAAATGGTGGCGGCATTTGTTTGCCTGGTTAGGGTATATCTCCAATCGTAAATATCCATACATACCGCACAAAGAGCGACCGCCGATGGAAATGTAAACAGTTTGATCCGGGAAATATCCCTATCCATTAGGAAGGCATTTTTGCGGTGTGTGTTTATTATGATACAATGGCTTTGCCAAATAGGTAGTCGATAACTTTCCGGTTCGCCCGGTCAACTTTTGTCCAGTCGTAAGAAATATAAAATTTCCCGGCGACAGATGTGTCAGCGTGTCCGAGGCCCTTGCTGATTTCCTTTTCTGAGACCCCGATTTTGTCGGCCAGGGTCGCCCAGGTATAGCGTGCCCAATAGAATGTCAGACCTTCGATTCCGAGTTCTTCGGCAATGCTTCGAATGGCTTTTTGAATGCGGTTGTTGAAAGTCGGGTAACTCCCAGGTCCTTCCGCGAAACGCAATACATGGTCTTTGCCTGCGTAACGCGCAATAATATCCGCAGCTTCCGGCTGAACGAGCAGGGTGATCGGGTTGGCATTCTTGCCGGATGTTTTTGACCGGACGAAATGGACGTGCCCATCCCGGAGCCGGTCGAGGTGATATAAATCAACCAGGTTTATCCCGCATAAATAGAAAGAAAGCATAAACAAATCCTTTGCTACTTGCTGGATATTCTGCTCGCTTTGATAGTTCATTAATTTGCGGATTTGTTCTTCGGTCAACGCCTGCTTGTCTTTGCGCGAAGATGTGATTTTAAATTTGCGGAATGGGTATGTCTCCAAACCGATCAGGTCTTCGTTGATGGCGCTGTTAAATACAGCACGGATGTTTCTAAAATGAAATGCCCGGGTATTGGTGCTGTTACCTCGTTCGATTAAATAAGCGTCGAAAGCCTTCAACCATATAACGGTCACATCGGCAAATGACATCGGCTTATTGAATGCAAGGATGGTTTTTAATGTTAATCGACATGCAATCCTGCTGTTCTCGGTCTGTCGGCTATCGGCATATCGGTCGAAATACTCGGTGAACAGTTCGGTATGGGCTGCTTCCGGTGTGGCTGTAATTCGCCTCTTTACCTCTGTAACACTTAAAAAGCGGATGTTTTCCGTCATTTCGAGCTGGCGTAAGGCATTATTATATTTGAAATATACGGCTTCAAGGTCAGAGTTTAACCGTTTTGCATTTGGACATTTAGGGAAAACGGCCTGGTTGATTTCTCCATTCCAATGCTCGATCCGAACCGAAACACCTGTCCCTATTGTTGTGCTTTTCGAATTGTGCGATAAGCGTAATTGAATCGCATATTCTCCCTTTGCATTTGCATGCCGGGTGTCTAATATAAGGGAAATCTTAGCCATATTTTTGCAATCTTTTTGCAATCTAATGATGTCTTACAACGCACCGAAGATACCCCACAGCGCACTACAAAGGTGTTGAAATAATATAGAAAGAACAAAATAATGACACAAAAAAAGCACTTACTATATTGTAAGTGCTTGGTTTTTAATTCGTAGCGGGTCCGAGACTTGAACTCGGGACCTCATGATTATGAATCATGCGCTCTAACCAGCTGAGCTAACCCGCCATTGCTGAAAGCGAGTGCAAAGGTAATAGAAATTTTTAATCGTGCAAAATCTTTGGGCAAAAAATCGCTGGAAAAATTCATCGAGAGGGGCTGTGGCATTGATTTTGAACCTACTGCGTGAAAATTACAAACGTATGTTCCTTACCGATACCGCCCGCGCTGACCTTGCCAATACGCTCGGCGCCGTCAAAGTCGCCGCAGGCCTGGTGCTCCTCGCTGCCATTTCGTGGGAGATCATCGCCGGCGACCATGTCCATATGTCGGGCACTTACCTGACCATTCAGTTCATTGTCTGCCTTGTCTTCCTGTGCGATTTCTTCGTTCGCTGGACCGCTGCCGAACACCGTGCCCGCTTTTTTCGACGCAATTTGCTGTTTCTGCTCCTGTCGGTTCCCTTCCTGAACATCCTCGCGTGGAGCGGTGTGCACATGACCCACGACTGGGCCATCCTTGTGGGACTCGTTCCGTTGCTGCGGGCTTTTCTGGCCATGGTTATCATCGTGCGGTGGCTGGTCCGCGGCAACAAGATACGACGGGTGTTCGTCGCCTATATTTTCACCGTGGTGGTCTTTACCTATATCTCGGGCCTCGTCTTCTATGACTACGAGGTGCTTGTCAACCCCAAGCTCCACGGCTTCGGCAATGCGCTCTGGTGGGCGTGGATGAACGTCACGACCGTCGGTGCCGAAATCTTCCCCGTCACGGTCATCGGCAAGGTCTTCTGCGTGCTGCTGCCGTCGCTGGGCATGATGTTCTTCCCGATCTTCACGACCTACGTTTTGCAGGAATATGCCCCGGACAAAAAGTCCGGCCAATAGGCCGGACTTTTTGCGTCACTGCTTCGGTTTGGCGTCGTAGAAACTCTTGTAGTCGCCGTGGCGCGGCGCCCCGGGCTTGTCCGGATACCATCCCGGCAGTTCGTCGACCCGGGCTTTCAGCCGTGCGTGGAGGGCCTGCACCTCGGGCGGGCAGGCTGCAATGTCGAGGGGATGCTCTTCCAGCGGGTCTTCGGCGTAGTGGTAGAACCGTCCGTCCCAATAATATTTATACTCCTTGTCGTAGGCGCACCGTGCGGCCCGCGGATAGGCCTTGTGGGGCCACAGCGGGTTGAAGTGCAGCAGCGAGAACTCCCTTTCGAGCGGCTCCTGCCCGCAGAGCTCCGGGTAGAGCGATATGCCTTCCGCGCCCCACTCCTCGGGAATCTCGATCCCCATGGCGTCGGCTATCGTCGGCATGAAGTCCGTCAGGTCCACCAGACGGTCGCTGACCCGTCCTCCGCGGTACTTGTCGCCCCACGCGATCAGCAGGGGGACATGCGTTCCGTAAACCGTCGGAGAGCCCTTTCCGCCCGCTATTTGCCGTCCGTCTTCCGTTTGCGACGTGATGATGTGACAGGTGCCGTTGTCGCCGACGAAAATCAGGATCGTATTGTCCCAGATGCCGCGTTCTTCGAGTTTCGCCACCAACTGTCCGACCTGCTTGTCGAGATAGGCGACCATGTCCGGAAAATGGCGGGTGTCTTTCCTGAACCGTGTGTCCGGATCGTCGGTCCAGCACTCCGAATCGGGCGTGGCGACGTGCGGCGTATGTACCAGCGGGGTGGGATAGTAGAGCAGGAAGGGTTTGCCGGCTTCGGTCTGCCGGTCGATGTATTCGAAGGCGTAACGCTGGAAATCGTCCGGCGCATAGTAGCTGAATTCGTAATGGCCGTTGTCGTCGACGTAGGAGAATGCGTAACGGTCCGTCGCCCGCTCTCCGGCCAGTTCCTTGTAGATTTGCAGCTGGGTGAGGCACCACTCGTCGAATCCGAGTTTGCCTACCATCTCGCGCGACCGTCCGAGCTGCCATTTTCCCACCACGGCCGTCGAATAGCCGGCCTGTCGGGCCAGATGGGCGAACGTGTGCTCGTCGTCGTTCATGTAACCGAAATTGACGTAGTTGCGGTCGTTGTAAACACCCGTCATCAACTGCACGCGCGACGGAGTGCTGAGCGGTGTCGCGTGCATGTTTTCGTAACGGATGGCCCGTTCGGCCAGCGCATCGAGATGCGGTGTCCTGTAACTGGTGCCTCCGTAGCATCCGAGACATTCGGCGCCCATGTCGTCGGCCAGTATCAGGATGATGTTGGGGCGCGTCTCCTGCTTCGGAGTGCATCCCGCGGCGGCAACTGCCAGCAGGCCGAGCCCTGCCGTTCTGAGTTCCCTGTTCATGGTTGGGTTTCGTTTTTAAGGGTTTGTGTTTCGCAAAAATAATAAATTCCCGCCGTAAAACAATATTTTCTTTCGATTTTGTGTTTCATTTGATTTTGAATGGGCCCGAATGTACCGAAAAAATCCGGCTCCCCGAGGGAGCCGGATCGCCGCAGGGTTGAGCCTTGCGCCTATTTTTTCTGCTCTTTGAGCAGATCGCGGATTTCCGTAAGCAGCAGTTCCTCCTTAGTCGGTGCGGGCGGTTCGGGAGCGGGCGCCGGAGCCGCCTCCTTCTTCTTCATCAGGCGGTTCATCAGTTTGACCATCAGGAACACGCAGAGTGCCAGGATCGTAAAATCCACACATTGCTGGATGAATGCGCCGTAGTTCCAGTAGATCGGCTCTGCGGCGGCGGCAGCCTGCGCGGCGTCGCCTTTGGTTACCATGCCCTCCACGGACTGCACGGCGCTCGACGTGATGTCGCGCACCTTCGAGATGTCGATGCGAAGCTGCGAAAAGTCGGTGTTTCCGAGCAGTGCGCCGATCGGGGGCATGAGGATGTCGTTCACGAGCGACGATACGATCTTGCCGAACGCGCCGCCGATGATGACACCGACGGCCATGTCCATCACGTTGCCTTTGAGGGCAAACTCTTTGAATTCTTTAAAAAAAGCCATATTTGTCAGAATTTATGTTAGGATATTGAAAGCAAAAATAGGGCTTTTTTTCAATTTTTCAATAAAATATACGACCTTTTGCCGTTCCGGAGTAACGGCCTTTTAGGATCGGGTCTGTTTTGGCGGATTGGGCGCATTTCGGTTTTGGCACCGTCCGTTCTTTTTTCTATCTTTGTTGTCTAAATCCGTAATCATGACACCCGCAGCCGTCATTGCCACCGTCTTGGGCTATATAGCCGTCCTGTTCGCCGTCGCGTGGGCTTCGGGCCGCCGTGCCGACAACGCCGGTTTTTTTACCGGCAACCGCCGTACACCGTGGTATATGGCGGCTTTCGCCATGATCGGCGCCGCGATGTCGGGCGTCACGTTCATCTCCGTCCCGGGCTCCGTCGCCGTCGATTCGTTCTCCTATATGCAGATGGTAGCGGGCTTCACGGTGGGGCAGCTCGTCGTGGCTTTCGTGCTGATTCCCACGTTCTATCGCCTGCGGGTGGTTTCGCTCTACGAATACCTCGATGACCGCTTCGGTGTCGCCTCGCACCGCACCGGAGCGTGTTTTTTCTTCATTTCGAAGATGTTGGGGGCTGCGTTGCGGGTCTATGTCGTCTGCGCCGTGATGCAACTGCTGGTCTTTTCGCATTATGGCATTCCGTTCTGGGCCAATGCCCTGATAACGATGTTTTTCGTGTGGCTCTATACCCAGCAGGGCGGCGTGAAGTCGCTGATCTGGACCGATACGCTCAAAACCGTCTGCCTCGTGGCGAGCCTCCTGCTGTCGATCGTCTTCATCATGCAGGGCCTCGGCCTCTCGTTCGCCGATACGGCCCGTGAGGTCTCCGCTTCGCCGATGTCGCAGATCTTTTTCTTCGACGATCCCGCCTCGGACCGCTATTTCTGGAAGATGTTCGCCGCGGGCATCGTCCTGCTGGTCGCCATGACAGGGCTCGATCAGGATATGATGCAGCGCAACCTGAGCTGCGCCACGCCGCGCGACTCGCAGAAGAATATTGTGCTGACGGCAGTAAGCCAGATTTTCGTCATCTTCCTCTTTCTGGTGCTGGGCGTGCTGTTATACCTCTACATGGAGCGCAGCGGCATGACGCCTCCCGCCAAGAGCGATCAGGTCTTTTCGCTGGTCGCTGTCGATGGGGGACTTCCGCTTGTTGTTGGAATCCTGTTTGTTGTGGGACTTATCTCGAGCACTTATTCAGCTGCCGGGTCGGCCCTCACAGCCCTGACGACCTCCTTCACGGTCGATATCCTCGAGGGCACGAAACGCTGCGGCGAGGAGCGTCTTACGCGCCTCCGCAAAGGGGTTCATATCCTGATGGCGCTGGGTATGGCCGCCGTGATCCTGGCTTTCGAATACTGGGCCGACGACAGCGTCATCAACCTGGTCTATAAGGTCGCCAGCTATACTTACGGTCCGATTTTGGGCATGTTCGCTTTCGGTATGCTCACGCGCCGCAAGGTCCGTGACCGCTGGGCCGCCGAGGTCGGTACGGCCACCCGTACCGAGATCGCCCGGACGCTGTCGCGCATCGTCTCCCGCGAGATCACGGGAGGCTACCAAAAAGCCGAGCCGACCACCGTGCGGATCGAGGCCATAAAGGCTTCACGCAGCCGGGTGCAGATTTACGCCACGATCGGGCTGTCCTATTATCCTTTCCGCGAGGACAACGTGCGGGCTTTGCGTGACTCGGTGCGCGCACTGCTGCCGCAGGAGTTCCGCAAGGCCCGCATCGAGCTCTATACCGACCGGCGCGAGATCGGCGAACTGGTGCCGCTGGCCCACCGCAACGCCGCACAGCTGAAGAAGCAGATTGCAAAACGGCAGATCGTGCCGTTCACCAACCGCTCCGAGCGGCCGCTGGTCGCACGGCTCTCGGCTGCCGCGACCCCGTCGAAAGGACTTTCGGGCCGTCATATCGCCCTTTGGCAGAGCCACGGACGCTATTTCGACCAGACCGAAAACCGTTGGAAATGGCAGCGTTCGATGCTGTGGCAGACCTGCGAGGACCTCTATACACAGAGTTATGTGTTGCCGTATTTGGTCCCGATGCTCGAAAACGCCGGGGCCTGCGTGATGCTGCCGCGCGAACGCGACGTGCAGAAATTCGAGGTGCTGGCCGACAACGACGCCGCAGGGCAGTATGCCGAGACGGAGAGTTGGGAACTCGGCGGTCCGGGTTTCGCACACCTGCGGCAAGTCTATCATACGGGGGAAAACCCTTTCCGTGAGGGTACGACGCGCCGCACGCGGACTGTGGCGGGCGATGCGACGGACCGTGCCGTCTGGCGGGCCGACATTCCCGAACAGGGTGAATATGCGGTCTATGTGAGTTACGAATCGACGCCCGAAAGCGCTGACGATGCGCATTATACGGTGCATCACCTCGGCGGCGAGACCGAATATGCCGTCAACCAGACGATGGGCGGCGGCACGTGGATTTATCTGGGGCGCTTCACCCTTGCTCCGGGGCGTCAGGAGATCGTGACCCTTTCGAACCGTTCGCGCACGGCAGGACGCATCGTTTCGGCCGATGCCGTAAAGATCGGCGGCGGTTACGGCAACATCGCCCGCACGCCCTGCGACTCGCTCCGGCGGCCCGACACGGAGTATATCGAGGAGACCAGCGGCTATCCCCGCTTCTGCGAGGGCGCGCGCTACTGGCTCCAGTGGGCGGGTTTTCCCGAGAAGGTCTACACGCCGAAGAACAATACCGACGATTACAAGGATGACTATATGTCGCGCGCACATTGGGTCAACGCTCTGATGGGCGGTTCGGAGCGTCTGCCCGACTCCGTAGGGCTGCGCATACCTGTCGACATGGCGCTGGCGTTTCACTCGGATGCGGGCGTCCGCGACGGCGACGGGATCGTCGGGACGCTGGGCATCTGTTACACCCGCGAAAACGGGGGTAAATTCGTAGGCGGCACCGACCGCTACCGTTCGCGCGACCTCACGGACCTTGTGCAGACGCAGGTCGTCGAGGACATCCGCCGCACGTTCGAACCCGGCTGGCAGCGC